>OGJJ01000006.1_pt1 | contig 175197 bp, 142 predicted proteins | sample 1572081 | NCBI WGS metagenome assembly OGJJ01 (sample SAMEA2582122, study PRJEB24529) | metagenome | biome: Human gut stool | place: China | collected 2011
TGCATGGTCACGTTATCGCGGGTGATCACGGGCTGAGGGGGGGCCCTCACCACCACCTATCGTATGAGCAAATACAATAAGCGCTATCAAAACTATTTCCCTACAAATAAAACACCAAAATCCCGACCAGTATAAGTGACGTACCTGCAATTTTTCCGGCAGTGATCTTTTCCTTTAGGAAAATGCCGCTTAACAACATAACAAGTACGTAACCCAGGGATTCTATAATCGGGCCGTTTTTATAAGCCAGTCCCCGATATGCACCGATGGTAAGAAGCATGGACATGACCAACAGGCCATACCCTCCGATCACATAGGGGTTCAGATATTCTTTCAGCAGACTTTCATGGGTTCTGTTGGCACTCTTTTTTAATAGAAGCTGGGAAAAGGCTGCAATCGTGACAGAAATAAGATAAAGGATATAATAACTCATGTTATTCATCTTTTCCCTCCCTTTCCGCCTCTTTCTGCATGGGTGCATCCTTCTCTGTATTGATCACGAAGGTACCGGCAATCACCAGTCCCACCCCCAGGATATTCTTCAGGGTAATGGTGTCATGGAATACCAGTACTGCCCAGATCATAGACCACAGCAGTACCATGGCGCGGTTGGCATAAGCCACAGACAGATCAAATTTCTTGATTGCCTGCTGCCAAAGTACGGCATAAACTGCCAGACACAAAAATTCCAGCCCGGTAAATAAAAGGAGCCGGAATATGGTCTCCTGTCCGGAAGCCAGTTTGGCACAGATACTGGAAAAGGTATAAATCATGATAATAAGTTGAAGAATTACGATATCTTTCATCGTAATTCTTTTTTGCGTTTCTGTTTTCACGCCTGCATTCCTCTTTGCTTTCTGTCTTCTTTTCGCTTATCTTTTGCCTGCCCGTTTCACAACGTTTTACGCTTTCAGCCTTTGCAAATCAGAAGCTTGTAATCCCGCCACCACCAGGTAGAGCGGCATACTGTACACATATCCGTAAGCATACCGGAAGTCCTTGCCTACGGGGGTTGCCAGCATCAATGTCAGGAAAATGGCTACTGCAGGAAGATACAAAAGCATCCGGCGTTTTTCACGATATAGACCGGTCATGCACATGCAGATCAAAATCACCCAAAACAAAGCCCCCACACTCCAGAGGAGTCCATATCCAGGAATTATTAAATGTAGTTTAAATAAAATCTCATTGCATTTCACTACCAACGGCCCCTTTAAAATTGCCTCTGTCCGCAAGCCGAATTCGTTTTCACATACACCTTCGTTCAAAGCAATTTCCGGCTGGTCTGATAAAGGAAACCAGTAACCAATGGTCTGATCCCGGTATGCCAGCAGATAGTCTCCGGGATATTTCATTCCCAGCTGCACATATATTTTTATAAATTCATCAAAATGTTCTTCCAGATATTCCTGATTTCCCATACGCACCAACCGTTTAAACCAATCGGAAACATAGGGGTTATATCCTTCGGCTATCCGGGAAGTGTCCATAATCTCATTCAAGAAAGCAGCCTGCTCCTCCGTCAGTTCCCGTTCCTTCATCAGTACCCGGGAAATCTGCTGCCCGGGCATGGAAAGGCTTTCCACCAGATCCGGCTGTGTAACACCGCAGGCGTTCATAATCGGTCCCTTGGTTATCAGTACCAACAGCAAAATGCCAAGCTGTACCGGAAGCACCAGCTTCCAATCCCTACGGAAAATAAACAGCGTAAAGGGAATCAAAAACAGGAAGGCATAAAACCCATTGGAACGGAACAGGCTCAAAAGGACACCCGCTATCAGCATCAGAAGAAGGGTCATCCCATTCTGCTTCATAGAAAGCCTGTTTTCCTCGGTTGCCTGCAATAAGGAAAACAGTGACAGTGTATAAAGCATTACGCACCCTGCAAACACGGTATCCTTCAGCATAGAGATTGCATATGCCCCATTGTAGGGAACAAGGGCATAAAAAGCCAGAACCAGAACGTATACCCAGGTTTTCAGTTGAAAACGATGCAGATACTGCATCAGATACGCTACGCAAAATGCCATAAAACACATCTGCGCCACCGTGTAAAAAGCGATCGCCTTGGATGGATCTGTGGTGAAAAGAAGACCCATCCGGTAAAAGAATTTGATGATTTGGGTATGTATCCAGGGATGATGATTGCTCTGTCCATAAATGCCGATGATCTGCGCATACTGATTCATGCTGTCCACAGTCATAATCCCCGGAAAGCTTTTCAGGAAATACGGCATCCAGCAGACCAGACAAATTCCGAATGTCAGCAGTCCAAACCGGAAATGACTCAAACGATTAGCCCCGGTTTCTGCCTGTCCGGTAGCCAGAACACGATTTTCCATCATCAGAAACAGCAACAGCAATACCTTATAAAAAAGAATCCCCAATCCTGCTGCTGTCACTGCCAGTACCGTTAACCGGAACATGGGATTGGTCAGGTCTCCGCATATTCCCTCAAAGTCTCCGCAAAGGTAGAAAAAAGTAAAAAGAATTCCCATCCCCAGAGCAGCACGCCGGGTGGCTTTTGAAATATTTTTACGGGATGCCAGACGGGAAACATTCCATACCAATACCAGTCCCAACAGAAAAAACAGGGCGGTAAGTAAATGGCGCGTACCCACACGGGTTATCTGCATCAACGCCCATGCAATCAGAAAGCTTTCCAGACTCAGCAAGAAATACAGGGTTTTTACCTGTTTCGGATGGCGAATTTCTTTTAAATAACGCATGTTTTTACCTTTCTACTCCAATACGGCAACCAGGCGATCGGCAATCGCATCCCGGCCTTTTTTATTTAAATGAATGGCATCATCCAAATATTTCTTATAGTTGTCCTCCGAAATCGTTCCATAATAATTATCGATCACGGTAACGGAATATTCCTGTGTCACATCAATAAGGTTTAACAGATAATTGGGCAGTGCACCGTTTCCGATATTATAAGTGTCTCCATTCTGTGCATCGCCATTTTCGTCTACGAATTGCATATAAGTGGGAGACAGCACAATAATACGAACCTGTGGGTACGTTTCCTGAAACAGCTTCAAGGAAGAGGAAAGAGCACCCACATAGGTGCTGGTATTCATTTCATAGGAAGGGTCTGTCACATGTCGGTCTTTCTGATAATCGCTTCCATCATAAAACAGTACCAGTGTGTCAACTGCTGACATATCCAGTGCTTCCAGCTCATCAATCGTCTCTGCGTAATGATTATCCCCTTCTACCTTGGTCAATGCATTGCGCTGATAGGTGAAATCCTGCTCACATAAGGCCGTTACGACCCAGTACAAATTAAACATATCGGACAAGGTGTCATCCGTAATAAATTGATCCTCATTGGAAATCGTAGTCCCGGCAAAAGAACCGTTAATGACAGAAACCGTCAGGTCTTTCGCTGCTGCCTTTTCGGCAATCATAGCCGTCAGGGAATCCTTACTGTCCCGGTCATCCGCAAAGGTGTCATTTCCCAGACAAAGAATGGTTTGAACACCATCATCCTTCTGTGCTGCCTGGGCATCCGGCATCAGGGGAAATACCACATCAAGGACTTCACTGTCAAAGGATGTGTCAATATGATTGGGATCATAATCAGAAGCTGTGCCCTTATTCCATTGATAAATCTTGAATATCACAAGTCCGAGGAGTAAAACGATCACGATCAGGAAAAGATAATGCCAGTTAAAACGTTTCTTATCCTCCAGTGCATCCCGGTACTCGCTGTAGTCGTCATCCGGCTCATCGTCGACCATTCCATCCTCATCGGTCTCATCAATGTCAGCCCTGTCGTCTGCCTCATCCTCTTCGGAATCTTCCATATCCGTTACTTCTTCAAAATCAATATCCTCATCAGACCACTCTTCCCAGTCTTCCAGGTTTAAATTACGTTTGGGTTTGCTCTTATTTTTTTTCACTGTGCGATTACCTTTCTGAATAGAATCATTCTGTATAGTATTTCCCCTCACAGGTATCACTATTCTACTATGAATTTATCCAAAAAACCAGTCAAGGCAGGAAATTAAGAAATTTTTCAAAAATACTTAAAGAAAAAGAGTTGCTTACAAGCCGGCACAGAAAGGGCATCCGCCCTCCGCAGGCAGATGCCCTTCTGTGAATTTAGAATAAAGATAAATGATCGTTTAGCACTGTTCTTCTGTTTTTTCTTCTTTCTTTTTCATAGCTGCATAGCCTGCGAGCAATAATCCGGACACTGCTGCTCCTGCCACTGCTGCCCATGCGTTGGTGTCATCACCGGTCTGCGGTCTGCTCTCACCAAGCACATCGCCCTCTCTGGCTGCACCCAGCACATCACCAGAGGTTTCCGGTACGCGGGTTGCTCCCAGTACATCGCCGGTCTGCTCTGTTTCTCTCTGTGCACCTAATACTGCCGGTGTGAAGGAACCATTACCGCCATTGTTATTTCCACCATTGTTACCGCCATCGTTGTTTCCACCGCCGTTTTCTTCTTCACCGCCGGGAACCACTTCCTCGCTGCGTGTGTAATCAAAGGCATAACCGTCCAGATGGTAACCGTCGTTTTCAACCTTCATCGCATAAGCAATGAAATAACGACTGCCGCTAATCAGAGCACTCTCATCAAAGGTAAAGTCTCCCGTCAGCTTATTGTTTTCATCCATCAGCCAGTATACAACGCTCATGGAGCCACCGGTGGAAATGCCTTTTCCGTTCGTCTCCTTAATATAAGATCCGGAAGCTTTGCCATATAAGGAATTCAGATAGCTGCGGTAAATATCGTAAGGGATTACGACTTTACTGCTATCAGAAACCTGAACGAAGTTACCGGAGCCACGGGAAGCTACCTCTTCATCCTTCATGTCATATTCATAATAATTATCACTTGCCAGGCCTTCACTGGTTTTCTGTGCATAGGCAGTTGCCTTCTGGTCAGTAATCAGTTTCTGTGCCCAGTCGTTGTAGTTAGCTGCAAGATTTGCACTCTCCTGGGCTGCTTTTAAATTATCCTCGGACTGTTTCAACAGATCTTCTGCTTCTTTGATCTTATCCGACAATGCTTTCAATTTAATAGAGTCAAATTTTACTTTCTCGACCTCTTTCTTAGCAGCGGTTAATTGATCTTGTGCAGCATTATAAGCTTCCTGGGCTTCCTGGACTTTTTTATTTGCATCATCCAGAGTGTCCTTTGCTTGATTGGCAATCTCTACATATTCTGCCATCTGTTTTAATGCCTCTTCCGCACTCTTGGCCGTTGAAGTTGCACTTTCGTTTGCAAGATAAGCCTCAATGGTTGCCAGCTTCTCCTCGTTCTGCTTCATCTGCTGACGATATACCTTGATAGCAGCTTCCATCACTGCTTCGGTATCATCCGTGCTGACAATCCACTGGGTCAGTTCCAGGTAGTTGATGAAGTCAATAACAGCATTGTGTGCCTCATAATGATTATCCATGTAGTCACGGATTGCTTTGGAATCCTTCGCCACCTTTTCAATATCTGCAACAGTCTCCCAGAATTTCCAGTTTAATGTAATATCCTGGTACTTCTCCAGTGTTCCGTTTGCCCACGCGTTTAAGTCTTTGTCAAACTCTACCTGATTTACTGCATCAGAGCGTTTTGCCAGTTCTTTCTGAATTTCATCAATCAATGCACCGGTAGCATTCTGGCTCATAGCTTCACTGGCTGCCTGAATATACTCGTCCCGGACTTTTTCTGCTGCCTCACGGTTTGCAGTGGTCTGGTTCAGATTGTTGGTGAGTACATCAACCTCAGCCTGTTTATTCTGCATCACATTGTTCGCTGCAGAGATTTTGTTTTCTGCATCGGTGATGTTGGCATTTGCCTGGGCGATTTCGGCATTGAGAGCACTCACTTTTGAGTCTGCATCATTTACATAATTCTTTGCATCATCATAGGCCTTTACATAGGCTTTTGCATTATCAATATCTTTCTGGGACAATTTTTCAAAATAATAACCGTTCCAAACCCGATCGCCCTTCTTTTTGCTCTGGATTTCCCGTTGTCTGGAAATTACGGAAGTCCCCCAGATATTGGCTTTATCATCTCCGTTTTTAATAGTTGCGGTGGCATTTTTATATGCATCACTGTTCAGAATGTTGGTCTTTTCTTCTGTCTTTGCTGTAACTTTATCCTGTTCCTGTCCCTTGAGTATCTCCTGTTCTTTGATGATCGCATCCTGCTCGGCGTTTACTGTCTCCTGCTCGTCTTTAGCCTGGTCTAAATCCTTCTTGGCCTTCTCTTCTGCTTCCTTTGCAGGAGCAACATAGTGATCAGCAACCTGACCATAGGCATTCTTGACTTCTTCTACATAATCATTTAACCCCTTGGGGTCTGCTGCTCCGGTTTCCGGATTCTTTTCTCCGTTTGCAAATTTTTCGGCAGCGGTCTGGGCCTCTGTGGCTGCTTTCTGAGCGGCGTCTACGGTTTTACTTAAATCCTGAATCGTTTCTGCCTGACTATCAATGGTAGCTTTCAGAGCTGTTAAATCAGTCGCTAAAATTTCACCTCTCTGGGATTCCAATGTCGCCTGTTCCACGAGTCTGGAATCAATTCCTGCATTACGCACATCCAAATCACTATAAGTAACCTTATCCTCGCCATATAAAGGCAAGCCGTACATCATGGCATAAAGATTGAAGGTTTCAATGGACTTCTTATAAGCCTCATCTGCTTCGTCATACTCTTTCTGTGCTGCCTCGGCTGCTGCTTTTGCCTCTCCAGCTGCCTTCTCCACTTCCGCAACTTTATCTTTTACTTCCTGATTGACTTCCTTGGTATCAACAGCAAGGGCTTCTCCCAATGCTTCCTTGGCTTTTTTTGCAGCCTCTTCTGCGGCATTTTTCTTTTCCTCTACATACTCATCCAGGGCTTTCTCCTGCTCCTGATTATTTTCATCGGTAAATGTTACTTTCAGGGTGCCGTCAACGTTTTTGACTTCGGCATCAACTTTCTTCTGGTCTTCTTCTACCTTATCATTATAAGTTTCGGAATCCTCGGCAAAGGATTTTGCTTTGTCTTCGGTCTTTGTTGCCGTATCCTTAGCTTCCGCTGCTGCATTCTCTGCAGCCTTGGCGGCATCCTTTGCTTTCTGTGGTAAGTCTACCTTTTCCTTAATGACATTCCCATTATCATCCTTCTGCTCCGGTGCCTGGATGTTCTCTGCTGCATCCTTTGCATTGCCCAGTTCGGTATTTACTTCATCTAACAGTTTGGAAGCTTCTTCTGCAGACTTCTTTGCCTGATCTGCTGCCTCTTCCATTTTCTTCGCATCCTCATCGTTGGATTTCTCTGTATCGTTATATTGCTCCTGAGTCTCATCCACATATCCGTATCCATGATCCTCTACTGCCTCAACGTTCATAGGCATGATTGTTGTCCCCGCAACCATCACTGCCAGTGCAAAAGAAATGCTCTTCATTACCTTACTGCTGTTAACCTTTTTTCTCATTTTAAATTTCTCTCCCTTTCTCGTGTTGCTTTGCACCTATATGCTTATTTCTCAATCCTTATACATATTGTACTCCCCGTCGGTCACACCACGGTCACACGGGAGGAAATTTTTGGTACTTTTTTCAATTCTGTGTTATTCCATTCACTTACATTTTACGAATATGAGCTTTTTGTATATATTTTAATGTTTAAAATTGATTTTTTTGTAAATTTATGCAAATTATGCGTGACATTTGCCGAATTTTATGTTTGAATAAAGAAGAAGATTTTCTTCATCTATGTCATATCTATCTTATTCACAATTCCGTATTACTCTGAACAGGAGGGATCTCTATTTTTACCAGTAGAATTTTATCTGAAAGATGCGAGGGACTTGAGCGAGAACTGAATAAACTTCAAGTACAGCTTACCGGTCTCCCCAAAGGCAAATTAATTTGTACACGGAACGGGACTTCATCTAAATGGTATGTACGTGACAATGATATTCTGACTTATCTCCCCAAGCGCAAACGGACATTTGCTGAACAGCTTGCTATTCGAAAATACCTTACCTTGAAAGTTGATGAGTTGCTTCAAGAGAAGGAGGCAATTGATTCCTATTTCCACCATCTTTCCCGGTCAAAGCATCAATCAACACAAATGCTTGAAGCTGGCTCCCCCTATCTGGAACTCATATCTTCTTATTTTAGTTGTGAATCTCAGGAGCTGGCGCATTGGGCGCATATGACTTATGAGCATAATCCGCAGCATCCTGAACAATGTATTCACAAAACCAGTTCCGGCAACCTGGTTCGATCAAAATCCGAAGCTATTATTGACATGCTTTTATCGGTCAACCAAATACCCTTCCGTTATGAATGTGCACTCCATCTGAGCGATATGGTTTTTTATCCGGATTTCACAATCAGGCATCCCAGCACCGGAAAGTATTACTATTGGGAGCATTTCGGGATGATGGATGAACCTGCCTATTGCAACAGCGCCTGTGATAAGCTGAAACTGTATGCCGGAAATGGCATCCTTCCAGGTTTGAATTTAATTCTCACCTGTGAGACCAAGGCTAACCCCTTAAGCACGGAAACCGTGGAAAGGACAATTTCCCATTACTTCCTATAAGGCAGGTTTCGCAGGAATTTGGAATTGGGCATATGGATTGGAAATGGAAATTTTTGCCCAAAACCTTCCGTTTTTCACTGCCAAATTCAGGGGATAAATGGTAATAATTTGGGACCGCGGGCAAAATAGCTCCATGTGTGAAATTTTGCCCGGGATGAGGCAATCCATGCGGGCAAAACCAAAAAAGTTGATGCTATTTTGCCCGCATGACTATTAAATCAGCGCGTTTGCGTCTGCTGTTTCGTAGTTATGTAAACCACGCATGGGCAAAATTCTGTTATGTAAGGCTATATGCCCAAAATGAACTTTCAGACTTTGAATTTTTCTCATTTCATTTCTTTCAGCACATCTCTTCTCACTTCTGAAACGTGTGCCATCAGGTGCACAATGCAGCAAGGGCGCAGCCACGTCTTGTGGCTGCGCCCTTGTGTATTTCTAGGTGTATCTCTGTGTATTTCTAAGTGTATCTCTGTGTATTTCTAAGTATCTCTACTTATTTCTAAGTATTTCTACATATTTCAAGTTCTGTCAGAAATTACAACCTTTTAATAGTAAGCAGCGATTGCAGCAACATCCTCATCAACCTGGGTTGCCTTCCTGCCATTGTAGAACATCAGTGTTCCTTTATAACGGCGGCTGCTATAATCGGTGAGGTAGAACATATGACTGTCATCGATTGCCAGGAAGGAGGCTGCATCCTCGATTACTGTTGTGGACTCTTTTCCATTATAGTAATTCACCTTGAAGTTACATACACCATCATCGATGTCCAGATCGCTGGCGTAATAAATATCCCCCTTCTCCGTCAGGTAATAATAATAGTCACCCCACAGATAACCGACGTTCCTTGCAATACGCTCTCCATCCAGATACAGTTCAAACTCATTATGCTCGGAATCCGTTTCCCCTGCATAAAGCAGTTTTCCATTTACTTCATCCAAAAGGGCGGAAGCATTTTTCGCAACCTTTTCTCCGTCTCTGTACAGATCCCCTACACCGTTGTCCAGATCTTTAAAATAATAAAGGTTCTTCCCCTTGTCATCCAGGTAGTTGTAGTAGATATTAACTGCATCTGTGTCAATCACCGTATACTCACCCATATTCTTGCCGCTCAGACTGATGGATGCTACTGTATAAAGATAATTATAGTCATCTTCATTTTCCGGCTGGGTTAATTCCAAAATGGCATTCTGGCTATCCCTATAGTTGTAAAGGTAGGCGTCGATGTATTCTTCCGGATCGATATCCAACTCCACTGTCTGATTGCCGGAAATCAATACATATTTGCAATATTGGTTCAGTGCATCCGATACCTTGGAATACAGATCCCAGACTTCATCATTCTCCAACAGTTCCGAAAATTTGTAAGTAGGAAGATCTTCGGGATCCATATAGGAAACCAGCTGGTAATTCACATAGCCCTGGAAGTATGCCTGCATGATTTCCGTAGACTCACCGGTTTTTACATCATAGCTATAAAGAGTTCCTTCGGAAATATCAATTGTATCTTCTTTTAAAGAATCACGGTAATAATCCCGATTCTCTTTGTCGTAGTAGGCATCCTGTGCTGCATAATAGGCATCGTAATCGGTAACCTCTCGGTCGTAAACATCGCCCCACCAGTCTTCCACCTGCTCAATCGTGGTGTAATCATCAATATTGGGCTCTTCCACTTTTGCGTCTGACACTGCCAGATCATCTTCTACGAAATCGTAAAGAGGAATAGAACCTTCGCCGTTACTGACAACATACAAAATTTTCAAATTATCATCTGTGTCATAATAGGTACTGTAATTTGCACAGTCTGATGTGATTTTTTCTTCATCTGAGAAATTCTTTAACACACCCAGCTTATCATCTTTCATAAATATGATGTTGTTCAGATCACTGCTATCGTAATCATCCACATTCTTCAAAATACGTTCTGTGGACAGATCCTTCAGATTCAGATAATAGCAGTCATAGGTATCATCATCGTTTATCTTGTTATAAAAAACGCCTTTTTTATCATCACTGATTTTCAAACTCCAGCCGATTTCTTTATCCACCTTCTCTGCTTCACCCTTTCGGCTGACATACAGACGGTGATCATCTCCCTTTATGTAAACCAGTGTATCTGCATCTACGATGTCATAGTCCCGCACGTCTTTATCAACACGTTCCGCTTCTGCTTCCGTTTTTTTCAAATCTTTATAGTACAGATCGTCATCCAGAAGGAAGTACAAGCCTTTACCATCTTCCGTGTAGGAATAATTATAATTATAAGTAGCATTTCCCCAATATTCCGAATTCCGATAGATCTCTTCGTTGTCCGTATCGTGGGGAACATCGCCTAACTCCATGGGCTTTTTCTTGTCCTTATCCATCAGATAGATGACATCATCTTTTACATACCTTAAATACTTGGCCTCACTGACGGTCTGTTTCCCTTTTCCGGAGAAAATTTTGCCGCCAAAAAGCACCAATAAAACCACAATCAACACTACCAGAAGTGCAATGATAATGCCAATCAAAACCGCTCCGGTTTTCTTTTTCTTCGGAGCTTCCGGCGCTGCTTCCTCCCATACCACAGGATCCGGTGCTACGAAAGAGCTCTCTGTCTGCTGTCCGTATGCAGCTTCTTCCACATGGCTTCCTGCATAAGCCGGCTCCGCTGCCTGTGCTTCTTCCGCGGGAGTTTCTTCGGAAGTGGTCTCCGTTGCTGCCTCCTCTACGGGTGCTTCTACGGAAGTGGTCTCCTCTGCTGCCTCCTCTGCGGGCGCTTCTACGGAAGTGACTTCCGCTGCTGCCTCCTCGGCCTGTGCTTCTACGGAAGCATTCTCTTCCTGCCTGGTTCCGCAGTAAGGGCAGAAGACTGCACCTTCCTCCAAATCCATGCCACAATTACTACATTTCATTTGTTTCCCTCCTCATAGGTATCTCTCGATACCAGATTTTCTTTATCCTATGTGGTAAAGACCATTTTCAGTCTATCACATTTCAAATGATGCTGACAACTACTTCTCCCGGCGATACCACTGCTCTGCCAGCAGAATCTCCCAAATCATTTCCTCTGCCTATAGCCCTTAAAATATAACTGAAGCATCTCATCCCATGTCCGGTAAATGACATCCGGGTTTAACTGCTTCGTAATCTCCTGTGCCGCACATCCTGCTTCCCGGGCTTTTTCCGGATTCTCCAAAACCTCGCACATCTGCCGCGCCAGTGCCTCTTTCTCTCCCACCGGCACCAGCCAGCCATTCTCCCCATCACGAATCAAAAAAGCAGAGCCTCCGCAGGGACAATCCGTGGAAATGCAGGGAAGCCCCAGTGCCATTGCTTCCATCAGGGCATTGGGCATCCCTTCATAATCGGAAGCCAGGACAAAAAGCGCTGCTTCCCGGATTGCTCCTTTCACATCCGAGGTGTTTCCCCGCAGCTGTACTGCCTGGGCAAGCCCTCTTGTCCGGATTTCCTGCTCCAGTTCCTTCCGCAGGCTTCCCTCTCCGTAGAACACCAGTTGATACTCCGGATGCTTTTTCCGTACTTTCTCAAAGGCATGCAGCAAAAGCATAGGATTTTTCTGTTTTTCCAGCCGTCCAACTACCACGATTTCCCGGTTTCTTTTTTCTGCCGGCGCAAGATTCAAGAAGTCTCTGGCGATGGGATTGGGGATAACTGTGCTGTTTTCCATGATATGTGTGGAAAACCTAAAATAATCCCTGGCCATCCGGGTCTGGAACACATAGCCGGATGCCTTGGGGTAAAACAGCCGCATCATGGTTTGCCGAAAGGTGCCGGCATACTCCTTCACCGGATCATTACGGACACTGATGATAACCGGGAAAGAGCATTTCCCTTTCAAACTGCAGGCAAGAAAATTCGGTTCCGGCAGAAAGCTGATCAAAGCCTTCGTCTGTCCGTCTTTCTGCAGCTCCCGCAGTATCTTTGCCAAAGCCCTGCGGCGCCTGGGAAAACGCACCAGCATATTCTGCTGATATTGTTCCTCCTCGGTGTCAATGGTGAGCAGACGAATCGAGGAATCCAACTCATATTCCGGCTTCGCCGCCATCAGACTGATGATCGTCACATGATAGTGCTTCGCAAAATATTCATTACACATATTGCAGATCACCCTCTCCGCACCGCCACGGGTGAGCGAGAGGGTGAGAAAAATCAGATTTTCCATACCATTTCCTATTTATAATATTCCCGATACCATTCCACAAACTTCGTCAGCCCCTCTTCAATGCTGGTGGAGGGTTTAAAATCAAAGTCACGGATCAAATCACTGACATCCGCATAGGTCTGGTACACATCGCCGGGCTGCATGGGGAAAAACTCCTTCTTTGCCTCCTGACCCAGACATTTCTCCAGAGTTTCAATGAAGGTCATCAGCTTCTCCGGCTGATTATTTCCGATGTTGTAAATCTTGTAAAAAGCCCCCTTCCTGTCCTCTTTCGGTGGATTGCAGAGAATGTTTAAAATCCCCTTCACAATGTCATCGATATAGGTGAAATCACGATACATATCCCCATTATTGAAAATATGGATAGGCTGCCCTGCCAGGATTTTTTTCGTAAAGCTGAAATATGCCATGTCCGGTCTGCCGTAAGGTCCGTAAACGGTAAAGAAGCGCAGTCCGGTCAGCTTGATTTTATAAAGCTTACTGTAGGCATAAGCCATCAGCTCATTGGATTTTTTGGTTGCTGCATAAAGAGAAACCGGCTGATCCACCTGATCCTCTGTGGAAAAAGGCACCTTATCATTACCGCCATACACGGAACTGGAGGAAGCAAAAACCAGATGCTTCACCGGATAATGTCTGCATGCCTCCAAAATATGGTAAAAGCCCATCATATTGGACTGCATATAGGCATCCGGATTCTCAATACTGTAGCGTACGCCGGCCTGTGCCCCCAGATTGACCACTACATCCGGCTTCTCTGTCTCGAAAATATGAAAGACCGCCTCTTTATCTGCCAGATCTGCCTTGATAAATTTGTAGTTGGGGTACTGCTTTAAGATCGCCAGCCGTGCTTCCTTTAAGGAAACCTCATAATAATCGTTCATATTGTCAAAGCCCACTACCGTTGCTCCCTGCTCCAGCAGTGCTTTGGAGGTATGAAAGCCGATAAATCCGGCGCCTCCTGAAATCAAATACTTGTAACTGGTGTTTAACTGTTCCATTTCTTCTCCATTTCTGCGCGTGTTGTATGCGCCTGGTACGTTTGTATCCTTTCCTCGGCATTCCTTAGATGCTTTCCTGCATCCGAGGAAGCGCAAATCAAATTAAAACCGGGTATCCATGTAGATTTCGTAAGGGCCTACCACCTGCACTAATTGATATTCATAGTTTTCCATGGGTTCTGTCTTAGGCTTATAGCTGTTTAAAATCACATACCGGCAGTAGTTCTGTATCGCCTTGTCTGCAACCCACTCCACATCATAGGTATCTGCTTCCATGAGGTCAAACAATTCCCGCTCATTTCCCCAGCGTTCCACCAACATCTCCCTACCGTAGGGCATCATCACATCCGAAGAATACTGCCGGATGAAATGAATCAGTTCCGAAGGAAATACCGCCATCACCTTGCCGTCGGAAGCAGCTTGTTCTGAAGTATCTGTTTCTTCTGTTGTCTCCGGCAAAATCGTATCGCAGATTTCCACCACTACCTGGGGAATATGGTAGGCATTCTCTGCCTTGGAAATGTATGTGCTTTTGTATACCAGACTTCCGGACAGTGCCACCACTGCTGCCAGCACTAACAGACCTACAGGCTGCACCCAGGGTCTGGGATTTCTCCGAAATATCATCGTCTTTTCGTCGTTTTTATCTCCGGTGTCTTCTCCCACCGGCACATCTTTGTCCCTTCGCAGCAACAGCATCCCCGCATAGGCAATGGACACGCCCATAGGTAAAATCCAAAGAACCCGATAATAGGTTTCCGAATCCAATAACCGCACGAAAATTTTCCGGAACAAAGGACAGGAAAAACCCGCTGCAATGAGTACGGATCCCCAGACCATCAGTCCACGGATGTCTTTTCGTTCCTCTTTCTTCCATATATAAAAGAGGGACAGAAGAAACAGCACCAATAGGGAACCCGTTCCGGCATACGCCTTCCAGATGTCAATAATCGGTTGAAAATCCCACATCGACATTTACCTCATTTCTATCGCAAAATAATGTAGAGTCCCATGTAAATCACACAGGGCACACAACTCAGCGCCAGTTGGAACAGCAATTTCAGATTTCGTTTCTGGATGGAAAGCACCAGTCCAAACGCCGCAATCATCAATGCTGCCAGAAAAGCCGCCAGGGAAGAACACATGGCTGCAAAGGTATTGATGCATAAGAGCAACATCCAATAGCCCCACCGCAGTGGCATGGTTTCCCGATCCTCCAGAACCTCTTCCTTTTTCTTTACGGGAATGGTCTGGGCAAAATACAATAAAATCCAGAGAATTGCCGGAAATACCAAATTTCCCGCCATTGCCTTTCCCTGCCAGGTCCGGGTCATAAGGAAGGTTTCCTTCGTATAAAGAGACACATAACCAAACATCTGTAAAAGCGCCATGAAAATCATAAAGATGGGCAGCATCTGCTTTTCCCGGCACAGCACCTTTCCGATCTGCAGATAGATCAGATAAACCAAAGGCAGAATCACTAACGGCAGAACCGTATGGGAAAGAATGGTAGCGTGGATGCCTGTCATCCGGGCAAGCACTGCAATCCACATGGTCACCGTAGCGGTTGCATGTCTGGCATCAAACCGCGCCGCTGCGCCGGTGTAAGGATCCACCTCGTACATGGAGCCGTTCTGGTCTGCCATCACGGACTGTGCCACATAGTAAGCATCGTCTCCGTCAAAGGACGCGCGGGTCACAGCCATATAAAGCTGAAACGCCAGAAGCCCGAAAAAAATACACCAGTAAAGAATGGTAAAAACCAACGTACTGCGGCTCATGTCCTTCCTGGCTCCACAAATCAGAGATATGGACCAGGCTTTTTTCCGCAAGCCACGCAGAAAAAGGGCAACCGCTCCCACCGCAAGCAAAGAAGTCACAATCAGATTCAATATCACTAACACGGAAATATCCGCTTCCCGAAGCACCAACGGAACCGCAAAAAGCTGAAACATAGCAAGCATCACAAAGAAGCCGGACAGATATTGTACCCCCGGCGTCCGCTTTTCCCTGGGCATGCCGGCTAACGGAAACAGTCCTAACAAAAAAGGTAACAGGAGCAACCAGTACAACAATTTTACAATCGCCATAAGCACCTCCGCTTTTAATCGTGCTTCTCCAGGAAAATCTTACGTGTCACAAAATTATAAACCATCACAATCGCGGTGGCGATGATCTTAGCCCCGGTATACACCAGACTATAGCCGAAGCTTCTCACCCATGCCCAGCTATTAAAGACAGGCTCTACAAATACCCAGATAATCAGGGAATTTAAGCCCATACCAATGAGACTTAAGATGACAAAAATCACAAATTCCGTCTTGCGGTTCATGTCCTCTTTCCGCGCAAAAACAAATTTAAAGCTGAGAATGTAGTTCACAATCACGGAAATCACAAATCCAAGCACGGAGCCGATCATGGATGCCTGGGTAAAAAAGCTTTCTCCTAAGGCTTTCAGCAGGATATTCATGGTAAGCAGACCCACCAGATAGTCGATGAAAAAGCAGACCACACCTACCACGCCGAATTTTAAAATCTGTTCCATCAGTTTCTTCATTTTCTCTTTACTCTCTATACTTTCTTATTTTTCCTCTAATGCTATTCTCTTAAGCCAAACCGCACAACATGCGGAATACTTTCACTTTATCAATCACATACTTCGATAAGACCAGACAAATTCCCGTGTCCAGAATAAAATTGCCCAAAATCAAAATCCAGGGATTGGTGACTCCCAGTACGGACACCAGGATTGTCCTGGTTACCACCAGCGCATAACCATCCAGCAGATATAACTGCAAAGAATAACGACTGCAATCCAGGAAAAAACCATGCACCCGGTTCCGGCTTTTCTTCACCAATGCCGTTCCGTCACTTTCCAGATACTCAATGGAGGGATTGGGACCCTTTAAAATCAGCTCTGCCAGTTTAAAGCAAATCAACGCACCATTCAGTGCCACCAGCATCTGGAGCAAATCCTGAATTCTGTCGGTATACTGATCCAGTAACGGAATTTCCACGCCAAACAACGGCAAGCCCCGCTCCAGCTGCATGTACATCATGAAAAACAAGGCAGATGCCAACAGCGCTACGATGGTAACGCCCCAATTTGCCATGGTTTTCCGTACCGCTTCATAGGCTCCGCTCTGACGGATCAGATAACCAATGAAGAAATAGGGTAAAAACTCTGCCACCGTGGATAACAAAAATAATTCCGGCAAAAATCCCCGCAGAAAATACAGCAGGCACACTACCAATATGACGCCTTCTTTTCCCCAGATTCCTTTCCGGAAGATCCAGTGAAACAGGGGATAAATCAAAAACATCACAAATAATGTCCATAAAAACCAGTCGCTTCCACCGAAAAACAGGAATTCGCGAAGCAAGGTTCCGGCATCGTCTGTTTTATTCACCAGACCTGTGGGCAATACCCGCATGCCAATGTCCAGTAAGCCAAACACCACATGGGGCACCAGAATGCGCTTTGTTTTTTTCCAGAGATAGGTTCCGTAGGTTTTCACGGTGTTCCTTTTTTCCGGAGTACCATACTGAAAGCAAAAGCCGGATACCAGGAAAAACAGGGGCATCTCCACCACCCACAAATAGGAATGCAACTCCCTGCACCAGGTAATCTCATGGAGATTTACCGGATAGACCAGAATGGAATGGTAGCACAATACCATCAGAATCGCCAGTCCCCGCAGGATATCAATCTCTTTATAATAAGGTTTTACTGCTGTCTGTTCACTCATATCTTCTACTGGGGCCATTCGTAGATGACCACATCTTCTTCTGATAACTCGTTGCCCATCTGTACTTCCACCAGATGCATGTCGGAGATTGCTTTCAGTCCATGCTTATCTCCGGCGCGGAAATGGAACACATCCCCGCCTCTGGCAATGGTGGTCACGCCATCCATAATCAGATAGCCTTGTCCATCCACGATGGTCCAGGTGACATCTTTATGTTTGTGGCTGAGATAATCCAGATACTTTCCGGCACTCACCTGCATCTGCTTGATGAGTGAGCGGTGCCCGTCCTCATACTGGGTGTAGTCCAATACCTTGTAATCTCCCCAGATGCTTTCTTCATACATGGGACGGCTGTCCAGCTTTTCCACATGGGGCTTAATATAGGAACTCTTGTGTTTATCCGAGACCAAAATCCCATCCGGGCTGGCTGCTACCACAATATTCTCAGTTCCCAATGTCACCACCGGAATGGAAAGTTCATTGATTACATGGGTATTCACACATTCCTCACCCATGGTCACATCCCCCACGCTGTTTTCCTTCATCACCTCCGTGAGGGTATTCCAGGTTCCGATATCCTTCCACTGCCCTTCGTAGGTAACCACTGCCAGGGATTGTGCCTTTTCTACCACTTCATAATCAAAGCTGTCCTTCTTTAAGTCCCCATAGTGACTTCTCACAGAATGAAAATCGATCTCTTGCAGATATTGTTTGGTTATTTTCTGCAGATAGGATAATTTAAAGGCAAAAACACCGCCATTCCACAATGCGCCGCCGGCAATCAGTTCCGCTGCCACGTTTTCGTCCGGTTTTTCCTTAAAGCCGGTGACCACATGCCCGCCATCTGCTCCGTCCTTGCAGAGGATATAGCCGTACTTGGCCGAAGGATAGGAGGGCTGGATCCCCATGAGCACCATGTCTGCCCTGCCACTCTGCACCACTTCATCCATCTTCAGAAAAGTCTGGAAATAAGACAGATCCACGTAAGGATCTACCGGCAGTACAATGATGGTCTCTTCCGCATCTACCTGTCGCTCGGAAGTCAGGTAGGAGGATGCCAGTACAATGGCCGGGAACGTGTTACGGCGTTCCGGTTCCACCACTACATCCACTTTTTTGCCCAGCTGCCTGCGGATGGAATCCTTCTGGGAAGCACTGGTTGCCACCACGATATGATCCTCAATGCCTGCGGCACGAATCTGCCGATACACACGCTGTACCATGGATTCATGCTCTCCGGCCTCATCGGTAAGGAGCTGTAAAAACTGTTTGGAGCGGACCTCATTGGACAAAGGCCACAGCCTTTTTCCCGATCCGCCGGATAAAAGAATAATATTCATAAGGGTTTCCTTTTCCTTCTATTTTCTGTCATATAAAATCTATTATACTGAAAGTTGTTGAAAATGGAAATACTTGTCCTTGATTTCGTTGACACTTTTTCGGAATTACGACATAATAACAAGGAAGAAACTGACTTTTAACGGGAGAACCTTATGAAACATATCAAATCGCTATTACCGGAATTACTAATCATGATAATCGCATTTATTTTGTGTCTCTGTGCATGGCCACTGGGAATTCTGGGACAGGGAACCTATGAAAGCTTCAGCGCAGAAAAGGGGATGACTTTGTCCATGCCACTTTCCGCGGGGGTTGTATTCGAAGGAAGCTTTTCTCCCCAACATGCCAAGCTGCGCTCCATCGGCGTCCGTTTTAATACACGCACCGATGTAAATGTGATAGACGGTATGCTACACTTTGAACTCATTGATTCCAGTGGTGACTCCATATATTCCTCCACTGTAAATTGCGTGGATATTAAAAATAACGATTATGAAGTATTTGATCTGGAACAGTCTTTGACTGTAGGGGAGGTTTATTCTTATATCCTGTCCACCTCCGGCTGCAGTGACGGCGCACCCAGACTTTATCTGGGAAGCACCGGTGTTGGTCCTCTGGAGCAGCAAAGTCTGTCCATGAATGGAAACCCGGTAGGAAAATGGGCAATCTTACAGCTGACCTACACAGACAAGCTGACGCTGCGCAAAGCCCTGGTCTATGACATCACTATCCTTTTGTTGGCTATGGCTGCACTGTTTATGCTTCGTGGCCTGCATGCCACACCAGCCTTCGGTATATTCAAAAGTTTTCGCCGTTTTTGTATCTATCTGTGCTTCGTACTCATTGGCTGCATGACCATTCTTCTTTTCGATGAAAGTAGTAAAACGCTCTCGACACCGGGCAATGAACTGAAACGGAATTTCGGTCTGCCTGCCTACGATTATACCTCTGTCAACGAGGATTCCGGTCAATCCGGCGCCTGGCTGACCACAGACCGCTATGCTTTAAACCGCGGCAGCTACTCTGTAAGCGTGGAATACACCGCTGCAGCCCCCGGCAGCACCCTCTCCTTGATTGACAACGGAAAAACCATTTCCGAAACAGAACTTCCTGCAGCCGAAACCTATCTCATTGTTCCTTTTACACTGGAAAAAGACTGCCAGGATTTGCAAATCTGGATCAACTATGGTGGTTCAGGACTGATGACCGTTTATTCTGTCGCTTTAAATCCTGTAACACGGTTTTACAATGATACCTATTACTATACCGCCGTATTTCTGCTACTCAATGTTTTAGGATTATGCTTCGCCGGCTATGAAAAACAGCATCCTCTTGATAAAAAGAGCCTGGCGATTGCCGGTATTTTGATGGGAATCGGGCTTTTTTCTTTCCTGCCCTATGCCAACGGCTCTCTGCCATGGGCAGATGATCTTTGCTACCATCTGATCCGCATTGAAGGAATCAAGGACGGTCTGCGAGATGGACAATTTCCCGTTTTCATTTATCCGGAAGGCTTACAGGGCTATGGCTATCTCAACTGTATGTATCCGAATCTGTTTTTGTATCTTCCGGCTTTCCTTCGATTATTCGGAGTATCCATTGCCGCCTCTTACAAAACATTGGTGCTTGTATTCCACCTGGCAACAGCATTCCTTACCTATTATAGTATGAAATCCATCTATCCCCGTAGGAAACCGGCATTGGCTGCCGCATTGCTCTATTGCCTCTGCACTTATCGCTATGTGAATTTCTACGCCCGTGGAGCTGTGGGTGAGGCACTTGCCATGACCTTCTTTCCGCTGTTAATCGCCGGTCTTTACCACGTGCTGGTTGGAGAAAAGAAAAAGTGGTGGCTATTGGCATTAGGATTAACCGGTTTACTTCAAACCCACATCCTCAGTGCTACCTTAGGTGCTTTTCTCTGCATCATTGCAGGAGTTGTATTTTTCGGTCAGGTGATTCAGGAAAAACGTTATCTTCCTATTTTAAAAGCTGCAGGTTCCTTTATTCTGTGGAATCTCTGGTTTTTGGTTCCCTTTCTGTATTACTATAAGAATGCCAACTTTCGTTTAAGTGCACTGGATTACAGCACCTATTCCGAATATTCCCTGCTGTTATCCGATTTGGCCGGGACCATCAATCTGGACAGTAATCGTACTTTGACACTCGGGCTTCCTGTGGTTCTGTGTGCGGGAATTGCGCTGTTTTCTGTTTTTACCAGACAGTCGCAAAAGTATTCCGAGGGAAATACCGAGGTCAAAGCCTGGAACCCCACCTTTTTCAAGCTGCTGCTTGTTATGGGAATCATTTTTACGGTGCTGTTGCTAGGGCAATTTAACGCAAATGCCTTTATGGAACTCCCTGTATTTGACTGGTTCTTTAAAAAGATTCAGTTTCCCTGGCGATTGCTGGGTCCGGCTTCCCTCTGCTTTATCATGACCGGCTGCATCGGTGTGGAAGAATCAAAGCTGTTGGAAAAATATGCAGGAGTATTTTTTGTTGGGCTTGCTCTGATTAGTATGCTGCCCTTTACCTTATATCATGAAGAGCAGTTTATGTATGCCGCCTACACAGACACCACCTCCGTGGGGCATGAAAGCAAGCTGATTGGTATTCCCAAGGGAGAGAATACCATCGTTTATCCCTATGAATGGAGACGGGATGGTCTGGGCGATGCCCTGCTGATACCGGATTATGTACGCTGCGAAGCGGATTCCGATATCGTAATCTCTGATTTTTCCCGTCATGGAACAACTTCGCAGATCACCTACACTGCCTACACGGATGACTGCCTGATCGAATTTCCGGTTCAATACTATGACGGCTACAAGGCTTATGATGAGAATGGTCAAAAGATAGGAATCGTTCCCACAGATAATCAGCTGGTGGGCTTCCGTGGTGTAGCAGACGGCGCAGAGCATACCATCACTTTAAGTTTTCACCAAAATGGACTCTTTATATTGGGTGAGTTGCTCTCGCTCTTATCCATTATCGGTGGGTTTTTGTCCACGGGATTATTACCTCACCGGTTTACGCAGAAGCGCAAATAAGATATACTAAGATTAGATTGGGATGGAGGATATAATGAAATGGATAAAATTGCAGTTCTGATTCCTTGCTATAACGAAGCACAGACAATTGAAAAGGTGGTAACAGATGCCAGAAATGCGCTCCCCGATGCCACGATTTATGTATACGATAACAATTCCACCGATGGCACTGCAGAAATTGCCGAAAAAGCAGGCGCCGTCATCCGTCACGAATATATGCAGGGCAAGGGAAATGTTATCCGTCGTATGTTCCGGGAAATCGATGCCGAATGTTATCTGATGATTGACGGAGATGACACCTATCCTCTGGATTGTGCTAAGGATTTGGTGGACAAGGTTCTGAATCACCAGGCTGATATGGTCGTAGGTGACCGGTTATCTTCCACTTATTTTACAGAAAACAAACGTCCCTTCCACAACTTCGGCAACAGTCTGGTACGCGGCAGCATCAACTGGCTGTTCCATTCCGATATCAAGGATATCATGACAGGATATCGTGCTTTCAGCTATCAATTTGTGAAGACTTTTCCTGTTCTCTCCAAGGGGTTTGAAATTGAGACAGAAATGACGATTCATGCCGTATTCAACAATATGCAGATTGAAAATGTCGTTGTAGACTACCGGGATCGTCCTGCCGGAAGTGAATCCAAGCTGAATACCTACTCCGATGGAATGAAGGTCATCGGTACCATTATCCGCCTGTTCCGTAATTACAAGCCCATGGGCTTCTTCGGTCTCATTGCTTTATTATTAATGGTCATTGCCGTTGGATTTTTCATTCCGGTATTGGCTGCGTTCCTGCAAACCGGACAAGTATTGAAATTCCCCACCTTAATTGTGTGCGTGTTTACTGCTCTGGCAGCAATCCAGTCTTTCTTCTCCGGCCTGATTCTGGGAAATATGACAGAAAAAAATCGAAAGGATTTTGAAGGAAATCTGATTCAGGTGAACGAGGAATACAAGCGCAAAATATCTGAATAACCTGCAAGAGGGAAAAACGTTCAGCCATTAGCTGTTCGTTTTTCCCTCTTGTTATGATCCCCTTTTACTTTATGCAAAAGACATTAATCTCTCTGAAAAATGTCTCTTGTATACACTTTATCCTGCACATCATCCAAAACACGGTCATAGCGATTGGCAATAATGGCATCACACTGTTTCTTAAATACATCCAGATTATTCACAACACGGCTTCCAAAGAAAGTAACGCCATCTTCCAAAGTAGGCTCATAAATCAAAACCGTAGCTCCCTTTGCTTTGATTCTCTTCATGATTCCCTGAATTGAACTCTGACGGAAATTATCCGACCCCGCTTTCATGGTCAAGCGGTATACCCCAATGGTACAGGGCTTCTCATTCTGTGCATTGTATACCGAACCATCATTATAATCATAATAACCGGCGGTATGAAGTACCCGATCTGCAATAAAATCCTTCCGGGTCTTATTGGCTGCCACAATAGCCTCGATCAGATTTTCCGGTACATCCTCGTAGTTTGCCAACAGCTGTTTCGTATCCTTCGGCAGACAGTATCCACCATATCCAAAGGAGGGATTATTATAATAATCCCCGATACGCGGATCTAAGCAGACTCCCTTAATAATCTGTTGGGTATTTAATCCCTTTAACTCCGCATACGTATCCAGTTCATTAAAGTAAGAAACCCGAAGTGCCAGATAAGTATTAGCAAAGAGCTTCACTGCCTCTGCCTCTGTAGTTCCCATAACCAGAACCTCCACATCCTCCTTCAGAGAAGCTTCTTTTAAAAGCCCTGCAAAGGTCTGTGCGGCCTCTTTCATCTCTGCATTATCCTGATCTGCTCCTACAATGATTCTGGAAGGATGCAGATTATCATATAATGCACGTCCCTCTCGCAAAAATTCCGGACTGAATAAAATACGTTCATAGCCTAATCTTTTCCGGAGTCCTTCTGTGTAGCCTACCGGGATCGTGGATTTAATGATAAAAATCGCATTTGGGTTCACCTTACGAGCTGCATGAATCGCTGCTTCCACCGCCGAGGTATCAAAAAAATTCTTCTGCGGATCATAATTGGTCGGTGTAGCTACCACCACAAAATCCGCATCTTTGTATGCCAATTCTGTATCCAGAGTAGCTGTCAAATGTAAATCTTTCGTTGCCAGGTATTCTTCAATTTCCTTATCCACAATAGGAGACTTCCTTTGGTTAATCAAGTCCACCTTTTCCGGAATAATGTCTACTGCATAAACTTCATGTCGCTGAGATAACAAAACCGATATGGACAAGCCTACATAGCCTGTTCCGGCAACCGCAATCTTTAAATTCTGCTTCATGCTTTTTCCCTTTCAGAAAATGATTTGTTATCATACAGTATAACATACTTTTCTTTTACATAGTGTTACATTCTTGTTCTTTATCGTGTTTTTTTGTGCTTTATTATGTTTTTCGCCCTTTTTCAATCTATTTTTATCATGTCTCCTGACTTTGCATTTCCTTCCTGCCACAGTCGTTTCCGCTGACACTCCACTTCTCTTTTTCTGTTGTTCCTACGTTCCTCCAGACACTGCGGGCACCGTTTGGGCAGCGGAAAGTTTTTCCGATTATAAACATATTGCATCTGAACCGTCACAATAAGCGGCTTCTGGCATCTTATACAAAAAAAGATTTTATTCATATCCCTCTCTCAAATTCCGACAATTTTATTATTTATATTATACTATATTGTTTTTGTTACTTTTAATTCTTTTTTGTTAAGAATTTTTGTGTGTCATTTTCTTATAATGTCAGAATTTGTTGCAAATCGTTGCTTTTTGGTTGAAATTTCCTTATAATATTTTCGTAAAAAGATGAGGGGAATAAGATATGAATGATAAATTAGTGGTTCTTTTGATTGAGGATGATCCTTCCGAATGTGAGGCAATGCAAAAATATGTAGAATCCATACATGATGTGGTATTGGCAGGTGTTTCAAACAATAGCGAAAAGGCACTGGTTCTCACCAAAGCCTATCTGCCTGACGCAGTTATATTGGATCTGGAACTACATCAAGGTGGTGGAAATGGGCTACTGTATCTCTCTGCTTTAAATAAAGCAGGATTGGCTAAACATCCGTTTATTCTGGTCACCACCAATAATACCAGTGAAGTTACCCTGGCTTATGCCCGCCAGCTGGGAGCTGATTTCATCATGACCAAATATAACTCACAATATAGTGCCCAGTCTGCCATCGACTTTCTGCGATCCATGAGAAGTGTCATCGCTTCGCATACAGGCTACTCCAATATTACCATGCCGGACATGACTCCGGCGCAGGAAGAAAAGTTCCTGGAACGGCGAATTCAACGTGAATTAGACCTTCTGGGTGTCAGTCCCAAAGTCAAGGGCTATCGCTATCTTATTGACGCCATCCAGTTCTCCACAGACGATTCCGTGGAAAATCTTTCCCGTCGGCTTGCAGAAAAATATAACAAAACTCCGTCAAGCATTGAACGTGCCATGCAGAATGCAATCAGCCACACCTGGGCAACTGCAGACCCTATGGATTTAGAAATCCACTACCGGGCCAGAATCCGGCCGGAAAAGGGAATGCCTACATTGATGGAGTTTATCAGTTATTATGCACGGGAAATGCAGAATGAGCAGGATAGATAAGCTTTAAGACGAGAAATAATTGTAGACAGAAAAATAGCCATGTGCCGTGGCACATGGCTATCCGTATTAGAGTCCTAAAATATAATACACTTTATCAATAATTTCAGCCCACATATTTATACCCTCCTTTTTTGAGAAGAGTATAAATTTTGTGTTTATTCCATTATATTTTTCTATATCATTAGTTTTTGTGTAAAAATGTTAATTTATGGCAAGGAAATTCTATGTTGGACTTTATAATAAAGTATTTATTTGTATATAGTAATTGTATTTATCTATATTATAAAATATTAAATCACCCGCTAGGCTCCCATCAAAAAAAAGTTGTCATTCCCCTACTAACTATATTCTTGACTTTCACTGCTACGTTATGCAAAGTTTTTGCATCTTCCTGCTCCTTAATTTTTCCTATTATACTTTTGTGGACTATTTCAAATTTTCATTTTCACAGTCCTAAGCTAGCATTCGTTACAACCCTACTTTCATTTGGAATAAGTTACGGTATTCTCGGATTATCTTCACTCACAATAGTTGCTATTCTCACTATAATGGGGCACCCCTTCTCCTTGTTGCCCATGTGCATTAATGTATTATTATCCGGACTGTTACAAACCCGCATCGTGATTTCAATTTTCCATCTCAGACGTTTGAGAAAGGGCATGCCCTACCTTCATAATTCCAGTATATTAAATGCAGGAATTTTAATAGGCATTTTTATTCTTGTAAGTGCAGTATTTATTCAAACACATATCGAAATATCACGTTTCTTCAAAGCTGGACTTATTCTATTCATTGAAATCCTTCTTTTCCTTCTCCTCCACTGGTGGCAGTCCCAGCTTACCAAAGCCTACCGTAAGCGGCTGGCGCAAATGGAGTTGGAATCTCTGCGTACGGAGTTGGAGCAAAAATCGATTTTGTTGAAAAAGTTGGAGACACAGAACGAGGAAATGGGCAGACTCATCCACAAAGATAATAAATTGATTCCTGCAATGGAACATGCTGTCAGTACTTACCTCACTTCTGATTTTACTGATCTGGCTTTACAACAGGCGCAGGGAGAAGCGCTGCTCATAGACTTAAAGGAGTTATCCGCTGCCCGTCAGGGTATCTTATCCACCTTTACTCCAGCTGCTACGCCAAAATATGAAACCGGGATTCCGTCCCTGGATGCCATACTTGTTTATATGTATCAGAAAGCACAATCCAATGGAATCCGCTTTTATGCAACAGCTACCCAGGAAAGCCTTGCCAAATGCCCCACCAAGCTCACCAACGAAAAGTTGGTGCACATACTTTCTGACCTGTTGGAGAATGCCATCATTGCCACTAAAAGCAGTTCTGATAAACAGATTCAACTTCAAATTTATCTGGCAAACGGAATTTTCACAATTGAAATAGCAGATACCGGTCTTTCCTTTGAACCTGCTACCCTGATTTCTTTTGGATTAGAAAAAGCTTCCACACATCTGAAGGATGGTGGAAGCGGTATTGGTCTGTTAGATATTTGGAAAATAAAAGAAGAGGTAAAGGCATCCATTCATATTCATGAATATGAAACCGGAACACCCTTCTCCAAAAAGATCTTTATAAGTTTTGATAATAGAAACAAGTATGTCATTCACACTTGGCGAGATAAGGAATTAGCTCCTCTGGTGAATCGAGGGGATCTCGTCCTGCTTTCACAGAATCAGCAGACAGCGTAGTGAAAATTCCTGCTCTATTCAAATAGATATGCCGTAGCATAAACGCCCTGGCATGCCTCCTGACATTTTTTTAATTTCGGATTACTCCGATATATTAAATCTGCATATTCTTCCATCGTATTCTCTGCCCCCATAATGGAGGAATACACAATGAGATGATCTGCCTGTTGGATTTCCTGATCCTCCAGCGCAGACATATCCTGTGTACTGACAAAATATACTTTTTCATAGTTCCACAGCGGTTCTGCATCTGCCCAGATCAGATATTTGTATTCATCCTTATGATACAAATAGATGACCGTATCAGCTGCATGTTCTCTGGCAAAAGCAGTCATAGCAGCCTGCTCCGGGTAACAGAAGTAGACACCCTTCTGCCCTAGCCCTACCAAATTCATGAAAAGCAGTACAATCGTTAAAACAGTATAACTGACTCTCTTGAATTTCTCCGAATGCTCTCCTCTCACAAATTCCTGTAAAAACAAATAACCGATTACGCCTATGCAAGCCAGAATCAGTATATAAATCGATATCTGATAGCGAAGCATTGCCTCTTCGCCATAGAGCGATGCTTTTAAAGAAACACAAAAATACCCCACTGTGGGAATCAACAGGCATTGTACAAAGCTTCCCATGCTCTTATGTCTTTTTAACAGTAATACAAATAGAAAAAACATCGTCAGACAAAGGATGGGAAACATTGCTCCATGGAAAACATATTTATTCATTAAACCACTGAAAAATAGCCAACGCGCCTGTATATCTGTCAAATTCAGCAGATTCCCTGTCGCCTGCTTTCCACGATACCCGGCAAAGATGTGTCCCAGACATGCCGGATAGCTAAACACCGCCAGAGCTCCTGCCCCTAGCATGCTTGTTCCGTACAGTAAGAAGCGTTTCCACTCCTTTCTGAATCTTGGAAGCCAGTAAGCTGCTTCCAGAAAAAACAAAAATGCCAAATAGTAATAGTGTGTTAAAAATCCCACATAAGCCAATACACTGTTTAAAAGCAAGAAACTCCAATGCCATTTTTCTCCCATGCATAGATGAAGCCAGATGGCAATCATCATCCACATCGTCAACAACATGTACATCCGGATAAACATCACATTGCTGATTACACCGGGATTTGTAATGCAAATCAAGACAATCAGAAACGCAGCCCATTGATTATGCGTCAGTTTGCCAAGAACCAGATAGAGAAAGACGGTTGCTATCAGTGCATACATTATATTCAAAGCCAGTCCCTGCCATATGGAATAAACTCCAGGCATTAACGAGCAAAGCGTATGCAGCAACAGATAAAACACCGGTGGATGCACATCGTAGGACTGGAGCTGGATTACCTTTTCATATTGGAATTGCTCGCCGTCCTGCACATAAAAGTCTTTTTTCATGTCCTGACTGTTCAGCCATTGCCTGTCATTTACTGTACGTCCATCCGAATTATTCGTTGTGAAATAAGAATAGTATTCATCGAAATGCATACCCTGTTTCTGGCTTCCGAAATATAACAATACCGCCAGCTGGAGTATGAGTAAAATTCCCAACAATAATTTTCTTTTGTCTTTCACCTTATTCCCCCCGGTAATTCAAATTTTAAATAATTTTTAATCTTCTCTATAAATTCTTCATTGTTTTTTCATTAACATCTGCTATACTATACATATTTCGCTGAAAAACTTATGCCTGCTATGTAGCAATAGCGGTCTGAAAAGGTATTGAATCATTATGAAAAAAAGAAAAGTTTATCTTGATGTACTACGTGCCATTGCCTGCTGCATGGTTGTAGGTGTGCATGTTTCGGCACAGCAAATCACTTTACTTGGCACACAAAGTATCAGTTTTAAATTCATGAATGCCATGGATTGCTTATGTATTATCGGTGTTCCTCTGTTTGTCATGATCAGTGGCGCCCTTATGCTGAATCCTTCCCATGACAGTTCCATCAAAAACCTATATCGACACCACATCCTGCATTTGGCGACTGCCTATATAGCATGGCTTCTTTTCTATAACATTGTGGATTATATCAAGGCAAATGCTGCTTTTTCCTGGGAAACTTTCAAAGCTGAAGTTCTCATTGACACCTTGCTGGGAAAAGGAATGTATCATATGTGGTTCCTTCCTATGATACTGGGTCTTTATGTCCTTACTCCCGTCATTAAACAGATGATTACATCCCGAAAACTATGTGAATACTTTCTCGTTTTATATTTTATCTTTAATTTGTTTTATGCTACGATTTTTAAATTTTCGGTTCCCTATACAGAGATCGTGGACAGTCTTTTCTCCCGTCTGCCCATGAAAATGCTGGAAGGATATATTGGCTACTATGTACTGGGCTACTATCTGGATACCTATTTCACATCCATCCGCAAGCGCAGCTTCTATGCAATTTTAATGTTGGGCGTTACCAACTTTCTATGGGAAGTCACTGTATGTAACCGTGAATCCGCCACAAGCGGCGAATTATCCACGATTTTAAACGATCCATTAACGGTCAATGTATTTTTTGCGGCCATTGCCATTTTCCTGTTGTTGCGACAGCTTTTTAAAAACATAAACACAGAGGGATTCTTTTATCGGATATGCAGAGGTCTGGGGCGTTATTCCTTCGGCGTTTACCTCATCCATCCCCTGTTTTTAACCTGGCTTACCGAGCACCAAATTACCACCTTGCTGTTGCCTGTGCCGATATCCATTCCGTTAATGATTCTGCTGGTTGTTTCCGTCAGCTATGTTTTTGTCTGGATTCTTTCCAGAATTCCTATCATCGGAAAGTATATTGTTTAATGATTATTCTGATATTTTTACTACCAGCACACCGTCCACATATCTGATCGCACCATGATTCGGATATGTGGGCATCCTCTGGATTTCTTCTGCACTGCCGTCGATTCGCACCAGATTCATTTGTACATTACATTCAAATTGCAGCATGGCATAATCCGTTCCCACATAGGTCAAAGCAGTGTTTCCCATTCCATATGGCAGTAGTTCCCCAAAGCCTTTCAGCGACTGTTCCATATAAGGTGATTTTTCAAAAGAGCCCATTAATGCCACCGGTGTTTCACCGGGAATATAGTCTTCCATATCTTCGATGTCCACTATCATACGTGTCATTAAGGATTGGGCAGCATCCTCCTGTAATGCTTTCTTTAAATAAACCTGATTGGCATATACTGTACCAGACCAGACCAGACATAAAATGCAAAGCCATGTCACCACCTGTCCCCAGTTTCTTTCAACCTTCTGCGGTTTCTTATCCATCAATGCAATTGCCCCTATATAAGGCATTACAAAACCATAGGTCATGAGAGAATGTACCATTCCCTTGGACATAAAACAGGTAAAATTCATCCCCAGGGGAAAGAGCAGCAGTAAAACAGCCTGCAGGCACCACTGCCACCACGTAGCACCGGATTTTATATTTTTCCGAATCAGTTCATAAAGCAGAAAAAACAGAATGATGAAGTTTATAAGCCGCAGGACATATTTCCATATCACACTCAAAGAAATCCCTTTAAATACCATTGTAACAAAGGTATCCGGGTTCCAGAAAAATTGAAAGACATTTCGATAGGTCAGTGCCAGCAATGCCATAAGCGAGGTATCTGAATAGTTACCTAAGGATGCCATTCCATTATAGGTATCTGCCGTCCAGATTCCAAACAAGGCAAGGAATCCTTTCCAAATCAGGAAATAGCACAGCGCTGCCACCATTAAAATACCCACTGTTTTTACCGCCTTGCTCATAAAAGACTTCAAAGCTGTGTCTTTTTGTAAATCCTGTATCAGAAGCATCATAAACAGGCAAATAGACACACAAATATAGGCCTGATAGATGCCCAGCACTGCTATCAGGCAGAAAAGTGCGCTCACTTTGGCAAGTCCCCTGGCATTCTTCCAAAGCCATACTCCCAGGCAGCTTAAGAATAATGCCAGGGCAAAAAAATCTACCCAAGGCAAAAAAGCGGCATTTGCCACGGTTATCGTCAAATTGGCAACAGTAATTCCCGCAAGCAGAACAATTCCTACCGCAGACTGGATTTCAAGCAAATCGGTCAGTATACAAACCGTGAGGCAATACCAGATCAAAGCACAAAAGCAGATAAGCCATGGATTGCAGATTCCGCCACGAAAAAACAGAAGCACAGGTTGAAACACTCTTCCCAATGCAATCTGCCATGCACTGTCGTCCTGATAAATCTGAAGCAGGGAGTCATGGGTAAACATATTGTTGGCAAAGCGATAGCCGTGTACGAAGAAACACCAGAATAAGGTAGACAGGATGGCAATTGGTTTTTGCATGCAACGCTTTATCTTTTCAGAAATATTCATATATTTTCATTCCTTACTTGTATTAATTCCGCATCTGAATCTTACGCGCCTTAGCTCTGTCGTGCGGATACGTACTTCCTAATATTCCCAGTATAACAACAATCTGTTTTTTAGGCAAATAGAACTACTTTCCCGTTGCAAATTGATTTCCATCCGTTATACTGAAAGAGTGTCTATTATTAATCGGAAGGGATATTCAAATGAAACAGTCATCAAAAAAAATACTCTTTTCATGGATCGTACTACAAGTAATACTCCTGATTGTTGTTATCATCAGTGCATGTTCTCAATATCGCAGCCGTTATCAGGAGCATATTTTCACGCCCGCCAGCGGTGTCTATTACTATACCATGGGAAGCTATGACTCTCAACAGAACGCTTACTGTGTGGACGAAAGTTCCGGAACCGCCGGCATTTTCACCTGCGGTCCCTATATGACCATGAAAAAGGGAATTTATGATATTACGATATTTTATGAAAGTACAGGCAGTGATCACACTGCTTATGTAGAGTCCGAGGACTCGGCTTTTTATGCAAATGGTGTGAGAAGTGACCATGTTCTCTTAGACAGTAATCATACTTCTAAGTCTTTCCGTATACAGTTGTGTCGTAATGTGGAAGATTTTGAAATCCAGACAAGTTATAGCGGAAATGGCAGTCTCACAGTAAAAGCGGTATCCGTAGCTCAGGGCGCTGCAGATACCATTCATACTTTGTTTATCCGCATTGCCTTGTTGCTTGCTGTCAATGCACTATTTTTTCTCTATCGCTATGGGAATACCCATGAAGTTTCCAGCGAAAAAAAGCTTACCGTCTTTTCTCTCCTTGGAATCATCCTGCTTTCTTCCCTTCCTCTGCTACGGAATGGTTTTCCCCGTTATACCACCGATTTAAATTTCTTTTTGATGAGGGTTGATGGACTGAAGGATGGCTTGCTGTCCGGAGCCTTTCCCGTGCGGATACAGCCTAACTGGTTAAATGGTTATGGTTATGCTACTTCCATTTTTTACGGAGACCTTTTCCTTTATTTTCCTGCTATCCTTCGTATTCTCGGTGTTTCTGTCCAGAATGCTTATTTCTGTTACCAGTTTGCAGTGAATATTTCCACCTGCCTGGTTTCCTATTTTTGTTTGAAAGGCATTTTCTCTAGAAAAAGTATTGCATTGTTGGGCAGCGGGCTCTATACGCTGTCGGCCTATCGGCTGGTCATTTTATATTACACTACCAGAGGTGGTATGTTTACTGCCTACACCTTTCTTCCTCTGGTTCTTTATGGGGTTTATCTCATTTATACAGATAGTAAAAATTATAAAAGCTGGTTGTACACCAGCCTGGGAATGACTTTCATCATTCATTGCCATCTTCTTTCTGCAGAAATGACAGCGTTGACACTGCTCCTATTCATTCTGCTGACCGTAACCAGCTTTTTCAAAAAAGATCGAATTTTTTCCATGCTGAAAGCCGTGGGATGTTCTATCCTTTTGAATCTCGGATTCTTAGTACCTTTGTTGAACTATATGGGAGCCGGATTTTATGTTTCCTCAGAATCCTGGAAATCCTTTTACAATTACATCCAAAACGATGGCATCCAACCCTCTGACTTTTTCAATCTTTTCCGGGGTACAAATGCCTATACCTCGCCGGATGTGGTGCTTGTATGCAGTTTATTGCTTTACCTTGTCTTCACTCTTTGTTTATCCAAAGACAAGCTTTCCCAGGAGGCTCTTTCTTTTCGCAAAATAGGGAACCGTTTTGCCGCATTATCCTGTATTCTTTGCTTTATGAGTACGATTTATTTCCCCTGGGACTGGATTGAGGAGACCTTTGCATTCCTGCGTATGCCCATCAATTCCATCCAGTACCCTCATCGGTTCATTGAGCTGGCAGTCCTTACCATGACTGTGACCATCTGCTGCGGTCTGGCTCAATTGGAAAGCAATAAAGGAAAGAATTACTTTCGCTATGTATCAACAGGTATCGCCGCACTTCTCCTGATTGGATCCGGTTGGATTCTATCCAATATTCTGAACCTGGATACCTACCAGCCGGTGTATGACAAGGCTTATCTGGATACCAGCCGAATCAGCACCAAAGAATATCTGCCGGAAGGTGCAGACCCGGAGCTCTATACCTTAGAATTTCCGGTTGCAGAGGACGGTATTGCTATTGAACAGTTCTCCCGTGAAGGGCTGCATTTATCCATTGACTGTATCAATGTAACCAACGAGACGCAAATAATTGAAGTACCTTTGGTATATTATGAAGGTTATCAGGCCACAGATGAGGATTGCGGCAAGTTAGAGCTTACCCCCAGCGATAACTTCTCTGTATTGCTTTCCGTTCCAGCCACTCATAGTGGAACCATAGATATCCGTTTCAAATCCCCTCTTAGTTGGACGATTGCCATGTGGGTATCCGGAGTCTGGATTGTCTGTCTGGTTGTATATTTACTGCGGAAGCGGTTTTCCGCAAAAATGTAACATAAAGAAATGTCCCCTCACGCTTTTCTAAAGCGTGAGGGGACTATATTATCTGCATGCGCATCTATGCAACACTTCTTTCAGTTTTCTTGCCATATCCGGCGCTTCTTTCTCATACTCTTCAATCTGTCGTTCCACCCGGCCGCAATCATAAGAAAAGGATTGTATACGGAATACTCTTTTCTCTGTATCAAATATGACATAGGAGGTTCCCTTTCCATCCCGCTGCTGCCCAGCGGAGCCCGGATTAATAAGCCAGGTTTCTCCGATTTTCCTTACCAGCTTATGATGGGTATGCCCGCAAAAGACATAGTCATAAGGCTTGAAGGCACTGACATCCTGTACCACCGTGTCCGGATAAATACGATCCTGTAAAGGATCTCTGGGAGATCCGTGGAAGAAACCGATTCGAATACCATCCATCAACATCTCCCGATGATCCGGAAGCTGTTCCAGAAAATCCATTTCTTCCTGTCCTATTTGATCAAAAATCTGCTGATAGCTGTGTCCGTACCGTCCCACCAGTCTGCTGAGTGCTTGAATCTGATGCAAAATACTGAGATCCTTTTTGCAGTCTAGCAGCATCTGATCGTGATTTCCCCGAATGCACGTATATTGTAAAGCCTGCATTTTATGAAGGATTTCCAAGGCATCATAATAATAGCCGAAAAAGTCCCCACCAAAAATAATCTGATCCGGGCGTTCCTGCTCCATCCGCCTCTCAAATGCCTGAAAAGCACTTCCGTTTCCATGGATATCCGAAAAGAAACAGATTCTCATAATTCCACCCCGAAATCCTTCATGTCTAACAGTTCATTTCCTGTAACAAACTGTTTTTCCGGATTTTTTTGCATATAAAATTCATTGGTATAGCGATAAACCACACCCTTCTGTACCCGGAAACACTCTTTAATATCTTCATCAAGGCAATATTCTTTAATCAGTGCCGCCACATCCTGATAACCAAAATGTGCCCGTATGGGTGTTGTCCCGGAAAAGCGCACATTCAATTCAAAGCAGACTGCCCGTCCATCCTTATCTTTGCGCATCTGAATATTCAACGGTCCCCCTGGATGAAATGCTTTACAGATTTTTTCTGCCTCTTTTCGAATTTCCGCATCTTCCACCACTTCTGCTGCCATCGTGGAACCATGTCCCAGCCTCCGGTGCATAACAATGCTCTCTACGAGCTGACCGTTCTTGTCACAATAACAGCCCACCGTATATTCATCGGCTGCGGTTCCCACACATTCCTGCAGCACATAGTCTTCAGATGTTCCCAATGCTTTTAATGCATCCATATCGGTCAGGAAATGAACGCCACCAGATCCTTTTCCATGACATGGTTTCGCAACCAGTGGGAAGCCAACTCTTTGAACCAGCTCTTTTACGGCATCCCAGTCATCCAGACGACAAAATTGAGGATACCGGCAGCCATTGTCCTTTAACCATTCACAGGTCAGATACTTATTCTGTCCAATCTCAAGCATTTCCAAAGGAGATGCCACAAAAATTGCCTTTGTCCGTGTCTTAAGTTCACGGATTCCTCTCTGTAATGCAATGATATTTTCTTCTACACCAGTTAAAATCAAATCCACCTTCTGCTTATTGCAGAGAGTAATGACCCAATCTAAAAATCCCGGATCATTGGCATAGGGACTGATGCACGCCTGATCGCACATGTATAAGCCGACTGATTCCGGGCTGATGCAGGCTCCAATCACATGAATTTCCACATTTTTCTTAGCAAAATCATAACCACGAATTGCTTTTAAAATTCCCTGGCTGACATTTCCTCCTACCCCTAAGAGTAAAATCGTAAGTTTTCTCACTTTGGTTTCCTCACTTATTGATACTCTGACTGCATCCAGGCAATCGTGTCCTCTAATGTGTGCTGTGGTTCAAAGCCTAAATCTTCCCGTGCAAGACTACCATCCGCACGCCAGTCCACTCCATCTCCTGGGTCTGTTCCTTCATGCCCAATCGTAGATGTTGAATGAAGTACCTGGATACAGCGTTTTGCCAATTCCTCGTTGGAAATCGTCTCTGCTGCCACAATATTATAGCAGGGTTCCAGCTTTGATGCCTTCATTGCACATTGTACCGCCCGGGCAATGTCCCGCACATCCACGTAATTTTGTCTTCGCGTTCCTTTGCCTCGCAGGGTAATTGTGTCCCCTTTTTGGGCGCGCTGTAAAAAAACAGAAAATATGGTTTTGGACGACATTCCCACTCCGATGGGTGAGGGAATCCGGAGTGATGTGGTTGGAATTCCTTCCTGGTTCAGAAGACTGACCAGATGCTCTCCCATTAATTTCGACGCATGATACACCGTCTCCGGGTGGGGCAAATCCGTTTCTGTAATCAGTCTCTCTTCCTTTGGTTTGGGCGTTCCCACCACAGGAAGAGAGGAAATATAAATAAATCTGGAACAGCCAGTCTCCACCGCCAGTCTGGTGAGATAAAGGGTTCCAAGACAATTATCGGTAAGCACCCGGGAATCATCCGCTGCCATGTTCAGATTGGCTGCCGCATGAATCATCACATCCAGTTTTCTGTTTTTCAGACTGTTTAGGGTATCCTCCTGAGATATATCCCCACAGATATACTCTGCCACATAAGGGCATTGGTTCTCTGCTTTTCGCCCCAGTCCGATTACTGTTCCTTCTTCTGCTATACACTTTGCAATTTGCTGTCCCAGAAAACCATTACTGCCTGTTAGTAAGATATTCATTTCGTTCCAATCCTGTAAAATAGTCTTCATACCACTTTGCCAGGTCATGAATATCATAGCCGGCTTTTTTAATCAGTTCCCTTTGACAGGTTCTGTCTTTTTTCGCTTGAAAAAGATGAACTGCCTCCTCCGCCCACTGCTGTGCGTTTTCCTGCAAGGATTTACGGAAACACAACCCTTCTGTCACTTCCACTTCCGGATTGACCGTATCCGACATCAGAATAGGCAATCCTGCAGTCTGGGCTTCAATCAAGGTCAAAGGAAGCCCCTCATAAATGGAAGGAAAAATCAGCACATCCATGGCAGACATAAAATCATATGCATCTCCACGCATTCCGGTAAAAATCACCTGTTCTCCGATTCCGAGTGACTTTGCTTTTTCCATCATCTCATTCCGAAGACTTCCGTCTCCCAGACAGAAGAATCTGGCCTCTGGAAGAATCCGGGCAATTTCATGATAAACATCTATCAGAAAAGTATGATTCTTACATGCCACAAAATTGGCAATATGTCCAAATACCGGCTGATTATCTGCGATGTGAAATTCCTTTCGAATTTTTTCCCGGCTTTCCTGTTTGAAAGAAAATGCATCCAAATCAATGGCATTGTGTACGACCCGGAAGGGCTTATTCCCATACATCCATTGTCCAGCCGGTTCGGAACATGCAAAACGTTCTACTTGGCTGTGTTTCATAATCCATCGGCCGATTTTGTGTACCGTCATTTTGGCATTTGAGGTACTGTGAGAGTGGCAGATTGCCACACTTCCTCCCCGTTTTGCCGCAAGCAGCTGGGGAATCACCAGGGCATTGGGGGTATGACGCACCACTGCTACATACCCATTTTCTTTTACAATATGCTGAATGCCTTTCAGATTTGCCACCGGATTTGCAGTAAGCCGTGGCAGTTGGTAAATCCTTCCTCCAAGCTGTTCAATCTCTTTCACATAATCCGGATTACTTTCCGTATGCGTGATGAAATCAAACTGTATTTTGCTCCGATCAATGTTCCGATACAGATTCATCACAAAGTTCTCCATCCCGCCGGGATGCATAGAACCCACAATATGCAAAACACGAATCATCGTAATTCCCACACCTTTACACTATTTTTCACAACCACACCATTCCCGGAAAGTCATGTGATATTCCACCGGAATTTTTTCCTTTAGTTTCGTGTCATCAAACACGGTGCTGCCTGACTCAATCTTAAGTGCCACTTCCGGATAGTCTACATAAGTAACGCCTACCTGATATTTCCTGGCAATCAGTTCTGCCATTTCCCGCAGACTATAATCTTCTCCTCCAATGTTATAGACATCATTGACACAGCTGTCGCTGAAGGCGCCCTGTATCAAAATTTCACACAAATCACCCATATAGGTTAAGGTTCTCCGCACAGAGCCATCACCATACAAGGAAATGTTCTCTCCCTTGGTGGCTCTGCCCAACATAAATTCTGCAGTACCATAGGAGGTTGCATCCGGAATCAGGGTTCCATAGGGCAGACAAATACGGAAGGTACAATATTCTACTCCATACACCTCGTGATACTGCTTCAAATACTGCTCGCAGGCAAACTTATTGATGGCGTAGATTGTCTTGAATTCCTTCTCCTCATCCTCCCGCAGCGCCCCCTCTTTTCCTTTGTATACAAGGCGGGTGGAGGGAAAAATCAACTTAGCTTTGGAATGACTTCTGCGATATGCATTCAGCACATTTAAGAGAGCCCTTTCATTGGTATCAAGAAAAACCTCATACTCATCAAAGCCCTTCTCGCTCCCTGTCTTTCCCGCAAACATATAAAGAATGTCACAAGAAAAATCTACCTTCTGTTCCAGATTCTCTTCCAAAACATTGACACAGTGGTAGTGTCCTGCTCCATCTACATGTTTCTCTGCCAAATCATACAATTCCAGTTGAACATCCGGCTTTTCCTTCTGTAACTGATAAATCAGATTTCTGGCAATATACCCGTTTGCTCCAATGATCGCAATTTTCCTAACCTTCATCTTTCTGCTCCTTAATCCTGCTGCCTGTCTACGGAATTCATCCACAAGTTCTGCCTGTCGCACCAGCTCCTTGTAATTTTTTTGCCGTATCTCCGGATTTTGTACACATTCCATAAATCTGTGGAGAGACTTGCCAAAGGCATCATCTGCAGGAAGTTTCCGCACTTCTTCCTCGTTTCCTTTCCGAATCACCATTTCCGGCACGAATCCAGCCGGTGCAGTCAGCACACGTCCCGTATACAGACATCCCTTGCTTCCCCATACCTCTAATTCGCATTTATAGTTATTGTCCATTCCATAGGCAATCTGTACCGTCACACCATCCGAATTCGTCAGAGCCCCGGATCCATAAATATCTACCTCAAAGTCTTCCAGACCGTTCATCTGGGCATAGCGTACCCTGGCATCTTCTCCCAACAGCATGGAAGCATATTTCAACGTATAGCCTCCCGCATCAATCAATGCACCTCCACCCAGTTTCTTGTTATAACGGAAATCATTGGCCGCTCTTCTAGGGAATCCAAAGGATACACGGTACAGCCGTACCTCTCCCAGTTCTCCGGAAGCCACCGTCTCCCGGATTGCTTCCAGCTGCTCATGGAAAGCAAACATATAGTTTTCATGAAGTGCCAGTCCCTTTCCTTCTGCCAGAGCTGCCAGTTCCGCGGTATCCTTCGCAGCTATCGTGGAGGGTTTCTCCACCAATACATGCTTTCCGGCTTCCAGTGCCTTTTTTGCCCACTGATAGTGCAGTGCGGGGGGAAGGGGGATATATACTGCATCAATCTGCTCTGCTGTCACCAGTTTCTCGTAACTGTCATAAATCCTGCCACCATACTGTGTAATAAATTCCTGTGCTTTCTTTCTCTGCTCACCCAGTATTTTTTCTATGGTTTCCTCCGCCGGAAGCTGTTCGCCGAACCACTCTTCTTTCGATCCTACTCCAATCCCGGCGAAATGTAACTCAGGAAGCTTCTCCAGTGCCGGCATAAATCTCCGGAATGCAATCTCCGATGGACAGATAATTCCTATATTCATATTACAATCTCGACCTTTCCTTTTATACTGCATGATACCTTGAGGGTTACTCTGTCCTTATTTCTATAGATTAATCAACGCCAGTAGATTTCTCAATTGGATGTTCAGGCAGTTATTGACCTGCACCAGATAATTCAAGGTACCGTAATCCACCCACAAATAATCCTCCGGCAACAATTCCAGATTCTTATCCCCAATATCAATGATGACATTGCGGTTCTGTTCATGAAAAAATCTGCCACCCTCTTCCGACAGGAGAACATTACACAGAATCCCTGTTCCCTCTCTCAAAGACTCTTGAAAGGCTCGTTCTACCAAATCATCCTTTGCCGGATCGTGGGAAGCCTCCCACTGAATGGCAGGTCCCAGTTCTACACTGTCAAAGCAGCCGATTTCTGCCTTAAGTTTCACCAAAAACTGTCGTTTACCGTCCAATACTCTGGTCAGCATACCGAAGGTAGCCTCCCCCAACGCCTTAAACAAGGGCTGATTCCATCTACGTACCTCCCGTCCATGAATCTCAATATCATAATAACGAACCATAAAATCTGCCTGTTTTCTGCAGGTGATTCCATAGGAATCTACCCGCCAGTCTACCAGCTGATTCAGAGGAACTGTAACCACTGACACTTCATGAAACATTTTGTAGTTGTTGATTTTCTGATAGATATCCGGCAGGTATCTATCCGGTTCTGCCTCAAAGACAGAGAAATATAATGATTTATCACGGAAGCAGGCTCTAATCTGCTCCCGTTCCTCACTGTTCAGATGCTCTGTAACCAACGGAATCCCGGCTAATACGGTTCTGGTGTCCATATTCACCAGATTATCAATTTCCATAAGACGCTTAATCTGTCCCAGAGTCATCCATCGGAAATTGGGAAGCACTTCCACCTCTTCATCCACAGCCATAATCATATTTCGATTACGCTTCCTGTAAAATCTGGCTGCCTGTTCGGACTGGATCTGGTCATAAATGACATGATACCGCTCCGCATGCTCGAAATACTCAAAATAGGGCGGAAAATTTCCACCGTGGGCACGGGTAAAATTACTCTTGGTAGCCTGCAGTGTTGGCGAAATCTGCACACAATTCACATTTCCCGGTTCAATCTTTGCCTGCATAAGAAAATGAAGGACGCCTCCGATTTCTTTGCAGATGATCCCCAGATAACCAATCTCCGACTGCAAAATTACAGGCTGCTCCGATATAAATTCATCGTTGATGAAATAACGCATTCCCTTAATGGAGAAAAAACTTCTCTTACGATTCAGCACTTCCCCATTATAGTCATCATAAAACCACATATTCCCGGAATTAATACTGCACTCTTGAATATTTACATAGGTTTTGGCATTTAACTCTTTTATCCAGGCTTCCAGGTCGCTCATGGAATTGGCGATTCCCTCACGGTTTGCCCAGGATTCTATTACTTTTTGTGTCCAGGTCATTTAAGTCCCTCACATTATTCACATAAAGTCTATTCGTATATCGTAAAATCTGTAATATTATAGCATATTCTATGACTTGTTTCCACGCAGATTTTATGCTATTTTATTTCTGTTGACATCTGATATTTCCCTTGCGTTCAAATAATAAGGAGCAAATCATGACTTCCTACAAAGCAAAAGTAATTTCCTTTATGAAACAAAACTGGATTATCATCCTTCTTTTTACCTGCTTTCTGCTCACACACAGCCTATTCCTCTCTTCCATACCGCGGGGGATCTGCATTGATGAAGCTGCAGCAGCTTATGACGGCTGGTGTCTGGAAAATTTGGGAACTGACCGGGAAGGAACACCAAATCCCATTTATTTACGCAATTTCGGCGGTGGACAAAGTGTTTCCTATGCTTTTCTGCTCTCCCTGCTTTTTCGGGTTATGGGAGTGTCCTTATTCAGTATTCGCATGCCCATTTTTATTGCCATGATTATTTTTGCTGTCTATGGACTAAAGTTGATTCGTCTTGCTCATTTTGACAACAGGCTTCCTGAGTACTGCTTCTTAGCCGGTATATCTTTCATGCCGGTTTTTGTAGTGATGTTTCGTGTAGGACTGGATTGTAATCTGATGCTGTCCGCCTCTACGGTTTTTCTTTACTATCTAATAAAAGGCATCACAACTGATAAGACAAGCTGCTACATTGGGGCAGGCATCTGGGGTGGACTCGTGTTATACACCTATATTCTGAGTCATCTGGTTCTTCCCTTATTTCTTCTACTGACTGTTATCTATCTGGTCATGATTCGGAAATTTCGTTTCCGTAAATGGATTTTTACTGCGATTCCTTTGGGAATTTTAGCCACACCCCTCATCGGTTTTCATATTATTAATATGCTGGAAATGCCTGACACGAAGTTTGGACCTTTTACCCTGACTCGATTGTGGTGTTACAACGAAAGGGCAAACGAAATGTCCCTTTCCTTTATCTTATCCAATTTTAAAATCGTATTGCATGACATTTTCTTATTCGACCAGCATCGCTTCAATACCGTTACGCGATTTTTTAACCTGTATCTTCCTACTATTGTCTTTTTTGCCATTGGATTCGTTCTTATTGTACGAAGATTCGCTTCTAATGTGAGAAACAAAGATTTCAGCCTTTCCAGTATCCTTTTATTGTGGTTTTTGGCTGAATTTGCTCTTGCCTGCATTACCTCTGATCTTTGTACTTATAAAGTCAATGCTATCTTTTTTGCAGTTTTATATATCGCAATAGAAGGATTACTTTTCATCAGCCGGCATAAACAGCGGATTGTCCGATATCTTCTGTACTTTGTGGCACTTTTCTATCTTGTCCGCTCTGTACAGTTCACCTATTACTACTTTGTCGACTACCGTGAGGACACCTGGCCAATCTGGTTGTTTGAGGGTGAATTAAATGAGGCAGCAGAATATATTGATGAAATTGAATATGATGAAAACCAGGATATTTATTTCAGTGATTTACACAAAATAAGGATATATTGGGCCATCGCCACTCTGCAGCCCCAATCTGAATATAAGAATCAAGGAGCTGATGTAGGTCGGCTGCATTATTATCTCCCGGAAACCATCAACGCAGATTCCCTTTATGTGGTGGTTAACAGAGATCCGGAATATGGTGCTCTCTTAACGCAATATGGATTTCAGGGTAAAGAATGCGGTGAATATTATGTCTATCACAATCCCTGGAGATCCTATCAATCCGCATCCGAACCGGTATCCTATACCGTGGATCACTATGATGCCCAGGAAGATGCCGATGCTACCTATATCAGCGGATGGAGCAGTAGTCCTACTGGACTTCCCTGGGATACCATTCTTCTGGAAAATAACGGAACTTACTATACCGCACAAAAAGCAGATCGTCCCGATGTAGCTGCTGCTCTGGGAACCGATTCCACTTTAGAATATGGTTATTCCTTTGTCATTCCTTATCAGGAAGATATATCGAATGCAACGATATGTTTTGTGGATTCCACCAATCAGATTGTATTCCAAACAGCTTTTTCAGTTCCCTAAAAGGTTGATTCATTCCAAATTTTTGGTCTCACGGATGACAAACTGCGGCATTGTATTGATGCAAAGATAAATTCTTCCGATATACTCTCCAATCAGTCCTAAGGACAGCATCACCACTCCTCCAATAATGAGAAGGACTGTCATAAGGGAACTATATCCTGCCATAATTTCCGGATGCAGCAGTTTATTTACTACCGTAAAAATAATACCCAACACCCCAATGGTCGTAAACAAAACTCCCAAAATAGCAGATACTCGCAGAGGTTTAATCGAAAAGGCAGTGAATCCGTTCATCCACAGAGAAAGCAATTTGGTAAGTGTATAACCGGATTCCCCCTCTTCCCGTTCGTGATGTTCAATCGTCGCATTGGCAATATTCTTGGTCGTTCGCAGCACCAGCCCCCAGATATAAGGAAAGGCATTCCGATAATTACAGATTTCTTTGATAACATAGCTGCGGCATACAAAGAAACTGGTCAGACTGATATTCTTGGGTTTACCTACCATGGTGGTCAACATAAGATTATTCATCCAGGTTCCCAGTTTTCGGAAAGAGTTATCCTTCCGTTCTGCATATTTGGCATATACTACATCGTATCCTTCCTGCAGCTTGTCCAGTAAGATTTCCACCTGATCAACCGGTGTCTGTCCATCATCATCCAATGTCACCACGTAATCACCTGTACAGATATTATAGCCTGCCATCAGCGCAGAATGTTGTCCAAAATTTTTCGCCAGATTAATTCCCTTGATAAAGCTATACTGCTCGCACAAGGCATCAATTTTTGTCCAGACCTTATCCGGAGAGCAATCATTGACCAGAACGATTTCGTAAGTGTAGCCAGACAGGTTTTCCATCAGCTTTCCAATATCCCCTACGACCTTTTCAATAGTATCCTCACTTCTATAGCAAGGAATTACATAAGATATTTTTTCTTTCATAACACTCCATCACCTCGACTATTTTTTATCCTCTCCATTTGCATAATCGTTTTTTTCTCCATGCTGCGATTTGCAGAAAGATGATCATCAATGAATCCCTGTTTTGTATATTCTCTTCCAATCTCTGATTTAAGGGTTTGACCCGGATGGAAAACCATTTCGATATCTTGTTTTCTGTCTAAGGCATAGCGCCGAAAATACGGGTATAATGCCTCTACGCGCTTTTCATCCATGCACCCGCTCATCAGCAAACCCCAAAACTTCATCGAGTCCTGGTAAAATTGGGGCATCGTCCTCTTCGCATGTTTTGCCATCTGATGCAATAAGATATGTTTCAACGGATTTAGCATCCCATAGGACAAAACATGTTTTCTCTCTTTCAAAAAGGGGAGAATTGGCTCGTCCGGAATTCTTACGCAGGATACCTGAATCAAATTTTCTTCCAATACCTCTGTCAGAGCTTCCCATACTACAGGAATCATGTGAGTATGTTGATGACTGTCAATGCGAAAACAGATATTTGATTCCATATCATCCCGTACTCTCCTAATTTGTGCACGTATTTCTTCCTTAATTTGTTTCTTCCAGCTCTCCCGTATCGTTTTCTGATATGACACCTTGAGTAAATCGCCCCAGCTTCTCACAAAATACCCATCACGATCCACCAGGCAAGGCACCTTACTGCGCTCTGCCACGCAGTGTCCTTCCATAAGATTTAAATGAATTGCCAGTTCCACCTTTCGCGAACTTTTTTTTAAAGCTTTTTTCAATAAATCAATACTGGTTTCATAACAGCTCATATTGGGTATGATACTGGTACTGTCTAATTGATTATTACTAATCAACTCCGCGATATCTCTTGATGCATGTAAGGAAACACCATAATCATCCGCATGAATCAATAACACTCTTTATTCCTCTTTTCTCCCAAGCAATACTTCTTTTTCAATATAAATAGGTCGATTTTTACCTTCTACATAAATTCTGGACAAATACTCCCCCATAATACCTAGAATCAGTAACTGAATTCCTCCGATTAACAGAATGAGACTAATAATGGTAGGATATCCCGGCACATCAATGTCATAAAGTAATTTTTCAAAAATTACAACAATTAAATATAGGATAGCTCCTCCTGATGTCAATGTGCCAAGAAAGGTAGCAATTTTCAATGGAAATGTAGAGAACGAAATAAATCCTTCAATAGCATACCGGACTAAACTCACGAAATTCCATTTTGATTTCCCTGCATTCCTTTCTTCAACCTGATAAGGAATATAGTAAGTCTCATAACCTACCCAGGAAAAAATTCCCTTTGAAAATCGAAAGTATTCTGGAAGCGCCATAATTGTTTCCACCATTGCCTTGCGAAAGGTTCGGAAATCACTGGCTCCATCTACGAATCTCACATCGCTGGTTCTGTCCATGATATGATAGAACAGTTTTTTAAATAGTTTCAATATATGGCTTTCTCTTCTTTTCTCCTGATAGGCTGCCACACAATCAAACTCTTCATGTTGTTCCAAAAAACCTACCATGTCTCTTGCAATTTCCGGTCGTTGCTGCAAGTCTGCATCAATCAGTGTTACATAATCTCCCGAGGCTCTTCGCATCCCTGCTAAAATTGCAGCTTCTTTTCCGAAATTTCTTGAAAAACTGATAATCCTTACATGGTCTTCATCCTCTTTGTAGAGCTTTTTCATTTCTTTCAAGGTACAATCTTTGCTTCCGTCATTAACAAATATAATCTCATACTCATAAGGTTGCCCATCAAAAGTGGTTTTCACCGCTTCGTAAAAAGATTTCACATTTTCCTCTTCGTTATAGCTTGGAACAATCAATGAAAGCTTCATCTTCTGTTTTCCTCTTCTGTGTTGTGGTTTCTCACATATTCCTTCAAGGTACAACCTTGGTAAGAAGTCTGTATGGCATCAAACAAGACCTGCAGCTTATCATAGAGTGCTTCTATCTCTTCCTCCGTCCGGAAGGTAGGACTTCCTCCCGGCATCAGTTCGGAAGAATGAAGCATAAACATCAGATAGTCCCCGTCTCCTCTTCGATTCTTCTCAATTAACCAAAGCATGTCCTTCAGGTTATCTCTGCCGGGACGAAGCCAGATATTCTGACCTGCCATGCCAAACAATACCGTCTTTACATTGGATTTCCAGCTTTTATTGCAATCCAGAAACATCCGATGGGTGCGCTCCACGGTAACGGGAACCTCTGTGATTCCATGAATCTTCTGAACCTTTTTTGAAACATCCCTATAATCAGGTCCTGCATAATCCGGCGTCTGACCCATTGAATCCCTCCAGCTGATACCCGGTGTATAGGAACAGTCTATCCGATAACCATATTGATATAGCAGTTCAAAATAAGTTTGATTCATCGCCCATCTTCCGGCTCTGTGTGTTACCGGCACATATCCAAACTGCTCCTTCATTTTCTCTGTTATGGCAGTAAGCTTTGCCTCCATAATCTCCCGGGGGTATTCTATGAGATAGGGTGCCCCGGAATGCTCTCCCCGTGGAAGTTCATAAAAGGGAGGATTATTCCAGGCATGCAGATGCATTCCCAATTCACAGGAATCCATTTCCACATTTTTGTTAATAAACTCCACAAATGACGAATCATTGATCATCTCCCAGTTGCTAAGCCACACCGGCTTAAAGCCATATCTGGAACAAAGTTCCTGGAACCTGGCAAGATACCGGACATTCTTCGTGGTGATCTCCTGTCCCGGTTTCCATCGCCACAGGTTATCCCCTTCTGTATCAATTGTAATGATGAAATACTTCATCTCAATTTCCTCTCTTCCGTTACCCAATTTTCACAATCAGTACACCATCCACAATCTGAATGGAATCTGCTGCCGGATAGGAAGGCATATCAGCTAGCTGATCTTTCACACGCTCTATCTGCTCATCGGTAGGCTCCGCAAGTGGGAAGTGCATGTAGTAAGCCATATATCTACGCAGGCCCTGCTCATTGAAATTCGGCTCATAAGCAGTTCCCCGCAGTTCCTTTAAAGCATCAAAAGCAGGGAGTCTCACCGGATAGTTGGGATACAAATCCTCATCCATCACAATATAAACCGGCATAGACGCATCCCAGCCTTCCATCGCCTCAATTCTGGCAGCTACACGATTTAAATAGGACGCCATCTGTTCTGTTGCTGCCTGTTCCCGATAATATGCCTGATTATCCATAGTGTAGTCATGCCCAATCTGTATTACCACACCAATGAGAACCACCATGCAAAAGATTTTTTGAAACTCACGCCCAGTCTGTTTTCTTTCTGTCAGATTTTCCACATCACAGGCTGCTGTCAGCAAAATTATCCACACAAATACCAAGGAATACATCATATACCGGTCAACACCGGCTCCCACACGATCTGCCATAAGTACCGGCAGACAATTGCAGCCTATAGGAAGCAGCCCCAGCAGTACTACCTTCCACATCCGGTTTACGAGAGGATCCTTTTCCGGTCTTTTCCAAATGGAGTGACCGGCATAGCCCAGCAGGCATACCGCCAGAATCACATTGACTCCTACCATGATAGCAGAGCCATAATAATGCGTTGTGAAAAAATATCGTAGGAAATAAAGATAAGCGTAAACAATACCTTTACAAATCCCTTTCGGCGTAAACTTCGTCATTTCATTGATTCCGTAATAATCGGAAAGATCATACTGTAACAGGGCTGTGCTTACCTTTACACCCACATAGTAAAGAATGAAGCCGCCTAAAAGAATAACCAGGTAGCGAACTACCGTTTTCCATTCCTCCTTCCAGGTATGTTTTTCCCGGAATAATTCAAAAAACAGGATTCCATACATCACCGCTACCGTCACGGAAATATAGGCCTGATGAATCGCCAGGGAAAATCCTACCAGCACAATAGCTCCCAGGATTCCATAACGATACCGTTCTGCCAGAAAAACCGCCAGGACGGCAAAAAACACTGCCATAAACCAAGCATCTCCCAGCTGTGTAAATGCCATAAAACTGACAATAGCCGGAAAGACCACCATCACGATACCGATCAATCCTGCATACAACGGTTTATCCACTCGGAGGAGAACGGTGACCATGGCTGCTGACAAAGCGAGCAGGAAAATACCCAGAAGTCCTGCAACAGCCTGCATACTGTAATTTCCACCAATCCACTGTCCCAGGATTCCTACCAGCCATCTTCCCTCTGCCATTCTTCCCATGAGCATCTCCTGCTTATCCAGGAAAAGTACACTGATTTCGTTATAGTTAAATACTTTATTGGTCAGAATAAATAAATGGGTCAATATGCCGGCTATCATTGCTGTACTAAAGGCAGTCTTTGCTGTTTTAGGCAGATCTCTCCACCATGTTTTTAATTTTTCTGAAGGCATTTTCATTCCTCGATTCATTTATAATATATATCATTCGACTATCAATTTAGCTGCATCGCTTCTTCGCTGAATCTGACTACGATTATATCGTCTACCTGAAGGACAGACCCGGCATCCGGCCAGATTGCCATATTTTCCACTTCCGGTAACTTCATCAATTCCTCTATCGTCTGGTCACTGACACCTTCCAGCTTTATCCCATAATACTCATCCAACATAGATACCACATGTTTCTGATGAGAAACCAGATAAGAATCCGCATAGCCTGCCAGTGCAGGAGAGGTTCCGTATGCATATATGTCCGTTCCAGGCAGATTTCCTATAACGGCAATTTTATCCGCATTCTGATAATCCGGTAAATTTTCCATACGGGCAATCATTCTGTCCATCATGGCATAGGTCTTCTCATAGCTTAATGTCTGCACCCGATATGCCACGTTAGCAGAAATAATAAGAACATAAACCAAAATACCTGATGCAAGCACAACTGCCCATTGTCCTGCCTTATACTGTACTTCCCTCTGTTCATATTCCCAGAATAAAAATACAAAAGTTAAAACCAGTGGGAACTGCATCAGCGCATAATATTCCACCTCATTGGTGACAAAATAAAAGCAATGACATGCGCAGGGAATCATAAAAATGCATACTGCCAGTAAAAACAAATGACTGAAATGTTTGTAAATTTCCTTTTTACAAACCAGAATCAAACAAAAGAAAACTGACATCGTCAGGCAAACAGCCGAAGCTATGCCATACGTGCTTAGACGCGAAACTGATCCCACATAATAATAAACGGTATCAACTAAGGATTGTACTGTTGCATGAATAAACTCTGACATGCTGGGAAAATGAATGCTTCCCAAACCATGATGATTCACCAGCGCAATCTGTTCCACACGACTCATAATCTCCAGAGAAACCTTATAAAACGCCAGTCCTAGTATTCCCATTCCTAAATACTTCAAAATCTGTTTCCAGAAATCTCCACCTAGTTTACCGTCTCCTGCAAGTAAAATCTCACGAATTGTCAGAAACAGAATTAAAACAATGGCAAGAGATAGGTAAGCCTGATAAATACCAATTCCCACTCCAAGCAGAACAGCACCTGCTATCCAGCCAAACCGCTTTTTCCTCGCCAAATAAACAGCCAAAACTGCCATCAGCCCTGCGAAAAAATAGCAATCTGCAGTAAACATATACCCCAACGTACTGGTGACCGGCGGGCTGGTCACAACAAGTGCTGCAATAAAAGCGATGGATAATTTTCCTCGAATTTCAAACAGCTTTACCAATAAGACTACCAGAATGCTCAAATACAGTAATGATAGTAAGCCAATCACCCAGGGAATATCCTTAAATGCCCGAAATGCAGCAGGCAGAAACTGAAACTGCCGTCCCTGATGTGTCATATTATGAGTAGGGTAGTAATAATCCATCAAGGAATCCCAGTTGGGGATATGATTGGTAAACTTATACATGTGGGCAAGCAGCCCGATTGCGAAAGTGGATAGTATCGCCCACACTGCTTGCGTATCTTTTTTTAGTTGATTCCACCGTCTATATAAATAATTTTCTGGCAAAATATATACCTCTTCTATAATTTATTGTTTCAAAAAACACTCCAATTCCTCCGGTGTTCCCAGGACATGCACCGTCTCAGGAGCGATATCGGAAATATAAATCCCGCCTCCCTTGGAAAGGAGGTAATCATACAGAGGGGCTACATATTTCTCACCCTTTACCAGATTTTTCTCTTCCCTATAATACTCATCATATAACTGTTTATACAAGCCACAGGATTTAAAATAGTAAGCTCCCAGCGTGCAGTGATCGGAAATTCTCTGCTTCTCCTTAATTTCTACCACTCTGCCCTGCTCGTCCAACCGGACGAAGCTCCAATGGTCTCCCTCTGCCTTGAAGCAGGGAATAAATCCATCTCCGCGGAGTTCTTCACTGTTCATCTGTCCCGGCTCCACATAGGTGTCAATGTTATAGATGAGCAGTGCATGCTCGCTATTCCAATACTTTTCTGCCAAAGTCGCTGTCGTAGCCTGCCCATCTGTCAGATAATCCAAAAGAATCAGATGATAGTCGATAATGCCCAGTTCTTCACATTTACTCCGGACAAAGCCCGCGATATCCAGGTCTTCATCCTTCATTGCGATGAAAATATACTGCGCCACATCCTTTTTATAGCCTTCCAGACTGATCATAGACCACTCAAACAAGGTCTTTCCCTTGGCTTCAATCATATATTTGGGAACTTTGTAGCCCGCTTTCCGGAAACGGGAACCCAGCCCTCCCATGGTAATCACAACATCAATTTTATTTTCCATTTTCTAATCCTCAATATTCTGTCTGGACTGCTCACAGTTTTTTTCCAGTTCCTCCGGGGTGTACTTCATGAATTCATCCGGACGAATGGTTCTGTCATCCACATAGAAACCTTTATGTCCCGGCCATACCTTTCCGTATACGATCTCATCATAAGGGATTTCCCATTTCTCCAGCCAGGCTGTCAGCACCGCTGCCGTGTGCTTATTGATCAGTCCCAGATTTCCTGCCCACAGCGTTTCCGCATACAGCCCTGGATTATAATCTTTTTTCATCAGCAGACGCAGGAAACCTGCTTCCTCATCCGTATATTCAGAACCACCCAACGTATATTGGAAATTCTGATCCATATCTTTAAATTCCACATAGACAAAATCAGCCTGGTTTCCATCCACCGGAGCATCAAAATCAACCCGGTAAATATTACCCTGCACCGATTCCTGATACTCTGCTTTCACCTCTGTAAAGATAGCAGATAAAGAATCCATGGACAAGCCCATGGAACTGAAGGAACGTCCCAGAGAATAGCCGTTCCAGCCTTTTTCCAGATTTTTATTTAATTCTCGCACCGTTTCTGCAGGAAAATCCGCCACATTAGGCACCATACAGCCGGTATCAGCATCATAAACATACTCTCCGGAGGTAATCAGCCAATAATAATAATAGTAATTGTCAAAGGGCTCCAGCTTTCCGCCAATTATCGTGTGATTTTTCCGAAAGACATCAATGGATTCTCTCGCCGCCTCATATCCACGAACCGTATTGATTTCTACAACCGAGTCGCTTTTACCTCTCCCAAATAGTAATATCCGAACAGCGAATAAATCCCGATATAGGAGTTATCCTTATTTAAGCTTTGCGCCAGCTTGTAATTGTCCTGTACGGACTCATACATTCCGTTTTCTATAAAACCGGTGCCCAGATGCTTAATCTCAGAATCAGTGACAAAGGTGTACCCGTCCAGCACTACATACCGGCTCTGTAGCTGCCCATCCTCGCTCAAAATCCCGATGCCGTCTTTTCCTGCCAGAACTAACAGGAAGGCTGCAAATCCCAATACCCAGTATCTGCTGCTGTCTGTCTGTCTGCAGATAGCAGGTTACCAGCAGCATCAGCATGACAAAGACAGCATAAATCACACCCACACTTCTGGCATAAATACTTCCCGAATCAAGTCTGATTACCGTATAGCTCAACGAAATCAATAAAATAATTCCAAAGGAAAAAGCAATCCCTGCCTGTATGCCATTGCCAATCACCAGCTTTTTCTTTTCTATCCTGATTTTCCCCAGTTTGAGGGTCAACGCAATGGACAGCCAGAAAATAACCGGTATTACCATGAAGGAAAGGATATTATACAACACCAGGCGAAGGGACATGGACTGGATATAGGGCAGTAAGCTGCCCGGTACACCCTGTCCAAATCTTGCCAAACCGTCTGCATATACTGTCTGTCCGTTCATTGCCAGAGTATGCTTCAATGTCCCGATAAGCCATGGAATACTGATTACTGCGGGAAGGATACAGACTGCCCACCAGATCCAGAAAGCCGGCTTTCTGACCAGTTCTTTTAATTCGCCTGTTCTCACAAGGGCTATCATCTGCCGGATGGCAAGAGGCAGGAACCCGATGCACACAGCCGCTCCAAAGACAGGATAATACAAGCCCTGTACCAGGCTGGTCAAAAACCACGCCTTTAACCACAGATTTTTCCTTGCAACCAGGTTCTGCCAGGATAAAAGCAGCATCACGGGTATAATAAAAATAATACGGTTATAGTCCGGCACCAACAGTACCAGAGAGATTAACAACAGGACTTCGTCTCTCAACTGCCCCTTCAGCAGTAACACAACCGCCATGATGACAAGTAAATACAGTACATTCTGTACCACTGCATAGTTTGCCAGCTGACCATGTCCCAAAAACTCAAACAGAAAGCCATGCACCAGAGAATACATCCCGGAAACAGGAATGTATTCTGAAAAGAGTTGCTGCCCCAGTTCAAAGACCTGGGAATAGCCAATAATATCCTCCATGGGATGATGCAGGTCTGTTGATATAATAGCACCATTTCCACTGAACCGGTTACATGCCATAATCGCAACGCAGGCGCCATAGGTTACAAACAGTTCCTTTTGTCCCTGATTCTTCCAGTATTTTTTTAATTTCCATGCCCCTTCTACTATAAATGCAGCAATCAATCCATAAATCAGTACACGGATTTTCAGTGGCGGTGCCACCGTTACCTTTTCTCCTTCGTAGAGATAATTTGCATTGGTATACAGTAACAGAACGAAGGGAATCGCTATCTGGGAAATCAACATCCCCCGCAGAAATGCTGTCTTTTTCTCTCGAAACGCCAGAGGAACAAGGCTGACAAGCAGTGCCAGTACCGCAATAACCACCCCATTCAGTTCCTTTTCTCCACCCATTCCCAGATACAGGCGATACAATCCCATAATGGCATAGGCATTAAGGAAGAAACATGTCAGCCCTGCGGCTATCCCTTCCCGCTGCCACAACAGCAACAGCAGCAGATAAAGCGTTGCCAGTAACAGCAATGGACTGGTTTCCTGCCACACAAGGTAGTATGCTGCCGTCAGGGCAAGAACCATGACTGCCAGATAGCTTGTCCGGTTGGAAACCATGGATTTCCTTTCTTCCAGGTCTGCTTTCCTTTGGCACCAGAAAAAATAGAGGGTATAAACCAAACCACCTGCAAGGGCTAAAATGTAAAAGAGATTTCTCTCCGCCGATTTATTGCTGGCATCCTGTGCCGTATGTTCATTGACAATATCTGTGTATACCTGGTTTGCATTTCCAGTCAGTATTAAATACATAATGGTGAAACAGCAGCCAATAGCTGCTAAGATGAAGAAAAATCTGCGTAATCTTTTTGTTTCCATGTTGTCCTCATACTCACATTTGTGGTTTTATCCGCACCGATGTATCGCAATTTCCTATCGCCTTAATATCCAAAAGCCCTTTGTCTCATATAGGAAATTCTCATCATATTCCTCTTTCAAATAGGCACCAAAGACCGTATGATTCAATAAGGAATCCGCATTCAGGTATTGTTTATCAATCAACACCACTGTGGGTTGCACATAATTTCTCTTATAATATTCTACCCATTGATTACCATAAACCGGCGTAGTCAACGCCGTTGCCGATGAAAATCTGTAAGGTGCACAAATATTATAAACAGGGTCTTGTGATAAAATCAACACCGTATCTTTTTCTGTCAGATTTTCATCAATGTCGTCTTTTCTTATTAAATAACTACTTTTTTCTTCCGGATCAATAAACAAGCCTTTGAAGGGTCCAAAATCTATCTGTTCCCTGATTTCTAATATATTCGCAGGTCCTGTTCCGTTGACTCTGACGATATATCCTTTCATAAATATTAAAGAAATAAGCAATACTGCCACGGAAAGGATTGCAAAATAATGTGTGGTCTTTTTTGAAAATATCTGTTCTCCTTCTCCCAGGACAATCGCTATAAGACTGATATACCAAAAAGCACTATTTTCTGCCATTCCCAAGTTTGACCCCAATAAGGTACCCAGGAACATAAACATTCCCATACCATAAAATAAATAGCTTAGCTCCCTGTCATGAAGTTTATAGATAATGAGCGCTCCTGCAAGTGCGATTACTGTATATCGGATTTGTAAGCCAAACACTCCACAGGGACGGATTGTCGATATATTCATTCCAATGATTGCTACTGAAGACCAAAACATTACATGATATACAAATGGTAGTTTTTCCTTATTCTTCCATTGAAAAGCAATATACGTTATAAGTGCTACAATCAGTATTGCAAAAACTTGTACCATTTTCTCTTTTGATAACACAAAACTCCCGACAAAACTTCCCAGCAAATTTTCATTTCCATGAGATTCATCCATCAAAATTCCATGAAATACATTGTCTAGCATTTCAGATGGTGAGATATAGGCAAAGACATATAAGCAAAATACCACTGCGCAAGCAATACATGTCCCTATGAAAATCAATCCTTTCCTTCTGTTCTCCCGAATCGAAAAGAAATAAGCAATCAAGACAATGGTTGCAATAATCATCGTAGGATAACACAAAATGCCCATACTGAATAAAATACCAGAGAGAATCAGCAATACATATACTTTTACCTTACTCCAGTTTTTCTCTTCCCGGCTTACAAGAAACAGCAGGAGCATTGATATCAGAATGTAGTTACAGCTTAAAAAGCCATACTCCAGATTCAGCGTTCCTCTCGGTAACATATTTGCTACAACTAAGCCCGCAAAGTCTGCATTGCGGAAATACTTTCGAAGCGAGTACCATGTAAACATTCCCAATAGCAACTGCAAAATAGCTGTCACAATTCTGCAGAAGAGAATTGCCCCTTCATACCCGCCTGTTATTCCTTTCAATATCCCTAATACCAGTGCCATGGTAAATCCTGTAGTCTGGTACAAGTCCCAACACTCCCTGAATAAATGATCTCCCTGAAGCAGACGGGCTCCCAGTACAGTGATATAATTCTCGTCAAAATCCAGACCAATCAATATTTTGGTTATGGATGCTGCCACAGTTAATATACTTAAAATTACTAAAACGCTTTTCCTGCTTTTGGCCATCTATGTTAAAACTCCTGTCCTGAAATCAAGATTTCTAAATACCTTACCATAATACCATACTTAAGTGGTAATATGTTCATTTTGTAACCATATTAAATAATTCTTCCAAAAAGAATCTGTATATAGTATATTGATATTTAGTGATGAATAAGAGCACTGGAGCGGGTATCCCAGGATAGTACAGAAAATCAGGGTATCTTTGTAGACATCTTTCCGTATGATGCACTCCCGGATTTTGACTGGGTATAGTGTGAAAGACTATTATTGTAGATATAAGCGGATGGAAAAAGGTACTTGCTATGGTGCGTTTACGATTATGCAATTACAAGACAAGAATTAGAAGAATGCCACACGTTGCACCGCGGAAACTGGATTGAGATTGAACACAAGTACACATATATCCCAGAGCTACAACATCTCCTGGATGAGTACGGAATCCCTTATCCGGAAGAATACGAAATAGACTAAATATTATTTAAGGGTCTGGTGTTATATCAGACCTTATCTCATACCCTCAAGTTGATCCCTCATGAAAGCCCCTCTTCTCGGCTCCTCACGAAGAACCCTCAACGACTATGCTATTTTATGCCAAACCCTCACGAAAGGTCCTCAACAAGTTTGGCAAACCCTCAAGAACCTTGATTATCCAACTGTTTTTACCTATTCTGCCAAGAAACAATCTGATTACAATTCCCTCAGCCAGGTAATTAACTCCTTCATTTTGTCATCATAGGTGTAAGGCATGAGATTATCCCTAAGTGCACTTTTCCCCACTACTGGCTCTAACCTTTCCACCATTCTTGTAAAGTCAATAAAGGAATGTTCCACATCTATTACCTCACCGTTTTCCGGTGTGACAAGGCTTGCTGCTCCTGCATTGAAAGATACCATGACATACTCCCCCGCCAATAAAGCCTCGTTTACTACTGCCCCGAAGGGTTCATAAACGCTTGGTAAAACCAGAACTTGAGCTACATTGAAGAACGCTAGTAGTTCTTTTCCTTCCTTATGCCCTACCATATGAATATAATCTGTGGCACCTTTTTCATGAATCAGTTCTCTACACTTTTTCTCTTCAGTGCCGTCCGAACTTCCTGAGTCTCCTACCACTAGCAATACCATATCTTGATTGTCTTTACGTGCCTCAACAAAAGAGTTAACCAAATATGCTACATTTTTCTCTTTCACCAATCTTCCCACAAAAAGAAATACCTTTTTTCCCTGCAGCTTATATTCCTTTATTAATTTGTCAGCCTTATCCATACTTTCAGACAGTTCCTCCCGAAAGACTTCGTCTCTATGGATAATCGGAAATACGAAGGATGGTACATTACCATACTGGCTATACCACTTTTGTACCGGTTCATTACCTAGTAAAATTCCATCCAGTTTCTTTAAAAGCAGATTCCTTGATTTCTTCCGTCCTCCCTCACATTCCTCCGCGATTTTTAAACTGTCATCGCAGATTGTTACTATCTTGAATTTTTTCCATGACAGCATCCTTGCAATAACTGCACACCACGCACCAATGCTATATTCCCCCACAATGACCATATCTGGTTTCTGTTGAAGAATTTCCCAGATATGACCTTTGTATACTACACGACCTCCAATAGAAAACACTTCTTTCATATAATGAGGTGTAAAAATAAATTTGTTTCTAATCTGATCATAATCAAACGTCTGATCTTTCAGATTTTCATAATATAAATAAATCTCTGTGTCAAAGGCTTTATATAAATCATTAAAAAAATCAATGCGATAGGGAGCTATGGTTGGATGGAAAATCATAATCTTATTCATACTATTCGCCTTTAATGTATTATTTGTTTTATACGTGTACTTAATACAATCATCCAATATCGTTTTTTAGATATGCATCCATACTTGCGCCAAATCTTAAATGTTTCCAAATGGGCTTCCACAGAGTCTGACATTCCTCCATATGCAAAATTTGATATAATTTTGTACACAGGAGTAAATACTACTCTATTATCTCTATGCATTCGTATCATAAAATCATAATCACTCGAAGATTTATATTGCAAACTATACATACCAATTTCAGCATACAATTTTTTTGTAATAAAGCAGGTAGGATGGCATATCATCGTCTGCTCCATAAAATCATGATGATTAAAAATTATTGACATGATTCGTCCATCTGCAGACCAATTACGCTGCATTCCATACACAATCTCATAATCTGAGCCTTTATATGCCTCTTGAATACTTTGCAGTGCATCTTTCTCATAATAATCATCACTATTGACCATGCCAATCAGGGTGCCTTGAGCCATTTCAATACCCTTATTCATAGCATCATAGATTCCATGATCAGGCTCCGAAATCACTCGAATTCTATTTTCCTTTTTAGCATAGGCATTTACAATTTCTAATGTATTGTCCGTAGATTTTCCATCTACAATGATGTATTCCCAACTATCACAAGGCTGATCTAACACGCTTTTTATCGTCCGTTCTATGGTTTTAGCACTATTATAACATACAGTAATGATACTAAAATATGGTTTATTCATCCTTATTTATGTTTCCCTCTACAATACTTTTTAACATCTGTTTCCACCGGAATATGATGATTTTTGAATCCAGTTCTTCATGGCATATCTTTGATTGCTGTGAATATAGCATCCGCTTATCTTCGTGTATCATAAGATCCTCTATTCTATCTGCCATTATTTGTATATTAAACGGAGGAATCAGATTTCCATTAACACCATCTTTAATAATATCTGATGGTCCACAGAGAACATCAAACGCCACTACCGGAAGTCCTGCCTTCTGAGCCTCGATCATGACCATTCCCATTCCCTCCAGCCGCGAAGTCAATACAAAGAAACTATATTGACTGTATTGTTCATTCATTCTATCACAATACCCCTTCAAAAATATCTGTTTGTCCAATTGTGATTCTTTAATTAAATTTTGTAAATTCTCTTTCTCCACTCCCTCTCCATAAATATCCCAACTCCAATCCGGATGTTTCGGCAGGCACTGCTTCGCCACCTGCACCAGCATATCGAATCCTTTTACTTCCGTAAGAAATCCACAACTAACTATTTTCTTGCTTTTTATATTATAAGGTACTTGTATTTCTTCCCACTGTACCAAATTATAGATTTGGAATACTTTAGCTTTTCCGTTTCGTTGCAGATATAAAGCCTGGTCACGTTTTGTAATTGTTAAAATTCCCGCAAAAAATTTTAGGGCAATACGTTTTCCCAGCCACTCCAGTCTAAAAATAGGTCCCTTGAAAAAGTTCAAGTGTTCCCACGCTATAATCGGGACTTTACGCTGTATCCCTGCCAGAAAAAAACTTATGCCATATTCCATCCCGGAAACAATACAACAATCATAGCTGTTGTCCTTAAAGAATTTTTTTAGTTTGGGAATCATGCAAAAATAACGCCATTTATTTTTCTTCTTTAACGGTATCCCTAATGTCTTAATTTCTATGTTCTCTGAAAAACGGCACTTTTCCTTTCCTTTTAGTTCCATATAGGAAAGAACTGTAATTTCAAATTTTTCATCCATAGCCAGTTTATTAGCTATATTTCTGACCACCTTTAATATACCATTTTGATAGTCCATATCAACAACGCAAAAACATACTTGCATTATTTTTTTATCCTCACCTTTTCTTTTAACAACACCTTTAACTGTTTTCTTTCTTGCCGGTTCAGAATCAAAAGGCAATCCACTGCTATACTAATAACAGGAACTATACACGCTAGTAAAATCAGTTTTCCCCAAGAATCTACTGCTACTCCCAAAACAGTTACTATTTTTTTATAAATCAACGTTACCAATATACAACTCGCAAGAATTTTTATACCTATATAATAGAAATCCTTTTCCGATACCTTCAGCTCTTTACAAGACAAATAGGGAATGCACACACACTGCACCAAGATGTTTAAAGCTGCTGAAGTTCCAACAACCGCATAAAGTCCCAGCGATGTCCATTGAAGCAGCAACATCATGGAGCCAACGTTAAACAACCCTGATAAAATACTCAGAATGCTGGGACACTTTAAATGTCCTGTCAATGTAAATACATAGTTTAATGGATAAGCTATAGAACCGCAAATATCTCCAATTAAAATCACAATCATTACATTATATAGCAGTTCGATATTTTGTGATGGTACCCATAACTTTAAAAAATCTTTTCCCAAAACCACCAGTCCGGCTACAATAATATTACAAATGCATCCTGTTATTTTCACAGCATAATTAATTTCTTTATAGACATCTGCACTTTCTCTCGTTGCGTAAACCTTTAGCTGTATGGGGCGGAATGCATTTGCAACTAACATAATTACCGTGTTAAATAATGTCGTAAATGTTCTAATAATAGATAGTTGTCCCATTGCCAAGGGGCTTAACATTAAATTAGACACAACCAAATCAAGACCACTATTAAGATTACTTCCTAAATTGCTAACAGAACTCCATATTCCATTCGTCACGATTTCTTTCACATATTCAACCTTAGGTTTTGCTCCCCGAATACGTAAATCTGGCAGTAATTTTGATGTAAGGTAAATATTCATTTCCCACAAAAATACTGCCACCAGAATATTCGCAATTTGCACATACCACACATGTGGCCTAAATAGATGAAATAGCACCAATAAGCTAACAGCACGAAGTATATAAGATATGTTCTTATACAAAGTATTTAGTTCAAGATGATTCGTAATTAACGTTGCAACATTAAATACATTGCTTAATAGCATAATAATATAGTTGACAACCGTCAATGACATCAAGACTTTAATATCATGTACAAGATTCGTTGGAATCACTAAATACTTCTCTAATTTCGGTATACCTATAAAACATGGTATTAGTATTATAGATGCCAACACAATATTTGCAACAAATACCGATGTATAATATGTGTTAGCTTTTTGTTTATCTCCCTCATGATATGCCAAAGCGATATACCTTGCTGCGAGAGAATTCAATGCAATTGCAACAATGTCCGCTAAGTTCACGATGTAAGAACAGGTAGAAACAAATCCATATGCATCTGCCCCTAAATAATTTGTTATATATGGGGTCAGTACTAAATTGATTCCTGAATTTATAATCAGTCCCACTAAGGACAACAAAATATTTCCATATACCCTATGTTTCGATACTGTTTCCATGATTTAATTCCTTTTTCAATAAGGCTCCATAATATGTTAATTTATGATTATGTGTTTCCACCAAATACTTATCTCTTCTTTGCAATTTATGAAAAATAGTTGCATCCATTATTTCTTTTAAATGTTCCTGAACACATTCTTCATTTGCAATTCTACCAATATCATACATTGATACATTATTATAATCTAAACGTTCAAAATCCTCTCGAAAATTATCCATATTTTGCAAGGCAATCTCTGTAGCATAATCAATTAAAAAGTAATCTATTAATTTCTCCTCTTGCTTCCAATATGCTGCAAAGAAATCACACATATACGAAAAAAAACAATACTGTTTCTTTCCCCCCATGACATTTCCACTCCATCTGAATTCTGATATACATGAAATTTTTTGTCGGGGAAGTTTCGCAGTAAAATAATTATAATTAAAATAACTATCAGGAATCTTATCTGTCACAAAGATTGTAGCATCCAACCACAATCCTCCATATGTTTTTAATAATAACATCCTAATAATATCAGACAGATGAGTATAGGTTATAATCCCTCTTTTCACCTTATCTGAAATGTAGTCCGGCACCTGAATATACTGCATATAATTAGCTTCAGAAATTACAATGACCTCGTGTCCATTGGAATTCTGTTTCATACTGGCAATGCACTGTTTAATCATTTCCGGAGCCATACTCTCTCCCTGCCACCAAAATGTCCAAATTACATTTTCAATGTTATTTAAATTTCCCTGTAACTCCTCTTTCCTGTTTGTTTTAATAGCATAACCATATTTATCCAAGAGGTATTCTATAATTGCCTGATGCTTTTTTAATGTGATTTCATATGCCAACTTATTATGAAAATGGTCATAAGAAATAAGACTTTCCAAAAATATTTGATTTGCACATTTCCTCCCCCACAAATCATTGTTAATACTCCGTTCATCAAATCTTTCTTTCAATTTTTCTTTCAGACGAGCACTCATTTCCTGTTTGTTCCTCTCGTATAACATTAAAGACAATTCCTATTAGAAATGCCAATTTCAGCATTGCTTGAAAACATAAATATACATGTCCACAAATTGCAGCAATTAAAATACCTATACAGTAACTTCCCAAACTTTTTGCTGCAAATGCCTTCTGTTTTAGCATTGTTATTGCAAAGGTAACGATGCTTCCAATAAAAACAATTATACCAATTATACCGTATCGAATCAAAATTGTTCCATACGCAATATCGGATGCAATAATACCCTGATTTGCCTCATCATATATATCTAAATATACAGTCGAATCATTATGGAGCGGCCCCATCCCGATCAATATTCTTCCCTGTTGTTTCAAAAAGTTCCACCGCAATATCATCGTTCTGGTTCTGAAAGCCATCGTATTAGGTATATCTGCCTGACCACGAACAGTACTCAAATCTGTAAAATTTAAAAGCCCTATGACACCATTATAGAAAAAGACAAATAAATTTGGGAAAAAAAGCTTTAAAATAATTATAAATATTCCAACAATTGCCAACAGAATTCCTATCTGTTTTAAAACTTTGAGGGGCTGTGTACCTTTGCACATTAAGAAGGCTATACACCCTGCTACAAGTAAACCACCCAGTTGCATCTTTGAAAAACGCAAAGTCATCGTACCTAAATATAAAATGAATAATATTATATCTATTTTTTTTGAAAAGAAATAAATTGAATTAGCCAGTGAATAGATTAATAAGGGGCATAAAAAATAAGCGAACATAGGATTATCTGAATAAAACCGGTACAATCCCATTTCCATTTTTCCATCAACATGAAATCTCGTTATGGGTCCAATAAACATTTCCAATAAATAAATCAAACATCCCACTGCATCATAAACCATTATTAACTTTAAAATGGCTTTCGTATCATATGCAAACGACAGCATTGGTAATATCAATAATAAATACCCTAATTCCCGTAATACAAAAATGGTTTGAATACTCCCCTGACGTCTCTCTACGACAAGGATTATTCCTTCTATTATACAGTATGTTACTAAAACCAATAACGGAATCAGCCATTTCCACTCTTCCCGGGAAATAGAATTATAAATTCGTTTGTTTTTAATCATCATAATAATCCATGCACCCAAAAAGGCCACGAATACAAAATCATATGCTTCCCCTTTTCCAAGTATATCATGAAAATTAATTAGTCCAAACAGATCTCCTATGGTTATTAAAAATAAAATAACGCCGAGATATATACTCCATGTTGGTAATTTGATTTTTTCCATTTCGCCCACCGTTCACGCGTCGAATTATTGTGCCCACCTACTTAGGATTATATTCGCCACGCACATTTTTTAATAATATTTTCATTAGCTCGCTATTTCCTTTAAAGAAACTTATCTTAGTTGGAATTTTCCCTTTTTTAGGATACGCCCGTGTGACGGGAACTTCGCACGCTCTCATTCCAAGTTGTGTTGCTCTGACTGACAAATATGCCAATAACTCATAGGTCACGAAAATATCTCTTAAAGGTTGAACTCTATCATCAGTTAAATACCTTCTCGAATATGCTCTATAAGCATTAGTTGTATCAGTGAACCTCTGGTTCGCAGTCATAGAAATAATCGGTGCGTGAATCAGTTTAACAGAAACTATTCTGATAAATGGTGTATTAATAGCTTTTCCGCCTCTCACAAAGCGCGATCCTTGGATGAAATCATATCCTTCTTCAAGCTTTTCAATAAAACGAGGGACATCCTCTATGCTATCCTTATTATTTCCATCAATGGTTATTACACCATTGTAACCTCTCTCCAAAGCCCACCAAATACCCATGCGAAGCTGTGCTCCTTGCTTCCCTGTATCTTGTTTTACAAGCAAGGTATTTACCTTAAGACTTTTAAGACGGGATTCTTCTGTACATCCATCAGTAGAGCCGCCATCGCAAATAACGACATCCGCATACTCCGCCACATTGTATTTATACGCTCTTTTCAGTTCCTTTACAATTCTTTCACCTTCATTAATGACAGGAATAAGAACTACATATTCATTAGTTTTTCCACTGAATTCAGTACACTTAAATTTTGATACACCAACCTTTTTTTCGTATGATTTACTGTGTCAAAGAACTTTTCCAAGTCAATGTCTACAATCCAGTCATTACCATCATTCATCAGTTTCATTCCAGGGTACCAGTTTTGCCAGTTCTCCATCGGACATAGCTGTTCCCGGAAGCCGTTCCAGCAGATAATTCAAGTACTTGTAAATGTTCAGGTTATGGGGTTTGGACATCTCACCATTGTATAGACCATTGCGCTGGCATCTGCCCCCCTGGTGTATCACTGAACAGCCAGTTTCAGTTCACCGCCTTCTCCAAACGTGTTCCCTTCTTTGGAGACTGCTGCGAGAGCCATTTCCAGAATGCATCCAGTATCGCTTTTCTTTTTCAAGCCGGTATGCATAACGTTGCTCAGGTGTATGGTTTTTGGATGCGGAATACCGTTCCTGTTCAAACAACCGGTTGATATATTGAACACCCTGTGCGGCAGGATTGCTATAATCAAGCTCTTTTCCCTTGGGAACTGCCTCGACAAAATATCTGCGCAGATGAGCGAAACAGCCACATGAAGGAATCTGTTTCAGCTTTTCTTCCTTCTTCGTGCAATACCTGAATTTGGGCTGCTCGATTTCCGGTCCGGACATAAGCCAGTTGAATTGCTGCCAGGTAAGGGATCTGACTTCTTCAGAATTCCTTGGCCAGCGAAAACGCCCCTGTGCCTCCATCCGCTTATGCAGGAGGAGAAAACCGTCTCCTTCCCAGAGTAAAGCTTTCAGACGGTCGTAACGCTTGCCACAAAACATATATATGGAGTGACCGTCTGGCTCTTCCTTAAGCTGATCCATTACAATGGCACAGAGTCCATCAATTGACTTTCATTAGACTTTCATTCAATAACTAAAACTTCTCACACCCTATTGATGTTTTAAACCTTGAAAATCTCACTTTAGGTATGTGAAGTCTTAGATAGACTACAGAATGGATTCTATAATCACGCATATATTGTTGCTGTTCATGCAGCTTGATGATAGTAAAAGACAAGTCGATATTCCTATCTGTCATGGCATAACCATTACCCATGAACTATTCCACATACCGGAAATCCCTTTTCATATAGGCAATCTGTCTGTGGAAAAGAACCAGTGTACCTACGCATCAAACGGATCTTGTCTCAAAAGTTGGAAAGTCCGATAAAGTATTGTAGTTAAGGATTCTCAACAATCCGCTCTATAAGTTCACAGTCTGAATACTGGAACATGATCTGAATAATCTGCTCTCCTAATGCCATGCGAAGAAGCGTGGCAATATTCCCTATATCACAAGAAAACACATGGCAAATTTTACTTCAAACTCATCCCAAAGTATTCTGTCAGCCCATATGCACCAGAGGTTATCCGGATTCATATAGAGTTCCATAAGCTGCCTTAGTTTTCCTCTAAATATCGTATAGTAATGGAATTCTTCCCATAATAGTGTGCAATTGTATTATTAACCCAGGACTCTGACCCTTCCTCTAAGCCTAATTTTTTCATATTAGACCATTCACCATCCGAGGGTTTCTTACACTCAATAATCACATCCATATTTTCACTTTTTTTGATTTGTTCTATAATATTTTCCTCTCTTAAAACGGCTGTTTTATAATCTCCTTTCAACATGTGTACACTCATTTTAACAGGAGTAAATTGATTTAATGTAGACATTGGTATTACACATATAAAAGCTAACACAAAGAGTGTTTCTTTCGTAAAATTAAATACTTTTTTATCAGCCGCCCATCCTGCCCAGTAAATTGTACATAACATGATAAAAACAAGAATCGAAATTCTTTCAATAAATACTGCTCTCTGAGGAAAATCAATTCCTGAATATCCAAGCGCCACAGGAAAATCCGTTACAACAATTCCAAAGCATCCATAAATGGAAACAAGAATCGGATGTTTAAAAAGATATTTACTGTCTTGTAAGCGATTGTATGCCCATATAAATGTAACAATCACAATTAAGATTAAGATGCGTCCCTCAAAGTCTGAAATAATTGTTATGCCTGCACGTCGAATTGAATAATACAAAGCTGTCATTAGACGAAGTTCCGTATCGAAAATCTCATGACGTGCAAAATTTCCAGGTGCGACTGCATTTATGACCGAGCCTAAAAGTGCACTAATTGGAATAACTACACTCCTACTAATAGTCCTCTGTGCTATTAAATTATGTAACACGCTAAACAATAATATCGCACATAATAGAGCACTTATATTTAACGCGCCTCCTGCTCCACATATTGCTGCTATTACTCCTAAAATCAAATATCTTTTATTTTGTTCCTTTTCATATTTAAAATACCAAGTAATGCTTAATAATGCAAATATAAGTGGTATCGTATATACGCAAGTCCCTGTATACCAGTAAAAAGTTTCATCCAGCATATTGCTGCTAAATATATAACTCAGACCAAGTGTGCCAAACAGGAGTGCCGTTTCTCTTTCGTCATTTTTGCAAAATCCAAATCTCTTTATTGAGTTCAAAGAAAATGCAACAAATGCCAAAAAAAATCCAATTGCCGTCAATAGTAACCATACTCTAAGTCCTTTTATCCCTAATACATAATACATTGGAAACGAACCCAAAATATATCCTAAATAGGTTCCCTGCCAGTTCATATACATTGAAATCATATTGTGAAATAAATATATAATATGATTTCCACTCCATTGTCTCCAACCTATTGTATTTGAAAAATCATCTGCAGAAGGTAAACCATAAATACAGCCAAACAAAACAGGAAAAATATTAATTGACAAAACGATAATAATAAAAATTCTTAATCTCAGTTTTTTATGCATATTCAATGTACAATGCTTATTAAAACATCATTTTCCTTTCTGAAATAATGGTATCGCATTCTCTATATCTTCAACACAACAAAATAACTCACTTGTTATTCCACATTCAACACCACTTTTTCTTTCATATAATACCGTTGCACTGCATTATTTATCCAGAAATCTTCATTTCCTTCCTCTACAATATCTCCACAAAACAAAACATGCGGTTTTACAGAATATGGATGTAATTTAACTTCACTTATAGTTTCATCATTCAATAGTTCATACCGTTCTAATGCTTCCTCATAGTATGTTCTTGCCTCACCACTGTATAGCGACTCTAATGCAGAAACCGCAACATATTTGTCTTTATCACTTGCTGCATTTAGTGCAACAGCAATTATACCAATAGAAATTATGCATACACATGTATTTCGATATAACACAGAATGTTTACTTACTACAGTGGAAAATCTACTTTTTTTCAATATTCCCAAAAAGTAATAGTAATCTATGAAAAAAATGATATACAGCATTATATAGATTAGATTTTGAATTCGTCCTGCATTCACATTTCCAACACCATATAAAGGTGCTGTAAAACATGAAGCATAAATACAAAATGATATAAAAAATAGCAAAATTCCACTTTTAATATCAAATTTAATTTTTGAATACTCTAACAATTTCCACATCCATGGAGTTGTTAGAAAAATAGTTATAATCTTCAGCACTGATATCCAACGAATACCAAACCGTCCTGCATACAAAAATGAGTAGCTAATTGCCTTAATTATTGGCATACCCACAGTTGCCTCCTGTCTTACTGCATTGCCCGGTGCCATAATCTGAGCAAAAAATCCAATAAAGAACAGAACCATAGCCAACCATTTCCACCAACAAAGATTTTTTTTGTTGATTAATGAAAAACCTATATATAGAAAAAAAAGAATCGCACACTCTAAGGCCGTAATATAATGGCTTCCTCCCATAAAAAAAGCACCTATACTTATTAAAATACCACGCACAATATTTTTATTCCGCTCATTTTCCACACGAATAAGCACACCAACTAAACAAAAATAAAAGGAATGAAGAAACGTATACCCTATTGCTCCTCCATACCAGAAATAGCCTTCTACAGCAGAAGGCATCTCCTGAATTATTCCAAAAATAAGAACCCAAAAGACAATATATGCATATTTTGTCTTTTTAATCATGAATCGTTCAATTAGACAAAAATATAAGTAGTGTAACGAAAAAATAAGAGTACTTAGCATAAGTACTGGTGTCACCCACGCAAATTTTTCATCAATGTATGCCAAATAAATATGTGATAAGAAATTATAGGTAAAACTACCTTGCCAATTTAAATAGTTATCCTTTGTCGCTATAAAAGCAGCTTCTATAAATTTCCATACACTTTTCGTTTCTTTCCATGCTTGATGCGACATTACTCCAAATGAATAATCATCCAGTCCAATGACATTATATTTTGCTATCCATAAAATGGGAATAATACCACAAACACATACCAACATGGTAACCAGGCTTACGCCCTTCACTTTTGTTTCTAAATTTTTCATTTTACTCTGCATGCTCTTCTCCAATTCTGTATGTCACATATTTCTAATACTATAATACATTCACAAGATTATCACTGTAACAATAGCCTAGCTGTTGCTGCATCCCCCCAAGGATATCTATCATAGTACTGTGGATAACTGCCCAGCCCCTCACACTCTGCCAAGCAGGAACTTAATACATTTTGAGTACTAAGAATTGCATTTTTTCCTTTTTCTATGACCCTCTCAAACTTTTCATCCAAGAATTTTTTCTTAACTGCCACTTGCAACGCTCCTAAAATCATTGATGTCGCAGAGATATCCCTTGGTCCCTCCATTGCCTGCAATTGCCAAGAGAAAAAGCCATCTATTCTTTGATAAGTGATGATAGTGTTACCTAGCTCACAAAACAATTTTTGCACAATTTCTAAGTCCTGTTCCTGCAGATATTGCATGCTGTCTGACATTCCCATTAAAATCCAACCTACTGCCCGTCCCCAGCCAATAATGCCCAATTTTTCACCATTTCCTGCATGATAAGCATGATAAGGCAATCCACTCTTGGCATCATAACCATGTTCTCTAAAATTAGTAAACTGTTTTATAGCTAAGTCTGCAAGTTTCTTCTCCCCCGATAATACAGAGTATCTGCAAAGAAATGGACAAACCATGCCTAATGAATCTGCATATACATATTCCTTTTGATTTGAGCGATACAAGAGGCTACCATCACTCGCTTTATCACAATGTAACAAATATCGTTTCATTTGTTCAAGTATATTTAAGTAATCGCTTTGGGCATTCTTTTCATATAACTCACAAATTGCGTATCCATTCATAATTTGATCCACATAGGAAATCTGTTTATTCTTTTGAATCCATTGATTTACATATTGTTCCAGTACTTTTTGGGTTTCTTTTTGCGGATACTGTATTAGGCTTTCTACGAGTGCTTCTGCTATCATGGCATTGGGCCAAAAAAAATTGTCTGGCTTATCAATATGTTGAACTCGCATTAAATTCCGTAGTATGCGTTTTATCTTTTTTTTAATAGATTCTTGAGAATAATGAAGTAAGTCATACTGCATTTGTACAATCAACTTTTCTATCATAGTTTCTGTTTCCATCACGTACCACTATCCTCTTTTCTTTGTTTGTATCATTCGTTTCAGAATGGTCAATAAGTAATGATACTCTTCTCTTTTGTGGAAAAATAGAAGGTAGCATCCATTAAACATTATCGTGACTATAATCGTTAAGGAGAAAAAATTCATCCAATTTTCTGTAACGCTCATATATTGTTTAATCACATAACAGATTCCCAGCGGTACAAACATCGTAACAATATACTTTACACTATCAAAAAAATACTCTTTCACAGAAACATCAAAGCATTTTTCATAAATCATCAGCGGTTTCTGTATATTGGCTATCAGTCCAGATATAACCGTTCCGATATAAATTCCTGTTAAACCAATTTTTTGAACAAGTACAATTGATATAATCAAATTCACAATTCCCTGAATAAGTGCCACATAGCGGTCTTCCTGGAAAATTCCTGCTGCAGTCGTATAATTCGTAAGAATTATACGGAATCCCTTCAAATAATAGTCTACTAATAGTAGCACTATCGCAATTTCAGGTAGGATAAACCGTCCTCCCCACAGAAGGCAAATAAGTGGAGTTAATAATAACAAATATCCTACAGTTGAAAATCCATATATCCAAGCCCCTAAGAAACGATAAGTGCGAAATACTAAGTACTGTTTCTCTTTACTCTCTATAGCAATTACATTCCCGAGCCCCGCCATTACAGAATAGAAAAGAATATTTACAAATCCTGAAATCGTATTAATCACTAGAACATAGTTGTCTACCATTCCTACCATTACCACACTCATAAATGCAGAAATAATAATATTATCTGTCTGAAGTCGTAATGCATCCCCAATTCGATGTAATAGTAACGCCTTGACATTGCAAATGATTTCTCGTTTTTCTTTTGGGTTAAGTTTTTCTTCTGTACGCTCTTTCAGAAATGGGTAAACATGGTTAAGATAAAGATTGGCGAATACTTTCTGAACTAATTCAATAACAATCTGTGTTGCCAAGTATAATGTAAAATTCTCCCAAACAAGCAACACTATTATTTGAGCTAACACAGTAATAATTTTGGTAATTGTGGTAATGTTCGTTTGAATGTATCCACGCTGTTGAGCATTAGCCAAACTATATTTATATGCAACAAAATACGTACTGACTGTATTAATCAAAAACATAATATAATAAAGTCGCAGTTTATCGAATGGAATATTTCCAGCATCTTTAATAACATAATGTAAAAATGGAATAAACGCAGTCCCAACTGTGGTTACTGCAATTGCAATATAACGATATGCCTTCTTAAATAGCTCCATGTATGCAGCCACTTTATCATATTCTTTTCTCGCTATCGGTCCATATAAACTATAATTAACCGCATTTGTCATCCCTAAATCTGCCAAGGATAATACGGACAAAATGTTTGAATATAACCCATTCACTCCAAGGTAGCTTTTATCCAGCTTATAAATGAATACCGTTCTCAAAGCAAAACCAAGTAATGCCGCTATAATGTTACCAAGATAACCAAATATAATATTTCTTCTTGCATATTGAGATCTATTCATTAACATTTTCCTTTTGCTGATATATTCCATCAAGTAACCAGAAAATTCTGGGTGCACCTAGAAAAAGTATGATTTTTAATTGATGATTTCGTCTTAACTCCGGTAGGTACCTTTGAAATGTTTTGCAAGCCTTTCGACATTGCTCGACATACTCCTTATAATACCGCCTTTCTTTAAAATCAAGTCTTGCAAGTTTGTCTAAAACCTGTATGACAGCTACCAATACTTCTTTTCCTGCTATTCTGCGAATTTCTTCAGTGTCTTCCTGCACTCTAGAATAAGCATCTCTCCAACATTTTATCTGATCCAAATACGAATCACAAATATCTCTGTTCATTGCACTCTCCGGATTGAAGTAATAAATGTAACCTTCATAATCTAAATTACGGATTGTGCCGCCCTTATGTGCTAATTCCAGTAAAAAAAACATATCTTCCCCTATTGAAAGTTCCGATTTGAAACACACTCCTTCCAAATATTCTCTCCGATACATTTTAGTTACACAGCGTGTATTTCCCTGCAAGATTTCCTTAATCCATTCTTCTCCTGTTGATATCCACGAATCTCCACTGTATCCTTTTTTTTCAACTTTGAAATCTCCCTTGCTTCTGCGAAGTCTGCACCCAATCACATCATCAGCAGGTTGTAAATTATTCCATAAGATTTCTAAGAATGCTGTGTCAACCCAGTCATCTGCATCAATAAAAGTAATACATTTTCCATTAGCTTCATTTATTCCAAGATTTCTTGCCATTGATACACCCAAATTTTCCGTATGGATAACTCGAATGCGATTATCCTTTTGGGCAAATTTTTCACATAGCTGTAAACTATCATCAGTGGAACCATCATCAATCAAAATAAGTTCCCATTCTTTAAAGGTTTGTGTTTCTACACTTTCTATGCATCTTGTCAAATACATTTCCGTATTATAAATGGGAATAATGATACTAATTGCAACAGAACTATTTTCATCATTCAATTTCATAGATAAAACCTATCATTTTTATAATCTCTTACCGGCTGCTTTTGCATTATCAATATAATGTGGCATAACATCTTCTAAATGTTGTTTCACGGCTTGTTCATTTTCCATTAGCCATTGTATGGAGTCTATCAGTTGCTGGTCATTGGTTATTTCCTGTATCGGAATCACGTAATGTTCTTCTGTTCCGAATAAGTCTCTGGCAATTCCTCTGGACTTTACCGAATAACCCACCACCAGAGTAGGAACACAGCTGGAATAAGCTGCAATCGTTGCATGGGTTCTCGCCCCTACAAAAAATCTGCAGCCTGCAATGATTGATTTAAGACTGACACAGTCCTGATCCTCTATAAGTTCTATTCTTTCACTATTGCTAAATGGTTCATACAACTGTTTAAGAACTGTCCTGTCATCGTCATGCTGCCAGATTACATGAGGAATCAGCTTTATATGAAGGTCTGTATTTTCTAAAAGATATGTGATTGCACTTTTAAAGCATTCTACCGTAATACCCGGCTGTTTCTCATGTCGCACCACCATGGGACTAAGGTTGATTCCGATTACATTTTCTTTTTGATTCTTCGATGCGGCCAAGGAAAAAGCAGGGTCTGGATGCAGGAAAACATTATGTTTGATGCCAGCACTGAGTAATGCGTCATACGTAATAGATTCTCTTGCTACTATCATCGAATATCTTTGTAAATCTTCTCTGATATCACTGCTTTTAAGCAGCTCTGGCTCTATAGAGCATCCCCACAATACTGTTTTTTTCCCTGATGCTGTCAGCATACGATTTGCTTCGACCAGTTCTTCAATCATACTGTCATAACAGTAATTATCTCCTCCAACCGAAAGATACGTTTGACAGTCTGTCTTTAAAATATCCTTAAAGCGGTATCTTGCATAAACATCCCGTTGTCTTAGAATTTTTTTCAGGAAATAATATACCCCATGTATCCAAATATTGGAAGTGACATTGCGTTCCTGGTAAATTTCGCATAAATCCTTAAGACTATACTTTCTATCCTCCTCTGCTCTTGCGGACAAGACGGCAACCGGGGTTTCTACCATGTTGCAGGTACTGTTTATGATAGCTTCACATCCATGGTTTCCACTTCCGCCATGCATATACATTACAATTTTTTTCACCTTATATGCCCTCTGATTTTCTTCTGCTGTTCAACCATAATCTTTGTATAGATTTCCAGAGTATTATCTATCATACTTTCAACACTGAATTTATGACTTACTCTGTCAAATTCCATTTGACTTACTCTCATCCGCATTTCAGGATGACTCATTAGATTATTTATCATCTGAGCCAAGCTCTTTGCATTACCCACGGGGCATAAATCGATTATGCCACCTAGCAATTCTGGCATTGTTGTAACATCTGTGGTAATAATCGGAATTCCTCTTGCCATACTTTCCAGTACGGTCATTGACAGTCCTTCCGAATATGTTGGTAAAACATTGATGGCTGTGTTACGTTCGATTTCACTTCTCTTTTGTCCATCTACCCAGCCATGATAAATTATCCGGTTGTTCAAATTGTGTTCTATTAGATATTGCTCAATATCGAATTCATCACTGACACCGCATAAATTTACTTTTGTTTCTTTCGGAAGCTGGTCTTCTATCTCCTCTATTGCCTCAAGTAATTCATAGATTCCCTTCGTTTTACGCAAATAGGCAAAGAACGAAACATCTGTAGCTTTCAGTGAATATTCATTTTGGGGTGGACACTCAATTCCATTATACAAAACAAGCATCTTTTGAGGTTCCACTATCGCAGCCATCTGTTCCTTAAAATATTCTCCCAGAACTAAAAGATAATCTGCTGCATTCAGTGTTCTTCTGGCTTTTCGCTGCATTGATTCTGAAGTTTTCTCATACCAGTTCATAAACGGTCCTGCATGCATTTGCACAATAATCTTGCAGCCGGCTATACGGGATATTTTTATAACAACAGCCTGACGGTCTACACTTTTCCCCTCTGCCATGTGAATATGAACAATATCTATCTTCTTCGTCAGCAACACCCAGGCAATCTTGAATAATGCAGTTATGAAGAAAAAAATCTTAATAATCTTGCTTCTCCTTGTTGCTGTAGGTATATAATATAAGTTGATATTTTCATTGTATTTTTTATTTTCTATATAGGATTTTGCAACGGTCCACATTCCACCATGGGATAGTTGATCTACGCCTACCATTAATACATTTTTTTTCATTTTCTATCTCTTATTTTTTTTGCAGGGACTCCTCCTGCCACCGTATACGCCGGTATATCTTTTGTTACTACAGAACCGGCTCCCACAACACTTCCCTGCCCAATATGAACTCCAGCCAGCACAGTGCAGCCGTAACCAATCCACACATCATCTTCAATAACAATTTCCTTGTCCATCGAAGGCTGCTGATTCATCGGTATCCTTGTATCTGAGATTCCATGATTAGATGCAATAAATGCACACTTTGCTCCCATCATAACATCACATCCAATCTTTACCTTGCCGATAAAATATGCTTCATCTCCAATGCCGGAACGGTTTCCTAATGAAATTTCTGATGAAAACGCTATTTTTCTTCCAATATCTACTCTTTTACCACAATCATCAAACAGCAATTTTCCTGCAAATTGTCTTATTTTTTTTGTGATTGGCCAGGAATATCCCAGTTGATAATGGGGTAACCAGCTTGTAGATACATAAAGCAGATATCCAAGTCCTTTTCTAATCTTTGTTAACATTTTTCCCCTGACTCAGCAAAAAGTGAAATAAATTATCACGATTACTTAATGTTTCTTCTGTTAATTTATAGGTTAATTTGTGAATGGCTGAAAGTTCCATTATGTGTCCATACAGTCCCGGATTATATGTTTTGTCTAATGTGTTAAACAAAAGACGGGTATAATCACTGCTGGCATACGGGAAAGTTCCAATAAGCTCCAAATTTTTCTCTATAGAAAGATTCAGTACAATATATACCAGTAAATATTCAATTAAGCTGCTTTCATGTTGCCAGTACGCAAATAATATGTTTCTGGCTTCTCTAATCGCTATATGATGAGGTTTACTGTGAAGAAACCAACTACATATATATGCCGGATTATACATAAGTCCACACTGATCTCTAAATGCAAAAAAATCACTTTCCTGTATATAATTTGGGATGGAATCTGTCAATAATACTGTTGCATCAAGCCAAGTTCCACCATAATGTTCTAATAATGACAGTCTCAGCAAGTCAGAATACGCGGCTGCTGATATTTTTCCGTTTTCCAGCCTTTCACTAATCGTCAGAGGAAATTTAATATATTCTGACACATTCTGTTGGTCTAATATAATTAAATTATTGCAGTGACTTTCCATGGACTTTATGCATGCCTTTACGATTTCGGGAGCATTTTCAACCTTTTGTCCCCAATACACCCAAACAGGATCATGAATTTCTGCGTGTCCACATTCTATCCCCAAAGGGTCTTTTTCTGCATATTTTAAATATTTTTTTCTTATATAATTCTCAGCTTTATAATAGTATAAAAGCTTTCTGTTTTCATAATCTTTTACGATATGAATGGGCAGTCCTACAAATATTCCTCTACGGATTCCGTATTTAACCCCATATCTTTTTATATATCCGTCTAACCCTACGTTTTTAAATGCCGCCATATATCATCGCCTTCTAATCATTACTTTTTTTAATATTTTCCAGTAGACTGGTCTTGGATGTCTCATTACAATTGCAATTAATTTGCTGCTCAAACTTTTTATTTCAGGATGTTGTTCTTTGATTATCTCAGCATTCTTTTTTTCTGTGCATATTTCCATAAGCCGATTTTCAAAATTTCCATTCCCTGAAAGTTCATTTTTTACTGCAAAAATCAAGAAAAAGTAATACTCTTTACATGCCAGAGTTTTGGCAGTTTCAATTCCCTTCTTTTCTAAAATATGATAGATAGTGGAAGCTAAAAAACATAAATCTTCATACATATTTTTGTTATAGGTATGAATCATCGAGTAATCGTGCTGCCTATAATGGTAAAAGCATTGATTCATTATAACTAATCGTTCACAGTCCAGCAAAGCTGGTAGAATAATGTTCAAATCCTCACCCATTTGAATTTTTCTGTCACAATACTTTATGTTATCCTCTATTAGTTGTCTTGAAATCAATTTTGTACATCTGGATGCCATAATAAGTCTTTCTTCATTTCCCAATACCCTATTCTTTAGTATTTCCCTTAGTTCGTCCCCTTCATATACACCTGCCTGTAGTTGGTTTTTCTTTTCTATTTTAGTTGTTTCAAATTCGAGAAGTATATTGCTGCAGACCATCTCATGGCTGTTTCCAGTGGCTACCTCTGCCAATTGTTCTATCATTTCCGGGTCAATCCAATCATCGCTGTCTACATAACACAAATATTGACCCCTACTTTGTTCTGTTCCAAATATCCAACTACTTACAAGCCCTTCATTTTTTTTATGAAAAACACGTACTCGCGAATCTTTATTGGCAAATTCATCACATATTTCTCTGCTCTTATCTGTTGAACCATCATCTACTAAGATAATCTCCATTTTCTGGTATGTCTGCTGTAAAATTGATTCCATGCACTGACTTAAATATTTTTCAACATTATATATTGGTACAATGACACTTACTTCAATTTCTCTTTGCATAATTCTAGCCTCTATTCGGATGTGGCCAATATTTAATCAATAATTTAAATATTAACATATCGTCAATAATATATCTTTTAAACATTCGTTTCGGTTCTTTTGCCAGTCGATACAGCCATTCCATTCCAATATTACGCATCCACTTAGGTGCGCGTTTCACATTTCCTGCTTCGAAATCCAAGCTTGCTCCCAGCCCCAGGGAAACAGGAACGCCCAATTTTTCCTTGTTATAATACATGAATTTTTCCTGTTTCGGAGCTCCTAAACCCACGATTAAAATATCCGGTTGTTTTGCATGTACAATATCTATAGCCTTTTTCAGTTCCGCTGGATTCTGCTCAAAGCCTCGCGGGGGAGAATAGGTTCCCACAACTTGCAGCCCAGGATATTTACGAGCCAAATTCTTTGCTGCTTTCGCCGCCACGCCTTCTGCTGCTCCCAGGAAAAACATCGTAAAATTTCTTTGTGCCGCCATTTCGCATAACCTTGGAAATAAATCTGAGCCTGAAATTTTTTCCTTTATCTTTGTGCGATACAGTCTTGAAAACCAGACTAAAGGCTGACCATCTGTCAAAATCAAATCAGCTTTTTCATATACTTTTTTAAATTCCGGGTCTCTTTCTATTTGAACAATGTGGTCGACATTCGGTGTCACCACAAAAGTCGGTTTTCTTTGCACCACAAGTTCGCCGATTCTGTCAATCGCTTCTTCCATTGTAATATTATCGATTTGCGTATTCATAAACTTTATTCGCATATCAGTTTTCTCCTGCCACTTGCCTTCCAGTTGCTGATACTGTCATTCCCATATAAAGAAAGGGAAACCAACTCATCTGAGTTGACTCTAAACTGTTGTTCATCACACCGCTTCCAAGAAATAATACAAAACAAGATACCATTAAATACATCATTCTGCGGTCTTCTACATATTTAATCTGTTTCATGCTGCTAAATGCCAAATAAATACTGGCTGCAGTTCCAATGAGTCCCGTAGAATAGACTGTTTTAATGTAGATGCTTTCTATTCCGCGATTCACTCCAAACCCAAACAATCTGTGTATCCACCCATTTCCCCACATTTGTCGTAGTGCATCATTCCATTTTCTGTACAAACGAAACATATTCTTGCCATTAAGTAGTGAATTGGAAAACAGGCTTGCAATTCTTTCCTGATTAAGCACACCAAATGCTGGAAGATGGATGAGTACAATGCAGGAAATTAAAGCAATAACCAGCACCCACAAAAGTAAACTGCCGACTTTTCTCTTTCTTAATAACTTTTCTACAAAATATACTAGGATAATTGCATAAATGCAGAATAGGAGAATCGTTTGTATCCCTGCCTCTGAGAATATCACCATACAAGGTGCCACAAACAGTAAAGTAACCATTTTATAGAACGTTGTTTTCCCTAAAAAGGCAATGAAAATTACAGACAGTATAACAGCAAAGGCCATATCTGCATCATAATAATACAAATCCCCTCCTACATTTTGTACATGAAATAGTTCGGAGCTCAGATTCCACAAACGATAAAAAAAATTGATATAGATAATCAGGTAGGATGAAAGCACCAAGGCTCGATTACATTCAAGAACCCGTTCGTAACATATTCTCCCAAGAAAATACAAAAGAATTGCCGATAACACCTTTATATAGGAGTGATAACCTCCTCTTGTAAATAAAAAATGTACTGATAAAATAATCGCAATAAGAGCCAATGCGTAATCCTGTGAAGTGCTTTTGTGTACAATATTCGGTCTGACCAGAATAAGCTGATACCCTATCATATAAAGTGCAATAAAAACCATAATATAGTCTAAGCCTTGATATGGGTAAAGCATATCAACAAACTGTTTAGCAAACAAAAAAAGATTCATTACTATCTGTCTCCTCACCAACAAGCACCTGATTCGCTTTTCGGCATGCATAAGAATTGCACTTATTCAATATAAGATGCATTCGATCTCGCTTTTCCTTCTGTTCTGGTGTTATATCTTTTACCACAAGTTTTGACGATTTTAACCTTTTTCCAATTATGCCCAGTATAGAGTTTAAATTCCTTTCAGAAAGGGAGGTATAGATAAAATCCTGTTTTTCTACCCTGGTAGTTGCAAATATAGCATTCAGAAAGAAAACGACTTTATTCCATCTGCGGCTGAGCGAAAACGATTCCCGATAATCGGGGACTCTCACCTGTAAAATATTAATTCCGTCATAATTCTCATAAAAATACTTGTGCTGTCTAAATTCCCGTGGGACGCGTCCATCAATAACCGGTACACTACAGATGATTGTAATCTCAAATTGCTCCTTTTGTGCATCAATCCACTCTTTTAGTTTCTTACTGCTGCACGAACTCATCATATAATCATACGAATAAATCAGGATTGTCTGTTTGTCTTTATCCTGTTGTTTTTTCCATGCAAAGGCATCTGCAATAGATAGTCCAACAAATTGAATGTTGGTCACTACATATCTTTTCCATAATCTCTTTGGATCCTGCATTAAACGGTAAAACCACTCCAAGTAGTGTTCCCTCATCCATTTAGGGGCACGTTTGACTGTTCCTGCATGGAAATCAAAGCCTGCTCCCACTCCAAACATCAAGGCATGAACACGATTCCTATGTTCATACATCCATCGCTCCTGCTTGGGTGCTCCTAAACCGACCCATACGAAATCCGCACCGGATGCATTAATTCGGTTAACAACTTCTTTATCTTCCTCTGGTGTCAATGTACGGTACGGAGGCGATTCCATTCCCACCACTTTCATGTCCGGGTACTTTCTGGCTAACACTTCCTGAAGTTTTTGTATTGTTTCAGGACTTCCTCCATAAAAGTAATGCTTATATTCTGTATTCTCCGTAGCTTTCCAAAGTACAGGCATAAAATCTGGTCCTGCTACCTGTTCTGCCTGCTCGTACCCCCTCATTCTGGCTACCAAGGCTACAGGGCTGCCATCGGGTAACGCCATAAATGCATTATTCTGAACTCTGCAATAATCTGGATTTTTGCGTGACATTACTGTTGTATGCACATTTGAAAAACAGATGTATTGTCCCTTCAGACTATCAAATTGTGATAGAATACATTGAATTACATCTTCCATATTCGTAATAGATATATTCACTCCAAGTATCCTTGTTGTAGATGGTTTCTTCATAACACTAATATCCAATTCACTGTTTCATGCAAGTTCCTGAACTATACGATATATATTTGTAAGTTGCTGATAGTTCAATTCTGAACTGTATCTTTGTTTATATAATTCTCCAATCTGATTATAATTCACTGGCATTCTCATAGCATTGATGATTGTTTGTTTAATTGATTCTTCACTGCTCGTTTGATACTTCCATCCTGTTACACCTTCTTCTATCAGGTCTCCTACATTTCCCATATCCGGTCCGATCACCGGTGTTCTCTTAGAATAGGTTTCTACGATAGACATGGGAAAGCCTTCATACCACTGGGTAGGAAGAATCATTGCCCTTGCTTTTCCCATCAGTTTCTGTACTTCCTCCCATGGGGTCTGTCCCCGGAATTCTATGGTACGTAAATGGTGTTTCTCAATGGTTTCCCGACACCAAGATTCTAACGGACCACTACCACACAGAATCAGTTTCGGTGCCTTCTCTCCCATCTGAATCCAGGTATCCAATAGTTGTGGAACCCCCTTTAATGAATCTAATCTGCCTGCATATAAGAAGAAGTCTTCTCTTTCTTCCTTTCCCAGCAGCTCGTTTCCCTTCTCCATGACGAAGTTTGGTTTGACATAAACCTGCTCCGGTTTTAGTCCCGGCAGCTGTAGTAGCTTCTCGCGGTTGAAATCCGTGAGGCAGATATAATAAATCTTTCGGTAAATTCCGGTCATTCTGTGAACCTTAAGGTTTATGGCACATGCCAGTGTTTGCATGCGACTGTTCCGATAGCATTTGTGTTTCACTGCGCACTGCAGTCCCTTCTCCACACAGTCCTCGCAAATATGTCCATCACGATAGAAGGTTGCTCCTGGGCATAGCAGCCGGAAATTGTGGATGGTCTGCACCACCGGCTTTCTGCAGGTGCGTGCCGCATAATAGACTGCCGGACTTATCAGGTTCAGCGTATTGTGGACATGTATGACATCAACTTGTTCTTTCCTGACAATCTTTTTGATATCTCTATAAGTCCGCGGATTGAAAATCGTGGTAACTGGGAGTAACAGTTTTCTTCCTTTGGAGAAGGCCTTCAATTCGCTATTGTTACGGGTATAGAGAATAACCTTATGCCCATGCTTCTCCAGCAGTTCTTTCTCATTGCGGACAACAGTATCTTCTCCTCCCGGTATCTGATAGTAATTGTGTACAATCAGTACTGTTTCCTTACATCGCTCCATCTCCATGAAATACCACCTGTACTGTCTTTAAAAGGATTCTGATGTCCATCCCAAAATTCCAATCCCGGATATACTGCTCGTCCAGGCGTACTACCTGCTCAAAATCTTTAATATCACTTCTTCCACTGACCTGCCACAAACCGGTCAGACCCGGTTTGATACTCAATCGGATCTTATGATGCAGTTCATACTGCTCATATTCCTCTACTGTCGGAGGCCTGGTTCCCACCAGACTCATATCTCCCTTCAGAATATTAAAGAACTGGGGCAGTTCATCAATGGAATATTTCCGGATAAAATGTCCTGCGGGAAAAATGCGGGGGTCATTCTCCATTTTGAACATGAATCCCTGCATTTCGTTGTCTTTCATCAGCTCTGCTTTTCTCGCCTCCGCATCCATATACATGGAACGGAATTTATAGATTTTAAACTTTCTTCCGTTCTTTCCTACGCGGGTCTGGGTAAAGAAAAGCGGACCCGGTGACTGTTTCTTGATCACAGGACACAGAATCACTGCAATAAGCAGGGTCAGAATACTTCCCACGATACCACCAATAATATCCAGCATCCGCTTCAGAACCAGCTGATAGCGCTCCACGGTCTTGATAGAACTGGTAAGCACCGTCATATTTCCCATATTCTGGATCATTTTGTTGGGATAGTCTGCGTCGTTTCTGTTTAAGTCAATGTGTACCGTCTGTCCCATGGACAAAAAACGATAAGCGTATAATTGTTGTGTATGTTCCGGCAATTCATCACTAAACAATACTCCATCTACCACGTTTTCCAGTACATAATCATACATGGTATGCTCATCAGCCACCACCTGTTCTCCACAGACAGTCTCACCAATATGATTTTCACCTAATAAGGCAACACCCACGATACGAAATCCATTATAACGATGGTTTTTAATTCCCTGAATCAATCCTTCTGCCCGTTTTGAGGTAGTTACAATTAACAATCCCGGAAGGCTCTGGTTGCTGTCCATCCGCTTCCGCAGAAAATGTTTCCACCCCAAATGTACCAGGTAAATAAGAACTACACTCATTCCCCAGGTAAATCCAAAAGATGCTCTGGAAAATGCCTCTCCCTCTTTTGTCGCGTACAAATAAATAATTAACGCCACTACATTAAAACAGTTCTGGATAAAGACATTTTTAAACTCCTGCCAGAATCCTCTGCGTAAAATATCCTTATACGCATTCCGAAAAAGTGCAATAATCACATAAAATACAACGAGAAGTACTGCTACCTGCCGATGTAACGGACTGCTCATGGGATTCATTGTCCAGAAATCTTCTGTTTCTCCCCGAAACCATAAATACCGGAATTCAAAGGACAGTGCGTATGCAATTTCAATGCAAATTAAATCCAGAATTAAAAAATCAAGATGCTTTATCCAGCTTTTCTGTGATTTCTCGTACATAATCTACCCCTTTATCTTTTCCCAATCCGCCACAGATAGGATGATGTTCCCCGTTCTTTCCGGAACAGGCAGTACCACTGGTCAATCAGCAACAGCCATATAAAGCTTTCCGATGGTGTTCTTCCGATTGCCTGTTGATTTTCCGTAAGTATATACCCAATCACTGCCAATAACAATATATAATCAGATGCGTTTTTTTCGCTCTCTATTTTTCGCAAAAGACCATAAATCAAAAGCACAAATATAATCGTATATAACAGTCCAAACTGATAGGCCTGCATCGCCAATCCCATATCTGTTTGCCCAAAGCTTTTATTTGCGATAAATCCGAGTGGATATGGTGTTAAAGTCCTATATGCCGAATTAAATCTTCCCGTTAATGCCATATCAAGTTTCCAGAGAAGTGGATAATTGTTTGTATCCACTCTTACTGCAATGATGGCCAAAATCACTACTATTGTAAATATAGCATATCCGCATTTATAAACCAGCTTACTATTTCTCAAGGTTTTACAGTACTGCATGGCAATATTTCCAAATATCATTAAATAGCATAATCCTGCACCAGTTCTAGACCGTGTCAGATAGAATACTGCCGTATTTACTATAAGCAGCACAAGGTACTGGCATACATTTGCCTTTGTTTTCTGCAGCCATAAATACACCGCCATAATACAAAATACTGCGTAATGAAACTGATTGGCATGACTAAAACCAAAGCGATACCTCATCTCATCGCCGCCTCTTCCAAAATTCGCCACATCAACCAATGTTCCATTAATTCCCAGTAAACATCGTACCATTACCAGTATAGTCATGCAGAAAAGCGCCATTCCAGTAAGCGTCATAACATTTCTGCGGTCTATCCCCTTACTTGCAATAACAAATAATGCAATGGTTAAATACGCCATATTTCCGCACGTTGCCAACGCAATAACACTAATTACACCAAATAAGGCAATCATTATCCATTCTTTTTTGGTGTATTTCGTACACAAAATCTTCAATAAATAGCAGGCAAGAGCCATTCCCCATCCAATTTGTTCATATTGAAAGAAAATATCGTTCTTTTCCAAAACACGTAAAACAAGTTCATAAATAAACGCCAGATAAAAGCATACGACTCCAATGTCCTCTGTTTTTATTCTTTTTCCATTCATTCCATGCTCTTCCTTATCAAATCCGCCACTTCCCTGACAGCACCGCTTCCTCCCGGTGTCTTTGTCACATAGCTGGCTGCCGCCTTGACTTCTTCCATGCCATTCGCTACGCTGCATCCAAAGCCAACCGCACGGATCACCTCAATATCATTGATATCATCTCCGATATACGCCACTTCCTCCAGAGAAAATCCTCTGCGGGCACAGATTTCTTTCACAACTGCCAGTTTATTACTGATGCCCATATGAAGTTCGTCCAGTTTCAGTTTTTCCGCTCGTCTGCGCACCAGTTCCCGGTTCTCACCCGTGATAATGCCTACAATAATTCCCGCTTCTCTTAGCTTTGCGATTCCCATACCGTCCAAGGCACAGAATTTCTTGATTTCATCCCCGTTTTCCGTATAGTACATGCCGCCGTCTGTGAGGCATCCATCGGAATCTGTGAGCAGCATCTTGATGGGGGGAATGGCAGCCAACTGCTGTTTTTCCTGTCTCTTTTTCATGAGCTGTTCAATAATCAGCCAGTCGCTGGGTTCATCAATCTCAAAAAAGGTTGCCTCATCCATCTCATAGGTACGGATATTTCCGGAAATACGGCATTTTGTCTCCAACAGCCGTTCCCTTGAAGTGATATAAAAAGCTCCGTTTTCTGTCTGATAGCCGTCAAATTCCTGGCGTCTGGGACGATGAAGATAATCATAATTTAATGGTGTTGCAATCCCTTTTTCATCAGTCTCCCAGTTAAAACGCTTCTGGGGAACCACCGACAATACACTATCAGTCTCCGGCTTGTTGTATAACTCGAAACCACCATGCAAATCCTCTGCTGTCAGTAACGGAGATGTCGCCTGTACCAATACAATATTGTCAAAGGTATATTGCTGGGCAAACTCCAGCATGGCAGATTCTGTGGATGCCGTATCCGATGCCGATTCTGCGCTTCTCCCAATGACTTCCACTTTTTCAAGTGCAAACTGTTCCACCGTTTCCCGGATGACGGCACTGTCTGTTGCCACGTAAACCCGGTCAATCTCCGGACAGTCTACTGCCGCCTTCACCGTCCAGTAAACCAGAGGTTTCCCATTGATGGGTTTAATGTTTTTCAGCGGTATGGATTTGGAGCCTCCCCGTACAGGGATAAATGCAACGTTCATAATGTAACCTCTTTATTTTTTAGTGTTTCCGATATTTCAATTTTTCACGCTGTACCTGTTCAATAGGAAGAACCTCTTCCGGCTTATAGTGCAGAGCCTTATAGGTCGCCATCAGATCCCGTTTCAGCTTACGGATTCCTTCCGGTTCCAGGCTGGCAGCGTGATCGGTTCCTTTCCAGGTACGATCCAACGTATAATGACGCTCGATCGTAGAAGCACCCAGCGTATATGCAGCAATATCCACCGCAATGCCCAGATGGTGTCCGGAGAAGCCGATTTCCTTCACCCTGCTTCCATAAGCCTCTCTGACACGATTGATTTCCAGCAGGCAGACATCTTCAAAAGGTACCGGATAGCCGGAGGTGCAGACATACAAAACTACATCCTTGTTTCTGCCTTTTCTTTCAAAAAGCTGAATCAGTTTTTCCTCTTCCTCATGGGTGGTCATTCCCAGAGAGACATGAATCTCACCTTCATAATTATCGCAGAGCCACTCCAGCATTTCATAATGATTGTTGCAGGCGGAAGGAATCTTGATCAGTTCCGGTTTCAAAGACGCAATTTCTTTGGCAGAAGTCAGATCCCATACAGAAGTACTGTAGGTAATGCCAAATTCCTCGCACCATGCTTTTAACTGGGCGTGCTGTTCTACATTAAATTCCAGATATTCTCTATGCTCTCCATAGGTTTTCCCATAGGCATTTGCCGGGTTGGGATGGGGCGCATTATACTGTTCCGGTGTCAGCAGTTCTCGATTACATCTCTTCTGAAATTTCACTACATCTGCCTTGCAATAGATTGCTGCCATCTTGATCATTTCATGGGCAATTTCCATTTCTCCTTTATGGTTGCAGCCGATTTCTGCAATCATGCGGGGCTGTTTGTATTCCTTAATCATGCTCAAACTCCTCTCTTAATCTCCTAACTACATAGTCAGCGTATGCTTTTCTTCCTTGCTCCATTGTAACGCGTCCATCCTTTTCATAAAGAGAACAATCAAAATATGCGCGGATGGAACTCTCGCCAAAAGCTTTTAAATAGGCTCTTACTTGATTCTGCTCTATGGAAAAGTCACCTGTAAGAATCTGTTCTAACGCTTTCTCACATTCTTCTACACTACCGATACGAAATACCCCGGGTGCTTTTTCAAAGCATACCTCACCAAAGATGAAGGTTGGTTTGCTGTTAAATATGGATTCCAGCAGAATCGTTCCATTGCAGGACGCGGTTGCAACGCTGTTTCTTGCAAGCTGTTTGGAATCTCTGTCGCTATGGATCAAGCGAACATTGCGAATTTTCGCAAGTCCATCATAAAAGCTTTTATTTCGGCAAGGCTGCACGAAATGCTCCTTCACATAGACTTTGATTCCATACTTTTCTGCTGCCCGGGCAAGAATCTGAATCATCAGCTCCTGCTCCACAAATACACCACCCTGGGGAAGGGTAGTTGCCTCCGGCTGCAAATGAAGGAAGAAAATCAGATATTTTTCTCCCGGAACCGGTTCTGAAGTCAATGCATTATAATAATCAATGCCACGCATTGCCTTTCGCTTCCATTTCGCCCGTTTACAAATGGCGTGTTCCTCTGCAAGCTTCTCCATGCTTCCTTTAAAATCCTTGGTAAGAGCAAGCTTAATCAGATGCTTTCTGCGTTTCCACCTGTTTTCTCTGTTAAAGTATTGTTCAAAGGTCTGTCTGCGCACCTGGATATGATGCTCTCTGCTCATTCCTCGGTTCACAGCGCCTTTATCCAAATTCGCATTCTCGTATAAAAGTGCCTGATAATAATGCTCCAGATCCTCAGGAAGCTCTATTTCTCTGTCATCCTTTAATTCCAGATATCTTTCATAGGGTGCCTGCCACAGATGCTCCAAATCCCTGCCTGTAGCCAGCCTCGGAGGAATACTGGTGTCTGCGCAGACCGCCATACCGGTGTGATAAATCTTCGCCAGGCTGTAAATCACATAATCGTGGCAATGGTGGGGAATATTGTTAAAGCACACCATATTAATCTGTTCCGTCACAAACAGATGATTCCAGAATCGCAGATGATGCAGATAAAGCTGTTTGGCTTCATCAAAGGTATAAACATCCCGTTCAAAATTGCGGATGAGCATTTGCAGTGCCGTGGCTTCGTATGGGCGCATGGCTTCCAGGATTTCTCTTGATAAAGGAATCAAATCATTGAAATCCACAATTTCTTCATAGCGGTTATGTTCACAAATATCATAATTGATCCGTCTAACCAGTTCTGCATCATACTGATCTTTTCCATCATGCTGTTTGTCCGTGAGGATTACCCGATGCAGGGGAATCTGTTTATGGATTTCCTGGATCATCCTGGACTGGAATCCGTCATAAGAATCCACACCTTCAAAAAACAGATTAATTTCCATCAAAGTCTGCTCTCCGTTATCTTTCCATTCTCTACTTTATAAATCATATCACAGTTCTCAATGGTTTTCAGCCGATGGGCAATGATCAGCATGGTTTTTCTGCCATGGAAGTTCTCAATAGCATCCATGATTGCTGCCTCGGTATCATTGTCCAGTGCAGAGGTGGCCTCATCCAGAATTAGAATCTCCGGATCATGATACAACGCCCTGGCGATGCCGATACGCTGTCTCTGACCGCCGGAAATCCGTACACCTCTTTCGCCGATCACAGTATTGATTCCATCAGGAAGTTCTCTGACGAAATCTGCCAGCTGTGCTTCCTCCAGTACCTGCCATACTCTCGTATCATCAATATCATCCACATCCACGCCAAAAGCGATGTTTGCCCGGATCGTATCATCCATCATATTGATGGTCTGGGAAATATAACCGATATTGGCAAGCCACTGTCCGTAATGCTTCATGACATCCACACCGTCACAGGTAATCTTTCCGCTCTCTGCTTTCAATAGCCCCAGTATGACATCCACCACAGTGGTCTTTCCCGCTCCGGAGGGTCCCATGATACCCACAGACTTTCCGTAAGGAACCTCCATCTGCGCATTTTCGAAAATATATTTTTCAGTATTCGGGTATTTGTAGTATAACTTCTCCACCCGGATGCAATCGTGAAATGCCAGTTTGTCCGTTGTAACAGCCCGTTTTGCCTCGGCAGCCCGTTCATCCACATGCTGGGGAAGCTCTACATTAGCATATACATAGTCCAGTGTAGGACGGTAGTATGCAATATTCGCCAGATAGGTGTTAATCCGGCTGGCACTGGGAAGTAATCGCACTGCAGCCACAGCAAAAGCGGACAGCTGAGGAACCATCGTCTGTACATCCTGTCCCAGTTTCATCATCACTGCCATGTAGGCAAGAACGCCACTTAAGGAAAAGGCTTCAATCGCCAGTCTGGGAACGGAAGAAAGTACTTCGTGATCCCTTGCCAGATTGTAATAACGCTTTCCGTATTTCCGATAAATTCCCAGGAAAGCATCCTCTTTTCCATAGACCTTTACATCCTTCACGCTATTAATGGACTGCATGATGGTCTTGTACATTTTACTCTGCTGCTGTCTGGATTCCTCACCGATACGGCTGATCCTCGGTTTCAGAAAAGCAGTGGATATTAGAGTGATTCCCACCAACAGGACGCCCATTACAATCGTCATAACCGGATCAATAATCAACAGATAGGTGCCCAGGAAAATTGCTACCATAAACTCGGTAATAAACTGCATACATTGCAATAGCAGATTGAAAATACCGGTAGAATCCGAATAGACCGTCCGCATGATATCGCCGGTGCTGGCATTGAGATAAAACTCATAAGGGCGGTTGAGATATACCTTCAGTAAATCCCTGGAAATCCGGTACTGACTATTGGTAATAAAAGAATGCTGCACATAATACAGTAGTAACAGATAAAGGTTCTTAAAGATAAAAACAAAAATAAGTGCCATTAGCATAAAGGTCACAAACTGCTCCGGCTGTGTATAACCCAACACATCACAAATCCAGACAATCACTGCATTTTGTTCAAAGACTTCCGGCATCATCACCGCTTCAATGAGAGGGTAAATCATAGAAACACCTAAAGTCTCCAGCACGGCACCAATCAAAATCATAAAAATCAGTACCACTACCCGAGACTTCTGTTTTTTATTCAGAACCTTGTTAAATTTTATATAAATATCTTTCATATCTCTACTTATCCGCTCTCCGCCCCTGCCTATATCGAAAATATGCCTGGCAGAGTGCATTCCTTGCTACCAGACGCTTCACTTTACGGAGTATCTGGTTTTTCATCTGTTCCAAAGCAAGCGCAAAATTCCACTCCGGAATTTTCTGTTTTTCCAGCTGTCGCAGATATCGTTCAAAGCTCATACATTCTCCGGCATGGTGCTGCAAAAAGGCCTCCAGCTCCGTAAATTCTTCTTCCGTCATCATGTTGGGATGATAGCATGCTGTATTCACCCGATCTCCCGATACCACTACCGGTTTCGACACGGTACAGGGTATAAACACCAGTCCATATCTGCGATAAGCGTGATCGGTATAGCCGTCTGTCACCCAGGTAAAGCCCAGCTCCTTCAGTGCCTTTAAGGTTTGCTTGTCGTAGGCATGGGCAGGCGCCATAAACATTCTAGCACATATACCCTGCTTTTGCAAAATCTCTTGTCCCTTTGCCAGCTTTTCTCTCTGTTCTTCCGAAGAAAGCCCTGCAAATTCACTTTGTCTGTTTACCTTGAGCATTCCACCGTTGCGAGTAACATAGGTGTGGGTATAGCCATGCTGCGCAATCACCCACCCCTCTTGATCCCGAAGGGCTTTCAGGTACTCCACATAGTTTTCTTTTGGCTGCCGTATACAAAGTTTTTCATCCCGGTTCTCCGGCACTACGCCAATGGCTGGTGCTATTCCGTATTTTTTGAATAATTCATGGATTCGTTCAAAGTTCTCCCAGTTCTGAACGGGAGTCACATCATCCAATCGAAATAAAAGGGTACCCATTCTAAATCTTTCCCTTCTCTAAAAGCCACTGCTCCATCAGTAAAATGTACCAGATGGTTTCTGTCCAGATGCCTTTCTCCACATAATCTTTCCAGAAAGAAGCTACACACTTCTGGTTAATCAGATCCCCCAGTTTTCGCTGTCCTTCCGACAGAATATCTCCTGCCCAGTCATACATGACAGGCTCTTTCATCCAGGTCTCGATTGGAATGGAGAAGCCTTTCTTGGGTCGTTCCATGATTTCCTTCGGAACATATCGGTACAGAATATCCCGCATCACACGTTTGGTGACACCATCACTCATTTTATAGGCAAGGGGAAGCCTCCATGCAAATTCCATCACATCCCGATCCAGCAGGGGCACACGGTTTTCCAAAGAGTAAAACATTCCGGAGCGGTCCACCTTCACCAGGATATCGTCGGGATGATATTGCAGCATATCCATGAGCATCAAATTCTGTACCGGCTCCTTCAGCAATCCTCCTTGATAGTTGTGGTAAGCATCCGTCAATTTTCTCCCTCTTCCGGCAAGAAAAGCAGTGCGGGCATCCTCTAACCCCATATCTGCATGTGCCTGCTCCATGGTATCAATCGCCAGGTAATTTCCCACTTTATACAGGGTGGGCGTAAAGGGTCCTGCAAGGGCTGCTCCGATTTTCGCCGCTCCATGTCGAAGCGAGGCTGGAATCTGATGGAATCTCTTACGGAATTTCCGCATTTCTTCCTCTGCCACCATATAGGTGGTATAGCCGCAGAAAAGTTCATCTCCGGCATCCCCGCTGAGTGCCACGGTAACACGTTCTCTGGTCATCTTGCTCACCAGCATGGTGGGAATCTGGGAGGAATCTGCAAACGGTTCCGTGAAGCTGTCTGTCATGTGCCGCATGATGGCAAAGGCATCCTGGCTGGTCACATAAAGTTCCGTATGCTCCGTGCCCAGATGAGCTGCAATTTCTTTTGCATATTTCGCCTCATCATACTTATCCACATCAAAGCCGATGGTAAAGGTTTTCACTTTATCATGGGAAAGGGACTGCATTAGACTCACCACCAAGGAGGAATCGATACCACCGGAAAGAAATGCTCCCAACGGCACATCTGCAATCATCTGCCCCTTGATAGCTTCCTTTAACAGGCGTTCCAATTCCTCTGATGCCTCTTTCTCGCTGCCGGTAAAGGGATTTCGCTGTCCGTCCAGTGCAGTTTCTATCATGCTCCAGTAGGTCTGCATCCGGTATTCCAGGGTGTGACAATTCAGTGTCAGATATTTTCCCGGCTCCAGTTTGTAAATATCCTGATAAATCGAATAGGGTGCCGGAATGTAGCCATACTGAAAGTAGAGCGGGAAGGTATCTGTATTCACCTCATTTGCGAATCCTTCCATCTGACGGATACACTCGATATCTGAAGCAAAGGCAAAGCTTCCGTTGACCATGCCGTAATACAGAGGTTTCTCTCCCACCCTGTCACGCATCAGATACAGCTGATTTTCCCGCCTGTCATACAAAGCTATGGCAAACATGCCTTTCATGAGGGAAAGAGTCTTTTCTACTCCATAAAAAGAAAAGGCTTCCAGAATCACCTCCGTGTCAGAGCTTCCGCGAAGATGCAATTCACAGCTATCCTGTCGCAGTCTCTGCTCCAGGTCTTTATAATTGTAAATCTCTCCATTGAACACGATCATATACCGTTCATTGGCAGATTTCATAGGTTGGGCACCATTGACGGATAAATCCACGATGGAAAGTCTTCGGTGTCCCAACACTACTTTTTGTTCTGCATCCAGCCAATAGGCCCCGGCATCCGGGCCACGGTGAAGCATTGCCTGATTCATATTCAAGATATCCTTTACAGGGTCATGCCTGTAATTGATAATTCCTGCGATTCCGCACATCTGATGACTCCTTTATTGCATAGGAAGGTAACAACGTTGCATAACTTTGGATCACTTCTTTAATTTGGATCCCCATGCCACCACTTTGGGCAATATTCCCTGTACACTTTCCCCGTTATAATAAACGCGGACTGTTCCACCGAAAGACTCTTTGAATCGGGTAATACTTGCCACTTCTTCCTCCAGTCCGGCGCCACCCCAGTCGTAAATGGTCTTCCCCTGTTTCTTAAAATAAAGCATGGATTCCTTATGAAGATACCGGTTTGCAAAGCCCACTACGGTCTGTGGCACATCCTCCTCCGTACGGAACTGAGAGGCAGAATGAAGCAGTCTGGCACATTCTTCATCCATGACATAGACATGATAAACCTGCACCTTGTCATGAACACTGGCGGTTCCCATGGCCAGTGCCCCGATACGGGCGTATTCCGTGAGGCTTTCTACGCAGCGATCCTTCTCCTTATAATCCACACCTTTACTCTTCCAGAATTCCTCGAAAAAGTCTGCAAACTCCCTGATCAGGACGCCGTCTGACAATTCTTCGGAGCTGTACATTCTGGCTGTCACCCCTTCTCGGGGCGCCCGTTTCACCTTGTACAGGCAGTTTTTGGAAAACCGCGCCAGAATTTCCTCCTCCGACTCTGTCAGGTCAGAAAGCAATGTCCGAAATTCTGTGGTGTTGTCTCCCGATGGTTGGAACACACTTTCCACGTAATTTACAATTCCCTTCTCTTGAAGGGGTTCCTTTGCAAACCAGCACTCAATCAGGTTAATTCCATGTTTTCTTCTGGTTATCTTAATCATTGCGCAGCTACCTCTGTAATATAATCTTCCCACATCTGGTATATTTTGTCCGGTGCATATTGTTCCTTCACCTTCTCTGCATTTCGCCCCAGTTTCGCCCCGAAGCTGTCATCCGTGAGAATTCTTTCCATTGCATTTACCAGTGCGGCTTCCTCACCTACCGGAATCAATAAGCCGTTCTCGCCATTTTGAATCAACGTTGCCGGTCCCCCACAGGGACAATCGGTGGAAATGCAGGGAAGTCCCAGTGCCATCGCTTCCAAGAGGGCATTTGGCATTCCTTCTGTATTGGAGGTGAGTACAAAAAGGGCAGACTTCCAGATTGCATCTGCTACCCTATCACTGTTTCCTTCCAGGTGTACATACTCCTCACAATGCAGGCTCTGAATCAGTTCCTCCAGTTTTTCCCGATGTTCTCCATCTCCATAGATACGCAGTACAAAATCGGGATGTGCCTGATGTACCTTGACAAAAGCCTGAATCAGCATCTCATGGTTTTTGACAGGATGCAGTCTGCCTACTGTCACTACTTCTTTCTCCCGCTGTCCCTCATATCTTGGCCGGGAGAAATCCCCTAGCAAGGGATTCATCAGAATGGTGGATTTCTTTTGTACCGATTGGGGGAAATAGTTTCTAGCCATTTCTGTCTGAAACACGGCTCCTTCTGCGAAACGAAAGAGAAATCGCGCCATTTTTTCCTTCCCCTGATACTCTCTTCCCGGTGCACTGCGCACAGAAACAATCACTTTGGTTTTCATAAAGCGGGTAGCCAGAATCGCGCGAAGATTTGCCATTCCTATAAAGGAGACTACCACCGGTGCTCCGCTGTCCTTAATCGCTTTCCGTAAAATTCCCAGTCTGCGAAAGATTTTTAATAACCGGTTCCCCGTAGGTTTGGGTAACACCACTCTGGTCACACGGTCATCCAGTTTGTAATACTGGCGATCTTCCATCTCATTAGTAATCATAGTTACCTGATAACCTTTTCCAGCAAAACCGTTTGCCAGATTACAGATGACACGCTCGGCTCCACCACCTACCAGAGATGGAATGTGAAATGCAATGGCTTTCTTCATATAATCACTTTCTCCCAGGCTTCATTCACTCGTTCCGGTGACAACTGTTCACCAATCTTCCGGGCATTTTCTCCCAGTTTTTTTTCCAACGCGGGATTTGACAGAATTTCCCAAAGTGCTTGTTCCAGTGCTTTTTCATTACGAACCGGAATTAGAAGACCATTTTCTCCATCCTGAATGACTGTTCTGGGACCACCGCAGGGGCAGTCTGTAGAAATGCATGCAAGTCCTAGTGCCATGGATTCTAAAAGAGCATTGGGCATTCCCTCATAATCAGATGTCAATACAAAAATCCGGGATTCATAAAGCTGCTGTGGCATGTCATTGCAATGCCCCATAAATTTCACACGATTTTCAAGATGCAACGTTCTGACTTGTTCTTCTAATTCCCCTCGTGTATCTTCATTATGGGTTCCATTTCCATAGATTTTCAGTATCAACTCCGGATACTCTCCGGCCACCGCAGAAAATGCATCAATCAGCATCTTCTGATTTTTACATTCCACCAGACGCCCCACAGATACAATCTCATTCTTCCTTACACCTTCAAAACGTGGGAGGATAAATCTGGTATCCAGAGAGTTTGGGAGTATCACTGTTTTTTTCTGCAAGTACTTTGGAAAATAAGCTTTTGCATCCTCTGTCTGAACAATAATTGTCTTTGCCCTGGCAAATAATGTTTTTGAAAGAAAACGCATCAGCTTTGTATCATATTCCTTCGTTGGTTCATTCCGAACGGACACATAAACAGGGAATTTCAATCCCCAGGATGTAAGTAAGCCGATCACATTGCATTTTCCGATAAAACATACCAATGCATCCGGCTTTTCTCTCTTCCAGATGGCTCGGATATTCTTAAATCTCTTATAAAAGTAGGAAACCGGATTCATGGAACCCGGTTCGATGGTTTCTGAGATAATTCGTCTGGTGCCTTCGGGCTGTTCATATTCATCCGCACGTACTCTGGATGTCACCAGAATCACCTCATACCCCTTTTGCACAAAATGTCTGGCAAGGTTTACTGTCACACGTTCCGCGCCCCCGTTTCCCAGTCCATTAATGTAAAAAGCTATTTTTTTCATTGTAAATTTTCCTTATACCAGTCAATTGCAAGGGCAATTCCCTTTTCAAAATCATAATCCGGATTATAGCCAAGCAGCTTCTTTGCTTTGGAAATGTCGGCATTGGAATGCTTGATATCCCCGGCGCGATCCGGTCCGAAATTGGGCTCAATATTTTTTCCCAGGGCTTTGCAAAGATCATAATAGATATCAATCAGATATTCCCTGCCACCGTAGGCCACATTAAACGCATTCCCTGCTGCCTCACTGGGTGCCAGACATGCTTTCAGATTCGCCTCAATGACATTATCAATGTAAGTAAAGTCTCTGGACTGCTTTCCATCTCCATTGATGGTAGGCACTTCATCATGAAGAAGCATTTTAATAAATTTAGGAATAACCGCAGCATAGGCTCCGTCGGGATCCTGTCTGCGGCCGAATACGTTGAAATAACGCAGTCCGTAGGTATCTAAGCCATAAAGTTTTTTGTACAGCTTTCCATATTCCTCATCCACACGTTTGGTCAAAGCGTAGGGAGAGAGCAGATTGCCCTCCTGTCCCTCCACTTTGGGAAGTACAGGATGATCTCCATATACAGAAGAACTGGAAGCAAATACAAATTTCTTCACACCGTTCTGGCGGGCTGCCTCCATCATATTCAGAGTACCATGAATATTGATTTCCTCATACAGCAGCGGCATGGCAATGCTTCTGGGGACACTTCCCCAGGCTGCCTGATTCAAGACATAGTCCGCACCCTTGCAGGCTTCCATACAGGTATCCAGATCCCGGATGTCTCCTTTGATAAAGGTATAATTCGGTCTGTCTGCCAGCAGGTCTACATTTTCCTGTTTTCCTGTGGAAAGATCATCCAGGCACCGCACCTGATAACCCATATCCGTAATGGCTTCACAGAGATTAGAGCCGATAAAGCCGGCGCCTCCTGTCACCAGAAAAACACTGTCCTTTGGAAATTGTAATGTTTGGTATCCCATTATAAACTCTTCTTCCTTTTCTCCGTAATTTCTTCCATCAATGCCAGGAAACCGGCACTGTAAAGCAAGGTGGTATTATAGATTACATACCGTGACAAACACATGATAACAGCTGCCGTCGCTGCTGTATGAAGAAGTGTCATACCCAGTGCCAGGAATAAAAGCAACCGCACTGCCCTGCTTCGTTTTTTTATCTGTTTGTATAATAAAAGTCCCAACAGTGCCCCATATACTAAGATTCCTATCCACACAAAAATTCCGTGTGGCAGCGAAACGGTACGAATCAAACCCAGACACAGATTGTCCATAATCAAGGAAATATAATTGGGCAGCACCACGGGTAATAGCGTCCGAAACAGCGTACCGCATTGTAAATATACCTGTTCATTCACTTCCTGCCCGGTCACGCCGGCTGTGTACAGTTTTTCTTCCAGAATCGGCTGGATAACATCATACTTCAATGGGTCATAACAGTCCTCATATTGAAGAGCCTGTTTCAGCACATCTTTTTCTTTGGAAAAGAAAAGCTGTCTCCTGTCCCGTTCCTCCAGCATTTGCTGATAGGAATTCCGTAGGTCTTCTTGTGAAATCGTGACGGTTTCTGTATCATCTACCAGATAAAGTGCGTTTGCAAGAAAACCTACGTTTCCCAAATTTTCTCCGGAATATCCGCTGCAATAATGTTGATAATACGCATTATAGCATAAGCTTCTGACTAGAAGTACCAGTAATACTGCTGCCAAAATTCCGCCACTGGCAAAAATTCTCCGTCTCCCGGTCTTTGTCCGTGTCAATGCAGCATACCCGGCTACAATGACCCAGATGAACAAGGTAGTCATCATCTGACTGCGCAGTAAAAGAAGCAGAAACACCCAGAACAGTCCCCGAAGGAAAGCTGCTCCTCTGTCTTTTTCCTCCTCTTCCAGTAAACCGCGAATCAATTCCACACTAAAAAACAAGTAAAAGGAATAGGTCAATCCTTCTGTAAGAATGGCATTGGAAAGAATCATGTTGGAGGCTGAGCCAAGGGGCGTCATGACATGGGGCATCAAAGCACAAAGCCACAGAATGATTGTCCCCAGCAGCTGCCATCCCCGTGTAAGCTTTTCCAAGAAAAGTTCCCTCATGGTACAGGTAAAGTAAGCTACACTGGCTGCTGCCAATAAATTTTGTATCATTATCACTAACCACAGGTTCCTACATACATGTAGGAAGAGGGGGTAAAGAGGTTCTCTCTTTGCCTGCATCTGAAGATAGGTATCGGAATCCGGATAAATCCCCACTCCAAATGTAAAACACAGAATTCCAAAAAATAACAGGCTAAAGCCTAGGACGGGAAGCTTCCTTCTACAATCTCCAGTAAAGATATCCCGCATTCTCATACACCTTTCTATCCAAAATACCCTTTAAGTCTGCCAGAACCTTCTTCTGGTTCTTTCCTTTGAAAAGCTGATCCATCTGTTCCATGGTCAATGCCTTATAAGGCTCATGTGCCACTGCCAGAATCACTGCGTCCATGTCCTTCATCTCTGAAAGGTCGGTAAAGTGAATTCCGTATTCCCGTTCCGCCTCTGCAGCGTCTGCTGCCGGATCGGTAATCCGGGGAGTGATTCCATATTCATTTAATTCCTTCACAATATCGATCACCTTGCTGTTGCGGGTATCCGGGCAGTTTTCCTTAAAGGTAAAGCCTAAAATTGCCACTTTCGCGCCTTTTACCGGAATATCACACTGAATCAGGCTCTTTACCACGCTTTCTGCCACATATTTTCCCATATCATCATTAATACGGCGACCGGAGAGAATAATCTGGGAATGATAGCCCAGCTGTTCTGCTTTATAAGTAAGATAATAGGGATCTACGCCGATACAGTGTCCCCCTACCAGTCCCGGCTGGAATTTCAGGAAATTCCATTTGGTTCCTGCAGCCTCCAGGACAGACTTGGTATCGATTCCCATCTTATGGAAGATGATGGAAAGCTCGTTCATAAAAGCAATGTTAATATCCCTCTGGCTGTTCTCAATGACCTTGGCAGCCTCTGCCACCTTGATGGACTCTGCACGATGGACGCCTGCAACCACTACCAGAGAGTAGACATTGGCCACTTCATCCAGTGTCTCTGCATCCATACCGGATACGATCTTCACGATGGATTCCAGACGATGTACCTTATCACCGGGATTAATTCGCTCCGGGGAATAGCCGATTTTAAAGTCCACACCGCATTTCAGTCCTGACTCCTTCTCCAGAATCGGAACGCAGATCTCCTCGGTGACACCGGGATAAACGGTGGACTCAAACACTACAATAGAGCCTTTGGTCAGATTTCTTCCCAGAATGGTGCTGGCTCCCTCTACCGGACTTAAATCCGGAGTGTGGTCCGGATTGACCGGCGTAGGTACTGCCACGATGAAAAATTTCGCTTCCTGCAATTTCTTCTCGTCTGCAGTGAAGTCTACGGTGCAGGCTTTGATTGCCTCATCGCCCACTTCGTTGGTGGGATCTATGCCTTTTTTGTATTTTTCAATCTTCTGTGCGTTCAGATCGAAGCCAATGACATCCACCTTTTTGGAAAAAGCTACGGCAATGGGCATCCCCACATAGCCCAAGCCTACCAGTGCCAGCTTTTCCTCTTTGTTTACAAGCTTTTCATATAAATTCATTTTCTTTCCCTCCCTATCCTAGTATCTTTTGTAGGGTCTTTCTATATTTTTCCACCACAATGCAGCGGTCAAATTCCCGTTCCATTTTCTGACGGGCTTTTATGCCCATCTCTTTGCGCTTATCATAAGGCATCTGCAGAAACTGTTCTACTGCCCGGATCAAATCTTCCGTGCTTCGCTCTTCTACTAAAATACCGGTGACACCATCCTCCACCGTGTCCCGACACCCGGGGCGCTTGGTGGTAATGACCGGTCGGCCACTGGCTGCACTTTCCAGACAGACATTGGACATGCCCTCCGGGTAAAAGGAAGGGTGCACCGTGCATTGGCTGTGACGCAGGAAAGGATGCACATCCTCCTGCATGCCTTCAAAAGAAACAATACCCTTTTCTTCCAACGCCCGGATTTTATTCCGATAGGAATCCGGCTTACTGTCATCATCCTCGCAGAATCCCAGGATACGGAATACCGTATTGGGATATTTCTTTTTTACTACCTCTGCCATTCCCAGATATTGGTCTATTCCTTTTTCTTTTAATACTCTGGAAATAAAGAGAAATTCAATTTTCTCATCTTCCGGGGGATATTCCAAATAGGGGAAGCGTTCCAGATTTACCCCGGAGCCGGGAAGCATGTCATGCTTTCCCATTCCGATTTGATGCTCCGTGAAGTATTGTTCATTGGTCTGATTCTGAAAGTACAACTTGCTGACTCCCCGCATGGCATAGCGGTATAGGCGAAGCATCACCTTCTGTAAGGCTCCATCTCCCTCCACTGCGGTTCCCAGTCCTGTAATGTTGGTGATAAAAGGAATCTTCTTCCCGGAACAGATCATTCCCGCATACAGGTTTGGCTTGATGGTATAGGTGAGCACCGCATCCGGCTTTACTTCCCGGATGACTTTCCGGTAAGTATGAAGCAGTTCCAGTTCATGAATGGGATTCATGCCCCGCCGCTCCAGCTTCGTCTCATGGAAGATACAGCCCATCTGCTGCAGCTTCGGTACAAACTCCCCATCCGGCAGTGCAATATGCACCTGATAGGTCTTCAGCAGTTCCTCTAACAGTTCTCTTCTGAAATTGTATAAGCCCACATCAAAGTTGGCAACAATTAATATTTTTTTCACGCTCGATATGCAGGGAAATACCCTGTCTCTTTCTTCTGATTATTTAATTCCCAAAGGCGGTCATACACAGTCTCATTCATCTTAACGCGTCCGATGGAAAATGTACAGTCTGCATTGCGGTTAAATTGCTTCTTAAAATGATAGAGATCGTCATGGGAGGAACCCAAGCCACCGCCTAGATGGAAAGTTTTCGCTCCTAACATGCTCCCCCAACAGGCTGCTTCATAGAGAATCAGGTTGGTAGGGGCATAGGACTGGTAAGCCTTTCTGGAGGCGGATAAATGGTATTGCAGGGCATTTCCGTCATAGAGGATAATGGAAGCGGCAATGGTCTGTCCATCCAGTTTGGCATAGAAGATCATGGCATGCTGTTTCATGTCATACAGGATACTGTCATAGAATTCCTTTTTAAAATAATAATAATTCTGGGCACCCACCTTATCCATGGTTTCCTTGTAGATGTCCTCAAACTCCGTAAACAGAGCCGGTTCTCTTCCCCAGTAAACCTGTACACCGCTTTTCTGTGCCTTACGGATCATATTCCGGTTTTTGCTGCTGAGGTTCTGCCAGATAATTTCCGTTGAAGTTAGATCCATGCAGATGGTATTTCCCAGATCAATAACATCGTACAATGTTTCCACAGCATGGGCATTGTTTAATACGGGATGAAAGCGTACAAATTCTGCCACAACCTTATGATCTCTGCAGAAGTCTGCATAAACCTTCTGCAGCTGCTGTAGTTCGGTCTCGGACTGATCACCCTCCAGAAGAAAACCACCATAACCGTAAGGAGTCACATAATCCACATAGTCTTTTAAATTCTCGTCCTCGGGATTTACCTGTTCCGGCAGTGGTACAGGGCGCTTCATGACTACATTCACTGCCTGTAGCTTTTCACTACTGTAGTGGAGAAGAAGGGGTTCTCCGTCTCCATTCTTTGCGAAGCCCATGGTGTATTCCGGGGAATAATAGATGTCTGCTCTTGGGAATCGGGTCAGTATCTTTTTCCATTCTTCTGCCTGTTCCAAGTTGTATATTTTTATTTTTGCCATCTGAATCGCTATCCTTTTTCCCTTTATTTTTCCATCCTGGCCGCTGCCCGGATTTCTGCCAGATTTCCTTCAATCACATCGGTGTCCACCGCCACATCGTCCTCCGCAAAAAGAACCTGAATGGTCTTAAAAAACACCTTCACATCCATGGCAAAGGAAAGATGCTCCACATATTCCACATCCTTTTCCAACCGATTATCCCAGGCAATATAATTTCTGCCGCTGACCTGTGCCAGGCCGGTGAGACCGGGGCGTACGGTATGACGCAGCTTCTCCCGTTCCGTATACCAGGGGAGATAGCTGACCAGCAGGGGTCTGGGACCGATGAGACTCATATCCCCTTTGAAAATATTCCACAGCTCCGGAAGCTCGTCCAGGCTGGTTTTCCGCAGAAATGAGCCAAACTTCGTCAGGCGTACGCTGTCGGGTAACAGCTCTCCTTTTTCATCTCTGGCATCCGTCATGGTGCGGAACTTGCAAAGGGTAAAAATTTTCTCCCGATAACCGGGTCTTTCCTGATGAAAAATCACCGGACTTCCCAGTTTACAGCGAACCAGAATCGCCAACACCAGGATAAGCGGACTCAAAATCAGTAAAGCAATTCCGGAAAGAAGGAGGTCCAAGCCTCTCTTCACGTATTTCCCGTAAAAATTCATGGTTTCAAACTCCCTGTTTCCATTTGATCAGGCAAAGCAGGCTCTGATTACTTCTATGATGCGCTCCTGCTGTTCCGGTGTCATCTTATTATCGCTGGGCAGGCAGAGACCTCTTTCAAAAATATCCATTCCCGCATCACAGGCTTCCCCGCTGATATAGGCATTGGTTTTTGCCCTGCCGTTTCCTTTCCTGGTAAAGAAAGGATTCATCCGGTAAATGGGCTGCATGTGCATGGGCTTCCAGATCGGTCTGCCCTCTGCATTGATGGAGGCTATGGCTTCCAGAATCTCCGTAGGGCAGCTTTTCCCAGTCTCCGGGAGGTAAAGTGCCTCCTGCTCTCCCCGCACCTGTCTGCACATAGCTTCCGGCTCGATTAACAGACAGCTTAACCAGAAATTGGGCTCGCTAGTGGCTGCATCAAAGGGATTCATCTGAACCGGGAGGTCTTTAAAGCCATCCCGATACCTTTCATAAATGGCTTTTTTCTGTGCGATATGCTTCTCCAGATAATCCATCTGATCCCGGACGATACCGGCAATCACGTTGGACATGCGGTAATTATAGCCCAGCTCTTCATGCTGGTACCAGGCTGCTGCTTCTCTGGACTGGGTAGACCATTTGCGGATTTTGTCTGCTGCTTCCTTATCATCGGTAAGAAACATCCCGCCTGAAGAGCCAGTGATGATCTTATTTCCGTTAAAGGAAATGCAGTTATAGGCACCGAAGTTTCCGGTCTGCACACCTTTATAGGTGGCTCCCAGGGATTCTGCCGCATCCTCCACGATCAGTGCGCCATGGGCTTGGGCAATTGCCCGGATTTCATCCACCTTGCCCGGGGTTCCGTAAAGATGGGCAATCACGATCAGTTTCACTTCCGGATAAGTTTTAAACGCCTGCTCCAGTGCTTCCGGATCCATGTTCCAGGTGTCATATTCCGTATCAAGAAAGACGGGGATTCCTCCCTCGTAAACCACAGGGTTCACGGTAGCGTCAAAGGTCATATCGGAGCAGAACACCCGGTGACCGGCTAAGGCTCCCTTCCCCATCTCGGTTTTGCCATATAGCTTTTCCCCGGCAATTTTCACTGCCAGATGCAGGGCTGCCGTACCTGCAGAAAGTGCTACGGCATAGCCACAGCCTACCTTTTCGCAGACTCTCCGCTCCAGTTCGTTGATATTGGCACCAACGGTAGACATCCAGTTGGTTCGGTATGCCTCCATGGCATATTGCATGCTTGTCTCATACATGGTGGGACTGGACAGCCACACCTTTTCCGGGAATTTCTCCCAGGTTTTGTCCTTATTGAACATATTATTTTTCTCCTTGAGGATTATAGGTAGGCACAATTTCCTGTACCCGCTGCCGTACATCCTCCGCTTCATTATTGGCAGCTTCCTTTAAGGCATGAAGCTGTGCGAAAAATTTCATTTCATCAAATTCAATGGGTTTACCGATGTGGATCATCTTATTGGCGGTATCCTGCAATCCTTCTTCATCCATGAGCATTTCCTCATAGAGCTTTTCTCCGGGACGCAGACCGGTAAATTCAATCTTAATATCCTCGTCCACCTTATAGCCTGACAGTCGGATGAGGTTTTTCGCCAGATCCAGGATTTTCACAGGTTCCCCCATATCCAGGACGAAAATCTCACCGCCATTGGCATAGGCACCCGCCTCCAATACCAGGGACACTGCTTCCGGAATGGTCATAAAATACCGGATGATGTCCGGATGGGTTACGGTCACCGGTCCCCCTGCCAGAATCTGTTTCCGGAATAAGGGAATGACGGAGCCGTTGCTGCCCAGTACATTTCCAAAGCGCACGGCCACAAATTTGGTATCGTAATGGCGGTCAAAGGTCTGGATGATCATTTCGCAGATTCGTTTGGAGGCTCCCATGATGTTGGTGGGATTTACCGCTTTATCTGTAGAAATCATAACAAAGGTCTGCACGCCGCTGTTTGCCGCGGCAGAGGCAACCTTCCAGGTGCCGAACACGTTATTTTTAATCGCCTCATTGGGGCTTTTCTCCATGAGGGGCACATGCTTGTGGGCTGCCGCATGGTAGACGATATCCGGCTTGTAATGATCAAAGATCCAGTTTATGCGTCTGGTATTCCGGACAGACGCAATGAGCACTACCAGATCCAGATCGGAATGGCGCAGCAGTAACTCCTGTTGAATCTCATAGGCGTTATTTTCATAAATATCTACAATAATGAGCTGTTTCGGATGATGGGTGGCAATCTGCCGGCAAAGTTCGCTTCCGATGGAGCCACCGCCTCCGGTAACCAGTACCGTTTTACCCTGGACATAGCCCATGATCTTATCCAGATTGATGGTAATGGGGTCACGCCCCAACAGATCTTCCACATCCACATCCCGGATTTTGCTTACATCCACCTCTCCGTTTACCAGCTGGTAAATACCGGGCAGAGTACGGAGCTTGCAGTTTGTTTCCTGGCAGACTTCAATCAGTCCCTTGATGGTATGACGGGGAGCAGAGGGCATGGCGATAATGATTTCATCAATGCTGTGGAGTCTTGCATTCTCCACGATTTTATCTCTGCCACCTACAATTTTGATTCCCTGTACATAGCGTCCCCATTTATTGGGATCATCATCAATGATGCATTTAATAATCATGGTGGAATGGTAGCTGGAATTAATTTCCTTGATCAGGGTGTTTCCTGCATCTCCCGCTCCCACGATCATGACGGAAATCACATTTCGTTTTTTATTGTACATGCGGTGCCGGGTCTCTCTGGCGAAACGATAGGAGAAACGACTGAGCATGGTAAACGCCATCAGGACGAAAGCATAAATGAAATAATAGCTTCTGGGAACCGGATCCCGGAGGATGGCAAGTCCTACTCCCTGCAAAGCTGCACTGACAAAGCATGCCACCACGATATTCTGCATCTCCGTCACACCGGCATAAGCCCACAGGCTATGGTATAACCGGAGGATCCAGAATGCCGCCAGTGTCAGAATGACACTGAAGGGCATCATGTGCCAGACGGAATTAATAAAGTAGAAAGGAATTTCTTCATAATGAAATTCGTAGCGGATCCATAAGGGAGCAATACAGGACAAACAGACTGCCATGATGTCGTAGGCAATCAGAAAGCTGCGTCTGGTCATTAACTTGGTATTCATTACTCGTTTTTGAAAATTCAACATATTTTATTCCTGACTTTGTTTCGTGATAGGGGAAAGCAAGGGATATATCATAAATAGTACCCCGAAGCCCAGGGGAATCACAGGCTGAAATACCCACTCTGCCAGACCGGCTGTTGCAAATCCCAGCAAGAAAAGCAGGGGAGCCGCAGTCATAATTCCCTGGCTTTGATTCCGTAAGATATACAAAACACTTCGCATCAGTGTAAAGATTCCCAGGCATAGGAACAGGATTCCGCAAAGGATTCCATGATCGTAAAATACCTGAAGGAACGTATTATGTGCATGCGCATAAATGGTGTCGTCTACGGTAATTACCATGCTGTCATGACCTGTCCAATTCAGTCGTTCCAGATACAGCCGGAAAATATCCATCCTTCCGTTGGTAGCCTCCCCAGCCGATTCATTCCCTCCCGATGCATTCTGCTGTTCCGTAGAAGTATCGGGTTCCGTATTCTGAACCTGTTCCTGTTCTGCTGTTTTGTTTCCTCCCACCATAACAGAGATTCGTCCCGTCACCAGTTCCAACATGGCCTGTACATTCATATAGCGGTTGGAATCCTTTTCCTCCCCCTGATAGATGCGGTCTTCAAATTCCTCATAAGGGTACAGGACGGGATCGTCCACCACTGCCGGAATACACCGGGTCAAGGTGTAAACCACAGGAAGCAGCAGGCAAAAGCTCAGTAGAATACTTCCCATTGCCACTGCAATCCTTCGGATCTTTTTCCAGAACCAGATTCCACAAAATAGAATCAATAACGCAAGGATAACCACTCCGAATCCCAGTAATGCTGTTCTGGAAACACTCAAAAACAGATAGGATAATACTGTCCCCAGTGTCAGATACCAGAACCACATATCCTTTAAGGCAGGCTTGATACGATATTTTTCCATCGTTAGCAAAAGCACAGCCACCAACACGAAAAGCAGGTACAATCCAGTCATCGCGACAGAGGAAAACTGCATGGGATATCTGCTGTACATATAATGGTGATACGGTCGATGCAGCAGACAGAAAAACACTTCATACCAGAAGGAAAGGACGGCTCCCTGGCAGAAATTGCGCATTAAGCAGAGTGTCTGCCCCTGATTCTGCTTTTGTAAGTAAAGCAGTCCGAAACCGACTGTCATATAAATCGGCCAATATTTCCCATAGCGGAATATCCAGGTCAATGTGAAAAAAGCTGTAATGACAGCCGCATAGGGAAGCACCATTCGGTTCCGTTGCTTTTTACACAGGTTACAAACAGTAAGAAGAATGACAATTGCCCAAAGCCAGCCTCCCAGGTATTCCCAAATACGCAGAATCCGTTGTTCTGACTGAAGTTCATGAACCCGATAGAGGAAATCAGCACCACAGGCACACCAATACAACACGGAAAGCACCAGCGTTTTCCGACTGCATAGCTGCTGTACAGTAAAAAGGCTTAGTAAAACGATTGCAAAGGCAATACTCATATAGCTGCCGTTCAGGTAATGCCCATAATTGGAACCGGAATTAAAATAAGGTGCATAAAGGGAAAAGTAAACGGCAAAGGCAATCACCCGTATGATTTCCGGCAGTTTCTGTACTGACCACACCGTTCTTTCCGGCAGTCGTATATGCCATAGAATATACAGTCCCAAAACTGCAGAAAAAATGACTGCAATTCCGTAAACTGTAAAATCCCACCGGTTTCCCCCAAAGGCTTTCCGAATAAAGAGATAATATACCGAAAAGATCCAAATCCATCCCAGCAGCATGGTAGCTATGCAGCGCAACAACACCGATGCATTACATTTCTTACAAAGTTCCGGATATTTACCAGCCAGACGATTCAGCAACGCAACTGCTGCCAAAAACAATGTCACAAAAAACAAATCGTATACAAGGATCTGTCTTTTCCCCATAGGTGTTCCATAGGTATAGGAGCAGGCGAGAGAAGCATCCGGGATTTCATTTCCACTATAGTACAGCAGTTGATTCTCCACCGGACCGGCATTGCTTCTGGTACGATAAACCAGACGAATGGGCTGTTCCTGTGTGCGTGCTGTGGATATTTGCATAATATATGGCATACCTGCTATCACTTTCAAATTTACCGGAAGTTCCTGATAGCCCTTTGACATGTCATTCATTTTGTATATTTTAGAATAAACTTGTCGCTGACGGTTTCCTGCACTATCGATAATTTCAAGGAAAAAGTCCCCTATATAGCTATTATCGTTATCACGGTCCAATAAAATACCGATGCTGCGAATGTAGCCATACTGCGGAATAAAGGTCTGTGATACCGTCACTTCTTCCGTAATGGTGCCTGTACGCTGGTTTGTCTCTGCCCCACTACTGCTCACCGCCGTATCTTTCATCGCACCCACAGGCCAGACCAGAAGACATGCCAAAAGGGCACTCACAGCCAGAAGAAATACAATCAGATTCTTAACGGTCATCCTCTTTATTCTATTGTCTGCTGATTTGATAAATTTTAAATTCATTCTGTTCAATTCCATACTGCCCCATAGGAATGCTTACCAAACCATTCTCTGCCAGCTGTTCCCGGGTAAATTCAAGATTTAACGGTGTATCCAAAAACCAGATATTTTCAAAATCACCACTCAGATCTACATCGCCGATATAGACCAGTTGTGCCCTGTTGATATAATACTCGTAAATGAAGTCATAACCATAGTAATTATACACGACCAGATCTTTTTCTCCAAGATGCTCCTTCAGAAACTGTTCTGTCTGTGGTGTATAAGTTGCCTGATATTCATCATAATAATTTTTCTGATAATCTACTGTTCCCAATGCCGCCCAGAACAGTCCCATGGCAATCCATGTCTTTGTCTCCAAATAGGAAAAAGCAATTGCCAGAAACAGGCAAAGCAATCCAATAGAAGGCATTATATAACGAATAATAAAAATCGGGCGAATCAGTTTGGATAATACCACACCGGTTACTACTACCAGAACCGGTATCAAAAGGCCAAACAATGCTGCCGTAATTTTTCCATCAAAGCCTTTCTTCCTTTTCATCTGGTAAATTACCAAAACTAACGCAATGCTAAAGATTACTCCCATCACTGCAGTGACATAGGGAAGATTGGTATTAACAATCCAAGGGAAATAACTTAGCAGTACTTTTCCGTCAATTTCCGCAATCCAGTAGCTTCCGGATACTCCTTTTACCTGTCCTGCCATTCTGGTCAGCCAGGGTAGATAAGCAATCAAAGATAAAACCGTAGCCACAAGCCATTTCAGAAGCTGCTTTCTTTTCCAGCTCAACAGGTAAAGAAAAAGGAAACCGTAAATCCACAGGACTGCCGTAAAGGCAAAATAGTGGGTATATGCTGCACAGACGCCTCCCAGCAGATAGCCCAGCCAGTCTATCCGCTTATTTCTTGTCGCGATACGGTAAGCTGACAGTCCACATAAGGTTACAAACAAAATCGCCCAGGTATACATTCTGGCCTGCACCGCATATTCCATGGTACAGGGCAGGGTTCCAAGAATCAGAATAAAAAACAAGGCGGTTCGAAATCCAAACTCTTTCCTGATTACCGTTGGTGCCAGCATCATGGTAGTCAGCATCGGCACAATGGATAAAATTTTAATCAGCAGCAAATGAATCCCCAGGCGATCCGTAAAAACTTTCAGGATTAAATAATATAACGGCGGATGTACATCTGCAGCGGTGAAATCGCATACATCCCGGAAGGTTTTGCAATTTCGTAAAAGGTCAATGGTAAACCCTTCATCTGTCCAGATATTATTATTGAAACACAGGGACAGATAAATACCGCCAAAGGCAAGGATGAGCAGCCATAATGCTATGTTTTTATATCGGTTACAAAATTCTTTCATTTATTGTCCTTTTCCAATCGCTTCTCTCACCACATACTGGGGAGAGTTGTTGAGGCTGATATAAATACGACCAATATATTCTCCCACAAGCCCCAGCATAATCATCAGCATTCCTCCGATAAAGAGAATGGCTGCCATAATAGAACTGAATCCTAAAAGGATATTGGGATCTACCAGTTTTCGGATGATTGTATAAATTCCATAAAGAAATCCTACAAAGGCACTGATTACCCCTGCTGCCGTAGCGATGCGTAAAGGCACTACAGAAAAAGCAGTAAAACCGTTAAACCATAATCCCAACAGCTTTTTCAATGTATAGCCTGAGGTTCCCACTTCACGTTCCCTGTGATGAACCGGTACATTCACGATGTTTTTCGTTGCCCGCAGGAGCAGTCCCGGCAGATAAGGATAACTATTGCTATATTGTAACATACTGTCTGCCACAAAACGTTTCACTGCAAAGTAGCTGGACACAAACAGTTCTTTGGGTTTATGAAGCATGACATGCATCATACACTCGTTGACCCGGCTTCCCCAGTTTCGGAAATGGGAATGCATCTTATGGTCATAGCTTGCCATTGCCACATCTGCCCCCTGCTCGATGGTTTCCAATAATTTTCCTACTTCATTGGCCGGAGTCTGCCCATCATCATCCAAGAACACGCATACATCTCCGGTGGCATAGTGCAGACCTGCCATGATTGCAGAGTGCTGTCCGAAATTTTTCGCCAGATTCACACCGATGATATTGTCATACTTTCCGCATAACTGCCGGATAGTTCCAAAGGTGTTATCAGGTGAGCAATCATTTACCAGAATTATTTCAAAGGTATAACCGGTAAGCTGCCCCATCGTCTCTCTGATTTCTTCCACCACGCCTGTTATGGTCTGTTCTGACCGATAGCAGGGAATTACAAAACTGACGCTTGTACGCATGCTGTCTATTCCTCGTTTTCGCTTATTGTCTCTATATGGTACACGTTGAATACTTCCCCGTTTTCTCCACCGAACTGATCCGTAAGAACAGCCTGGACCGGAATTTCCAAGGATTCATAAAGGGCATTCAGCCAACTGATATCATGGCTTGCATAATCAATCAGATACGCATGGGAAGAATCCACCAGCCCCACTGCCACCTGTGGCAGTTCTTTTCCCGGGAAGGCAGACATTCCGTATCTTGCCAGCTTCCGCTCTTCTGCCGGGCTCTTGGATGCCCAGCCACCCAGATAATCATAATTTTTCAGACGGTTGCCGTCTCCGCTCCACACTGGTTCGGAATATTTCACCGTAGAATAGATATCCAGAAAATACAGATTACTGTTATGTTCCGCACAATATTGCTGCAGTTGTACCCACTCTGTATCCGTCTTCTGACGATATGCCTTGTCCTCTTTTACCCAGGTCATGCTGTCTGGAAGATGAATGAGTAGTACCATGCATAAAATGGCAGCCGTTCCAACGGATACACCCAGATCCAGACGGCTGTTCCATAGATTCAGCTTCTGCTGATCCTCTCTTGTGAGAAGTTGGGTAATCGGCTGCTTCCGATCCTCCAGATGCTGCGCCAGCAGATACAGCAGACAGCAAAACTCTACGAAAAGAAGTCCCCAGGTGATCCGATCCGGATAGCGTCCCCGCAGAATCAGATACATCCACAGTACACTGCGAATACCATATAATAAAGGCAGTTTCCACAGAAAGCCCCACTGTTTATCCAGGATTCCCAGCGCTGCTATCAGAAGATAGCAGATACCGAGAAACAGAACGATGCTTCCTCCTCTGTGTCCGCCCCCCCAATATACATAATTGGTTACAGCTTGTTTCAAGGGCACTTTAAAATAGTCGATTTTCAGTTGTTGCTTATTGTAGGCAACGATGCGGTTCATCAAATCTGCATCCACTTCCGGACTTAGCAGATAGTTATAGTTTTCCAACAGTTCCTGTTCCGATGCATCCAGTCCAATGCCGGTATAGAACTCTGCATTCCCTTCATACTCCGGGATTCCGTAAAAATCATATAACTGGGTTCTGGCGTCAAATAATTGCCGGAACTCTCTCCAGGAATTTCCACTGTAGGCAATCCAATCCATACCCCAGACCAGAAGAAGGGAAAGTGCGGTAATTGCCAGAAAGCCTCCGTATCGACACAGATTATCCTTTTCAAAAAAGGTGCGTTTGGCCACCTTATCCCTATGAAGCCAGTAGGCAAAGCCTGCAAATGCAAGGAAGGGACCCAGGAGCAAAAACATCTCCGTACGCAGGCAGAACGCTAACACCAACAATAGAATGGTACCGATATTGTGTTTCAAGAATTCTCCCACAGACAGGCGTACTTCCGTGGTCACAAACAGAAACAGGGCTGCTCCCATAAGAAACGCACAGGTCATGGAATACTGGAGGTTCACCAGGGCATAAGAAAAAAGGGAGAGAAACAGGAATGCCTCGGTCACCAGTAAGCTGACCTTGGGAACTGTTCTCTGTACCAGCTTCAGGGTTCGCTCAAAGATCAGGAAGCAGGAACCGTACTGGGCAATCAACAGGAGGATGCCATACCAGGGAAGCATCCTGATCATCCGGTAAAAGAACGCAACAATGACACCTAATGGATAAAGAATCTGAATACAATATCCACTGGGTGTCCCGGTATAGCTTCCTGATAATAAATCCTTAATCATAATATCATCATTCAGTTCATAATGATATCCAAACAGACAGGTCAGAAGGATGACAAGAAACAGAGTTGTAATGCATGCTGTCAGGATTTCCTGCCACCTTGCCCATCTCTTCCCGTCTAGTCTCATCCCTGATAAAACTCCTTCACTTTTGAAACAATATAATCTACCTGCTCCAATTCCAGGGAATAGAACAGGGGTAAACGGCACAGCCGCTCGCTTTCTTTGGTTGTGTATTTATCTTCTCCATGAAACTCACCAAATTTAAGACCAGCTGGAGCCGTATGGAGAGGAATGTAGTGGAACACCGACCAGATCTCATTTTTCTTCAAGAAATCAATGAGTCGGGTACGTTCCTCCAGATCCTTCGCCTTGATATAAAACATATGGGCATTATGGACGCAGTCTTCCGGAATCGTGGGAAGCTCAATATGTCCCTGTTCTTTTAAGGGCGTCAGCAGCTCCCAGTACCTGTTCCAGAGGGATAGTCGTTTTTCATTAATCTGTTCCGCCAGTTCCAGCTGTGCCCATAGATAAGCGGCATTCATGTCACTGGGAAGATAAGAAGAACCGTAATTCACCCAAGTATACTTATCGATCTGACCACGATAAAACTTGGAGCGGTTGGTTCCCTTCTCTCGGATGATTTCTGCTTCCTCCACATATTTGGGATCTTTGATCAAAAGCGCTCCGCCCTCTCCCATACTGTAATTCTTCGTCTCATGGAAGCTGTAGCAGCCAAAGTCGCCGATGGCACCGAGAGCCTGTCCCTTGTAAGTAGACATAATACCCTGAGCTGCATCTTCAATCACCAGAAGATTATGGCGCTTTGCGATATCCATAATAGTGTCCATCTCGCATGCAACTCCGGCATAATGTACCGGAACGATTGCCCTGGTACGGGAAGTAACGGCATCCTCAATCAGTTTCTCATCAATATTCATGGTATCCGGGCGGATATCCACGAAAACCGGCTTTGCTCCCCGCAGAACAAAAGCATCCGCCGTGGACACAAAGGTGTAGGCCGGCATGATGACCTCATCTCCCTCTTTCACATCAGCTAATAATGCTGCCAGCTCTGAGGCATGGGTACAGGAGGTGGTGAGAAGGCACTTGGCTGTTCCCGTCTTCTGTTCGATCCACTCCGAACACTTCTTGGTATAAGGACCGTCACCGCAGATTTTCTGATTTTCCACTGCCTGACGGATATAATCCATTTCTTTTCCCGTAAAGGGGGGAATATTAAAAGGAATCATTGCTTTTCTCCTTCCTTTTCACTGATAAACGGCAAACAATTCGTTGGAAAAGGTGTTCTCATAGTTTTCGTTTTCCAAGAAATCCTGAATCGCCTGCATTTTTTTAATCATTGGCTCCCGCTGTGTGATACGATTCACAGATAAGATAAACATGGGTCGATCTTCTTTATTCATTCCACAAAGTGCCGTCAAATCTCTGTAAAACACTTCCCATTCATAGGAATCTAAATCCGGCCATAACATTGAGGTTGCCGGAGCCTGATCCAGATAGTAGCACAACGCCGGAATATTTCCATACAAATACAGGGATTTTCCCTGTAAATCCTGATTTTCCAGAAACAGGGAGAGTTCTTCCAGATTCCGCGCTTTGCTTTCGGTTGTATAAATCCCTCTTAGTATACCATTATTTTCAATTTTTGTATCTCTTTTTTCTACAGAGCTGCTATCCCCGAACACATAGCAGTTCTGAAAGGCAAAGGTCTGCCAGGTAAGACATGCCAGAAAAAAGGCAGTCATGGCAGCTACAGGAAATGCGGCAGCCTGTTTCCACGCCTTGGCTGTTCCGTTTTTTTCCTCTCCTTCTGCTTTTACCCATTGCAGACTATAGTAAGATAAGAGATATACCGTCACCGGTGCCACCAGAAACAGATTATTAATGGTGGCGTATGCATGGTTATTGGTTCCCAGCGGTGCAATAAACAACGTAATCAAGGAAAACGCAGAAAGTAACTGTAAGTTCCTATCTTCTTTTTCCCGGAACAGGCAGATTCCGTTGACCACATAAGCTGCCACCACAAACATGACAGCAAAGTACCAGAGAGCTCCGTCGGAATAGTAGTCTGTATTCAGGATGCGTCTTCCCCAGAAGATCCGAAGAAGCAGAAGTAAACCTATCACATAAAAAAGAGTTTTGATTCCTCTTCCTTTTTTCGCTCCACCCAGTCGAAACATCAGGGTTCCTGCCAGGATTCCTGCCAGCATCAGAAGGATCCAGGACAGCTGCGCCAGATAATCTCTCCAGGCATCCAGAACCATGGAGGCCGCAGAATAGCCTTCTGAAGAGTCACTCATGGAAAAGAGATTTCCCACGGTCTGCAGATAGTGGGGAATTCCACAGGTGACTGCAATTCCTGCCAATACCAGTGCCATGCCAGCCGCATATCCCAGGATACACCACAGAGTCGGCGATACACAAGCCTGCACATAGGTTCCCAAGCCTTTCTTTTCTCCGGTCTGTGCTGTCTTTTCCCTGTCTTTCTGCAGGCAGATGGCATAATACCACACTGCCAGAATAAATGCCATTTCCGTCAGGTTGGAAAACCGCACGAAGACATTGATCCCCAGTAAAACACCTGCCACTACCAGCCAGCAGTTTTTCTCCCGGGTCAGTCCCAGGTAGAGTACTCCCGCTGCCAACAGGATCACGTAGTAGGTGAGATAATTGTATAAAATCGTAGCCGGACACCAGCAGGTTCCCAGGGCAATGACTTCTCCCAGGAATACACACCATGCCGGCAGCTTACGCTTTAGAAACAGATAAACCGCTGCAGCCGTAATGCCTAACAGTAAGGAAGTATAGATATTCAGTCCCAGCAGTGTTTCTCCCCCCGGCAGTCTGGTCAGTCCATACCCCAGGAGGTTCGCCAGAAGCATGGCTAATGTCCAGTAGCCGTCCCAGGTAAACATAAAACGGTAGGTGCCGATATTATAGCCCGTATCTGCCAGATCCACTCCCTGGTTTACTCCCACCAGCGCGTACAAAATCAGTAGGATAGAGGGAATAACCGCCACGGCTGCCTTATGAAGTTTTGTCTCTTCTCGCTTTGTATTTCGTAATAACAAAAGCAAATATCCTCTTTCTCAAATATTCCACTGCTGTGCAGACCAAAAAGACCAGAAGAACCGTAAGCAGCATATGGGGAAGGAACCAAAGGCTTCCGGCTACTGCTTCCGTATGGAACCAGGAATGCCAAAGATAACGAAGCGCCATGTGTTCATGAATGAGATAAACACCAAAGGTACATCCTGCAAAGCCGCCGATGAGTTTTACTGTTTTCTCCCTTTTCACATAAATATGTCCGAATATTCCAAACAATCCAACCGCCCCAGTGAGGCAGAAAAGATGATTATAGGAATAGGCATAGCCCATAAAATTTTCCAGAGAGCCTGTTTTCATCCAGAAAAGCCGTAATGCCATGGTCATTCCAAACAGGATCATTCCCGACAGACCGAAGGTAAGTGCCGACTCCCGGAGCGTGGTCTGTCTCCCATACTCCCGCAGATAAGCTCCCACCAGATACACAATGACAAACCAGAACACCTCGTAGCCCTGATGGTCTGTGGGAAGCTGCATGGGAATCAACGTTTTCGCCACACAGGTAAATAGCAGCAGTCCCGTCAAAGCTCCCTGAAACTGTCTTTTTTCCAATTTTTTCACCCCGGCATTTAAAAAGGGCATGAGGAAAAAGAGGAACAGATAGGAAGTGGCAAACCAGTAATGCTCTGTCACAATAGGAAACAAATAACCGAACCACTGGTAGATGGAAAGTTCTCCCAACGGAAGAATTCCCGTAGGAATCGCAAGCAGGGCAATGCCCATGGAGTAGAAAAACACCTGTCCCCACAAGGTGACTGCTTTCTGTATCCGCCAATGGCTCTCCACGCCGAAGTAGCCGCTGAGCAGTACATACACATTCACCGCCATGAGGCAAAAGGCTTCCACCAGCCATGCCACATATCCGGCACCGTTAAAATCTGTATTCAGTTTCGGTAAAATACCGCCCTTATCCAGATAGTGCAATGCAATAATCATCAGCATTGCCACGATCCGAAGAAGTTCATAATTTGTTTTGCGCTTCATGCGAAATTCCTATCTGTTTCCTGTTGCAGTTTTCATTTCAGTTTCCATTTCAACTCTCTACTGCAACAGCCTTGCAAATTCTTCTGCCAGTCTTCCAGCACCTCTGCCATCCACGATACCACGCATATAAGCGGATGCACCCTGCCGCAGGCGGAAATCCCTGCTATAGGTTTTCAGCTGGTCTACGATAGCGTGCAGTACGCTCTTTTCCGCTCCAGAAGTTTCCGATTTGTACAGGATTCCTCCCGCACAGGGAATGGCACCGATCCGATCCAGTTCTTCCGCTCCCTGCCGTTGATTTTCCGCGAAATAAAAGCTGACCGCCGGTACCCCTATGGCGCAGATCTCATAAATGGTGCTGCCGGTAGCGGATACCGCCAGATCACAACTGCTGATCAGTCCTGCCATATCCGTCACATTGGCATGAAGCTGCAGTTTGTCCTCTCCCACAATCTCTTCATACTTGGTCAGAGGCTCATAGCTTTTGCTAAAGGGTCCGCAAAGCACATGGAGCGTCATATCCGAAGGAAATGCCGAATCCATCACCAGTGCATGCACCAGTTTATCTGCAATCCGCAGGGGATCACTGCCGCCTGTGGAAATCAGGATGTCCTTTACTCTGGGGCGTACCTCATAGTCTTTCGCCGCCTCTGCAAACATGGGTCGCAGCGGGGTATAGGCACTTCCCAGGAAAAGTCTGGTGTTCTGCTTCCGGTAAAGTTCAGTATAAGGAAGGTGGATGGCATAATGGTTATAATTCACCACTGCCTGTACCGGCCATGGCTGCTCTCCCATGTCATCCATCACAATCACCGGCAACAGCTTACTTAAAGTTTCCAGATAGGTGGCAGACACCTGATAACTGTCCACCAGTAAGGCATGGGATTCTGTCTCCGGTGTATGCTGAAAACAAGCTGTCAGCTGGGGCAGTTCCTCTTCCATCCGGGTATAATCTGTGTTGAGGATCCAGGTACGGTATCCTCTTTGCTCTACCAGATCCTGGCAGGTATCCTCTGCCATGATGAACTCCAACTCCATATTCTGTTCTTTGCAGGCATCTGCAATGGTCAGGCAGCGCATGAGGTGTCCCATGGCAACCTTTGCATTGGCATCCACCCGGATATAAAGCTTTTGGCTCATTTTGTCCTCATTTCTCCAGTTTTTTCCGGTATTCCACATACCGGTCATTGCGCAGGAACTTTTCATACCCTGCTTTTTCAAAGGCTTTTTGGGAAGGAAGGTTGTCCAGCTTTACCTGTCCTGCCAGTGCCACAATGCCGGTCATTCCCAGCTTCGGTGTGCAGACCAGCTGCAATAGCTTTGTCCCAATTCCCCGGCCTCTTACGTTTCCATCCACACTATAAGAAATCAGTCCCACCTGAGGTGCGTCCTTAATTCGTTCCACCCGGATCACTCCCACAGGAGTATCCTGTTCCATCCCAATATAGATACAGCAATCCGGATTCTGCAATCTCCCCTGAAACCATGCCACATGATTATCGTAAGGAATGGGTTCGGTGGAAAAGGCATTGGCACGCACCGTAGGATCATTGATCCATTGGAAAAGCAGATCCACATCTTCCGGCACTGCAGGTCTTAAAATTATCTCCATCTAGGCTTCCTCAATGATGTCCCAGCTTAAAGGGGTTCCAAAGGCAATATCACATTTCGCTGTTCTTCCCAGCACTTCTTCGTAATACTTGGGTTTCAGTCCGTTACTAGGACGAATGACACGGATATTTTCCGGGGTCAGCTTCTCCCCTGCCTTGATATCCTTCACAACAAAAATGGAACGGCGAAATGCCATATTTCCCAGTTCCGACTGTTCCGGTCCGTAAACCGGCTGTCCCGCAGCCTTCTCCACCAGACGAATATCCCGCACCATGGCAGCATATTCCGCAGGCTCCATGGAAAAGGTGCTGTCGGGATTTTTCAGCTTCCGATCCAGACAGAAGTGTTTTTCAATAATATTGGCACCCATCGCCACGGCAGTCACAGCTCCCAAAGCGCCCAAGGAGTGATCCGATAAGCCCACGGGCACCTGAAATCTTTTATGCATATCTGTCATGACAGAAAGCTTCATCTCATCGGTAATGGCGGGATAAGCACTGGAGCATTTCAGTAGAGCCAGCTGCTCATTGCCGGTACTACGGACTGCCGCCACCGCCTCCTCTACTTCCTCCAGGCTTCCCATTCCGGTTGACATAATGATGGGTTTTCCCTTGGATGCCACATATTTAATCAATGGAATGTCCACCAGTTCAAAGGATGCGATCTTGTAGAATTCCATGCCGATTCCTTCCAGAAAATCCACAGAAGAATTATCAAAGGGAGTGGAAAAGAAATCCAGTCCCAGCTTTTCCGCCTCTTCCTTCAATTCTGCCTGCCACTCCCAGGGGGTATACGCCTTCTGATACAGACTGTAAAGATTCTCACCCTTCCAGGTTCCGTCGGTAATGGCAAAATATTGGTTATGGCAGTCAATGGTGAGGGTATCGGCGGTGTAGGTCTGGATTTTAATACAGTCCGCACCGGATTCCTTCGCTGCATGGATGATTTCCAGCGCATGCTGCTTGCTTCCTGCATGATTGGCAGACATTTCTGCAATCATATAGGTAGGATGCCCCTCTCCAATCATTCGGTTTTTAATTTTAATGGCACTGCTCATGCATTCCCTCCTGCATCAGTCGATATTTCAATTCCGCGATTTTCCAATCTTCCATCGTATCGATGTCCTGTACCTCCGACTCCGGCAGTTCGATGGAAATCATTTTTTTCATAAAAATCTGGTGCTGTTCCCGAAAACTCTCCACCTTCAGGCAATAAAACTGTCCGCAGTCATGATACATCGGCTCAAGATCCTGGCTTCGTGCGGTGCGGTTCTCGGGCCATTTCATTACGGTGTAACCATTTTCTACCACGAATCCCCGTTGGGGCGGATAAGAAAACCGTACCACCGGCGAAACGGTGTCCGCTCCGTTTTCCTGCAATTTACCCATGGCATTTTGCAGTTTGGCTGCTGTCACGAAAGGGGCTGTAGGATAAATGCAGCACACCGCATCAAAATTTCTGCCCCGCTTTTCGTATTCTCCCAAGACCTCCTCCAGTACCTGAGCGGTGGTGGCGTAATCATTGGAGGTCTGTTCGCTGCGCAGGAAAGGAACTTTCGCTCCTGCCTCAAGGGCAATCCGACAGATTTCCTCACTGTCTGTGGAAACCATGACCTCCTCAAAGCAGCCACTATCCAGTGCTGCCTGAATGGAATAGCAGAGAATGGGCTTTCCACAAAATTCTTTGATATTCTTTTTCGGAATACGTTTACTGCCTCCCCGGGCAGTGATAACTGCAATACTACTCATGCTTTTCCTCATAGGTGCGCTCGCTGATAATATAGCGGGGACGCGCCTTTACCTCCAGATAAATCTTTCCGATATATTCTCCCAATACACCCAGACAGATCAGCTGGATGCCGCCCATAAAGCAGACGATACATACGGTACTGGTCCAACCCACTACCGTGTGACCGGTAAGAGCCCTGATGACAGCCCAGATCACACCGATAAAGCTGATCAGGGATACGCTAATTCCCATCCCGGTAATCATACGGATGGGCTTGATACTTAAGCTGGTAATGCCGTCAAAGGCGAGCGCCAGCATTTTGGGTAACGGATAGTGGGATTCGCCCGCCATCCGTTCGTGGCGTTCATAGTAAACACAGGTGCTCTTAAAGCCCACTAACGGAAACATGCCCCTCAGGAACAGATTGACCTCCTTGAAATTGGCAAATTCCTGCAGCACTCTGGCGGACACCAGGCGGTAATCTGCGTGATTGTAGACAGATTCCACGCCCATCCAGTTCATCAGTTTATAAAAAGCTTGTGCTGTAAATCGTTTGAAAAAGGAATCCGTAATACGTTTGCTGCGTACCCCATACACAATTTCCGCACCATCATGATAGGCATCCACCATGGCCTCCATGGCAGTAATATCATCCTGTCCGTCACAGTCGATGGAAATCGTAATATCTGACAGATCTCTGGCTTCCATCAAGCCTGCCAGCACCGCATTCTGATGCCCGCGATTCCGGCTCTGGCTGATTCCTTCGAAATGTTCATCTTGTTTGGAAAGTTGGGTAATAATTTCCCAGGTACGGTCTTTACTTCCATCGTTTACAAATAATATCCGGCTGTCCGGACTGATTTTCTCTTTTCGGATCAAGTCAGTCAGTTCTTCCAAAAACAGCTTTGATGTAATGGGCAATACCTGCTCCTCGTTATAGCAGGGGATGACCACATAAAGTTTCGGCTGTTCCATGTCTTTTCCCTTTTACTTTCTGTAATAGCCTACAATCTTCTGTACTGCAGTGATGACATCCTCCACATCCTGATCCGTCATGGCATAGTACAGGGGCAGGCTCATCATCTCGTTATAGAGCTTCTCCGCCTTAGGGCACAGTCCCTTAGGGTAGCCCATTTGCTGATAGAAGGGCTGGAGATAAATGGGAATATAATGGACATTGCACATAATATTCTCTGCTGCCATGGCATCAAAGAATCCTCGTCTGTCAATGCTCAGCTTTTCCGGTTTGATCCGCAGGATATAGAGATGGCGGGTGGTATCAGAGCTTTCCAGTTCCTGCTGTACCGTCAGCTCCGGTATCTGGGAAAAGGCTTCATTGTACCGCGCTACGATCTCTTTTCTCCGTTTACGGAACATGGGTAATTTGTCCAACTGGCTTAGCAGAAGGGCCGCCTGCATATCGGTCATGCGGTAGTTATAGCCCAGATCAATCATCTGATAATACCAGCCCCCCTCAGACTCCTTGGTCATCTGTGCCGGGTCTCTGGTCATTCCGTGGGAACGGTATAACAATAATTTCCGGTAATATTCTTCATTATCGGTGAGGATGGCTCCACCTTCTCCGGCTGTCACGGTTTTCACCGGGTGAAAGCTGAAGGTGGTCATATCTGCCACAGAACCTACCGGGCGTCCCTTATAAAGAGTTCCGATGGAATGGGCAGCATCCTCAATGACTACTACATTCTGTTTGTGACAGGTTTCCATAATGGTGTCCAAATCCACAACCTGCCCGGTATAATCCACTGCCACTACGGCTTTTGTCCTGGGGGTCAGTGCTTTTTCAATTTCTTTCGGGTCGATATTGTAGGTTTCTTCATCGATATCTGCAAAAACAGGCTTGGCACCACAATACAGGGCACAGTTGGCTGATGCCAGGAAGGTAATGGGGGTGGTGATTACTTCATCCCCTGCCGATACCCCTGCTGCCATGCAGGCGATATGTAAGGCTGCTGTATCATTGCTGCATACTACCGCATATTTCGCACCGGTGAGATCACAGAGTCTTTGCTCCAGTTCCGTGATCTTGGGACCGCAGGTGAGATAATCACTGTGAAGCACATCCACCACTGCCTGCACATCCTTTTCATCCAGATACTGATGTCCGTAGTATAATTTCGTTTCTCTTACAGGTTTTCCGCCTGCGTATGCCGGTTTTTCCATATTTTCCCTCATTTCCTGTCAAAATTATTTCCACTACAAAATTTTTCTTATAGTGGAAACAAAAGTTGTCAAGGAAACGGAAATGCAAGCCTGGTGCACCCGTTCCTTGACAAATTTTAACAATTCTTGATTTATAACTATTCAGAATAGTGAAATTTACTCATGAATCACATCTGTCTTCAACAGACGTCTTAAGTCTTCCACGCTCAGCCATTCGCTGTTATTTCCTGAGCTGTAATAGAAGCCTTCCTCTACCTTCTTTCCGGTAGGTTCCGGTCTGCGGCTGGTGCTCCACACCATCTGCGGATAGATGATGTAATGCTTGTCATACTCGTAGGTCGTAAAGGAATCCTCGGTGGTTACCATTACCTCATGGAGTTTCTCGCCGGGGCGGATTCCCACTTCCTTCTTCACACATTCGGGAAGCATTGCCTCTGCCAGATCCGTGATCTTGAAGGAAGGAATTTTACTGATAAAGGTTTCTCCGCCTTTTGCCTCTTCCAGAGCCTTGATTACCAGCTCTACACCCTGTTCCAGGCTGATCCAGAAACGGGTCATACGGAAATCCGTAATAGGAAGTTCTGTCTTTCCCTGCTCGATCAGAGATTCAAAGAAGGGAATCACAGAGCCACGGCTGCCTGCCACGTTGCCGTAACGCACGATGGAGAAACAGGTGTCCTTTGCTCCCACGTAGGCATTGGCTGCGATAAACAGCTTGTCGGATACCAGCTTGGTTCCGCCATAGAGGTTTACCGGATTAACTGCCTTATCGGTGGACAGGGCTACTACCTTTTTCACTCCGGTTTTCAGTGCTGCATCAATGACATTCTGTGCACCGTGAATATTGGTTTTAATCGCTTCATCCGGGTTATATTCACAGGCAGGTACCTGTTTTAGAGCTGCTGCATGGATGACATAATCCACGTTTTCAAAAGCTCGCTCCATACGGTCACGATCCCTTACATCACCGATGAAGAAACGAAGCTTGTGATCCGGGTCATATTTCCGGAAATCGTTCTCCATATTAAACTGTTTAAACTCGTCACGGGAATAGATAATGATTTTCTTCGGATTATAATGCTCCAAAGCGTAACGGGTGAAACATTTACCGAAAGAACCGGTTCCTCCGGTGATTAAGATTGTCTTGTCATCTAAGATCATGAATTGGTACCATACCTTTCTTGGTTTATTTTCGGACTAGTTCAGTCCCAGCTGCTGCCAGCTTGATGCACCGATAATCGGCAGTGCAAAGTTGGTGGCTGTGGAGCCCGGCTGATCCATATATTTGAAGATCTCATAGCTGAACTTCGGTGTGCCGTCTGTATTTCTCAGACCGCATGCCATTCCTTCTGCAATCTCAGAAGCTGCATCTCTGTCTCTGTGGATGATAACCACATCGATGAGAGGCTGGGCTGCCATCAGCTTGTAGCCATAGGTCATGGATGCTGCCTGGATGGTTTCGTTGGTTGCATAGCTTCTGTTGGATGAGGTAAACAGCATCTCGGAGATGATGATAGAACGGAAGGTTCCGTCCGGTGCAATGAACTGCGGCTTCTGCATGTAGCCGGTCATGACGCTGATGTTCGTCGGAATGATCATCTTAGTGTTCTCGTTGTTGCTTACCAGATTCATTGCACGGTAGTTGGAAGGAACACTCCAGAACTTGCAGTTGGTCAGAGGCAGTGCATGGGGATGGAAACTTAAGCCCCAGTCAATGTTACCGGTGGTGAGCATTGCTGTATTAAAAGCATCCAGAACTTTCTTGCCGCCGTACTGATCGTGGGTGCCGTCCTCCCAGAGCCATCTCTGGTCTAAGTTGATGTATACGTTTGCTGTTGCATTGGCACTCTTAATGGCATTGTAACACATACGTACTTCTTTTGCATACAATTCGGAAAATTCTGTTACAGAACGTCTGCCTGCCCAGTGCCAAGGGTTATTGTTATTGACTTCATTCCCGATGATCCAGCTCTGTACGGTTCCCAGCCCGGTTCCTGCATAACGTTCTGCCAGGAAATGCATCAGCGCCTGGATCTTCTCAGCGCCACCCTGCTCTGCCGTGTTGAAAGCGTAGCCCTTATAACCGGCCTGTCTTGCCTGGGGATAATACAGGTCTAAGGTTGCGGGATTATAGGTATTTTTCACTGCAATAATAAGGTTTGTACCGGAAATGGCACATACATTGGCAATGGCATCATACTGTGCCACGGTTACCGGGTTGAAGCTGTAGGCTTTGCCGTTATAAACATAATCCAGACCGCCTACATTATAGAACTGGCTCATATCCAGTTCATACAGGGTATAACCACATCCCAGTTCTACCAGATCCGTCCAGTTACGGGCATCCAGGGTCAGACCTTTTTTGGTAGCGGTGGGGTAAGGCGCAGATGCTGCCTTTGCTGCCGCTTCCGGATTGGTAATATAAAAATCATTACTTACAGATACATATCTGCCACCGGATAAAACAGCAATTTCAAAACGTGCATAGATTTTACTTGCTGCGGTGTCTAAATCCAGTGTGGTAGTCATCTGTACCGTTCCTGCCTTGGGTGCTACCGCACAGTAATCGGTACGATTGCCGATGGCAGTCTCATAAGGCTGTAAGGCAAACAGATAATAGTTGCCGTCATCGCTGGCTGCCACAGTTCCTGCTGCGGTTACGACTACGTTACTGCCTACAATCTGGCAGGTGGCGATGGTCATGGACGCCGCTGCATTGGCTGTCATCCCCATAAGCAAAGCAAGGAGAAAAGCCAGACAGATGGATAAACTCACTCTTTTCTTCATTAAAATAACCCTCCTGATTTCATACGCTTCCTTTCGCGCGACTATTACTATCTTACCACATATCCCCATTATTGGACAATCCTTCCCAGACATGCAATTCTTAAAATTTGTGAAAGGATTTCCAAAGATTCCTTTTCCGGCTACTTTTTCCCATACCGGAATCTGCGGTAAGCCTGCAACAGCCGGTAATATACCAGGAAAAAGCAGGGGCTCTTCATGTGATAAGTCACCAGGCGTTTCTGCTCGGCATCATAGTTTTCCAAATAATAAGGATTTTTCTGAAACTCCGGGAAATGTTCCTTCATTCCCCTTTGCAGTTCCCTCAGGAAGGAAATCCGGACTTTTTCTGCTCCGGGGACATAGTTCCCTCCGGAAACATAAGAAAACAAGGTGTTGTAATAATATAACTCCGTAAAGCGGAATTCCAATTCGGTGTGATATTTTTCATCGTAGCCGTAAGCATGACACTGTTCCAAAAGCTGTAAAGCCGTATCCATGCGGTTTCTGCACCGTTCCTCCGTAATGAAATGCACGGTGGAAGCCTCATGTTGATAATAGTAGTAAAGCGGTTCCTCCACCTTCTCAAAATGATTGAAATGAAGCATCCAGATCGGGCCAGCACAGTTATCCTCATAAAAAGTATTCTCTGGAAACCGTAGATGGTATTTCTCGATGATCTCCCGGCGATATACTTTGATTACCATACTGCCTGCCCGCATCAGAAGGCTGGCATATTTTTTATCATCCAGGACACCGGTTTGTTCCAGTGTGTTATTCTGCACGATTTTTCCCACCTGCATGCCATGATGTGAGGTAAGGTTATAATCGCAGCCTACCACATCCGCACCGGTTTCCTCTGCTTTTTTCAGCAGTTTCTCATACATTTGGGGGGCAATCCAGTCATCACTGTCGATGAAACCAACCCATTCTCCGGCGGCATGTTCCAAACCGGTATTCCGGGCTCCCCCCTGTTTTTTATTCACTTCATGGCGGAAGCTCCGAACCTTGTCTGCATGCTTTCTTTCATATTCCCGGAGAATACGCCAGGAATCATCGGTGGAGCAGTCATCCACTGCGATGATTTCAAAATCCTGCAGTGTCTGCGCCAACAGGGACTCCATGCAATAAGTGAGTTTTCCCCCGCCTGCCATATTGTATACCGGAACGATAATGGATAACTTCATTTATCTCTCTGCCTCAATCTTTCCGTTTTCTACGCGGTAAACATGATCACATTTTTCGATGGTCTGCAGGCGGTGGGCAATGATAATCAGCGTCTTTTTGCCATGGAGACTATTGATGGAATCCATAATCGCTGCCTCCGTGTCATTGTCCAACGCGGAAGTCGCCTCATCCAGTACCAGTACCTCCGGATCGTTGTAAAGTGCCCGGGCGATACCGATACGCTGGCGCTGACCTCCGGACAGGCGGATCCCCCGCTCACCTATGGTGGTATCCAAACCTTCCGGGATGCTCTTAATATACTCGTCTAACTGTGCTTCCCGCAAAACTTCCCACACCCGTTTCTCATCAATCTGGTCATCCGGCACACCAAACGCCACATTCCGGCGAATGGTATCGTCCAGCATGAAAATCATCTGGGGAATATAGCCGATATTTTTCAGCCAGCCTTTGTAATCACTGCGGATGTCCGTATTGTCCGCATAGATATGTCCATCCTTCACTTCCAAAAGTCCCAGCAAAATATCCACCACCGTGGATTTGCCTGCACCTGAGGAACCCACGACTCCTACCGAAGTGCCTACCTGAATCTCAAAGCTCGCATGGTCAAAAATCAGTTTGTCCGTATTGGGATAGGCATAGGTAACATTTTCTACGCGGATTTTCTCTTTTACGGGAAGTTTCTGTTGATCCGGCTTTGCAAATTCGGTCTTTACTGCATCCTCACTGATCTCATCCTGCAGATTGTCGCTGACATTCATAAAGAAGGGCTCGAAATATGCCATGTTGGTCAACTGATTGTTGATCCGGTTGGCACTTGGAATCAAACGCACTGCAGCCAGTCCGAACACACTGATGGTTGCCACCATGTCTGTCAGATCCTGCCCTGCTAACATCATGACCATCAAGTAGCCAATCATCACGATAATACATACGGTTTCAATCAATAATCTGGGTGTGGCGCTGTACAGACTGTATTTCTGTACTGCATCTACATAGCCATGACCGCAGGTCACATATTCATCCACGAAGTACTGTTCCTTCTGGGTAATTTTTACTTCTTTGATTCCTGTAACCGTCTGGGAAATCCATTTAAACAGTTTACTATAATAATCCTGGTTGTCCTGTCCCGCCTTTTTCATGGTAGGTTTAATCAGTTTCATAATGACCAGCAAGGTAAGCACCAATACTACCGCAATCACCACTGCCATCAATGGCTGCAGGACGAAAAGAGTCAGGCTCAGTGTCAGGAAGATAATACATTCTGAGGTAATCTGCAGCACCGCCAGAATCAGCGCATACATATTATTCACATCCGAAGTAATATTTCGTTGAATGACTGCTGTGTCCGCATTCAGATAAAATTCATAGTTCCGTTTCAGATAATTGCGCATCATACGCTCTGAGGTTCTGAACTGATTGGTATATACAAAGTGGAGCGTTGCCTTCTGCTGTAAAAACAAAAAGCTGTTTTTCAGGATAAACGCAAAAATCAGTGCCGTCATAACCACCATGGCAAACTGGGTGGTACTTTGCATATGCATTCCTTCATACAATGCGCTGACTGTCTTATTGGTTTCCACAGATTCCGGGTTAATTACCACGGTAATTACCGGGAAAATCAAGGTGATACTTGCTGTTTCCAATACCGCTCCCACGATCATCAGCAGAACAAGCCAACCCATGGTTCGCTTTTGTTTTTTATCCAGCAATACATTTAACTTGCGTAAAATCTTCTTCATGCTAAACCTTTCTGTCTTAAATGTAGTCGTTCTGACGGTGGATTTCCGGTGCTTCGTACTTGTCCAGGAAATCCCTTCCCAACATCACGTTTTCTCTGGTGAACTGAATGGCATTGGTCACCGTCAGCACAGAAATTACTTTGTCAAAGAAAAGTCCCGGGATGAAATTCATCATCTCCATAGGGAACTTTCCATCCAGAACCACACAATCTGTAAACAACTTTTCATAATCCAACACATCCCTCGGATGGGGTTTGATAAAAATCTGGGCATCCTTCCGGTACATTTCCACGATATCACGGAAAATTTTCTCTCGGACAGCCAGGGTGCAGAGGGGTTCTGACAGCACCAGGATTTTATGCTCGTTTCCCTCCTGAATCTGCCGTTTCAAACCATCCATATCTTTCAGAAAAGAACGAAGGATCACATCCTTATCCTGCTCTGTAAGCTGCTCCACCAGTTTTGCCCGGGGCACTTCCTTATATTTTTTCAACGGATATTTCAACACAGAGGTATCGTTCACTTCCATATCCAGACAATATTTTCCATAACCATTCTGAATAAAAATCAGGTTATGTGCAGCCATCCATGCCTTGATCTTAAATGCTCCCCGATTATCATAACGGGCAGTATCATAATGTTGGATACAGTTCAGTCCGTCCTCCAGTGCATGATAATAAATCTTTTTATAGCTTAAGTAGTAGCCAATGGGATCAGAGTCACAGAACACATAGATATCCCGATAGTTTTTAAAATCCACGGGAATATAAGGTTCCTCCAGTTTTCCATACCGCTTGCAGAAGCGGATTCGTTCCAACATGTTACATACAATGTTTCCCCGGTCTTTTTTTAAGGAAAGCAGTTCCGGGAACTGGGAAAAGTGTTTCTCTTCAAAGGGAATCACCTGATTCCAGAACCCGGTTGCATCCATTCGTTCCTTCAGTCCTGAAAAGTCATTGGACATGGTGCTGAGCAAAATATCTGCTTTATCTAGTGTTTTGTCTTCTTTATCTGCTTTTTGCAAAGCACATTCTTTCAAATACGCTATATAAACATGATAAAAGGTATGACAGACATAGACTCTGGTGACATGTTTCATGTTATACTACTCCTCTTACTCTCATGGTCAGGCGATGTACCCGCCGCACTGTTTTCGGTGCTGTGGCAAACAGCATCAGATAAACCCGATTTTTACGGGTCAGCCAGGGATTATGCAAAATATCCTTTCGATGGCTTTTCAAATATGCCACAATCTGTTGATACATCCGGTTCTCCCTGGTCATCTGGGAAATAGGAATATGCAGCAGATAATCCAGTCGCTGGTATAAATTAAACCGGATTGCTTCCGCTTCCAACTGCGGGAAATCCAACAGCACCTTATCATATACCATATCTGCATTGTTCACAATATCCACAAACACGCGGGAAAATTCTTCCTTTGACTGTTTTCTGGTATTAGAGCCAATCCGGTAAAACACATGGTAGCTGTATCCGGGTAAAGACCAGAGCTGATGCAGCTCCGGAAGCATTTGCACCATGAGATAAAAATCTTCATTTAACACGCCCTCCGGGAAAAGTCGAGGTTCCGCATTCCTTGGGAAGAAAAGTTCTCGGTGAATCAGTTTCGTACAAAAAGAGCAATCCCCCCGATGCATCAATAGTTCCCGTAAAAAGTCTTCCGCTGAAATCGCTTCCAGTTTTTCAGGCGGGACACAGATGTCCGGTAATAAATTTCCTTCCACATCAATTTCATTGCGTCCCACCTGTGCCATCATTCCCTGATGCTGCAGAAGTACCTCCAGCAGACGCTCATACATATCCGGCTCCACAAAATCATCGCTATCCACAAACCCCAGATATTCTCCCTTCGCCTGTCGGATACCGTAGTTTCTGGCAGAAGAAGAGCCTCCGTTTTCTTTATGGAACACGCGAATCCGGTTGTCTTTGCCTGCCAGTTGATCGCACAAATCTCCCGTTCCGTCCGTAGAGCCATCATCCACTAACAGAATTTCTATCTTTTGATATGTCTGGGCAAGCAGGGAAGCTACACAACGTTCCAGACAATCCAATATATTGTAAACCGGTACAATGACACTGACCAGTTTTTGCTCTTTGTTACTTTCCATCCTAATAACCATGCCTTTCCATACCCCGCAGGCTTTGGGAGTTGCCCACAAGATTTCGCATGAAAATCTATTTTCCCACGTTTCCCGTCATGGTGCGGTACATCTTCCGCTGAGAAATTGCCGGTGCCGGACTTCCGGGGCCCAGCTGCGGAAATTGGCTGTCCGAATCCGTCAGTTGCTTTCCTGCATGCAGTTCTTCACACAGCCGCAAAAAATGATCGGCTGCCTGTTCTGCGTTCCAGGTTCCTATAATGGTATCATACGCGTTTCGTGACAATTGCCGACACAGTTCAGGATCTTTAGCAAGTCTGACTACGTGAGAAAGGCATTCCTGTAAATTCCCATTTTCATAAACCAGTCCGTTTTTTCCATGCTGCATCAGGTAAGGAGCTGCCCCCAGGGCATGATTCACCACTACAGCGCATCCGCTGTTCATGGCTTCATTCAACACGGCTCCCCATCCCTCCTTATAGTCGCTGGTAAACAGAAAGATCTGTGCCTTCTCCATATATTGTCGTACCTGTTCCGGCTTCTGAAACCCAGTAAAAGTTACCTGTTGTGTCAGCTGTTCCTGTCCTGCCCGTTTCTTCAGTTGCTCCCGCATCTCGCCATCGCCTACCATGGTAAGGTGAAAGGGAATCTCTTTTTCCTTCAGTGCTGCTGCCACCTGTAATGCGACTTCCGGATGCTTCCAGTCGATAAAACGCCCTGCCCAGAGAATTTCTACCGGCATCTTTGCGTTCCGCCGCTGTTTATTTTCCAGAAAAGTCTCCTCATAGATTTTCTTTGGCGGGAAATATCCCCAACGGAACATTTTATGCGGAAAGCTGTGAATCAATGCAAAATCCGATGCCACATAGCCGCCTGCACATAAAAGATAGTAGGGTTTTTTACGATATTGAATGTAGTCCCGGTATTTTTGCCTTAATCCACGGGGTGAAATGGCTTTCCATTGCCCTTCCTTGTAGATCCGCTCGGAGTTCCGGAAGGTCAGTCCGCCTGCCTGCAGGCGAGGCACAATCAATTCCTCCATGCCTGTCCAGCCGAAAATCACCACATCGCTGTCCATAATCAGCTGTCTGCAGGTCTCCTCCTGTTCCCAGAATTTCCGTACAAAGGAAAGACTCTGTGCCGAGGCGTCCCACCCCATCTGCACCCGTTCTTCCTCCATAGGCTGGGTCTGGATAAAGGTATAATCCTCGCCAAGGCGGGCCCGCATCGCTTCCGAAAAGGGTTGTTGATGATGATTCATGTAATTAGAAACAAAGGTTACTCTCATGGGTGAAGAATCTCCTGATAAATTTCCATTAACCGTGCAAAATTTTTCTGTGGATCATGGGTTTCCAGTGCCCGCGCTCTGGCATTTCGCGATAATTCATTTTCCAGATCCGCATCCTCAAAAACACGCATCACCCGTCTGGCAAGTTCCTTTTCATCGGAAAATTCATAAAAAAGTCCCTCTTTTTCATCGGTGAGAAGACTTTCCAGTCCTCCAACCCTGGAGCTTACCACCGGTACCCCCAGCAGCATGGCTTCTCCGATGGAATTGGAAGAGTTCTCCATAGATGAGGCACAGACAAACACATGGGCATGTAAAAACTCCTGCTTCATCTGATCCGCATCCAGTTTACCGAGGAAAGAAACCTGTCCGGTGCATTGGTATTTTTTCATCAATTCCAACAGATATTTTCCGTAAGAGGAAAGCTTTATTTTTTCTTTCCAGGTATGATGGGCAGTAATCACATCTCCCGCCACATGCACCGTCACATCCGGATACATCTCACGGATCAGAGGCAACGCTTCGATCACCTTGTGCAGTCCCTTCAATGGATAATTGCCCTGACTGACAAAAATCTGATGAGGTTTGCAATTTTCCTCTTTCCATGTTTCTCCGTCATAGAAATTGCTTCGCATGGTTTCATTCATAAAATGATACTGCATGGAGGGATGTACCCGTAAAGCAGCCTTTTGGTCAAACGCCGTCCGCCCGGTCACGTGATCTGCCAATCGCAGCAGCTGCGTCTCATGTTCTGCACGGAGCGCAAACTTTTCCTGTTGCTCCTGAATGTTATCCCGTTTCAGCCAATCCCGGAAGGTAAAGCGTTTGATGATTTTTTCCGGCAAATCGGCAAAGTAGGCATCCGCACAGGCACTCATGATTCCCTGCAGTCCCACCAGAATCCGCTGTGGCTTTCCGAAAGCTTTCGCCGCCGCCAGGGCATGGGGATATTCCGTTCCAAAGATATGGAGCATATCCGGTTGAAACAATCGGATGATCTGCTCGATCTGGCGCTCCACCTTAAAATCATAGAAATGAAGGTTTACGTTGTCCTGTATGATTCCAAAATAAGGAAAGCCCTGCGCCTCTCCCTGAAGAAGCTCTTTTCCTTCTCCATCCTGGGATTCATAAACTTTTTTCAGGCTGTCCGGAATGGGAAAGCAAATACCGATTTCCACATCCCGCTTTGCTTTTTCTTTCTTAATCTGTTCCAAAATACCGGTGATCCAGCCCTCTTTATTGGTGGGCTGCAATCCCAGACTTTCTGCCACTACCGGTGGCATCTGATTACAAATCCATAATACACGCATTCCTGCTTCTGCCTCTTTACTATCGATGATAAAATTTTTTCACAATGTTATTATATGCGTCCGCAAATTTGGGATTGGTGGCCAGTGCATGCCGTAAAGGTGCCAGTGTGAGAATTAAATAGGTTCGATACCGTAAACGCTGTCCCAGGGTCATATATATCCCCGTGATCTCCCGATGTTCCCTGGCAGACTGTCTTTCGTTCTCCCTTGTCTCAGAGAAACCACCGCCCTCATAGGATACCACACAGGTGGGCACATAGGTAAACTGCGCCTTTTTCTCGAAATAACACCACAGGAAATGTTCATAATCTGCCCGTACTCTGTACTGTGGACGGTACTGTCTCTCCTGAAACAGATCGGTAGAATAAAAGCAGGTCTGATGACATGGAATATTCCGATAGCAGGTAAAGGCATTGATCTGCGGTGCCGCATATTCAACAGAACCGCTTAATGCCTGATAGCGGTTTCCATAGAAAATATGCTTCTTCCGTTCTGTCCCGATTGCCTCGGCAAACTGTTCCAACACCTGTCCGGAATAAAAGTAGTCCCCACAGTTCAAAAACAGGCAATACTCTCCCGTCATATAGGAACAGGCCTGGTTCATGGCATCATAAATGCCCGCATCCTTCTCACGTACGATACGGATTCGGTTCTCACCACTCCCGGAGATCCTTTCTTCCAGTTTTTCCACCGAGCCGTCAGTGGAACCGCCGTCTTTCACAATGACCTCATAATTTCCATAGGTCTGTATCAGAATACTGTCTATGGTTTGTTTTAATTTTTCGCCTGCATTCAGGCATACCACCAATAGTGAAAATTTCACACCCATTACCTCATGATACGGAACTGCACTTATCACAACCGAAACAGCCAGGTCTCATAGGGAAGTAATCCCACGTTCACATCCCCGGCTTTGAACAAAAATATTCCAAAATATACGATTCCTGCCAGAATGATCATCCCCCGCCAGAATTTCTTTTCCTTTTCCTCCATTCCCTGTAAGAGAGCCGGCAAAAAGAGAATGTGGCTGATGGTCAGATAATAACCGATCCTGGAAATAATAGGGAGAAACGAACAGCAGGTATACAGCACACAGGCTCCCAGGTTCAGATAGAAATAAAACAGATTCTCCTTATTGCCCTTCACACATTTCCGGTAATAGAGCAGGCTGAGCGCCAGCACTGCCAGGCATCGCAGGATATTGGGAATGCTGGTTCCTCCCTCCAGATATTCCGTATCTTTATAAGAGGGATACAAAAGCACCACCACATTCAGATAAAAATCCCTAAAAAGCAGGAAACTAATGCAGAGCACCCCTGCTGCCGCCAGCATCCATTTCTTCCAATCTAACGTTGCCAGTAAATACAGGGGAAGGATTACCAGCAGGGACTTATGAAACATAGAGCCTAACAGCACCATCAGGACAAACCGTCCATACTGTTTCTTTTGCACATATCCCAGACAAAGGAAAGCGATTGCCAGTGCCAGATAATACCGCACCGTGTTCATGGTCTGGAAATAGTAGCCCAGTGTCATAAACAGGAAAAAGGTGAGGGGGAAATCCAGGCTCTGGCGCATCATCCCCACCAGAAACAGTAAAACAGTCACAAAAGCATAGATGGCAAACATCAGCTTTGCATTTTCAAAACCGGACAAGGTATTAATCAGTCTTACCAGTCCATTAAAGCCGATTTCCGTAGGCACTACCTGATTGTATTCAATAAGATGGACAAATTCCACATACCGTTCATAGTCATTTCCGATACCGGTACGAAAAGCAGAAACGCCAAACAAAAGCAGGAAAATCAAGGTTAACGCCAGACCGTTGATGGTCTGCTGTCTGGTCAGCCGGCTTGCCTGTTGGGGAAGTGCCATCTGTTCCCCTCCTGTCAGGAAACGGGAGGGCATCCGTTTACTACACACCAGCCCTGCAAAGAGAACCGTGATGGTAGTCAATGCAATATAAAAGAGCATCTTCTTTACTCCTTCGACATAGGTTCCAGCCGATAACCGGCTTTCATCAACTGCTTTGCCTGAGCCATGGGGAACTGCTCACACATCGTCTTTCCGTGTTTATATAGGAAACGGGCTCCCATAAGGGGCGCCAGCCGTCCATAGAGATAGTGGTACAGCACCCCTCTGTCATAGAAAAACTTGTCATTATAGCCGTTAAACCAGGTGGAAGGACGGGGGATTTCTTCGCCGATGGTAACCGGTACGGCAAACACCTTCATTCCCTTCTTGATGCAATCCCGGATGAAAAGGCTGTCCTCACCATTACTGTATCTGGCGCCTCCGCCAAACCACAGGTGATAGGTGAGATTCAACTCGTGCATCCGCTCTGTGCGAAGGGCAAAGCTATAAGCCGGATATCGGCCGCAGTTATACAACCTCACCGGATGAAAATTTTCGATCCAGTAGGTGCGCCTTTCCGGTGCCACCTCCACATTAAACAGGAGCATATCTGCCTGTGGATGTTCTTCAAAGGCCTGCATCACTGCCCGGGCATAGCCTTTTTTGTATACAATATCTTCGTCTGCAAAAAGACAGATATCCTTGTCTGCCCGGAGCAGTGCATGATTACGGCTAAGTCCTACACCTTTTTCCTCCATCTGAAAGCAGCGAATCTGATGCCCTTGGTAATCAAATTCTTCATAGCCATAGGGCATCTTCTGATTGACCAGAATACAGTCACACTCCGGCTGCATTTTTGTAATCAGAGCATGGGCATCCTGCCCCACTGAGGAAATCAACATTTGCAGAGTCATAAGGGGTTCCTCCCTGTTTTCCTCATCTCTTTTCCATAGTATTGCTGCAGAAGTTTACGATCTCCATTACAGAGAATGACAGCATCTGCAGGGCAATCCTGCAATTTCAGCTGTTCCAGTACATGCTGCAGCTGCTTGCCATTCTTGCGTCCGCAGGGAACCTGTATCACCACTTTGTCAAAGCTGCGCAGTTTCCCGTATTGTTCCGCTTCTGCGGAGAACCGGACGGTTTCCACGGGTACTGCCACTTCCGGTAAGCTTTCCGTGGTTTCCTCCAATAAAAGAAGCCCTACCTTATCCTGGGAATAACGATAATTCATATTTGTCTGCAGTTCCTCTTCTCTCCAACCCAGCACGCCCAATACCGGTAACCCATACCGCTGACAGATATCCTCCGGCAGATAAATGGCGTCATCCATGGCATAATACAGAAACAGTACAAGAAAAGCAACCAGGGCACAAAGAGCGGCACAGACTGCTGCCACTCTGCCTGTCTGCAGGTCAAAAATCACAGCCTCCGGTTCGGTGGTGCGGTACACTGTAATTTGTTCCAATTCCCGGATAGTGGTGGCAAAATGCACCAGGGACTGTTCCGTAGCATCCAGGATTTCCCTGGTCTGCTCAGGATCATGGGTGCGGACAGTGATGGTCAAAAGCCGGATATCGGTAAGAATATCCGCAGTCACTGCCTCCCGGACTTCTGCCTCCTGATAGCTTTCCGGCAAAAGTGTCATGGTGTATTTCAAAATCGGATCGGTTTTCATTAAATCATCCCAGGTATAACCGTTGTAGTACTGATAAGCCTCCCCGGTGGATTTCTCTGCAAAATCAATGTAGAGTTTCCCCACTGCTTCGTATTCTCTTGCCGGTGCATAAACCACATGCACAACAAGATAACAGGCGCACCCCACAAGTGCGCCTGTTAAAGCCGCAAGAAATACGATCCAGATTTTCCGTAAACCAAGTAAGCCCAGACGTTTTAAATCCATGCGTTCCTACCCTTTCTTTTATTTCAGTGCCGTGGTCTGTTTCTCATCAATTCCTTCCGTGCTTTCCGGTTTGAAGAGAATCTTTAAGGTCAGAAGCATCAGCTTCAAATCCAGCCACACGGTATAATTTTCAATATAGAACAGATCAAGTTTCAATTTATCATAGGGGGTGGTATTGTATTTGCCGTATACCTGGGCATAGCCGGCAAGTCCCGCTTTCATCTTCATCCGGAAAGCAAACTCCGGCATGTCCTCCATATACTGTTTGATAATTTCCGGGCGCTCCGGTCTGGGTCCAATGAAAGACATATCCCCCTTCAGAATATTAAAAAGCTGCGGAAGCTCGTCCAGGCGCACCTTCCGGATAAATTTACCTACCGGGGTAATGCGGGAATCATTCTGGGAAGCTAATCTTGCCACGCCATCCTTCTCCGCATCCACGCGCATGCTTCTGAATTTCAGAATCTTGAATTCTTTCCCGCCGGTGGTGCAGCGCACCTGCTTGTACAAAACCGGACCATGATCGTAGAGCTTCACTGCCAATGCCGTAATCAGCATAAAGGGAGATGCCAGCACGATCAGAATCAAAGAACACACCACATCGATCAGGCGTTTCACCATGCGCTGCTCAATGGTCATGGAGCATTCCCTGGTAAGGAAAATCGGTGTATCAAAAAGATGAATGGGGTCGGCACCACGCACAATGACATCGGAAATCTTCGGCATCAGGTACACGCGAATGTATTTGCTATAGCAGTATTTCAGCAGGTCATTGCGGACGCTGGTGGGGATATCCCAAAGAACAATTCCTCCATAGCCTGCCGTGATCTCGTCATAGATAGCCGGAAGTCCCTCTGTCAGATTCATGCTTTTCACAATATCATACTTATCCGGCCGGCTGGCAAATTTCCCCATAATATCCTCAATAGGGCGCTCTCCGTAAATCAAAAGCAATTTACGGGGCGGAAACATACGTTGGTATATCTTCTGGCAAAGGAAAGTCCAGCCTGCGGCAATTGCCAGCTGTACTGCTGCTGCCCACAGCATATAAGAAGGGCGAAGCAGTGTCAGTGCCATAAGAGACAGCTGGATATAGGAAATAATATTGACACATAGCAGGGCGAAAAACTGGGAAAAAAACACATCCGTGCCTTTCAGATACCCGATTTTCGTACCACCATAGGTCTGGGAAAACAATGCAAGTAACGCAAAGTAAAGCAAAATAAGCAGCCAGTGACCCTTTTGCCAGAAAGGAAGGCGATAGCTGATATAGGGGAAATAAATATTGTACCACAAATAACCGTACACGGCTGTCTGGAGAATCAAACCGATCAGAGATAAAAATAAAATCGTGGCACGCTTTAAGGATTCATGTTTTCTCATAACATACTCCGTATTTGCTATAGTTGTCTTTTAGTATAGCATTGTTTCCCGGATTGTGCAATTCCATAGCAAAGGCGTGGGTAAACCACCCACGCCCTTTCACAATTTCCGGTTATTTTTCTATGACGGTTTCCGCATCCCGGTAAACCAATGCACACTGATAAGGAATTTTAGAACTTGCAAAGGAAAAAGTTGCAGGATCCGCATCTAAATCATCCAGCACAACGGTTTCCCCTGTCGTCTGATCCATAACGCAAATCAACTTGAAGTTTCTGTTTTCCTTGACTAAATCCTGTGGGATTTCCAGTCGGTATGTCCATTCGCCAGGAGTCGCGTTTACAATCTGACTGCCCGGTGACACTGCCCACATTTTAAAAGCCGAACCATAGGTATTATTTTCCAGAAAGTTGGAAAAATGTACCAGGGTATTATAACCCGGAACATATTTTTCACATTTCAGAGAATAGCCTGTTGTTTTCCCACTCGTCCATTTGGCAATCGGTGCCGTAGGTCTGCCAAAATCATCGTCCACAAGCAACGGATTGTTGATATAGTCTCTGGTATCTACACAGTACACAACATTCACAAGATACGGATAATTCTGGGTTTTGAACAATCGTTTCGCATTCAGGTCGAAGTCCACATTCACTCTGTTCTGCGGTGCATTCTGAATCCATGAAACAATGCTCATGGCACTGGTATATGTAATATTTCCTATCATCTTCGTTGCAACATTATAACCGGAAATCCGAATTGCCGCTTTCGAAGATATTCCTCCGAAGCTGGTTGCATCTTTTATAAAGACCGTACTGGGAATCCGCACATTGATTACACTGCTAAAACTCGCAAATGCGTTACTTCCGATTTCTGTAATTCCATCACCAATCCAGATATTCTGGAATTTCTGACCTGCCCAGGGTCTGGTTCCCAGAGCATCTGCTGCATAGTCAGGAATCGCTCCCGTTCCTTCCACATAAAGAATTCCGGCTTTCACATAAGCTGTCACACCTTCCGAAACATTCCACGGACCTGCGGAAATATCCTGATTATAAAAAGCATACTCTTCTTCGGCTGTTTTTTTCGGCTTGTCCTCGGCCCGGACTGTGCCAGACGGAAAAACAGCTATTGCCAATGTTATACCTAATGTAACAGCAACTAATTTTTTACAAATTCCTTTCATCCGAATACCCTCCCAATAGAATATAGTTTTAGTCTACAAACCTTTCCACTTTTTGTCAAATAATTATTAGGGCTCCAAATGGAAAGTAGTCGTAGATGCATAGGTTCCCAGTTCTGTGGAATTCACCAATTGCGGCCAACGGGCATTTATAGCATCTGATACCGGTTCTGCTTCACAGCCATGCCCCAGAATGAGAATCATTCCGTTGTCCGCAGCCAAATCCAGATTATCCAATTTGTCCAGATCCCGGGTAGATACAAAGGTTATGCTTTTATAGTTTTGTGCCTCGCAGAAAATAGTCGGAAGTTCAAAAGCATATTCAAAAACACATAGCGCGTCCTGGTCACCGTACTGCGCAGTTGTCTGTAAAAAGGTTCCGGTACTGCGGTACAAATAATTCCAGTTGTCCTTCCAATGAAACAGTGTACCTCCCAATAATACAATACAAAACAGAGGAACCAACAGCCTATATGCTTTCGCATGCCGGAGCAGACTCAAAGGCAATGCAACCCCCAATATCATCAGTAATGCGTAGATTGGGTGAAAATAGCGTTCTGTAATGTATACCGCTATTTTAGAAATACTAAGAAAATAAAGAACAGAGGGCACCACTGCCAACACCCATCCCGACCAGTTTTCTCCTTCCTTATCCTGCAAATCAGGATGTGTTATCTTTCTATCCGAGATGATCCAGAATATAACTCCGACAATGGTTATTGCCAGAAGGATGGGAAAACAATTGCCAAACAAATGTTGATTCAGCAGCTTGTAGCAGCTTTTCAAACGGTACCAGATTCCTTCAACGGACAGATCTGTCAGATTATCCAAGGTATCAACACCACGATATCCACCGCCAATAGACTGGCTAATACTTGCCGGGAAGATTGCAATGGTGAGAATTCCTGCCACTATCATACTTCCAACAGAAAGTCCCAAATCCTTCCACCTGTGATTCCACAGTAAATAAATTCCCCACGCAACACACATAGAAAATACATAAACCACAAAGTAATAATGCGTCAATGCTCCCATTGTTGCCACTGTAGTAATTTCCAGATAAAACTTCCAGTTCGTATGCTTTCTGTTTTTTACGAATATCCAGGTAAACAGGGTACACCAGAACATCGTCATGACATACATTCTCAAAAATGTCATGGAAGAAAGCACGCCGGATGAAACACAGAAAAAAACAGAACAAAGAAACACGATCCACTCCTGTCCCGTTAGTGCTCTTACCAGTTTTCTTGTCACATACAGCGTAAATAAGCCAAAGACTAAATTCACTGTAGCCGCAAACCACTTACTGTATACCCCCGGGAAAAGAGAACATACCGTATGTACTAACGTATAGTAAAGCGGAGGATGTACATCTGCCGCCTGTTTCTTCCATACATTTTCATAATCAAACCGTTGATTCTGTTGTACTGTCATGACATTCATCCACGGCAATGCTGCAGGTTCATAAGTTTTTCCCATTTCCGGTGCCAGTGTAATTTCTTCATCATAAGTATTATTTGCCAGCAAATAGGTTAACACTTCATCCGTATGTAAATTACGTTTCTCCGAAATACCCACCACAATCATTCCTGCAAGGAATAAATACAGACAAATTGTACTGATGTATCTCACCCAAAGTTTTATCCTCATCCCCATACCTTCTTTTCTCAGATTCTCCGCATAGTTGCCCGCCATGCCCAGAAACAGAAATACCAGGCGCTTGGAAGAATTCCCAGGTGTTCCTGTTTTCGGTACAGATTCCAGATTCGTTTCATGGCTTCCAGCTTGTTGGAAGAAAGGGATTTCTTCGGTCTGCGGTAAATAGCAAGAACCTCATCCAATCCATAGACCGTATAGCCCTGTCGAAGGATGCTCCACCAGGAAGCCGTGTCCTCGCTTTTCACCAATGGCATATAAATCTGTTCCTTGGTGAGCTTCGTCAGATCGAACAGAACCGTGGTGGTAAAGATAATAGTCCGGGATAGGGCTTTTCGATAGGTCATCTCCGGCAACACATGCACAATTCGTCCTGTTCCCCTGGCATTTTCATCCCCGAATTCATAGGAGCAGCAGACAAAAGCGGCCTGTTTTTCTTCCATGAAGGAAAGCTCTTTTTCCATTTTCTCCGGAAGCCAGATGTCATCTGCATCCAGATAAGCCAGATACCGTCCCCTGGCTTCTGCGATTCCCCGGTTTCTGGCGGCTGCCGCCCCATTATTCGCTTCCTGTTGAAGCAAATGAATCCTGGGGTCCGGATTCTTTGCCAGATAGTCTTCAATCACCTGAACACTTCTGTCCGTGGAGGCATCGTTTACCAAAAGCAGTTCCCAGTTCTGATAGGTCTGTTTTAAAACCATCCGGATTGTTTCTAAAATATAATTTTCCGCATTATAGACCGGTGTTACGATCGACAATAATTCCTGCGTCATCTTTCCTCCCCTACTGCATCCCAAAGCAGTGGCTTGCACTGATACCAATATACCATAGATTCCCTTACAGCGCAAAAAAGAGTGGCTTGCTTTTCACAAACCACTCTTCCGTACATTTCGACATCTTTTATTATCAAGTTTCTGTACTATGTTTCTAATTTTTCATTTACTTTCTGTTTACTTATCTTTTAAATCAAGGCGGATCTTATCCGCAATACGCGCGATATATTCGCTATTGGTAGGTCTTCCCTTTCCCGTATCCGCTGAGTATCCAAACAATTCTTCAAACGTATCGATATTTCCCCGCAGCCACGATACCTCGATGGCATTGCGGATTGCCCGCTCCACCTTCTGATCCGTGGTATGAAAATGTTTTGCTATTGTGGGATACAATAGCTTGGTTACAGAGCTGACTACAGCCATATCTCTTCCCGAAATCATGATTGCTTCCCTGAGATAGTGATACCCCTTAAGATGTGCCGGAACTCCCATATCCAGCATAATTCTTGTCACATATCTCTCCAATTCAGCTTCCGGCACCGCAGTAATATCCATAATATGATTCCCCTTTCATCATATGAACCATTAAAGATGTCGTCTTGCATGATAATCATACCATAAGTGTCGAAAGTTGTTAAGAAATTTTCATCGCGTATATCGACAAAATACTGTTCACTCGTGCCTCGTTCCAGCAACAATTACTCCCTAGATATCTTCCTTGGCGATGTAAATCGGACGTTTTTTGACCTCCATATAGGTTTTGGACAGGTATTGACCGATCACGCCCAGGCAAAGCAGCTGTACTCCACTGACCAGAGAAATAATGCACACCAGAGACGGCCAGCCGGAGGTGGGATCTCCAAATACCGATGTCCGCACAATGATCACAATGATCAGCACAAAGGCAAGGATGCAGAACACCACTCCCATGATGGAAGCAAAAGCAAGAGGTGCTGTGGAGAAAGCCGTAATTCCCTCAAAGGAATACATCAACAGCTTCCAGAAATTCCACTTGGTCTGTCCCTTATTCCGCTCTACATTTTCGAATTCCAGCCATTTGGTTTTAAATCCAACCCAGCCATAAATTCCTTTGGTAAAGCGGTTATACTCCGCCATGGACAGAATCGCATCTGCCATCTGACGGGTCATAAGTCGATAATCTCTGGCTCCGTCCATCATTTCCGTCTGGGAAATCTTATTCATCAGTTTATAGAACATCCGTGCAAAGAAGGAACGAATAGGGGGTTCGCCTTTTCTGGTCACACGGCGGGTCGCTACACTGTCATAGCCCTCATCAATACCGGCAAACATTTCCGGCAAAAGAGCCGGAGGATCCTGTAAATCCACATCCATCATGACCACATAGTCGCCCTTTGCTTTCTGCAGTCCCGCGTAGATTCCCGCCTCTTTCCCGAAATTCCGGGAAAAGGAAACAACATGCACACGGCTATCCTCTTTGATCAGTTTTTTTATCTCTTCCAGGGTATGATCCTTGGAACCATCATCAATGTAGATGACTTCCACGTCCAGATCCCTTTTGTCAAAAAAGGGCTGGTTTTTCATCAGTTCATCATAAAAATCCCGGATGTTTTCTTCTTCATTATAGCAGGGAACAATTACACTCAAGAGTTGCATTGCATCTTCTCCTCTGTCCTATTTATTGGCATAGCTTTGCATCGTTATTTACATTCTCGCCTGATCTACATTCTCCCGGAACCAGTCGTAGGCAAGCCGGATGCCCTCTTCCAGTTCAACCTTATGGGTCCAGCCCAGGTTATGAAGCTTGGTCACATCGGTAAGCTTACGAGGGGTTCCATCAGGCATTGCGCTGTTCCATACGATATCACCCTCATAGCCAACCGTCTTTTTCACAGCCTCAGCCAGCTGCTTAATGGTAACCTCCTTACCGGTTCCGATATTCACATGCTGCTCTCCGCTGTAGTTTTCCAGTAAAAATACGCAGGCATCTGCCATATCATCTACATACAAAAACTCACGTAGGGGTGAGCCGGTTCCCCACAGTTCTACGGTAGGTGCCTGGTTTACCTTTGCCTCATGGAATTTGCGGATCATTGCCGGCATGACATGGGAGCCCTGCAATTCATAATTGTCATGGGGTCCATATAAGTTCGTAGGCATGCAGCTGATGAAATCGTCCCCATACTGGCGCTTGTAGAATTTACACATTTCCAGACCGGAAATCTTTGCGATGGCATAAGCTTCATTGGTCACTTCCAAGGGGCCGGTGAGCAGTGCATCCTCCGGGATGGGCTGCGGTGCCATCTTCGGGTAAATACAGGTACTGCCCAGAAACAGTAATTTCTTCACCTTAAAATCATGACAGCATTTGATTACGTTACACTGAATCTGCATATTTTCATAGGCGAACTCTGCCGGTGTCGTATTGTTGGCATTAATTCCACCTACCTTGGCTGCAGCCAGAACCACCACATCCGGTTTCTCGGCTTCAAAGAACTCCCGAACCGCCGCCTGATTGGTGAGATCCAGTTCCTTGTGGGTTCTTCCAATGATATTGGTATAGCCCTTAGACTGAAGGTTGCGGACAATGGCGCTTCCTACCAATCCTCTGTGTCCTGCTACATAAATCTTGTCTGTTTTATTCATTTTCTTTGCCTTTCCTGTTTCTCTCTATTTTCCATTTTCTATTGTTTTTCAGTTTGATTCGGCTTTCTGCCCTTTCCTTACAGGTTCCTTTCCGGTTTCTTTTCCCTTGGCTTTGTCCCGGGCTTATTCACGCCCACGGAAGCCCTCCGCAAGAGTTGTTCCACGCAGGATCACTTCTTTTTTCCGGTCAGAAGAAGGAAATGCATCATACCCCACCCGGTCTCCGGACTGAGGATAGTAAAAAGTAATGCCTCCTGCTTCGTAGCTTTCCACCGGATAGTTGTCATAATCTTTCTGGAAAATCCAATAATCGTTTCTATAATCTGCATTGATCTGGCGTCCCAGGCTTACCGATTTCCATACGGCAAACAAGCATAACAGCGTCAGAAAAACCGGATAGGAAAACCGCTGTACTCGCTCCTGTAAAAAAACATACCCGTTTCCCAGCAGAACCGCAGAACATAATCCGATAAAAATGAAGCCGTAGCGAATCAATGGTGCATTGGTGAGCCAGAACAAAAAGCATGCGCTGCAGGTAGCCTGTAGCAACCAGTTATCCACTTGTGTACGCTTTTTCCGAAAGCATATCCACAAGCCCCAAAGCACTGTCCCTATGACTGTCAGGAAGCTGATGCCTACCAACAGCTTATTTAACCCGGACAGCGCTGTAAACCAGTCCGGAAACCATGTGAGAAAGGATTGACCGGCCAGGGTGGAATCAGTCAGACCTCTGCCATATACTTTAATCTCATTGGCATCAAATCTGGCTGCTCCCGCAGGGATTTTCCAATCAACAGAAAACAGATCCACTGCCGGAAAAGGATAAACCAACCATCCCGATAATATCACATTTCGGATTAAATAGGGAAGTACCGTGACCATTCCCAACAATAAATAACAAAAAATGCCTCGACTGTCTTTACGGCGTAACAACATTACTGCCGGCTTACATACCAGCAGCAGAATCATCGCCGCAGAAAGCTTCAGGGTTACCGCATAAACACCCAGTACGCAGAGAAGCGCATAGGGAGTCACACTGCCCTCTTTGGCTTCCACCAGTCTGCACCAGCGGATCAGAATAAACAGAACCACGATGTTCATAAAATAATCGGATTCCGGGGAAATCATCTGGTTATAAATGGTGGTAAGGTAATAAATCCCCACCAGCATTAGAAAATCCGATACCACAGCACGTCTTCGTTTCCAGAAGTCGGCAATGCCGGTGCAGGTACAAGCCAGTAGCCACGCCAGAAAGCCTGACATGGCATGAAAGGACTGTCCTGTCAAAAAAGAAAAGCTGAATAATGCCGTCAGAGAAAAAGCAGCACTGTTGTAAGCCAGCCGATTGTGAAGATTTCCCAGTCCTTTCACAATGCCGTAGCTTTCCAGCCAATGCACACTCTGGGCATGATACAGGCTGGTATCATAATGAATCTCTCCCCGGGAGGCACCATAAGCCATAAAGAAAAAGAGGATTCCCCAAACTACCCATTTCCAGACCGGAATCATCCTGCAAAATGTCAGAAGCATCTCGCGGTATCGGCGATGCCCGGTGATGAGCAGTACTACACAGCCTGCCGCCAACAGTGCATTGGCTGCCAGCCCTACCTTATAGAACAGGCTGAAAAACTGGGCATATACCGTCAGCACTGTAATTCCGGCAAAAAGGACGCTGTCCGGATGCCGGAGATGATATCCTGTTTTACGACAAATTGGGGACAGCACGGCAAGTCCCAGAATTCCTGAGACCAGCAGTGCATATCCCCAAATTAATATCAATGAGAGCATTTCGCTTTATATTCCTCACTACTCATTCCGGCAATCTTGCGCATATCGGAATCCATCATCATGGATACCAGATGTCTGAAGTCCACATCACGCTTCCAGCCTAATGCCTTTTCCGCTTTCTCGCAATTTCCCCAGAGGAATTCCACTTCCGCCGGACGATAGAACTGGGGATTGACCTCTACCAGAAGTCTGCCGTTTGCTGCATCGTACCCTTGCTCGTTGACTCCTTCCCCTTCCCAGCGGATTTTGATGCCTACTTCTTCAAAGGCAGCTTCTACAAATTCGCGGACAGTGTGGGTCTCGTTGGTAGCCAGTACATAGTCATCCGGCTTTTCCTGCTGGAGCATGAGCCACATACCTTTTACATAATCGCCTGCAAAGCCCCAGTCACGTTTCGCGTTCATATTTCCAAGGGAAAGCTTCTCCTGCTTTCCGGCCAGGATATTGGCAATCGCCAGGGTAATCTTTCTGGTTACAAAATTCTCACCGCGGCGGGGAGACTCATGGTTGAACAGAATACCATTGCATGCAAACATGTTGTAGGATTCTCTGTAGTTTACGGTGATCCAGTAAGAATACAGCTTGGCTACACCATAAGGGCTCTTGGGATAAAAAGGAGTCTTCTCGCTCTGGGGCGCAGTCTCCGGAATTCCTCCGAACAGTTCGGAAGTGGATGCCTGGTAGAAGCGGCAGGGACCTCCATTGACACGAATTGCCTCCAATAATTTCAATGTGCTGATTCCGGTTGCCTCTGCGGTATATTCCGGCACCTCGAAAGAAATTCCGACATGGGACTGTGCTGCCAGGTTGTATACCTCCGTGGGTTTGATTTCGGAAATCAGACGCATCAGATTACTGGAATCAGTGGTATCTGCATAATGCAGGAAAAATTTTACGTTATTGTAGGAAGAATGAAGAATCGGCTGGATTCTGGATGCGATTTCTTCGCTGTGACGTCGAATCAGTCCGTGTACCTCATATCCCTTTTCTAATAAAAACTCCGCCAGATAAGAACCGTCCTGTCCTGTAACTCCGGTGATCAGTGCTACATTTCTCATGAGAATCTCCTTCAATACTGTTTCTTTTATACAGATATTTCTTTACAATATGAACTATCATAGCACAGCAGCCTGCAATCGTAAACTCCCGCTGCTGCGAATGCAATAAACTATTCAATAATCAGGCTTGCGCAGCCCACCTGAGCCAGGTCATAGACCTTTCCCGAATGAAGTGCCACCACCTTGGGGCGTAAGGGATATCCCTCATTGTTTTTGACAACTTTTGCTTTTTCTCCATTACTTAGTGAGACAACCGTGCCGATGGGATACAATAAGATGCTTTCCAGGAAGCTCTGAATCGCTTTTAAGTCCAATTCATGGGACATTGCCATAATCATTTCCGTAGCATCCCGCTGGGTAAAAGCTTTTTTGTAAGGGCGCTCCGTCACCAGTGCGTCATAAATATCCGCCACGGCAAGGATTCTGGCAAAGAGACAGATCTTATCCCCGGTGACTCCCATAGGATATCCTTTGGCATTGAGCTTCTCATGATGCTGTAGGACTCCCATCAGGATATCCGGTGTGATATCCGGCTTTTCTTTTAAAATATTATACCCGAAAATGGAGTGCATTTTCATCACGGCAAATTCTTCATCCGTCAGTTTTCCCGGTTTGTTAAGAATCTCATTGGGAATCTGGCTCTTTCCCACATCGTGAAGTAATCCGGTAATTCCGATTTTATATACATCTTCCTGGGAAAGGCCATGGTGTCTGGCGATAATCATCGCCATGGATGCTACATCCACACTGTGCTGAAAGGTATACTCATCACTGAGTTTCAGGGTTCCGATATCCACAGCAATCGCGTCATTTTCCATGATTGCTTTCATCAGGTCTGTGGAAATATTATCTGCCGTAGACATAAAGTCGTCTGACTGCGGATTACTGAACAAATACTGCACCCCAGTTCCTACCCGCTTTTTCACGCTTTCCGACAGTTGGATTTTTGCCCGGTCAGGTACCGTGAGCTTTTGAATCGTCTCCCTTGTTTCCGGTGCAATCTCAATGTCCTTCTCCTCCGGATCTTCTTCCCCTTCACGGATATAGACTCCCGTGATTCCAAGTTTCCGGAGAGATTGTATAATGTAATTATCCAGTGCTGTTTTCCGTTGTACCAGTGCTCTTCCGGTTCGGTCAATGATCGACTGGTCGATCACCATACCTTCCTGCAGCAATCTGGTGCTGACGTATCTTCGTTTAATCAATCCCAATCCCTCTTATGTTTATACAAGTGTTTTCATATATTCCCGGAAGGCTTCTTCCCAATCTTTGAATTTGAAATCCGTGGTCAGTTTGAACATGTAGTTCTCAAGAATGGAATATGCCGGGCGATATGCCGGTGCATTGTACTCTTCCGTACTGATTCCCACTACTTCCGTGTTTTTTCCCGCATGTTTAAAAATATAACGGGCAAAATCAGCCCAGTTGGTGTCACCCTCGCAGGTAGCATGAAACAGTCCGTAATTTTCGGTGGGTAACAGGTAACAGATTGCCTTTGCCAGTTCTGACGCGCTGGTAGGTGTACCAAACTGATCATTGACAACTTTGACCATATCATGATCCTCTGACAGTCGAAGCATGGTTTTAATAAAATTCTTACCGTCACCATACAGCCATGCAGTACGCAGGATAAAGTATTTCTGCGCAAACTCTTTTACAAACTGCTCCCCTGCCAGTTTGGTCTTGCCATACATTCCCTTCGGTCCTACCGGATCAAACTCCGTCAAAGGTTTATCCGCTACATCGCCCGGAAATACATAGTCTGTAGAAACGTGTATCAGTTTTGCTCCTGTTTCCGTGGCTGCAATGCTTAGATTTCTGGGTCCGATGGCATTGATACGATATGCCAGATCCTGTTGGCTTTCGCAGGCATCCACCCCGGTGTGCGCCGCACAGTTGATGATGGCATAGGGCTGTACCTCCCTGGTCAGTTCCAGTACTTTTTCGATACTGGTGATATCCAGTTCCGCCACATCGGTATTGATCAGTTCATATTCCTCACTGTTTTCCAGTTCCTTATTGATTGCTCTGCCAAGCTGTCCGTTACAGCCTGTGACAATAATTTTTTTCATTCTTTCAAAGACCTCCAAGTCATGAAGATTACGTTTTATTTTATCAAAAGCAGGCGTGTTTTGCAATCTTTCGCCCGTTTTTCCTTTCCATGTCTTACTAAATAATTAAGAAAAGATTTCGGCTAATGAACTTGTGGGGGATACGACATCTATGTTAGAATGATTTTATCGACACAAGATATCTCATCAGGAGGAAATTACATGAAAAGAAAACATATATTATTGTTGACAGCCTTATCACTGTCTCTCGCTCTCAGCGGCTGTGGTAAAAGCAGCACCGAGGAAACCGGCAATATGACAGAGGAAAGTACTGTCTGGGAAACGCTTCCCGCAGAAGAGCAGCTGCCTGCCGAGGAAACACAGGAGACCGTCGGGGAAACCGGAGTGGAAAATCACGATGGCATGTACCGCAGTGAGATTACCAACGAATGGATTGATGAAAGTCTGAAGGATCAGCGTCCCGTTGCCGTAATGATTGATAATGAGAAGATTGCACTTCCTCATTATGGCACCGCACAGGCTGATGTAGTTTATGAGATCATGAACAGCACGGAAAACAGCCGTGTAACCCGTCTCATGGCCATCGTAAAGGACTATGAGAAAATCGAACAGTTAGGAAGTATCCGAAGCACTCGTCCCACCAATTTACTGCTGTCAGCCGAGTGGAATGCCATCCTGATCCACGACGGTGGTCCTTTCTACATTGACCAGTATGTTTCCAAGGGATATACCAGTAATCTGAGTGGTGGCTTTGCCCGCTTCAGCAATGGAAAAAGTGCCGAATTTACAGAGTATGTGACTTATGACTCCTACAGCAATCCCAAAACCGGCAAATCCTTTGACGGCTTGAAGCAGCGTCTGGAGAAATCGAATTTCAGTGTTACCTATAACCAGTATTATCAGGGCGGTCACTTTAAATTCTCCGATGATACATTGGATCTGTCTGAAAGAAGTGATTCCATCAACGCAACCGAAATTAAGCTTCCTTTTCCTCACAACAGTTCCACACTGAAATACAACGAGGAAACCGGAACTTACGATTATTATGAATACGGTGAGGCACATAAGGATGCGGATACCGGTGCACAGTTAACTTTTACCAATGTACTGTTACAGAATTGTACCTTCTCCCAGCTGGATGAGCACGGTTATCTGATTTACAACTGTATCGACAGCGGCCGCGATGGTTATTATCTCACCGGCGGAAAAGCAGTTCCCATTAAGTGGATTAAATCCGGCGAATCTGACATGACGGTATTCCTTGACAAGACTACCGGTGAACAGATTGAGATGAACACCGGCAAAACCTACATTGCCTTGGTTCCCTCCGATGGATGGAGCAGCATGGAAATCAACTAAGTTCCACCTGCGCTTTTCCTTTCAAATATGTGCTTATTACAAATCCCCTGGAAACAAGTTCCAGGGGATTCTTATGTGTGCTATTTCTTATTCTTACTTTTATTCCGCCTCGTCTGCTTATTTATCACCCAATCCTAATCTGTTGAGTGCAGAGAAGATGGCACGTACAGACGCCCGGGTAATATTGGAGCTGACACCTACGCCATAGGTAACACGACCGGTATCTGCATCCAGCATATGAATATATGCTGCTGCCTGGGAGTTGGATCCGCTCTGCAGCGCATGCTCTTCGTAGTCCAGGATCTTGATATCCAGATTCAGATTCTCAGCAATTCCCCGACGAACCGCATCGATAGGGCCGTTACCAACAGCCTCAAAGGTTTTCTCTACGCCGTGATCTTTGTATACAACCGTAACTTTGGTATCGAACTCTGTCTGAACCTCACCACTGAGATCATCCACACGCAGTCTGGAGAAATGCAGCGGCTCTTTGCGATCCAGATATTCTGCCCGGAAGCTGTTCATGATCTGATCCGGAGATACTTCTCCCTGCTTCTCGGAAATTTTCTGGATGACATTGGCAAATTCCTTGTGCATACCCTTCGGGAGCTTGAAACCAAAATAAGTATCCATGACAAAGGCTACGCCGCCCTTACCGGACTGGGAATTAATACGTACGATCGGCTCGTATTCTCTTCCGATATCTGCCGGATCGATGGGAAGATAGGGAACCTCCCAGTACTGGCCGTTGCGTTCCCGCATAGCCTGCACACCTTTGTTGATTGCATCCTGATGAGAACCGGAAAATGCGGTAAATACCAGTTTACCAGCATAGGGATGTCTGGGATGAATGGGAATCTTACAGCAGCGCTCGTAGATTTCGATACTTTCGTTCACATGCTCCAGTGCCAGTTCCGGATTAATTCCCTGGGAAAACATATTATATGCAATATTGAGTACATCCACATTACCGGTACGCTCACCATTGCCAAACAAGGTGCCTTCTACACGCTGTGCTCCCGCCAGTAATGCCAGTTCTGCACTTGCCACACCGGTACCACGATCATTATGGGGATGTACACTTAAGATGATGGTATCGCGGTTCTTAAAATGTCGATCCATCCACTCAATCTGATCCGCGTACACATTGGGTGTATTCATCTCTACCGTGGAAGGGAGATTAATGATAATGGGATCTTCTTTCGTGGGTTCCCAGGTATCCTGTACTGCGGTACAGATTTCCAATGCATAGTCCAGTTCGGTTCCGGTAAAGCTTTCCGGAGAGTATTCCAGAATGATCTTGCCGGGGAATTTGGCTGCACGTTCCTTCACCATCTTGGTTCCATTCACTGCAATCTCCGTGATATGCTCTTTATCCATATGGAAAACCACATCACGCTGCAAAGTGGAGGTAGAGTTATAAATATGTACAATTGCCTGACTGCAGCCCTCGATTGCTTCAAAGGTACGGTCAATCAGTTCTTCACGGCACTGTGTCAGTACCTGAACCTTCACATCGTCAGGAATCATTTTTCGATCAATAAGCTGACGTAAGAAGTCAAATTCAATCTGGCTGGCTGCCGGGAAGCCTACTTCGATTTCCTTAAAGCCCAGTTTCACCAGATACTGGAACATCTCAATCTTCTCTTCCACCACCATGGGGTCGATCAGTGCCTGGTTTCCATCTCTGAGATCCACACTGCACCAGATGGGGGCCTTCTCAATCTCTTTGTTCGGCCACTCACGTTCCGGATAATGAACAACCGGATTTCTTTTATAACGCGCGTAATTTAACATGTCAATCCTCCTTGTTTTACGGAGCAAAATCCGAACCCCCGGGTGAGGAAATGTCTCTTTACAAAGCCATCGGATTTTCCTCCTTGTTTTGCCGATTTCATTAATAAAGAGTCGCTTGCGACTCTTTCGCGCCCGAGCGGTATGCGCAGCATATCTTTCTTCTCCGCGAGGTGCGCATCCTTGCAGAGCATTTTTGTTTGATAGGAATTTCCTATCAAACAAAAAAGACCCACTGTGAGAACAATGGGCCGTAAAATCTTTATATTTATTCGCCAAGACCGCTTTCAATTTCATGAACCAGAGACTTCAGCGCCTCTCGTTCATCCTCGCCTTCACAAATAATGGTAATTTCATCGCCACACTTCACACATGCTCCCAGAACGCTTAGCACGCTCTTTGCATTCGCTGTATTCTCACGAAAAGTAAATGTGATTAGTGATTTGAACTTCATCGCTTCTTTGCATAGGATTCCTGCGGGTCTTAGGTGTAGGCCGGTTGGGTTCTTTATAACAACATTCTGGCTTACCATGTAGCGTTTCCTCCTTAAAATAGTCCTGCATATTTATTATAACACTGACCTGTATGATGCACAAGTTAAAGCTAGAACATGACATCCTGAATCAATGCCGCCAGTTTTCTGGCTTCACTGTCAATTAATTTCTGATCTTTTCCCTCAATCATGACACGAACCATAGGCTCTGTACCGGAGGGACGAATCAATACTCTTCCCTCTCCGTCAAAGCGTTCATTTAATTTCTTGATTGCCTCTGCAATCTCCGGGTATTCCATAAAGCTTTCTTTCTTGTGATTCGCCACAGATGCATTCACAAGAGCCTGCGGAAGAACTTCCATTACCTTGCTCAGTTCAGACAAGGATTTCCCGGTTTCTACCAGCACCTGTAACAGATGTAAGGCACTAAGCAAACCGTCACCGGTGGTATTCTCATCCAGGAATATGATATGACCGGACTGTTCGCCACCCAGACTGGCACCAATTTCTCTCATGCGTTCCAACACATAACGGTCGCCAACTTTCGTCTGCTCAATCGTGATTCCGTTCTTTTCTCCCATAAGGAAGAATCCCAGGTTACTCATAATCGTAGCCACAATTGTATTTTTCTTTAACTTGCCCTGGGACTTCATGTGATTGCCCACAATCGCCATGATCTGATCGCCATCTACAATCTTACCGTTCTCATCCACAGCAATCAGGCGGTCTGCATCTCCATCAAAGGCAAGCCCCAGATCCGCTTTCTCATAAACCACTCTCGCCTGCAGTTCTTCCATGTGGGTAGAACCGCAGTTTGCATTGATATTGGTTCCATCGGGATTGTTGTGGATCGCCACAACCTCGCCTCCCAATTCCCGGAAGGTCTCCACAGAAGTATAAAAGGAGGCTCCCTCTGCGCAGTCTACTACCATCTTTAATCCGGTAAGATCTACGTTTACTGCACGCATTGCATGGTTGATGTACTCTTCTCTGGCATCTGTACGGTATTTGATCTTACCTACACCGGAACCAATGGGGAATTTAATTCCCGGCATACCGTTTTTAATCATCGCTTCAATCTCATCTTCCATTTCATCGGGAAGTTTGAAGCCGTTTCCATCAAAGAATTTAATCCCGTTAAACTCCACCGGGTTATGTGATGCAGAAATCACAACACCTGCATCCACTTTGTATTTCTTGGTCAGATAGGCAACTGCCGGCGTGGGGATTACGCCCACATACACGCAATTGGCTCCTACAGAGCAGGCACCGGCCATAAGCGCATTGGCAAGCATGTCTCCGGAAATACGCGTATCACATCCTACCATAATGGTAGGTTTATGCTCATGCTCCTTTGTAAGGACACAGGCTCCTGCCTGCCCCAGCTGCATTGCAAGCAGAGGGGTCAATTCCTCGTTTGCCACACCACGTACTCCATCTGTTCCAAATAATCTAGCCATTATAAAATAATCCTTTCTGTCTTACTGCTCTTCTTCGTCCGCAGTAATGATCAACTGTGCATTCACGGGATGCACCAGTTCTGTTCCGTTCAGGTTGTTAAAGAGGAGTTCCACCTGATAAATACCGGGCTGCAGTTCCTCCGGACCCGCCAATTCCTGATCTGCCATGAAGCTGTTCATATCAATATAGCCCACAACATCAGATTCACGTATTTTATCTACATTTTCCGGCAAGCCGGTTACCTGAACTTCATAACCCTCGCTATCACTATGCCCAATCTGCAATTCCGCAGTAAATCCATCCGGCACATTGACAACAACAGCAGCGGTCTTCGGTATGGTCAGCGTACGCTGCTCCGCTTTTTCGATGGGAATCGTAACCATTACCGTTCCATTAAATCCAGGATCTGCCCAGGTAATTCCGCTGGGTAAATAACCTGTGAGATCCACATATACTGACATGTCTTCCGACTGACCGGTAACATTCAGTTCTGTCTCCGGCACCGTGATAGAATCAATTTTGGCCAGATTTGTGGATGTACCTGCAATCCGTACCGTCTCCGGATCCGTTACGATCTCACCGCTTGCCAGATAACCGGAAGCAGGAGTTCCCATGACTGTCGTGTTGACAGGTACTTCTTTGGTATTCAGAATTTCCACTGTTACCCGCACCTGGTCACAGTTTTTGGTCAGTGCAGGATGTGTTACTTCGTTTCCGTCTGCATCATACAGTACTACACTGGCATAGGTTGCTACCGTACTGTTTGCACCTGACACATCCACATTTACCGAAGCCTTGGAAATGGAAGATACCACGGATTCCGGTCCCTCGATGCGCACCAGGTTCTGATCCGTCGTGATATTTCCCACCATACAGCCTTCAGCCACCGTACCTGAGGTCGTTGCCTTCAGGACAAGCTGCAAGGTTTTCTTAGTCTCAATATTCAGTTTAACCTTATCGATATTTCCTTTGATGGAGGAAATTTTGGAATTGTATCGGCTAAGGCTCAGTTCAATATTTACGGTTCCGTCCTCCTGCAGATCCTTTGCAAAGTCTGCGGTAGCTACAATATCACTGGAATCAATAAGTTCCAAAATAGAGCGCTGTGCTGTGATGGTAACCGAATTGATCACATCTGTTCCATCCAATACCTCATAGACCTCTCCGGCATTCGTGAGGGTGGAGGTATTGAGAAAATTCACCGGAATGTTGGTATATCGGTGGGAAGTCACCGGATCATTCATATTCACCACAATCAGCCAGAGGGAAATTGCAAACAGAACAGAAATGATTTTTAGTCCCATGTTTCGGGTCCATTTATTTTTCTTCATTTCTTCGCCCTTCCTTTCCAGGGGAAACGCTTCTTTTCCTCTTCTTTATCCGGTTCCAGTGTGAGATTGGTAAGACATTCACGAAGACGGTCTGCATCCAGATTGGTCTCCAGTTCTCCCTCATGTGCCACACTGATTTTTCCGGTCTCCTCTGACACAATTACGGTAACGGAATCTGTCACCTCGGAAATGCCGATTCCTGCCCGATGCCGTGTACCCAGTTCCTTACTGAGTGCCATATTATCCGACAAGGGAAGATAACAGGTTGCCGATGTCACCCGGTTCTCATGTATGATGACTGCACCATCATGGAGTGGTGTGTTTTTCTCAAAGATATTAATCAATAGCTGACTGGAAACGAGACCGTCTACTTCAATGCCGGTACGTTCATAATCTGCCAGAGACTGCATTTTTTCCACAACAATCAGCGCACCGGTACGCACTTTGGCCATTTCCACACAGGCTTTTACAATTTCATTAATGGTACGTGAAGACAGTTTATTGATGTCCTTTTTGTCCACCAGCATAGAGGAAAAGAAGTTTTTCCGTCCCAATTCCTCCAGTGCCTTACGAAGCTCGGGCTGAAGCATCACAACAAGGGCGATCATTGCAATAGAAAAGACGTTCTGAGCAATCCATAGAATCGTCGTCATATTAAGCAGAACGGCGATAAACAGAAATACAAGAATGACAATGAGACCCTTCAAAAGGGCCCAGGCTCTGGTCTGTTTGATCCAGAGTAAAATATGATACACTAAGAAAGAGATAATGATAATCTCCAGAATATCTGTCACCTGTATATAAGGAATATGCAAGTTCGCCAGATATTTTTCAGCAAAATTATTTAATTGCTGCATACCCAAATCAATCCTGTCATCTTTTATTTTTTATGTACAGAGCTACTACTCTGTGTACGCTGCGGCGTATTGATTCTCTTTACGTTTTTAGAAGGTTTGGCGATGGTAATCTTCGGCACTGCCTTCACATAATAGTAATATTCATCATCCTCAAACTGCACGCGTTCCGTGCGGCTGTAATCCACATTGAAGCACAGGAACATCACCACTTCACCTACTGCTGCCGCCAGAACAGCACCGACAATCATTCCCAAAATAGAAATATTGGTATCATAGATTAAATCACCGATCAGAAGAATCATCAGGTCTGACAACACACCGGCAAGTATGGCAATCTGCCAGGAGTAGTCAACGGATAATCTCCGGATGGAATAAACGACCACAATGGTAATGGTGAAAGCAGCCAGCATCAGAACCATGGTCTTGTTTCCCACGATTCCATCCAGTACATACCGCAGTCTGGTAGCTGCGTCATCGGCTCCCATTCCCCGGATAGCAGCTGCATTTCCCGACATATAATGCACCAGATAATAGGTAACAATGCCACATCCCACCGATACTACGGAATAAGGAGTTCCTGCCAGTCCGCATGCGATGGGAATCACATAAGGAATCTTCAGGGCGAAGCAGATCGGTGTCAGTACAACCGCCAACACATCCTTGGATGAAAAGCGGAAATACAATAGGAACATAATCAGAAACAGTACCAACGCCACAATCGCACACTCAATCCCCATCTCATACAAATGCAAAAGGATGAAAAGTGCACTGAACAAAACGATAAATGTTCTGGGAAGGAAAGAGCACATCAATGCCACCACCAGCACAATGGCAACATGGTCAATCGCTCCCATGAAGCCCAGTCTGCTGTTGATCATCTGCAGACTGACAAATGCCAACAGGAATTTCGCCACCGGCTGGATGTAGATTTCATATTTGGAATAAAAATGCTTGAGGTACTCTTTCATTACAAGTAAATTTGTCATCGTCTCTCCGTCTAATCCTTTCGGAAGCCTAGATTTGTTTCTCGTACATGGCACGAAGTTTTTTCAGATTGTTATAATAAATCCGCAGGTTCTTCCTGGCATGTTTGTAGCGCAGGGAATGAACCACATAGGTAACCAGCACATAAAGGCATACAAAAATCACATAGCGTATCAGAACCTGTTTGCCAAAGGCAAGAACATCCATCTTGTAGATATCCTGCATAAACACTTCCAGATCGTAGAAAATATACAGGCCAAACAAAAGCAGATATGCAATCGTGCCGCATACTACAGATTTCAGCATCTGCAGTCCCATATAGTCACTGCGAAAATAGTTCCCCACAACAATGTTTTTCTTTTTTTCATGCTGCTCATAAGCAGCGAGTTTAGTCATTAAAATGACCTTATCCTCGTTGATCATGGTTGACTCCTTTAATTAGCTGTCCAGATAACGCATTCTCGGATTGTCTCTGCTTCCTGTGTTGAGCTTCTGTCCACCCACAGGCTTCTTATATACACTGTTCATGGTATTGATCATATTTGCCTTACATTGCTCGCAGAAACGCCCGGTACGAATCGGCTTACCGCATTTTTCACAGGCAATATCCACAACACTGCCTTCTGCAAATTCCAGTCGTTCTTCACGAACCCACTGACGGATCTGAGAGGGTTCAACCTCACACGCCTCAGATACCTCCGGAATACCAACGCCCGGATGCTCCTGAATAAATTTCTTAACCTCGTGAAATTTCTGCTCCATCTCCTCACGGCAGATGGGGCATAACGGGGCTCCCATTACATAGTTGAAAAGTTTTCCACATTTTCTGCAATTTCGTACATTCATAGTCTTATCCTCTTCCAATTGCCAATGAAATCACATACACCTTTTCCACTCCGGCAGCTTTAAGCAGCGATGCCATGGCATCCACTGTACTGCCCGTTGTGTAAATATCATCAATTAATATAATCGTATCTAATTTTACATCATCTTGGCATATATTAAAAGCCTTTTTCAAATTATTTTGTCTTTGTCGCAGGTTCAACAGCTTCTGCGGAACTGTATTCCGGCATCGTCTGATCAGATTTTTTCTCATGGGAATTCCTGTAATTTGGGACAATTTCTTCGCCAGATCCTCTGCCTGATTGTATCCGCGGACTGCACGTCTTTTCCAATGGATGGGAACCGGAATCAGGGCATCCGGCTGCCAATAGCGGATACTTTCCCCTAATTGCCGCCGGATCTCTGCGGCGTAGAACCCGGCATATTCTCTCCGTCCCCCGTATTTAAAGCGGTATATGGAGCCGGCTACCGACGGATAGAGAAAAACAGACCTGCCCCGGTCAAACACATGGCTGCGGGCAGAGCAGTCCCCGCAAAACTCTGTTTCCTGTTTTTCCAGGGGTTTCCCGCATTTCATGCAATAATGTTCTCCCACATAGCGGATCTTAGGCAGACAACCGCTGCAAATCAATCCTTCCTTCCATGGAACTACCTCATCACAGACAGGACATCGCCTTGGGAAAAGAAGATCCTTTCCCCTTTGCTGTAGTTTACATAATAAATTCCCGGATTCTGTCATCCAGACTGGTATAACGGGTACTCTCACTGACATTATCAATCATCTCCTGTAGCACGGCAGAGCTGCCCAGGATGGTGACACAATTTCTGGCTCGTGTAACGCCGGTGTAGAGAAGATTGCGATTAAACAGCATTTTGGGACCGTTCAGCAAAGGCATCACCACTGCAGGGTATTCACTTCCCTGTGCTTTATGGATGGTGATGGCATAGGCCAGTTCCAGTTCATCCAGCAGCGAATAGGGATAGGTCACTCTTCTCATTTCATCAAATTCCACGATAATGGCCTGGGCATATTCATTGATTTCTTTGATCACACCCATGTCTCCATTGAAAACACCGGTGCCTTTATCGATAGGTATCTGATACCGGCTCAAGATCTCCCACTCAAGCTGATAGTTATTCCGGATCTGCATCACCTTGTCTCCTTCCCGGAAAAGGCAGGAGCCGGACAGATATTCCTTTTTATCCGGTGCCGGTGGATTCAGATACTGTTGTAAAATCTGGTTTAAAGTCTCTACGCCTAATGCTCCTTTCCGCATCGGCGTCAGCACCTGTATATCATAAGGGCTCGCGTTCACGTAACGGGGTAATTTCTCACGAATGAGTTGAACCATATGTTTATAAATGACAGGTACATCTTTCCTTTCAAGGAAAAAGAAATCCTTGCTTTTATTGTTCAGTGTCAGGTGTTCTCCGCGATTGATGCGGTGGGCATTCATGACGATATCGCTTTCCTCAGCCTGACGGAAAATCTTCTGCAACATCACCGTAGGGAATGTGTGCACGTTGATCAGATCCCGAAGTACCTGTCCCGGACCTACTGAGGGAAGCTGGGAAGCATCTCCTACCAGAATCAGGCGTGTTCCCACTGACACAGCCTTGAGCAGGGATTGAAACAGAAAAATATCTACCATGGACATTTCATCAATGATAATCACATCCGCTTCCAGTGGATTTTCTTCATTTCGCTCGAATTTTGCCGGAGAACCATCCTGCATGCTGGCTCCGTTCAGTTCAAGCATCCGATGAATAGTACGGGCTTCATACCCCGTTGCTTCTGTCATACGCTTAGCTGCCCGCCCGGTAGGCGCAGCCAGAAAGATATCCATTCCTTCGGATTCAAAATAGTGAATCATTGTGTTGATGGTCGTGGTTTTTCCGGTTCCCGGTCCTCCGGACAAAATCAGGATTCCGTTGCAGATGCTCTGAAATACTGCCTCCCGCTGCAGGTCATCCAGTTCGATCTGCAGTTGTTCTTCAATCTGCCGGATCTGTTGATTTAAGGCTTTTCGCTGGATATCCAACTCATTTTCATCATATTCCGTAGCTGCCAATCCGGTGCTCATGGAAATGTTCAGGTCATGAAGCATTTTCGCCGTATTCAATTCTGCATAGTAATAATTCGTGGCATATACATGTTGTCCCTTTATCACAACCTTCCGTTCCATGGCCAGATTGGAAAGCTGGGCATCCATGTTCTCCCGATCCAGCCCAAGCAGTCCCGAAGCTTTTTGAAGTAATTCCTCTCTGGGCAAATACACATTTCCATCTGCCGATGCCTGCAGCAGGGTATATAAAATGCCGCTCCGCACCCGATATTCCGAATCCACATGAATTCCGATCTTTGAAGCGATCTCATCCGCCATTTTAAAGCCGATGCCTGCCACATCCTCTGCCAACCGATAGGGATTTTCCCGTAAAATGCTATAGGTCATGGTGCCATAGGTATTGTAAATCTTGATTGCCAGATTATTGGAAATTCCATAGTTCTGTAAAAATACCATAGCTTCCCGCAGTTCTTTTTTCTCCTCCATCTGTGCGGAGATTTCCCGGGCTTTATGTTCGCTGATTCCCTTAATCTCCGCCAGTCGTTCCGGTTCCTCTTCCATAATCCGGAAGGTATCATCCCCGAACTGTTTCACAATTCTGGCAGCCAGTGCCGGTCCCACACCTTTCAGTGCGCCGGAAGCCAGGTACCGTTCCATGGCCACTGCATCCTCCGGCTGGAGGATTTCCACGGCAGAGACTTTGAACTGGCTTCCGTACATGTTATGTTCCACAAAGCTGCCTGTCAGTTTCACATGGTCGCCCTGTCCTGCGCCGCGAAAGCTGCCTACGCAAATCAGCTCCTCCTCTTTCGTGGTAAGCTGAAGCACGGTGTACCCGTTGGTTTCATTCTGATAAATAATATGGTCAATATAACCGGTAACGTTTTCCATGGTGTCTTAAGGCCTTTCATAAAAATCCACCACCCCTGTACGGGAGTGGTGGATTTATCTTAAAGGTTATAATTCCTTTTCATCTGTTCGTACAACTGTTGTGCAATTCCCAGTCCCTGTGATTCTGTGGACTGTTTACTGATCTCCTGGATTACACTATCACCGAAATATTCCACCAGCGCGGAATTGGTGTCATCTTTATCCACAAAGGAGACCGTCTTGGTCATCTCCTTGAAAACCTGCTCCAGAAGATAGGATTCAAATTCCTTGCAGGCATCCATCAGTTCGTCATCAGAAGCCTGCGAGTAATCCTTCTCCGTGGTCTGCCGCAGCTTGGATGACTGTTCTGACATTGCCTGGGTTCTGGTGTAATCCACCATTCCGGAAATGCTGCTAAAATCCATAGCCTGCCCTCACATTCTGTTACCGCTGTGTAAACAGTAACTATCGTTTCAGTTCGTTTGCTTCCTGCATCATGGTATCCGAAGTCGTAATGGTCTTGGAGTTCATCTCATAAGCACGCTGTGCCACGATCAGATTTACCATTTCATCTGCTACCTGAACATTGGACCCCTCCAAATATCCCTGGTGCAATACGCTCTTCTTCACATTATTGCTGGTTGCCTCATTGATTGCCGGCCCGCTGGCTGCGGTCGCCTGATATAAGCTGTTTCCGGCTTTTTCCAGACCGTTGGGGTTGTTGAACTGCGTCAGTCCGATACGGGGTCCCAGCCGTTGGGGATTATTATTCTTATCCGGATAACAGATATAGCCGTCTGCATCAATGCTGATCTTCGAGCTGCTGTACTGATTGGAAAAGGTGATTGCTTTTCCCTGGGAATCCAGCACAGGATACCCGTCTGATGTGGTCAGTTCAATTCCTCCACCGGTATTCATCGCCCAGGTGAAATCACCGTTTCTGGTATAATATGTACCTCCGTCTGCACCTCTCACAGAAAAGAAGCCGTCACCTTCAATGGCAAAGGAGGATGTTTTCTCCGATGCCAGAAGATTTCCCTGTTTAAAAACGGAGGAAATCGCCGCATTGCGAACTCCCAGTCCTACCTGGGAAGTGATGGGCTTCGGATCGCCGCTGGCTGAGGTCGTACGTGTCTGTAATGTCTGATAAAGTAAAGATTTAAATTCGTTAACTTCTGCTTTATACCCCACCGTATTTACATTGGCAAGGTTATTTGCAATTGTATCAACATTGGTCTGCTGTGCAATCATACCGGTTGCACCGCTCCATAAGCTTCTAACCATACTGGTTTACCTCCTTTATAATTTACCAACCTGATTTACTGCGACTTCCAAGGAGCTGTCATAGGTCTGAATCAGTTTCTGGTTGGATTCATAGGCTCGCTGAATCGTGATCATATTGACCATTTCCTCCACGACCTGAATATTGGAAGTTTCCAGATAGCCGGAATAAACTTTGGTGTCAGCCGCCCTCGTGGTTGCTCCGTCTACCGGCTGATAATAGTTTTCTCCGTATTTTTCAAGATAATTGTAATCCTCAAAATCAGTGATGCGCAGGGTGGCAATTCTCCTGTCATCCTGATAAATATTGCCATTCTCATCAATACTGGTGGTTTTCAGCGGGTCAAGACGGATGTACTGATTATTGGTACCAAGCACATGATCCCCGTCTGCCGTAACCAGATATCCGTTGGTGTCCAGTTTGAACGTACCGTCCCGGGTGTATTTGATGGATGTAGAGCCTGCCTCTGCATCATATCCCATCAACTGGTTATACTGTCCTTTGCTCTTAAACTCCACCGTAAAGAATCCGGTTCCCGAAAGAGCCAGATCGAAGGTATTCCCTGTTTCCTGAAAGGATCCTTCTGACCAGTCCGTATAATTTTCCCCGATTTTTACTCCCGGTGTGTTGACACCGATTCGTCTAGGCAGATTGGCTGCTGCCGATTCGTCTTTAATCTTGTAAGCCAGCACATCATCAAATGCCTGTGATGTGGTGCCTTCCTTTTTATAACCTGTGGTCGCTGCATTCGCCAGGTTATTCGCCAGCACATCCATTCTGTTTTGTTCATTAAGCATGCCTGTATAAGCGGTATACAGTCCTTTCAGCATAGCCTTCCTCCTGAAATGGACGGGTTCCTTCCCTTACTCTTCCCGGTATCCTGCCAGGAATTCTACATACTTACCGGTTCCGATTGCCACGGCAGTCATAGGATCTTCCGCTGTCATGGTGTTAATACCGGTCTTATCTGCAATAAGGTCTTCCAGACCGCGCAGCAGACTTCCGCCTCCGGTCAGCACGATACCACGTTCGGCAATATCTGCTGCCAGCTCAGGGGGAGTTTTCTCCAGCACGCTGTGAATAGCCTCTATAATCTGTGCGGTTGTCTCCCGCAAAGCTTCCTCTGTCTCCTCCGAAGAGACTTTCACTGTTTTCGGAAGTCCGGTTACAAGGTTACGTCCACGGACATCCATATAGTCAACCTCTGCTCTGGGGAATGCAGATCCGATCTTGATCTTAATATCCTCTGCGGTTCGCTCACCAATGAGCAGATTGTGTTTTTTACGCATATGGCGCACCAGAGCCTCATCAAAATCATCTCCGGCAATTTTAATAGAAGCGGAAACAACGGTTCCACCCAGGGAAATCACTGCGATATCTGCAGTACCGCCACCGATATCCACGATCATATTGCCACAGGGCTTGTAAATATCAATTCCCGCACCGATTGCTGCGGCAATCGGCTCTTCTATAATATAAACATCTCTGGCTCCTGCCTGATAGGTGGCATCCTCTACCGCCTTACGTTCAACCTCGGTAACACCGCTGGGTACGCAGACTGCAATACGCGGCTTACGGAACGCACGCTTCCCCAGTGCTTTCTGGATAAAGTGCTTCATAATTTTCTCTGTGAGATCGTAGTCTGAGATCACACCCTGCCGGAGAGGACGTACGGCAACAATATTGCCGGGAGTACGTCCCAACATGAGACGTGCATCCTCTCCGATTGCTTTAATTCGATTGGTATCACGGTCAAACGCTACAACGGAGGGCTCCTTCAATACGACGCCCTTTCCTCTGATATAAACAAGGATACTGGCAGTTCCCAAATCAATTCCGATATCTGTACACTGCATGACTAAACCCCTTTCATTTCTTATCTATTTTGATATTAACCAAAAGTTCGGCAGTTAAACATAGGATATATTATAACCCAAAACATTACGCTCGCCTAGGGGGTTCACAAAATTTTAATAAAGTCAGGTATCGTTATTGTTAATATCGGCAAGGTCGCACAGATTCCTTAGTTTTTTGTTTTATTGTTTTCACTTTGTCGAGCCTTGTCCAGCATTTTCTGAATATAGACGCCGGTGTAGGATTTCGGATTCTTTGCCACTTCCTCCGGTGTTCCTTTGGCAATCACAGTACCTCCGCGATCGCCGCCCTCCGGACCGATGTCAATGATATAATCCGCCGTCTTAATCACATCCAGATTATGTTCAATGACAACCACGGTATTTCCTGCATCCGCAAGACGCTGCAGAATCTCCACCAGCTTATGCACATCTGCGAAATGAAGTCCGGTAGTGGGCTCATCCAAAATGTAAATGGTCTTACCGGTGCCACGTCTGGACAGTTCTGTGGCAAGCTTGATACGCTGGGCTTCTCCTCCGGAAAGCTGTGTGGAAGGCTGTCCCAGTTTCACATAAGACAGACCCACATCATTGAGCGTTTCAATCTTATGGGCAATGGAGGGAACGTTTTCAAAGAATTTCACTGCCTCCTCCACAGTCATATCCAGCACATCGTAAATACTTTTTCCTTTATATTTCACATCCAGAGTTTCCCGGTTGTATCGTTTGCCCTGGCAAACCTCACAGGGTACATATACATCCGGCAGGAAATGCATTTCTATTTTGATAATACCATCACCGCTGCAAGCCTCACAGCGACCGCCCTTCACGTTAAAACTGAAGCGTCCTTTTTTGTAGCCCCTTGCCTTGGCATCCGGCGTAGAAGCAAACAGGTCACGGATCTGATCAAAGACTCCGGTATAGGTAGCAGGATTGGATCTGGGTGTGCGCCCGATGGGAGACTGGTCAATATCAATGACCTTATCTAACTGCTCCACACCGATCATTCTGTCATGTCTGCCGGGAATGGTGCGGGCACGATTTAGTTTTTTTGCCAGCGATTTATATAGGATCTCATTGACCAGGGAGCTTTTTCCGGAGCCGGATACACCGGTGACGCAGGTAAATACTCCCAGGGGGAAATCCACATCAATATTTTTCAGGTTGTTTTCCTTTGCGCCCTTAACCGTAAGCCATCCGGTAGGTTTACGCCTCTGAGCCGGCACCGGAATCTGTAATTTACCACTGAGGTATTGACCGGTGATGGATTCCGGCGTGTTCATAATGTCCTGTGCGGTACCCTGGGCAATGACTTTTCCACCATGGGCGCCTGCGCCGGGGCCGATATCCACAATGTGATCCGCAGCAAACATAGTATCTTCATCATGTTCCACCACAATGAGTGTGTTTCCCAAATCCCGCATCCGTTTCAATGCGGCGAGCAGTTTGTCATTATCCCGCTGGTGAAGACCGATACTGGGCTCGTCCAGAATATAGCAGACTCCCACCAGGCCGGAACCGATCTGGGTTGCCAGACGGATACGCTGGGCTTCGCCTCCAGAGAGGGAAGCTGTTCCCCGCGCCAAGGTCAGATATTCCAGTCCTACATCCACCAGAAAGCCTACACGGGCTTTGATTTCCTTCAGCACCTGTTTGCCAATGAGTTCCTGCTGGGGTGTCAGAGTCAGGTTTTCCAGATAATTCTGTAACTCTACAATGGACATGGAGGTCACTTCGTAAATATTCTTATCCGCAATGGTCACTGCCAGGGATTCCTGTTTCAGACGCATACCCTTACAAAGTTTACAGGGTGTAATGCGCATATACTGTTCATATTCTGCTTTTGCCGTTTCAGAAAAGGTCTCACGGTAACGGCGCTCTTCGTTTTTGATCAGCCCCTCAAAAGCAACCGGATAGATTCCCTCTCCACGCTGTCCTTTGTAGTACACCTTAACTTCTTTTCCATTGGTGCCGTTGATGAGAATCTCCCGGGCTTTTTCCGGTAATTCGTCAAAGGGAGTATCCAGACTGAAGTTGTATTCTTCGGCCAGGGCAGTCAGAATGGCATTGGTAAAGCTCCCCTTTGCGTTGCTGGACTGCCAGCCCATACAGGAAATGGCTCCCTGGTTGATGCTGAGGGAACGGTCAGGAATCATCAAATCAATGTCAAACTCCATCTTATAACCCAGGCCGTAACAATCCGGGCAGGCTCCAAAGGGATTATTAAAGGAAAAGCTGCGGGGCTCGATTTCATCAATGCTGATGCCGCAGTCCGGACAGGAAAAGCTGTCGGAGAGCATCAGTGTATCGCCACCGATCACATCCACCATCACCAGTCCTTCCGACAAATGCAGGACATTTTCCAGGGAATCCGTCAATCGACGTTCAATGCCCGGTTTGACTACCAGGCGGTCAACTACCACTTCGATATTATGCTTATTATTTTTTTCCAGCTTAATTTCTTCGGAGAGGTCATAAAGATTTCCATCCACACGCACGCGGACATAGCCGCTCTTTTTGGCCCGGTCAAAGACCTTGGCATGTTCACCTTTTCTGCCTCGTACCACCGGTGCCAGCAGTTGAATTTTCGTTCCTTCCGGCAATGCCATTACCACATCCACCATCTGGTCTACGGATTGTTTTTTGATTTCTTTGCCGCACTTCGGACAGTGGGGAATTCCGATACGGGCAAACAGGAGACGGAAATGATCATAGATCTCCGTCACAGTTCCTACCGTAGAACGGGGATTGCGGTTTGTGGATTTCTGATCAATGGAAATTGCCGGGGAAAGTCCCTCAATGGACTCTACATTGGGTTTTTCCATCTGCCCCAGGAACTGTCTCGCATAGGAGGACAGAGATTCCATATAGCGTCTCTGCCCCTCCGCGTAGATGGTATCAAATGCCAGAGAACTTTTTCCGGAACCGGAAAGTCCCGTAATGACTACAAACTCATTTCGCGGAATATCTACGCTCAAATTCTGTAAATTGTGCTCATTTGCTCCCCGGATCCTGATATATTCCCTGGGGAGCATCTTCGGTGATGCTGCCATGTTATCAACCATGCCTTTCTATATTTAAATCATTTATACCCATTCCATTTGTTCATAACTATTCAGAACCCCATTCGCAAAACCGCGGTTTTACCGCTGTCCTTTTGCTCATGTGGTTATCTCGCCATATAAATTCGCTATTCTGCTTGCATGCAAGCATTCGCAGAAAGCAAATTTGCATGGCTCTGAATAGTTATTCCAGCTTCTGCAGCTGGGTTTTCAGTTCCATCATCTTATCACGCAGCTCTGCCGCTGTCTCGAAGTCCAGTTCTGCCGCTGCTTTCTTCATCTTCTTCTGTATATCTGCAATCAGTTTCTCCAGTTCCTTCCGGCTCATGGATTCCGGGTCTTTCTCGAAACGCGCTTCTTCCTTGGCAATGGACTTGGAAATGCTGATTAAGTCCCGGACCGCTTTCTTAATCGTCTGCGGGGTGATGCCATGCTCTTCATTATATTTCTGCTGGATGGTGCGACGCCGATTGGTCTCCTCAATGGCATTGCGCATGGAATCCGTCATAGTATCCGCATACATGATAACCCGTCCCTGGGCGTTTCTTGCAGCACGACCCACGGTCTGAATCAGGGATGTCTCCGAGCGAAGGAAGCCTTCCTTGTCCGCATCCAGAATTGCCACCAGGGAAATCTCCGGAATGTCCAATCCTTCCCGCAAAAGGTTGATTCCCACCAGTACATCAAAAACATCGAGGCGCATATCCCTTATAATTTCCGCCCGTTCCAGGGTGTCAATATCGGAATGGAGGTATTTCACGCGGATTCCCACATCACGCATATAATCGGTAAGGTCTTCTGCCATCCGTTTCGTCAGAGTGGTCACTAAAATCTTGTTATGCTGAGTAATTTCTTTATTTACCTCGGACACTAAATCATCAATCTGACCCTCCACCGGTTTCACTGTGATTTCCGGATCCAGGAGACCGGTAGGACGAATAATCTGCTCTGTACGCAGCAGCTCATGCTCCTGTTCATAAACGGAAGGTGTCGCTGACACAAAGAGCATCTGGTCAATATGGCTTTCAAATTCTTCAAAACAAAGGGGACGGTTGTCCAGCGCAGAAGGCAGACGAAAGCCATAGTCTACCAAGGTGTTTTTACGCGAGCGATCCCCTGCATACATGCCCCGAATCTGGGGAATGGTCATGTGGGACTCATCTACAATGATAAGGAAGTCATCCGTAAAGAAGTCTAACAACGTATAGGGGGGCGCCCCTGCCGGAAGCCCGTTTAAATGTCTGGAATAGTTTTCGATTCCGGAGCAGAATCCGGTTTCACGCAACATCTCTATGTCAAAATTGGTTCGCTCAGAAATTCTCTGCGCTTCCAGTAATTTATCTTCGCCTTTAAAGTAGCGGACACGTTCTTCCAGTTCCGCTTCAATATGTTTGCAGGCTTCGTTGATTTTCTCCTGTGCCACCACATAGTGGGAAGCCGGGAAAATACTGACATGTTCCAGGGTGCTGCAAAGCTGTCCGGTAAGTGGATCTGCCTCGCAGATGCGGTCGATTTCGTCTCCGAAAAATTCTACACGGATCACATAATCACTGCCCTGGGCAGGCATGATTTCCAGTACATCTCCCCGTACCCTGAAACGTCCACGCTGTAAATCCATGTCATTCCGCTCGTACTGCATGTCAATGAGGCCACGGATGACGGTATCCCTGTCCACTTCCATTCCGGGGCGGAGAGAAACTGTCATATCATGAAACTCGTCAGGACTTCCCAAGCCATAGATGCAGGATACAGAGGCTACCACTACCACATCCCGCCGTTCTGTCAGAGACGCTGTTGCAGAAAGACGGAGTTTATCAATTTCATCATTGATCGCAGAATCTTTGGCAATATAAGTGTCAGAGGAAGGAATATAAGCCTCCGGCTGGTAATAGTCATAATAGGAAACAAAATATTCTACCGCATTTTCCGGGAAAAATTCCTTGAACTCCCCGTAGAGCTGACCCGCCAGCGTCTTATTGTGTGCGATTACTAAAGTAGGCTTATTCAGTGCCGCGATGACATTGGCCATGGTAAAGGTTTTGCCGGAGCCGGTAACACCGAGAAGAGTCTGAAACTGGTTGCCCTTCTTAAAGCCCTCTACCAGTTCGGCGATAGCCTGGGGCTGGTCACCGGTGGGCTGATATTCAGAATGTAATTTAAAATGATCCATAACTTCTCCAACTGTGCAATGGTGCAAATTGATGTTATCTATAAGCTGATACGATTATTGTCAGGTTTACTTATTAAGTTTGACCCAGATATTGAAACATAGTCATCGTATCACAATGATTTTAAATTGTCCAGAATTTATGTGAACATTTGTTCTATTGCAAAGAGCCCGTAAATGCTGTTATGGCATTTACAGGCTCGCACTTTTATTTCATAATTCAGAATCCAAATAGAAGATACTCTTACTCTTCCTCTGCCACCGGCTTTGTATCCGGTGCCACATACTCTACTCCCAGCTTATCGCTGAGGTATTCTCTGGCTTTCTCCAACTGGTTATCATAACGATTGTCATAATAAGCGTTGGCATCAAAAATGCACTCCACATCTGGCTCAATACCGATGCCATGGATGTTATTGCCCTTGGGCGTGTAATAACTGCTGACTGTCAGTTTCACTGCGGAACCGTCACTCAATGTAATCGGTCGCTGTACAATGCCTTTTCCGAAGGTCTTGGTTCCCATCAGGGTACCGATTCCGTAGTCTTTAATGGCACCGGACAAGATCTCCGACGCACTGGCACTGGCACCGTTCACCAGAACCACCATGGGAATGGTCAGCTCATGCTTTCCATCACTGTAATATTCTTCCCGTTTTCCGTTTTTATCCTCGGTGTAAACCACCAGTCCCTTGGGAAGCATCATGCCGGCAATATCCACTACGGTAGAAAGACTTCCTCCGGGATTGGAGCGTAAGTCCAAAATCAATGCCTCCATGCCGTCTCCCTGAAGCATTTCCAGATTTTCCTTAAACTGGTTGGTGGTCACCTCATCAAATTCCGTAATCTGGATATAGCCAATCTTATTATCATACATGGTAGCGTTGACCGTGTTGTCCTCTATTTTTCGGCGGGTAATAGGGATTTCCAGATAATCATCCGCTCCAGTCCGCACGATGGTCAGCACCACCTGGGTATTTTCCTCGCCGCGCACATGACTGACAATCTCCTGTAAATCCATGCCGTAGGTGCTTTCTCCGTCCACCTTATAAATCAAGTCGCCATCTTTAAGCCCTGCTTCTTCTGCAGGAGTTCCCGACATTACTTCCTTGATAATACCAAAGCCGGTATCTTCGTCCAGACTTAAGGTCGCACCGATGCCATAGAAAATACCCTGTATGGATTCTGTCATCTCCGTCAGTTCCTCTGCGGAATAGTAAGCCGAATAAGGATCACCCAAAGATTCCACCATGCCACGGTAAATGCCGTTTTCCAGTTCCTCCTGGTCGATATCCTCCTGATAATAGTAGGTATCAATGACCTGCTCAATCAGTTCCATTTTACGGGTGACATTCTGCGTTACCACGGAAGTGGAGGCCTTCTGTGATTCAGAGGAATCTTCACCTGTACTGACTTGTGTCTGCGTCTTATGGTTTACATAATTCAAATAAACCTTTACTGTGACAAATGCCAGCACCGAGATAAGCAATGCTGCAAACAGTCCCACAACGAGGCCTTTCAAAAATGAAGATGACTGTTTTTCGTTTTCCAATTTCTATTGTTTCCTTTCTTGTATCATGCCAGCTTCAAATACCATATAAACTGTGCAGTTATTGAAGCGCATCTTTCAAACGCTGAGCGCATCGTGGCGGTTATTTAGACAGATAATTCCAGGGACTTACATAACTTCCATTCAGACGCACGCTGAAATGCAAGTGGTTTCCGGTGGATCTCCCGGTAGAGCCCACTGCCGCGATCTGCTGTCCCCGAGTGACCACATCTCCTTTTTTCACATAGAGAGCTGAGGCATGCATATAAATGGTATACAGGGTATTTCCATGGTCGATCATAATATAATTTCCCATGGAAGAGCTGTAGGATGCGGCTACCACCTCTCCATCGTAAGCTGCCAGAATGGGGCTGCCACCCGGTGCCGCCATATCCACACCATTGTGGAACTGTTTGGTTCCCAGAATCGGGTGAATCCGCTCTCCGTAGTCATCGGAAATCCTTTTATAAGAAGGCGCCGGCCATGCAAACACACCACCATCGTAAGTAATTTTCGGATGCTCTGCATCATAGATTGCCTGTCGTTCTGCTGCCACTGCTGCCTCCAGATCTTTTATAATCTGGTTCTGCTCGGCAATGTCTGCCTCATATTCCTTGATTGCCTGTTCTTTATTGGAGATATCGTATGCGTAGCTGTTAATCTGCTGTTCCTTCTCGCCGATCAGTTCTTCCACCGCTTCCTTCTCTTTCTCCACATCTACCTTGGCTTCTTCCAACACTTCCTTATCCGTCTCCAGCTGTTGTTTACATAACTCCACATACTTGGTAGTCGCCACATACTGATCCAGCATCTTGCGGTCATAGGCAGAAAGCTGCTCAATGTAATCTGCCTTATTCAGCATATCCGGGACACTGTCCGCCGAAAAAAGGAGTTCCAGATAGTAATCATCACCTTTCTCATACATAAATTTGATACGTTTTTTCATGGACTCATACTGGGCATTTTCTATTTCAATGGCTTCGTTCAGCTGAGCCTCCGTCTGTACGATCTGTGTGGTTTTCTCTTCAATCTGTGTCTCCAGACTTGCGATATTTTCCTGTATCCGCTCCATCTCTCCATCAAGCTGGGTGACATAGGCGGACAGGTTATTTTTCACGGCTTCCAGTTCTTTTTTTATTTTTTTCACATCGGATAAATTAGCCTGCAAAGATTGTTTCTCTGTCTGTGCATTGGAAATCTGACTTTCCTTTTCCTTAATGGAATCCGAGGTAATTTCATTTAAAGATAGTGCCCGTGACTGGGATGGAATGCAAAGAGCAATTCCCAGACACAGCAGCACACAAATAATCGGTTTGCGCTTTTTCATTCCCCAACTCCATTACACGCGTAAGTGCTTGCGCACAGTGATAAAGCTTCCCAAAAATCCGATTCCCACACCCATGGCTAAAGAAACCGGTGTAAGTGTATGGAAAATGGTCTGTACCGGCATAAAGGTCAGCATAGAACTGAGCATGGAAAAGCGATCCATCACATAGACTACAACCTTTTCATAGATCACATACAGTGTTACCAGTGGGATTGCCGCTCCAATCAGACCGATGAGAATTCCTTCAATGACAAAGGGTGCTCGCACGAAAAAGTCGGTGGCACCAATGTATTTCATGATGTTGATTTCTTCCTTACGCACAGAAATACCGATGGTAACCGTATTGCTGATCAGGAAAATGGATACTGCCAGCAGAATCACAATCATTCCCACGGAAATATAACCAATCAAGGCATTGGCACCTGTCAGGGTGCTTGCCAGCAGGACAGACTGGTTAATCTTGCGAATGCCGGGAATAGACTCTAAATAAGTCACCAGAGTTTCCTGCATGGACACATCACTCAGATAAATCTGATAGTTTGAGGATCCTACCAAAGGATTCTCTTTAAATCCATCTGCATATTCTCCCAGATAATCCTGCTTAAAGCTGTTCCAGGCTTCTTCTTCCGAAATGTAGACTACCTTGGCAACTTCTGTCCGCTTGGAGATCAACTCGCCAATCTCCTGAATACGGGATTCTTCCAATCCTTCATCAAAGAAAACCGTGACGCACACGCCTTTTTCTACATTTCTCACCATGTTCTGGAAGTTGGTTACGATGGAATAAAACAGTCCAAACAGAAACAGGCACGCTGCAATGGTGGCAATGGATGCAAGGGAAAATAATTTATTTCGGAAAATATTCTTAAATCCCTGCTTGCATGTATAAAGCAAGGTACTAATCTTCTTCATCGATATATCCCCCGTTTTTCTCGTCGCTGACAATGACACCCTTACGCATGGTCACCACACGCTTCTTCATTTCATTGACAATTTCTCTATTGTGGGTTACTACCAGTACCGTGGTTCCGCACTCGTTGATTTCCTCCAGGAGTTTCATGATCTCCCAGGAGTTTTTCGGATCCAGATTACCGGTAGGCTCATCGGCAAGCAGCACCTCCGGCTGATTCACCAGTGCTCTTGCCAGGGCGACACGCTGCTGCTCACCACCGGAAAGCTGCTTCGGCTTCGCCTTATATTTGCCGGCTAAGCCCACGGTTGCCAGCATGGACGGCACATTTTTGCGGATTTCCTTTGCAGGGGCTTCTACAATTCTCTGGGCAAATGCCACATTCTCATAAACATTAAGGTCTTTTAACAAACGGAAATCCTGGAACACTACACCGATATTACGGCGAAATTCCGGAATCTTGCGATGTCTGATACGGTTGAGGTCATATCCCATCACCCGAATAGACCCTTCCGTGGGGGTAAGTTCACGCAACAGCAGCTTGATGAGAGTGGATTTACCGGAACCGCTGTCTCCCACGATAAAAACAAATTCTCCTCTATTGATATGAAGGGAAATTCCGTTTAATGCAGGCGCACCTGTGGAATAAGCCTTGCTGACATTTTCCAGCGTAATGATCTCATTGCTGTCCACATCCTTTTTTCGCTTGCGACGCTTTGTATCTTTTACTGCCAAACTTTTTCACCTGTTCCTTTTCATCTTAATATTCAAATGATTCCATATATTTCATATATTTTACAACCATCAGTGCAATCTTAAACGTAATGGCATCCTCAAAAACACGTAGATCCAGTCCTGTGCTTTTCTGGAGCTTGTCCAGACGGTATACCAGCGTATTTCTGTGGATAAACAATTGTCTGGAGGTCTCCGATACATTGAGACTGTTTTCGAAGAATTTATTGATTGTTGTCAAAGTTTCTTCATCGAATTCATCCGGGCTCTTTCCCCCGAAGATCTCACGGATGAACATTTTGCAAAGAGGAATGGGCAGCTGATAAATCAGACGACCAATACCCAGTTCACTGTAGGCAATGACATCTCTTTCATCAAAGAAAATTTTACCTACATCAAGACCCATTTTCGCTTCCTTATAAGAACGGCTGACTTCCTTGATCTCCCCCACAGTCGTACCATATGCCACTCTTACATTCTTAAAGCCGTCCTTCTGTAGACAAGTCACAAAGGATTTTGCTGCTTTGTCAATGTCCTTGTTGCTGTCAGCATCTGTCAAGTCTTTAACCACGATGACATTATTTTCATCCACGGCTGTGATAAAATCTTTGTTTCCTACGCCGAAATTGGTACGAATCATCTCCAGCGCGTTATTATCCTTTCCGTTGTCGGATTCAATAATCATAACCACACGTTTTGCATCGGCCTGAATGTGCAGCTTTTTGGCACGGCTGTAAATATCCACCAGAAGCAGATTATCCAACAGCAAATTCTTAATAAAATTATCCTTATCAAAACGTTCCTTATAGGCAGTCAGCAGATTCTGGATCTGAAAAGCCACCATTTTACCGATCATATAAACATCTTCACCCATACCGCCGGCGATTAATATGTACTCCAGCTGTTGCTCGTCATAAATCTTAAAATACTGATATCCCTGGATTTCCTGGGAATCCGCAGGAGATGCTGCGAACTCCAACGCTGCGGAGGAACAGGAAGCCATATCTGCAGTGGCTGCCACTTCCTTTCCGTCTGTGTCCATTACGCTCAGCTCCACTCTTGCAATTGCTTTCAGACCCTCGATTGTGTTTTGTAAAATCTGATTTGAAATCATATTTTCCCGCTCCTTTAACATTCTATGCAAGTTGAACAATGCATTTTTCGTGTTAATTTTTGTTCTTTCTACACCCGCCTACTATTTTAATCTAAAGTCACAAATAAATCTACCTGCAAATGAAAGAATTTTGTGTATTTTTTATGTATTTATGTAAAAAGTTTCCTTTCTCCACGCAAAAAAAGTAACAACCCATTACTTTCGTCACATTGAGTGCCTCAAAATATGGAAAACACAAAACACCCTTGATAATTTTTCCGTAAGATAGTACAGTAGTACTATAGATATACCTACTAAGGAGACACCTTGTGGAACTTACAAAAGAAACTATTTTAATCGTGGATGATTCCCGTTTCCAACGAACTGTGATACGGGAACTGTTCAGTGAGCACTTCAACCTGCTGGAAGCGGTTTCCGGTCGGGAATGTATGCACATAATTGAAGAAAACGCAGCAAATATCGATCTGGTTCTGTTGGACCTGGTGATGCCCGAATTTGACGGATTCGAGGTTTTACGGCGTAGGCAGGAGATGCAGGATTTTCTGGACATTCCCGTTATCGTTCTCACCACCAGCGACACCCATGAAATCCAGGCAAAGGCCTACGAACTGGGAGCAAATGATTTTCTGGTGAAGCCCATCGATAAAGAGACTGCTTTGTCCCGTATCAGGAATCTGTTAAGATCACAGCAACGTATTAAATCGTTGATTGATAAATATGTAAAATTCCTGATTAAAGCTGAGTTGGACGAGATGACCGGGCTTTTCAACAAAGCCACAACGCTCAATCATGTCACCAATATTCTGTCCCAACATCCCGATGAGCAGCATGCTCTTCTTGCCTTTGATATCGACAATTTCAAGGCCATTAACGATGTGTACGGACACACGGTTGGTGATCACACCATTTCAATTATTTCCAGTCTTATCGCCACCCAGTTTTCCGGGTCGGAAATCGTGGGGAGAATCGGCGGAGATGAGTTTGTGGTATTTGCCCAGAATGTTTCATCCCGGGCAGCACTTTATCGTAAAATAGATGAATTACTGGCCACCATCGCCGTTAAAGAGAATCTGTCCATTCCGGATAATGTGACAGTCAGCATCGGTCTTGCCTTTTCAACTCCGCAGGACATAGGCTATGATTCTCTTTTTGCCAAAGCAGATGAAGCACTTTACGAATCCAAGCATGCCGGAAAAGGATGTTACCGTGAATATGGTATATCCGATACCAGTCAAAATACCCTTGCTCGTACGATTCTGGTGATGACAGGCTCCCGCAATATTTTAAGTATACTGGATTTCGCCTGTGATCCTTCCGTAATAATCCGGCAGGCTTTTTCCTATAATGATCTGTTGGAAGCTTTCTCCGGATCCATTTCCAACCTTTCCGGTCTTTTCATTGATATTTCAGAGGAAAAGGATCAGGGCAAGGAGCTTTTGGAGTTTGTGGGAAGGCTTCCTCTCGGAACCACTCCGGTAATTGTCCTGTGCCGTGAGGGCTGCATGGAGCAGATCCGTCTTGCCGCTTCTCACGCCTTCATTTGTGATCTGTTATTCACGCCTCTGGAGGTCACAATTTTAAAGCGCCGCATCGCTGCACATAAAAAAGAAGCACAGAAGTTTTAAACCTCTGTGCTTGTTTTTTCATATTGTAATAATTGCCTTGTCAGCATTCTCTGACTATGTTTACTTCGTAGACGATAGGTCAAGGTGTCATGTCTTTTCTTTAAAATCTCTTCTGGCTGGAAGGCAAACCATACCTCCGCATTCAGGTATTTACGTCCTTCCCGCATAAACCGGAACTGCTCCTCAAAAGGGAGTACGGAAAGAATCACACTGGGGGCTGCCTCATTGAGATCGTTCATAGTATTTTCCAGTTTTTCGCCCACCGTATATATATGATTCCCGGCATAAAGTACCCTGGGGCTTACCGCTGCAATCTCCTGTTTCAGGTACTGCAGCTGCCCTGCAGTCTCTGTCAAAAGATAAAAAGAATTGTGTTCTCGAACATTTCTGTGGATAAATTCCCGGAAATAGATTCCGGTCTCCATCTCCTGTCCATGCCCTTTCAAAGACAGTCCCAACGCTGCACGTGTCTCCTTGTCATCCAAGACGGTCATATCCGCCT
>OGJJ01000007.1_pt1 | contig 172367 bp, 178 predicted proteins | sample 1572081 | NCBI WGS metagenome assembly OGJJ01 (sample SAMEA2582122, study PRJEB24529) | metagenome | biome: Human gut stool | place: China | collected 2011
AGTTATCGGATTCTGTCCAGTTGCATGTTTAACAGTACCTTGGACAACTCCACCACTAGTATTTGGTTTCTTAGCTACAGGTGCAAACATTATGGGTGCAGTAACTCAAGCAATCTTAATTGTTGTTTCAACAGTTATCTACACACCATTCTTAATTGCATACGAAAAATACCAAAACAAACAAGCTGCAGAAGTTTAATAATGAATTTGACAAGGATACAATGTATTCTTGTCTTTCATTGTATATAAAGGTACAATGAATTTGAGGTGAAAATATGAGTCTATTATCAACGATTGAATACCAAAAAGGTTTTAGTGAATTAGAAAAGAAAATAGCAGATTATTTAATTGAACATAAAGAAGATGTAATTCATATGAATCTTAAAGAGCTTGCAGAAGCAACTTATACTTCAACAGCAACAATTAGTCGTTTTTGTAAGAAATTGGGAGAAAAAAATTTTAATGACTTTCGTGTTCATTTTGCCGAAATAACTCAATCTCAAACATTTTCTACGATAAATTTTAATAAGCCATTTATGCAAGATAGTTCGATGAATGAAATTTGTCATAATGTTGGAGGAGTCTATAAACAAACCATTGAAGGAACTAATCAAGTTCTTGATATGAACGAATTAGAAAAAGCAGTGGATTATATTGATAAAGCAAACATCATTGACTTGTTTGCGGTAGGAGATTCTTTTTTATCAGCATTGATGTTTGAACATAAAATGACTTATGTCAATAAGTTTGTTAACTTGAAAATTATTCCTACAGAGCAGACTCAACAAGCTTTGCATACGACTAAAAATTCAGTAGCGTTAATTATTTCCTATTCAGGACAAACAAATGAAATTAAACCTATTGTTGAACGTATTAAAATAAATGGGGGAACTATTATTGCAATCACTTCTTTAAATGATAGTTATTTAAGAAAAAAAGCAGATATTTGTTTAACAATGTGTTCAAAAGAAAATATTATTAATAAAATTGGATCATTTTCTTCTAAAATAAGTAGTGATTATATTATAGATTTAATCTATTCCTTACTCTTTAAAAAGAATTATCAAGAATTACTTATTAAAAAAGTCTCTATGAATTTAGATTGGGATGAAAGAAGAAATGAATCAACACATGAAAAAGGAAAAGGAGAATAGTAATGGGACATATTTTATGGGTAGAACCTGTATTTAAAGAAATGATTTGGGGAGGAAACCAACTTAAAGAAAAGTATGGTTATGCTATTCCAAGTGATCAAACAGGAGAATGCTGGGCACCTTCAGCACATCCAAATGGTGATAATACAATCAAAGAAGGTGAATTTAAAGGTCAAACACTTTCAAAAGTCTTTGATGAACATCGTGAACTTTTTGGAAATATCAAAGATAAACAATTTCCATTGCTTGTAAAGATCATCGATGCTTGTAATGATTTATCTGTACAAGTTCATCCAAATAATGAATATGCAGCTCTTCATGAAAATTCATTAGGAAAGACAGAATGTTGGTATGTATTAGATTGTAAAGAAGATACAAAGATGGTCATGGGACATCATGCAAAAACCAAAGAAGAACTTGTAAAAGCTATTGAAAATGATGATTATGATCATTTATTAAATAAGTTTGATATTCAAAAAGGAGATTTCTTTTATATACCAAGTGGAACGATTCATGCGATTTGTAAAGGGTCATTAATTTATGAAGCACAACAATCATCAGATATCACTTATAGAGTCTATGATTATCATCGAAAAGATAAAGATGGAAATGAAAGAAAATTACATGTACAACAATCAATAGATGTTACAACGGTCCCTTATCAACCATATGATATAGAAAATCAAGTAGAAGAAACAATTGAAAATGGAAAGAGAAAAGAACTCGTATCATCAAATTATTTAACATTAAATAAATATGATATGACGGGATATAATAAAGTAAAAAATGATAAACCATTTCAATTAGTATCCATTATTGAAGGAAAAGGAACAGTAAAAGGAAAAGAAGTAAAAAAAGGAGATCATTTTGTTGTATGTTCTGATCAAAAAGAAGTTGATTTTGATGGATGTATGACAGTTATGATTTGTACATTATGATAAGGCAAAAGCCTTATTTTTTTGACTTGATTTTTATAGTTGTTTCAAGTATTCTAATTAGTATATTATTTAATAAAATGAAATAGGTGAGAATATGAAAGAATGGTTGATTTTAGCGTTTATATTTTTTATAGGAAGTTTAGCTGGATGGCTTTTAGAACTTATTTTCCGTCGCTTTTTTTCCAAAGCAAATCCTTCAAGGAAATGGATCAATCCTGGTTTTTTAGTAGGACCTTATTTACCACTTTATGGGTTTAGTTTGTGTGTCGTTTATTTATTGGCACATATTGATGTTTCATTTATTCATGAAGTGTATTTAAGAAAGACGGTACTTTTTTTACTAATGGCTTTATCGGTTACTTTAATTGAATATTTTGCAGGACTTATTTTTATCAAAGGAATGCATGTAAAGCTTTGGGATTATAGTGATGAAAAATTTAATATTCAAGGAATCATTTGTCCTAAGTTTACTTTCTTTTGGTATTTATTAAGTGCGATTTATTATTTTTTAATTCATCCTAATATCATTCATTCAATTGAATGGCTTGCTGGTAATTTATGGTTTTCATTTTTTGTAGGTTTATTTTATGGTGTCTTTTTAATTGATGTTGGATATTCTTTAAATATTTTAAACAATATCCAAAAATTTGCGAAAGAAAACGATATTATTGTCCAATATGAAGCGTTTAGAAAACATATCGGTGAGTTAAGAAATGAATTTAAAGAAAAAGAACGTTTTGTTTTTTCAATGAAATTGGATCACATTTCAATCAAAAAATCATTAAAAGCATATTTTGATAAATACTACAAATAGGAGATATTATGGAATTAGAATTAAAGAAAATAAGTGAAAATGATATTGAACAAGTAAGTCAACTTTATTACAGTGCTTTTCCTGAAGATGAAAGAGCACCATGGAAAGCTCTTATAGAAAAACACAATAAAGGTAAAGGAGAATTTTTATCAATCTATGATCAAGATAAATGGGTTGGGTTAACGTATGTCATTACCTATCAAAATTTATCCTATATTTTGTATCTTGCTATTGATGATATGCAAAGAGGTCATGGCTATGGAAGTAGTGTCTTACAAATATTGAAAAAAAGATATCCTCATACCATTATGTTATGTATTGAAGAAGTAGATGAAAAATATGATAACTACAAACAACGTGTTCATCGTAAAAACTTTTATTTAAGAAATGGACTTCAAGAAATGGGCTTTAAATATGTAGAAAAAGATGTTAAATATGAAATGCTTTATGTTGGAGAAAAATTATCAAGTAAAGTTTATGATGAATTAATGGTTGCTTATGCCGGGCCTGTTTATCATAAATTTAGAGATTACAAGGCTGATGAATTGATTGACTAAACATCCATATGGATGTTTTTTTACTTTAAGAGTATAATTAAAGTAATGTTAGGAGGAAGAAAGAATGTTACATAAAAAATTAAAACCATTTCCTAAAGACTTTCTTTGGGGAGCAAGTACATCTGCTTATCAAGTAGAAGGAGCTAACTTATCACACGGAAAGGGTCCTTCGGTTCAAGATGTCAAAAAAGTACCAGAAGGGACATCTGATTTAACTGTATGTGCAGATTTTTATCATCGTTATAAAGAAGATATTGCTTTAATGGCTGAAATGGGCTTTAAAGTTTATCGTTTTTCTGTTTCATGGTCAAGAATTTTACCTCAAGGAACAGGTGAAGTAAATCAAGAAGGAATTGATTTCTACAATAATGTTATTAATGAATGTTTAAAATATAATATTATTCCATTAGTGACAATGTTCCATTTCGATATGCCACAAGCCTTAGAAGAAAGAGGTGGATGGGAAAAACGAGAATCTATTGATTGGTTTGTTAATTTTGCTAAAGTGATGTTTGAAAACTTTGGTGATCGTGTTAAATACTGGCTTACAATCAATGAACAAAACGTTTTAATTTTATCAGGAGATATTATTGGCACAACAACCCTTACAGGACCAGAAAAATATAAATCTCTTTACCAACAAAATCATCATATGTTAGTAGCACAAGCAAAAGCCATGGCTTTATGTCATGAAATGGTTGAAGGTGGAAAAATTGGACCAGCACCAAATATTTCTCTTGCTTATCCAGCAAGTTGTAAACCAGAAGATCAATTAGCTGCTCAAAACTTAAATGCGATTAGAAACTGGCTTTATTTAGATATGGCAGTTTATGGTGAATACAACCATTTAGCATGGGCTTTTATGGAAAAAAGAGATGCTACACCACATATTGAAGAGGGAGACATGGAAATCTTAAAGAATGGACATCCTGATTTTATTGGTTTCAATTATTATTCAACAGCAACTGTTGCTTGGTGTGATGAAAGTCAAGAAGAAACATTTGGACATGATCAACAAAAAACACGTATGGAAGAGGGTGTTTATTTAGGGGCAGCCAATCCAAATTTACCTCATACTGATTTTGGTTGGGAAATTGATCCATTTGGATTTAGAGCTACAATTCGAGAAATGTACTCTAGATATCGTTTGCCAATGATCGTTACTGAAAATGGACTTGGAGCTTATGATAAATTAACAGAAGATGGTAAAGTTCATGATCCATATCGTATTGAATATTTAAGAAAACATATTGAACAAATTCAATTAGCAATTACTGATGGGGCTGAAATGATGGGGTATTGTCCATGGTCTGCTATTGATTTAATTTCTACACATGAAGGTATGGTTAAACGTTATGGCTTTATTTATGTTGATCGTGATGAATTTGATTTAAAAACATTAGATCGTTATAGAAAAGATTCATTCTATTGGTATAAAAAAGTCATTGCTTCTAATGGAGAAGACCTTAGTGATTAAATCTTTAAAGATTTTTTCTTTTGTTAATGACAAGTTCATCTTTTTAAGGTTTAATAAAGATGAGGTGTTATAATGAAAACAAGTCAAAAAATTAAACAAAATGTTGTTAATAATCTTGCAAAAACAACACTTTATGAAAATGTTACAGAACTATTGAGAATGCAACAAATCTATGAAGCAGGGATCAAAGAAGTACGTACAAAACTTGAAATTCTTGATGCTGAATTTAAAGTAAAACATGATCATAATCCAATTCATCATATAGAATCCAGGCTTAAATCACCAGAAAGTATTTTAAAAAAAGCAATCAGTAAAGATATTCCGGTTACAGAACGTTCATTAGAAGAAAATATTCATGATATTGCGGGAATTAGAGTAATCTGTAATTATGTAGATGATGTTTATAAAGTAGCACAGCTACTTACAAATCAAGATGATATTCAACTTATTGAAATGAAAGATTATATTCAAAATCCTAAAGAAAGTGGTTATATGTCATTACATCTTGTTTTAGAAGTTCCTATCTTTTTATCTGAAGGACCTAAACCAATTCATGTAGAAGTTCAATTACGTACAATAGCCATGGATTTTTGGGCATCACTTGAACATAAGTTAAAATATAAAACAGATAATAATGTTTCTGATGATGTTAAAAAAGAACTTCAAGAATGTGCTAAATCAATTGCTGAAATTGATTTGAAAATGCAAAATATTCATAATCGTTTAAATTCAAAGAATATATAAAAAAACTGATACGAGTAAATTCGTACCAGTTTTTTAACTATGTTCTTTCTTTAATTTTTTCATTAAAATAACAAGTGTTGGAATCAAAATAATGATTGCTGCAAACCAAGCGATTGGATTAGCAAAACAAATAGCGTTATAACCAAATTTACCAACAAGAGCAAAAGCAACAAAAGTTCTTGCCACTAGTTCAGCGCCACCGGCAAGCATTGTAAGAGCTGACTTTCCTAAACCTTGAATTGTATTTCTAGAAACAAATAAAATACCTAAAACAAAGTAGAAAATACTATTACATGTCAAGAATTGTTGGGCATCATTGATTACACCCATTTCATTACCTGAAACGAATAATAAAGCAAGATATTTACCAAAGAAAATCATAAAGACACAAGCTATTATTCCATAACCAATAACAAGAAGCATAGATTCTTTAATTCCTTTAAAAATACGATCAATTTTACCAGCTCCTAAGTTTTGTCCAGAGAAGGTAGCCATTGTTGATCCCATCATATCCATTGGTTGAGTAAAGAACATTGATAGTTTTTGCGCAGCAGCAATCGCTGCTACTTTGGCTGAACCTAATGTATTAACGGCACTTTGTAAGATAACAGCACCAACAGCTGTAATCGAATATTGAAGAGCCATTGGGACGGCAATATTAATAAGTTTTTTAATAATTGGTAAACTTAACGCTCTTGCATTAGAATCAAAACGTAAGTTAGGATATTTTTTAGCCATATAAATAAAACATAAAATAGCTGAAACACCTTGAGCAATCACAGTAGCAAGGGCAGCCCCTTGAACACCCATATGAAAATTAATAATCATTGTTAAATCTAAAATAACATTCAAAACAGATGAAATAATTAAGAAAATAAGAGGTGTTTTACTGTCACCTAAAGCACGTGAAACACTTGCTAAAAAATTATATGCAATTGTACAAGTTAAACCATAAAAAATAATTGATATATAGTCATAAGATTGTTTAAAAATATTGGTTGGTGTTTGCATCCAAGTAAGCAATGTTTCTGTTGTAAAATGAGTTAAAACAGTTAAAACAATCGAAAATAAAATGCATAAATAGAAAGCATTCATAATAGTTTGTAACATTCTTTTTTCTTCCTTGGCACCAAAAGCTTGAGCAATAGGAATACCAAATCCAGCAGCAAGTCCTAAAACAAAACCAATAATTAGAAAGTTTAAAGAACCTGTTGATCCTACTGCTGCCAAAGCATCTACCCCTACAAAACGTCCAACAATCATCGTATCGACAACGTTATAAAGTTGTTGGAAAATAGCACCACCAATTAATGGAATACAAAATGAAATAATCAGTTTTAATGTATTTCCATGTGTTAAATCTTTTTCCATTCAATCCCCTCCTTAAATACTTTCCTTATTATAACATAGAATATTCCTAAATTATTTTTAAAATATGAAAAAGAAAATAACTATGGTATAATGCTACAAAAAGGAGTGAAAAAAATGACATTAGCTCAATTAAGATACGTAATTACCGTTGCTCAACTAGGAACACTTTCTAGTGCTGCAAAACGTTTATATATATCACAACCCTCTTTGACAAGTGCTATTAAGGAATTAGAAAAAGAACTTGGGATTATAATTTTTATTCGTACTAATAAAGGGGTTGTTTTATCAAGACAAGGGGAAGAATTTCTAGGTTATGCTAGACAGGTTATTGAACAAACGAATCTTATTGAAGAAAAGTATTTACAAGATCATAATGTAAAACATGAATTTTGTGTTTCTACACAACATTATTCTTTTGCTGTGGAAGCCTTTGTTTCTTTAATTAAAGAATATGGGGGAAGAGAATATGACTTTAGAATTAGAGAAACGCAAACTTATGAAATCATCGAAGATGTTGCTAAACTTAAAAGTGAGGTGGGAATTCTTTATTTAAATTCTTTTAATGAGGTTGTTATTAAAAAAACACTTAAAGAAAATGATTTATCTTTTCATCGCCTTTTTGTTGCCAAACCTCATGTCTTTCTTGGAAAAGACAATCCACTAGCTTCTAAAAAGAAAGTTACTTTAGAAGATTTAAAAGAATTACCGAGATTATCTTATGAACAAGGGGAGCATAATTCTTTCTATTTTTCTGAAGAAATTTTAAGTACTTTAGAAAGTCAAAAAGAAATAAAGGTATGTGATCGTGCAACTTTATTTAATTTGTTGATAGGCTTAAATGGTTATACAATATGCAGTGGGGTTATTAATGAACAACTTAATGGAAAAGATATTATCTCTGTTCCTTTAGATGTTGATGATTATATGGAAATAGGATATATTACACATAATAAAGCTGTTCTAGGTCGCTTTGGACAATATTACATTGGGATTTTAAAAGAGTATACTAAAAAAGATTCATAAGAATCTTTTTTAGTTTGAAAGAGATTTTTTAAAATACATTAGATCAACAGCTTGCATTCCATTTTCATAAATTTCTTGAGGATAATATTCAATAAAATAATTTTCAATTTTATGACTATAAGTATAACCAAGTTTTGTATAAATCAACATATTTGTCATAGAGCTATTGGCTGTGCCAATTAAATAAGTTGTTTTATTTTTATAAAGATTTTCAACATATTGAATTAATGCTTTAGCTAAACCATGTCCTCGATATTTTTCTAAAGTTAGAACATTTTTTATTTCAAGGGTAATGTCATTTGTTTCTTTGACTACAATAAAAGAAATTGGTTCATTGTTTTCAAAGTAAGCAAACAATCTACCATCTCTTAAATAATTTTCTACAAGATTGATATTAGGGTCACTTTCACAAAGTAAAGAGGCATAATCTTGTTTATTTTCTAATATTTCTTGAATCATGTTTATTCCTCCAATGGAAGTATTTTAACATATTTTGGAATATGTTAAAATAAGGCGAGGTGAATTAAATGAATAGTAAATTAAATAAAAAGAAGGTTGCTTTTGTTGGGGTTCTATTTTTTCTTATTATTATATTAGTTATTATTTTAATAATTAATTTAAATAAACCGTCTCAAAAAGAACCTGTAAAAAAAGAACCAGTCGTTGAAAAAAAAGAAGAAAAGAAGAAAGAAGACCCAGAAGTCAATTTTACCATTTCTTTTGCTGGAGATTGTACCCTTGGAAACTATGCTGGACAAGCTAATGATGGTTCGTTTAATCAAGAATATCAAAGGCAAGGAAAAGATCTAACTTATTTTTTAAAGAAAGTCAAAGATGTTTTTGAAAAAGATGATTTAACGGTTGTTAATTTAGAAGGACCTCTTACAACAGCAAGTAACCATCTTGAAAAAGAATTTCCATTTAGTGGTAATCCTGAATATACAAAAATTTTAACATCTTCTTCTGTAGAAGCGGTCACTTTAGCGAATAATCATAGTGAAGATTATTATGAGGCAGGACTTCAAGATACTAAAAAGTATCTAGATGAAGCTTCTATTGGACATTTTGGTTATGATGAAAATTACATAAGAGAAATTAAAGGGATTAAATGCGGTTTTTTAGGATATCGTTCTCTTTCATTATCCATGAATAATGAAAAGGGAAGACAACAAATCCAAGAAGCAATTAATCATTTAAAAAATGATGAAAAGTGTCAACTTGTTTTTGTTTATTATCATTGGGGTATTGAAAGACAATATCAAGCCAATGATGATCAAAGATCACTTGCTAAATTTACTATTGATGCTGGGGCTGATGCCGTGATTGGCTCTCATCCTCATGTTGTTCAAGGAACAGAAACATATAATGGAAAACCAATCGTATATTCTTTAGGTAATTTCTGCTTTGGTGGTAATCGTAATCCTAGCGATACCGATACGATGATTTATCAATTATCTTATACTTTTAAAGGTATAAATCAATTAGATTATAAAGTACAAATTATTCCTTGTTCATTGACTTCATCAAGAGGAAGAAATGATTATCAACCTTGTATTTTACAAGGTGATGAAGCTAATCGTGTGATGGAAAAGATTAAGAAATATAGTTATTAGGAGAACAAAAATGAATACTTTTCTAGAATTAATTCATAGTAGACATAGTTTTCGAGGAGAATATCAAGCAGTTCCAGTAAAAAGAGAGGACCTTATCAAAATAATGCAAGCAGGAATCGACGCTCCTTCTGGATGTAATAAACAAACAACAAGTTTTATTGCGATTGATGATCCACATATTTTAAAACAATTACTCAATGTTATAGATCCGCCAATAGGACAAAGTGCACCCGCTGCCATTTGTGTCCTCACTCAACGTATCTATGCGTACCGTGACAAATGTTTTGCTATACAGGATTATTCGGCAGCGATTGAAAATATGTTACTAGCAATCATTGCTTTAGGATATGAAAGCTGTTGGTATGAAGGGCACATTACTGATGAGGATCAAATCGGTAAAAAAATGGCACATATACTAAATGTGCCAGATGATTATGAATTGGTATGCTTTTTACCAATTGGTATTCCAAAAGAAAAAAATGTTATAAAAATAAAAAAGAAATCATTTGATGAGCGTGCTTGGTTTAATGGTTTTAAAAAGTTCAAATAAAAAGAAATGAGAAAAATTTTCCCATTTCTTTTCTTTTTTCTACCTTTATATTACCACAAAATGGACTTTTTTTCAAGACTGGTCATTTTTGTTAAAGTCCTGTATTAAATATATGGAGGTAATTTTATGGAACAAAATATGACAGCATTAGTGAGCTTATTTACAAGAGTGTACCATCAAAAAAGTAAGGGTATTAAAATTTTTGATGATCCTCTTTCAACAAAATTAATTACAGATAAAGAATATGAAATGATTGGTTTAAATATGTCACAAGGTATTTCATTTTTTAATCCCACTTTTAAAGGAAGTAAGGAAGAAGCATTAAAGTGGATTGTAGATCATCAACTATCACCTTCTGTTTTAGTAAGAAGTGCTTTTTGTAAAGAAGCGATTGAAGAGATGAAAGAAAAGGGATGTAAGCAGTATTTAGATTTTGCATCGGGGTATGATTCGTTTGCATATTATTATCAAAATCAAATGCATGTTTTTGAAATTGATAAAAAAGAAGTAATTGAAGATAAAAGACAAAGATGTAAAGATGTTGATATTGAAAATATTCAATTCTTATCAATTGATTTAAGTCAAGAAAACTGGATTTATACTTTATTACAAAGTGATTATCAAGAAGACCAACTCTCAATCAGTAGTATGTTAGGACTAAGTTATTATCTTACAAAAGATGAATTTAAAAAGATGTTAAAACAATTATCTAAATATCTCTTAAAGGGTAGTCGTCTTGTTTTTGATTATCCAAGTATTCAAGAAAGTAAAGAAGCAAAAATCACTGAAATGTTGGCAAAAGAAGCTGATGAATCAATGAAAGCAAAATATAGTTTTGCTGAACTTAAAGAGATACTCAATCAATGCCATCTTACAATCATTCAACATGAAAATCATCAAACAATGACAGAAAAATACATATCTAATTATAATGCTTATTATAAAGATGATCCTATAAAAGCACCTGAAGGTGTTTGTTATTGTGTAGTAGAGAAATAATTAAAATATGATAAAATAGGATTGCAAAGATAAAAACGCAATGTACAAAGTGTACTAGAGCTGGTAGGTAGCCCAGCCGTCTATTTTAATAGGTAAGTAACCTGCCCCTCCGGGTTGTCCATTCTTTGTTTATTTGTATAAAGGAGGGTAATCATGGACAAGACAAGTTGTAGATTAACTGTATTTTTTGAAAATCCTTTTTGGGTAGGCATTATAGAATGTAATGAAGATGGAAAATTAACGGTGACCAAAATAACATTTTATAAAGAACCTAAAGATTATGAAATAAGGGATTTTATTTTAAAAAAGTATAATCAATTAAACTTTAGTCCAGCTGTTGAAAATGTTGTAATTGAAAAACAGAAAAGTTATAAAAAAAGACAACGTGATGTTAGAAAACAAGTCCAATTACAAGGAGTTGGAACAAAATCTCAACAGGCATTAAAATTACAGCATGATCAAAGCAAACAAGAGCACATATTACAAAATAAAAAACAAAAAGAACTAGATAAAATGCGTTTGTTTGCTTTGAAACAACAAAAGAAAAAAGAAAAACATAAGGGACATTAAGGTTTCTTAGTTTTTCTTTTTTTGTTTGTGCTAAAATGGATTTGTATTAAAAATTCTATTGAATAAAGAATTGGAAGGAATGAAAAAGATGAAAGAATCAGTTAACGTAAAAATAATCTATCATTTTTATCATCATGTGGTAAAAGCGGAATTGAAAAAAAGAGACTTTCCAAAAGATGTAGTAAGAAAAATAGATGAAGAACATCATAAAATTATTCAACGGGCAAAAGATATTGGAAATTCAAGATTATTAAGTTCATATATTATGGGAAGCTATTTTATCGCAATGAATCGAAGTACAGGAAAATCTGCAGAAGAAAACTATGAAATGTTTCGTGATGGACTTTATGCCTCTAAATTATTTCATAAAGTAATGGGAGATGCTAATAGCTATTTAGATCCTAAAAAAATGGCAGGAAGATTACAATGGTCAAAAGAAAGTTATAAACACATTTATGAAAATGATTGGGTCGTTGATATTTTACCAGGCAATGATGAATATGATTTAGGATATGATTATCATGAGTGTGGTATATGTAAACTATGTAAAGATGAAGGATGTCCACAACTTGCAGTTTATTTATGCCAAATGGATTATGTATTGGCCGATATAATGCATATGAAATTAGTAAGAACAAAGACAATTGCTGAAGGTGCAGGCTACTGTGATTTTAGATATAGCAAATATAAATAAAATTGAGGGGGTGGGAGGATTGATCATGAAAATACAAAGGGTTCATCAAGATTTTTCGATATGTCAAGTTGAGGACTATTCACTTGTCGATTTAGAATCTAAATATTGTTTTATTGAAAAAACAGATGAAGAAAAATCTTTGGTATGCCTTACAAATGAAGTACCATCAAATGTTATTCGTCGAGACGATGGCTGGAGGGCATTTTGCATACAAGGTATTTTGGAATTTTCTTTAATTGGAATATTATCAAAGATAGTGTCAATTCTTGCAGATCATCATATTTCAATTTATGCTGTTTCTACATATAATACAGATTATATTTTTCTAAAAAAAGAAAACTATCAAAAAGGATTAGAAGTTTTAGAAGCTGCAAGTTATCAGGTAATAGACTAAATAGTTTTGGAGGTAAATTTATGAGTGAATGGAATGCAACGCTGTATGATAATAAATATGATTTTGTTGCTGAATATGGAAAAGGTCTTTTAGAATATATTCCTCAAAATAAAAATCAATGTATTTTAGATTTAGGATGTGGAACAGGAACACTTATTGTTCAACTTAATAATTTAGCAAAAACAGTCATTGGTGTGGATCAATCTGAAAGTATGATTAAAAAGGCTCAAGAACAGTATTCCAATATAGAGTTTAGGGTATGTGATGCACTAGCGTTACCATTTGAAAGTCAATTTGATGTTGTTTTTTCAAATGCTGTATTTCATTGGATAAAAGATCATGAAAATTTATTAGATAATATCCATAAAGTACTAAAACCTAAAGGATTATTGGTTTGTGAATTTGGTGCGAGTGGTAATATTGCAACGATTGAAAATGCTTTTATAAAGGTTTGTCAAGATTTGGGATATGAATACAAACCAAAATTTAATTTTCCAACAACAAAACATTTTGCGGATTTATTAAAAAAGAAAGGATTTATTATTGATAAAATTTATGATTATGATCGACCAACACCCTTAAAAGACCATGAAAAAGGATTAGAAAATTGGATGAGACAATTCTTTGCTTCTGAATTGGAAGAAATGTCAAAAGATATCCAAAGTAAAATCATTAAAGAAGTAGAAGATTTAACAAAGGATAAACTTTGGAAAGAAAATGAATGGATTGCAGATTATCGTCGTTTAAGAGTGATTGCACATATATAAAGAGGGAAAAATAATATGATTGAAGATATCGTAAAAGTTATTGTTGATCGACCACTTGGTAGCCAACATCCTCAATATAAAGAAACATATTATCCTATAAATTATGGTTTTGTTGAAGGCATCATGGCGGAAGATGAAGAAGAACAAGATGCTTATATTTTAGGTGTTGACGTTCCTGTAAAAGAGTTTGTTGGGAAAATAATTGCTATTATTCATAGATATGATGATGTGGAAGAAAAATGGGTTGTTGTTCCTCGAAATATGTCATATACAAAAGAAGAAATAAAAAAGCAAGTTGAATTTCAAGAAAAATATTTTAAATCAAAAATCATTATGCAGGAGGGATAGGTAAATGATTTTTTGTTATTCAGGAACAGGAAATAGTTACTATATAGCACAAAGAATTGCGGATGAATTACACGAAAATATAATAGATTTAAATGAAAAAATTAAAACAAATAATTATTCGTCAATAGAAACAGGAAATACTATTATTCTTGTGGTTCCGACTTATGCTTGGCGTATACCAAGAATTGTTTCCAATTGGTTTTATAAAACAGAATTCGTTGGAGCAAAACGTATTTGGTTTGTTATGAATTGTGGTAGTGAAATTGGAAATGCCTCAAAGTATAATTCTATTCTTGCAAATGAAAAACACTTGAATTATATGGGAACAAAACAGATCCTTATGCCAGAAAACTATATTGCCATGTTTAATGCTCCACAATTAGAAGAGGCAAAAGAAATCGTAGAAAAAGCAGAAATCGATATAAAGGAAACTATTAAATATATTAAAGAAGGAAAATCTTTTTTGAAACCACGTCATAATCTTTATGATTGCTTTATGAGTGGATCTGTTAATTCTCTTTTTTATCATTTCTTTGTTAAAGCAGATGCTTTTAAAGTAAATAATACATGTATTGGTTGCAATCAATGTGTTAAGAAATGTCCATTGAATAATATTCAACTTATTGATGGAAAACCGGTTTGGGGAAAGAATTGTACACACTGTATGGCTTGTATTTGTTATTGTCCACAAGAGGCAATTGAATATGGAAAGAAAAGTGTTGGCAAAACACGTTATCATTTTGAACAATTAAAAATTAAGTAGTTTAAGCTTGTTGTAAAAATAAATTTAAAAGAAAGGAACCAATTTATGACAGGAGAAAAGATGTGGCAAGAGTATTGTCTTTTAATAAATATGGATATAAATACAAGACATGATTTATGGAAATTTTTTAATGGTGGCATTTTTGCTGATGAACTTGCAAATCTAATAATTGCAGATACAAAAAAGGCGACATCGAGTACAAAATTATCTTATGAAATAAATGAAGAAGAATTACCTCAAAGAGGTACTTATAGTGTTATTCTTTTTGATAATGATGAAGCGGCATGTATTATTCGAGATACAAAAGTATCTATTGTTCCTTTTTCAAAGGTAAGTGCTGCACATGCCTATAAAGAAGGTGAAGATGATCGTAGTTTAGAAAAATGGAGAGAGGTTCATTTTCGCACGTTTGCTTTAGATTATAAGGCGGCAGGACAAAGCTTTGATGAGAATTGTGACTGTGTCTTGGAAGAATTTGAAGTGGTATATCGGTAATCTAAGCTAAAAAAATGTTATATAAGTTAATGAATGGAGTGATTTATTATGAATGTGACAGTAATAGTAGTAGAACTTTTAATTATGTTTTTAGTGATTGGTTTACTTTTAATTAATCCAGTAACGTTTATTAGTGATTATCCACTAGAAATACAAGAGATCTATTATAAAAGTCAAAATAAAGAAGCAGAAAAAGAAAAATTAACAACGATGATGATCATTAAGAAAGTTGTTGTGCTTATTGTTTTTATGTTTTTATTTGCGAGGATGTTACATCTAGCGGGAGCAAAAACATTTATTCAAGGATTGTTGTTAACTTATACATATGCAATTGCATTATTTGCTTGGGATACTTTTTTTCTTGATTGGGTCTTATTCGCAAATATTAAAAAAATTAGACTTCCAGGTACAGAACATATGGATAAAGAATATCATCAAAAATGGTTTCATGTAAAAGTATGTATACCAATGATTCCTATATTTGCTATTGTGGGTGTTCTTAGTGCTTTAATTATGATTTGGATTTGGTAACTATTTATAAAAAATGGATGGAATGAAACAATGACAAAACTTATTATACTTAGAGGAAATTCTGGAAGTGGAAAGACAACAATAGCTAAAGAATTGCAAAAATTATTTGGTAAAAATACGATGCTTATTTCTCAAGATGTTATTCGAAGAGAAATGTTGAATGTGGATGATGGCGAAAATACAAAGGCATTACCGCTTTTAAAAGAACTTTTGAAGTATGGAAATGAACATAATGAAATTGTTATATTGGAAGGTATTTTACGTGCTAATTGGTATAATTCATTATTTGAACTAGCAATTGAATTGTATAATCAAAATATTTATGCTTATTATTTTGATATGTCTTTTGAAGAAACGCTCAAACGTCATCAAACAAGGGCGTGTTGAGATGAATTTGGTGAAAAAGAAATGAAAAGTTGGTGGCGAGAAAAAGACTTTGCCCCTATATTAAATGAAATAAGCATAACAGATGAAAAAGATATTCAAAGTATTGTAAGTCAGATTTATGAAACTGTTTTTGAAAATTAGAAATGTGTGGTGGTAAAATGTTGTCTAGAAGTTTTAGAATATTTGCAACTAAAGAAGATTTGATTAGAATTTTTTTAGATTTTCAGCATAATATTAAAATTCATTATTTCAAATGTGGACGCATATATGACTTGATAGAAACTGCTAATATAACAAATGGTGCTTTTTTATGTATTAGCACAAAGGGCAATCATACTAACAATCGATGGCTTGTGTGTCATAAGGATGTGATTCCTTTGAAAAGAAAAAACAATATGTGTCAAGATAATAGTATTTTTTTCTTAGACCAAGAATTAAATGAGTCTTCTGTTGTTATAAATATAGGTGGTATTTACGAAGATAAAGCGCTATTTCCAACGGAGATAAGTACAATATGGTATGAAAATATAGAATCTAAAGAACTTTATACTATGTTAAAAAAATCGTGTGAAAAATATGTTGCCTGTACTAAAAATGGTTATTTAATAGGGAAAGATGCCTATTTGTATAAAAATCAATATCGTTTTTGTACGATAGGTATTGATAGTCCTCAAATATACGATTTAAAATTTGAATAGTTTTTAGGTAAGATATTGTTATACTAAGTGATATATAAAATATGGTTTGATTAAAAAAGTATGCGGTAGTTGAAATGACTGTAAAGAATTATTTTATAGTAGGTAATATGATTGAAAAATGATGTAGAAGGGAATAGAAAAAAATGAATATGTTACGAGGTGATATAAAAAAGGTGATTTGTTTACTTTTTTCAAATTTAGATTTTTACTTTGAAAAAAATGGTTTTAAGAGAAGAAAAAATGGGCTGATTTATGTTCACAAGATAGGAGAGACTGTTCAAAAAATTGAAATAGTATTTTTTTCAAATCCATCTTATTATCGAGGAGTAATAGCACATATCTATCCTCATATACAAATTTATTTTCCAAAAATAAATAATACGGCACAAGCATTCGCAAATCATTTAATTCCCCAAAATTGGATTAATAAATTCACCATTAGACAACCTATACAAGTATATTCAAAATCTAAAGATTTTCTTCTTAAAAACTCGCAACATTATGAGCCTTTAGAAAATGAAATTCTTTCATTTTTTGAAGAATATACAATGCCTTTACTTGATAATTTAACGCGTGATAAAGATTATTTAACACTTTATGAAAGCAATGACAAACGAATTGTATGGGATGATTATCAATATTTATATATTGCAAGTGCATACGTTAATGAATGTAAATTTAAAGAAGCATATCAAATCATTGAAAATAGATTTAATAAACCTGGTTTACAAGAAAAATATAAAGAGGTGTTTTCTTTTTTTGAGCACATTGATAATATTTAAGTATTTGAAATAGAGGGGAAATATAATGAAATTTGAAATTATAGGAAATTTAAATAATCCTTTGATTATGATGTTAACGGGTTCATTTTATCCAAGCAGTGGATTAAAATATTTATATGAAAAATTAAAAGATGATTATTGTTTGATTTTACCTGAATATAACGGTCACTATGAAAACAGTACATTTACAACAAGACAGAATGAAGCTAAAGAACTCATAGAATATATTCAAAAACAAAATGTACATACTATTAAGATGATTTATGGACAATCAATGGGCGCAGAAATTGCTATTGAATTATTTAAACAATTAGAAAAAACAAACATTAGCGTTGAGTATTGTTTTTTAGATGGGACACCATGTATTAAACTTCCTTATCTATATAAAAAATTCATGTATTTTAAATTTAACCAAATACTTAAAATGATGAAGAAAAAAGATGTTGATCAAATCTTAAATATGAAATTGATAAAAAAGATAGCAAGAGGAAATATAGAAAATCTTAGACCAATGATTGAACCCATGGCAGTTACTGCTCAGTTTCTTTCAAAAGAAAGTGTTAAAAATGAAACAGAATGTTGTTATACATTTGATTTTCCCTTATTTGATAAAGAAACTCAAAACAAAATGTATTTCTTTTATGGAAAAGAAGAAAAAGCGTATAAGACTTGTTATAGGGGTGTAAAAAAGGCCTATCCTCAATCAAACTCTATTTTTAAAGAAGGCGATGGACATTTAATGTATTTTAATGTATTCTATTAAAAAGACTGATGACTATATAGAAATATTAAAAGAAATTTGTAAAAAATAGAGTAGGTGAAGTGATGAGAAAACTAAATAGAAAACAAGTAATTATATTATTATTGATTGTTTTATTTATTTTTATAACGATTCTTTTCTTTAATGGTGAAAAGCTTTTGGGTGAAGGATGGTCATATATTCCTTCCACAGCAATTAGAATAGCCTTTATAATATGTTTTATTTGGCAAATTTTATTGATTGTATTTGCTTATAAATTACAAAAGAAATTAAAAGCCTTTTTAATGGGTTGGAAAAAGAAAGTTATAACACTTATTTCTGTTGTATTGACAACAGGAATTGTTTTAGACATAGGTAAAAGTTTTATAATGTATAGTTTTGATTTTGATGAAAAGGTAGAACAATATGATCAACATATTGCTCTCTATGTAGATAATACTTTTACGAGAATACGTTTTCGCTATCCACATTATCAATATGAAGAAAATGTCTTACTTAAAAGAAATTTAAATGAAAAAGAATTAAAAGATGTTGTTCAAAAATATGGAGATCCAGATGATTATTATCAAGAATAAAATTGAAAGGAATAAAATATGAAAAAGTCTATTATTTTTGATTTAGATGGCACACTATGGGATTCAACGGGTTGTGTTTGTGCTATTTGGAATCGTGTATTAAATAAATATGAAGATATCTCTTTAATGATTACTCAATAAACCGTTTCAAAGATGATGGGGAAAACCATGAATGAAATAGGAAAAACGTTATTTCCAAACCTAACAGAAAAAAGACGGCAACAGATCATAGCTGATTTTGGCAATGAAGAAATCAATTATTTATCTCAAAAGGGTGCTATTTTATATGAGGGCAATGGAGTCAACTTAAGAAGTTGGCTCTTTTTTTGTTTTTAACTCATATAAATATATCAATATGCATTTGTAGTTAAGTATATATAGATTGTATACATTTAATTATATGGCTATCTATTGTATAATGTAGTTAAGAAAGAAGGCGATAATATGTTTGTTAGAGCTGTAAAAAATAATAAAGGTAAAAAAGATACCTACTTTTGTTCACTCGTTGAATCTTATCGTGACGAATCTGGTGTTCCCAGACATCGTGTTCTTATCAATTTTGGGCAAGTTGATAAGGATGCCGTCCCTTATTTGAAGGCTGCTTTTGCTAAAAAGAAGCCTCGTCTTGTTTATGATGATGAATAATGTAGTTAAGTCTTCTGAATTATCTCAACTTTTTTGTGATTTCAATTCTGTTATACAATCTGACATCGTCAACATGCTTTGCCGTAAAAGAAAAAAGGATTTTACTCGTAACAGGAATATGAATTTCTATTCGATCATCTATTATTTTATTTTTCGAAATAGAACTACTACGAATGCTGATCTTACTCATTTCTACTCTTCAATAGATAAATTTGAAAGAAGAATAAGTAAGCAAGCACTCAATAAAGCTATAAAAAAGCTCAATCCTAATGTTTTTACATATCTTATCAATCAATTTGCTTCTATTTATTATGCATCTTCTCTTCCTAAAAAATATAGAGATCATTTGCTTATCGCAGAAGATGGAACATACATGGAAATCCCATATAATGTTTACAATATAAATGATTTCCAATTCTGTATGAATCAGCATGTGCATGATATTTTTGATGTTAAAAAAGTTCAGTCTAAAGCAGGTGGACTTTATGATGTTACCAATGGTTTGTTTATTGACTTTTCATTGAAGCCTGCTCCATATTCAGAGACTCCTTTGGCTTTTGCACATTTATATAGGACAAAAAAGATCCTGAAAAATCAAAAAATCATTTATCTTGCAGATAGATATTATGGTTCAGCTGAAATCATATCTCATTTGGAGTTTCTTAAATATAACTATGTTATTAGAGGAAAATCTAATTTTTATAAAAAACAGGTTGCCCTCATGCAATCTGATGATGAATGGATTGAAGTTGAAATCGATGATAAATGGCTTAAAAGATTCAGATTTTCACTAGAAGCCAAAGAATTGAGAAAAGAAAAACCAATTTTCAAAATAAGGGTTATAAAAAGAACTTATAAATATACAGACATTAACCATGATATTCATTGTGAAAACCTTATTTATTTTACCAATCTAAGTGAAGAAGAATTTTCAGCAGATGAAGTCATTGAGCTATATTCAAAAAGATGGGATATTGAGGTTTCATATAAGACAATGAAAACAACTCAGGAAATAGAAAGGCACATAAGCTCAAATGGAGATGTTGCACGAAATGATATATATGCAAAGGTTCTGTTTCATAATATTGTTGGAGTTTTAAGAAAAGAAATAAATCATGAATTGGAAAAGAGGAAAACCGAAAAAAATATGTCGTGAACATAACACAATTGCATGTCATAGTTCATGAAATCAATTTTTTAAATTGTATGATGTATAATCTGAAAGAAAAAATCAAAGAGAGAATAGATAATATCATGAAGATCATAGACAAAATAAAAGTGCCTGTTCACCCAAACAGACACTATCAACGTTGGGGAAGAGTTATGCCGTCGTCACCGTCATATCGATTTAGACTCGACGGAAGAAATAATCCGAAACTAAAAAAAATCGGATCTATTCTCATGACCACATTCCCGTAGTTAAGAATACATATATATTTTAACACAAAAAATTTAAAAAAAATAGGTAATATTAAAAGGGATTTTATGCGCTTTTTTATTGCACAAAAATATTGATAAAATAATTTTAAATTTATTTTCATAATAACAAAAATAGCGCCAACTTAAAGAATGCATAATTTCTTAAGTTGACGCCATTGGGTGCTATTTTATATGAGGGTTTGGAAGAAACTCTTAAAATATTATCTTTGGATTATAATCTTTATATTGTTAGCAATTGTCAAGATGGTTATGTAGAGGCTTTTTTACATGCACACCAATTAAAATCTTATTTTAAAGATTATGAAATGTCAGGAAGAACAGGATTAGATAAAGGACATAATATAAAATTGATTATGAAAAGAAATGTTATTGAGCAAGCTTTCTATGTAGGTGATACAGAAGGTGATGAAGAAGCGTCAAGATTTGCAGGTATTCCTTTCATTTATGCAAGTTATGGTTTTGGAAAAGCAAAGAATCCTGATATGATAATACATTCAATTAAAGAATTACCTAAAGTTTTATTAGAAATGAAATGATGGAGGCTACGTTTGTAGTCTTTTTTAAGTATGTTAAAATAAAGTTGTAAGAAATGAGGTGGCTTTTTAGATGAAAAGATATGGTGCTTTGCTTAGGGGAATTAATATTAGTGGTAAAAATAAAGTAGTGATGGCGGAGTTAAAAAAAAAAATAGAAAGTTTGATGTTTGAAAATGTTAAAACTTATTTAAATAGTGGAAATGTTATTTTTTCAAGTCGAGAAAATATTGAAAAGATTACAAAACAAATTGAAGAAATGTTAAAGAAAAACTATGATTTTAAAATACCTGTTTTTGTTTTAGAACAAGAAAAGCTAAAAGATATTTTAGAACATGCACCAATTTGGTGGGGCAGTGATGATAAAATGATTTATGATAATTTAATATTTATGATTCCTCCAATCACTTTTAAAGAAGTTTTTGAGGAAATTGGTGAAGCTAAAGAAGGATTGGAAAAAATTCAAAATTATAAAGATGTTATTTTTTGGTCATTTAGTCGAAAAGATTATCAGAAAACAAACTGGTGGCCCAAAACAGCAAATACAAATGTTAGTAAAAAAATAACAATTAGAACAGCTAATACGATTAGAAAAATTGTAAAAATATAAAATAAAAGTTTTGAAAAATTATTAAATGATTAAAAAGAATGATAGATTGTTGGAAAATTGATTTTTAGGTAAAATAAAAAACATTTTGGTGTTGATTAAAGAGTCATTTTTTGATATTATGCAGTTAAGTTATACGACTGACGGAAGTGGAATAAACCACAGGGAGTATAATCGTGTAAAAGAGTCGACCGTCTGGGCTAAGAATAGTCTGGATGAGTGGGCTCTTTTTTTGGTTGATAGGTAAAATAACTAGTTTCATATATTGTCTTGTAATATAATGAAAGTGGTTAAAAGAATCAATCAAAAAGAAAAAAGAAAGGATGAACGACAATGTTAACTGATGTAGAAATTGCACAAAGTGCAGAGATGAAACCGATTGTTGAAATTGCTCAAAAAGTTGGTTTGGATGAGGATGATTTAGAATTATATGGAAAATATAAAGCAAAGATTTCCCTTGAAGCCATTAAAAAATCAGATCAAAACGAAGATGGAAAATTGATCTTAGTAACAGCAATTAATCCAACACCTGCAGGTGAAGGGAAAACCACAACAATGATTGGATTATCACAAGCACTTAACAAATTAGGAAAGAAATCTGTAGTTGCAATGCGTGAGCCATCGCTTGGTCCATGTTTTGGAATCAAAGGTGGAGCTGCTGGTGGAGGATATGCGCAAGTTGTTCCAATGGAAGATATCAACCTTCATTTTACAGGAGATATTCATGCAATCACTGCTGCAAACAACTTAATTGCAGCGATGCTTGATAATTCCATTCATCAAGGGAATCCACTTAATATCGATGTAAGACAAATCGTTTGGAAACGTGTGGTCGATTTAAACGATCGTGCATTACGTCATACTGTTTGTGGACTCGGTGGCAAAGTAAACGGAGTTCCTCGTGAAGATGGATTTGATATTACCGTTGCTAGTGAAGTTATGGCAATTCTTTGTTTAGCGACTTCTTTAGAAGATTTAAAACAAAGAGCTGCAAAAATGATTGTCGCTTATACTTATGATGGAAAACCAGTTACTGTTGATGATATTGAAGCAACAGGAGCGGTAACACTTTTATTAAAAGATGCGATTAAACCAAATTTAGTTCAAACTTTAGATCACACACCAGTATTTGTTCATGGGGGTCCATTTGCAAATATTGCCCATGGATGTAACTCTGTTATGGCCACTCAACTTGCTGTCAAGTTAGGGGATTATGCAATTACTGAAGCAGGATTTGGAGCTGATTTAGGAGCTGAAAAGTTCTTAGATATTAAATGTCGTCAAGCAAATTTAAATCCTGAAGCAGTTGTTATTGTTGCAACTGTTCGTGCTTTAAAAATGCATGGTGGTGTTGCTAAAAAAGATTTAGGAAATGAAAATTTGGAAGCTTTAAAAGCAGGTTTAGGAAACTTAGAAAAGCATATTGAAAATATTGCAAAATTTGATCTACCATGTGTTGTTGCTATTAATGCTTTTCCAACTGATACAGAAGCTGAACTTCAATTACTTAATGAATGTTGCAAGAAGCTTGGTGTTGAAGTAGCTATTAGTAAAGTCTGGGAAAAAGGTGCTGATGGTGGAATCGAACTTGCTGAAAAGTTATTAAATATTTTAGAAACAAAAGAAGCTAATTATCATCCACTTTATGATTTAGATTTATCAATTGAAGAAAAGATTGAAACAATTGTTAAAGAAATCTATGGTGGAGATGGTGTTGAATTTACAAAGAAAGCAAAAAATAAAATTAAAAAATATACAGAACAAGGATTAAGTCAATTACCAATTTGTGTTGCAAAAACACAATACTCATTATCGGATCAAGCATCCTTACTTGGTCGACCAACAGGATTTACAGTAAAAATCAATGATATTATTCCTTCTGCTGGAGCAGGATTCTTGGTGGCTATTTCCGGTGATATTATGCGTATGCCAGGACTTCCAAAACGTCCAGCCGCTGTCAATATGGATATTGATGAAGATGGAAAAATTATAGGATTATTCTAAAAAGGAGAGAAAGATGAAAGTTGCTATTATCATGGGTTCAACTTCTGATTTACCTAAAGTTGAACCAGCTATTTCAATTTTAAAAAATTATGGTGTTGAAGTGAATGTTCGTTGTTTATCTGCTCATAGAGCACATTTAGGACTTTCTAGTTTTATTAAAGAAACAGAAACAGATGGAACAGAAGTGATTATTACAGCTGCAGGAATGGCAGCAGCCCTTCCAGGTGTGGTGGCTAGTCAAACAGTTTTACCAGTTATTGGTGTTCCAATTGCAGGAAGTAATTTAGACGGAATGGATGCTTTATTATCCATTGTTCAAATGCCTTCGGGTATTCCAGTAGCAACTGTTGCTATTAATGGAAGTAAAAATGCAGCTTATTTAGCACTTCAAATTATGGCTATTAAACATAGTGAAATCAAAGAAGGGCTACTTAAAGAAAGAAAACAAATGGAAGCTGACGCAATGAAAGCTAACGATGAAGTCATAGAAAAATACAAATAGGGGGAAAAGAAAAATGGCAGAATTATTGTATGAAGGAAAAGCAAAACAAGTTTACAAAACAGAAAAGGAAGATGAATATTTAATTCATTATAAAGATGATGCAACAGCAGGTAATGGTGTTAAACATGATAAGTTTGAAGGTAAAGGTGTTTTAAACAATACAATCTCTTGTATTATCTTTGATATGTTAGAAGAAGCTGGAATTAAAACACATATGATTAAAAAATTAAATGAAAGAGATATTTTAGTTAAAAAAGTAGATATCTTCCCATTAGAAGTAATTGTTAGAAATATTACAACAGGATCTTTCTGTAGAAGACTTGGAGCTCCTGAAGGAATCGTTTTAGATGAACCAATCTTTGAAATGAGCTATAAAAATGATGAATATGGTGATCCATTAATCAATGATGATCACGCTGTTGCTTTAAAACTTGCAACTAGAGAAGAATTAGCATACATCAAAGAAACAACATTAAAAATCAATGAATTATTAAAAGAATTCTTCTTATCAATGAATTTAAAACTTGTTGATTTTAAAATTGAATTTGGTAAAACTGCAGATGGAACAATCTTATTAGCTGATGAAATTTCACCAGATTCATGTCGTTTATGGGATGTTGATACAAACCAAAAATATGATAAAGATGTATTTAGACAAGATATTGGAGATTTAATTGAAACTTATAAAGCAGTTCTAGCAAGAATGCAAAATAAATAATTAAGGAGAATAATGATGGATTACAAAAAAGCTGGAGTCGATATTGAAGCAGGTTATAAATCAGTAGAATTAATGAAAGAACATGTTAAAAAAACAATGCGCCCTGAAGTCTTAGGAGGACTTGGTGGTTTTGCTGGTGCCTTTGATTTAAGTGGTATTAAAAATATGGAAGAACCGGTTTTATTATCAGGAACAGATGGTTGTGGAACAAAAGTAAAACTTGCTTTTGTGATGGATAAACACGATACTATTGGAATTGATGCTGTTGCGATGTGTGTCAATGATATTGCTTGTTCAGGAGGAGAACCACTTTTCTTCTTAGATTATATTGCTTGTGGTAAAAACTATCCTGAAAAAATTGCTTCAATTGTAAGTGGTGTGGCTGAAGGATGTTTACAATCTGAATGTGCTTTAGTTGGTGGAGAAACTGCCGAACATCCAGGTTTAATGCCAGAAAATGATTATGATTTAGCAGGATTTGCGGTTGGTGTTGTTGATAAAAAAGATATTATTGATGGTTCAACAATTAAAGCAGGAGATACACTTATTGGTATTGCTTCAAGTGGTGTTCATTCAAATGGTTTTTCACTTGTTAGAAAAGTGTTTGAAATGACAAAAGAATCATTAGATACATACTATGATGAATTAGGAAAAACTTTAGGAGAAGCTTTAATTGAACCAACACGTATTTATGTAAAAGCTTTAAAAAATGTAAAAAATGCGGGTGTTAGAATTAAAGGATGCTCTCATATTACAGGTGGAGGTTTCTTTGAAAATGTTCCAAGAATGCTTCCTGAAAATGTAAGAGCAGTTATTAAAAAAGATAGTTATCCAGTACCAGCTTTATTTGATTTAATTCAAAAAAATGGAAATATTGAAGAACATATGATGTATAATACATTCAATATGGGTCTTGGTATGGTAATTGCAGTTAATCCAAAAGATGTTGATGCAACAATGAAAGCTATTGAAGATGCAGGAGACAAATGCTATGTTGTTGGAAATATCGTTGAAGGAGATAAGGGCGTGGATCTATGCTAAAATTTGCAGTCTTTGTCTCTGGTGGGGGAACAGATTTACAATCAATCATTGATGCTAAACAAGCGGGAAAAATCAATGGTGAGATTGCACTTGTGATTTCAAATCGTCAAAAGGCTTATGGCTTACAAAGAGCGAAAGATGCTGGTATTGAAACAGCAGTAGTAAAAAAAGATGATGCTTTGATTGTAAAGATGTTAAAAGAAAGAAATATTGATTTTATTGTATTGGCTGGTTATCTAGCAATTTTAACGGATGAGTTAATCGATGCATATCCAAATAAAATTATGAACATTCATCCTTCTCTTATTCCTTCTTTTTGTGGGCCGGGAATGTATGGAATGCATGTTCATGAAGCTGTATTACAACGTGGTGCAAAGATTTCGGGGGCAACCGTGCACTTTGTTTCAAATATTGTCGATGGGGGACCGATTATTAAACAAGTTGCTTGTGATATATCGGATTTAGACACAGCTGAGGATATTCAAAAAAGGGTGTTAGAGATTGAACATAAATTACTACCAGAAGTTGTAGGGCTATATTGTGATAATAAGATAAAAATAATTGATGGAAAGGCAAAGGTAATTTAAATGAAAAGAGCTTTAATTTCAGTTACAAATAAAGATGGGGTTGTTGATTTTGCTAAAGGATTAGTAGAATTAGGTTTTGAAATTGTATCAACAGGAGGTACAATGAAAGTTTTACAAGAAAATGGGGTTTCTTGTATTGCAATTGATGATGTGACAGGATTTCCTGAAATGTTAGATGGACGTGTTAAAACACTTCATCCAATGGTTCATGGAGGACTTTTATATCGTCGTGATTTACCTAGTCATGTTGAAACAATTAAAAAACATGGTATTCATCCAATTGATTTAGTATGTGTCAACTTATATGAATTTGAAAAAGCTTTAAAAGCTGGTAAAGATTTACCAGATATGATTGAAAATATTGATATTGGTGGACCATCAATGATTCGTTCAGCAGCTAAAAATTTTAAAGATGTTTTAATTGTTACGGATCCAAAAGATTATGACAATGTTTTAGATGCGATTAAAAATGATACAACTGATTTTGATTTCAGAATGAATCTTTCTTATAAAGCATTCTCTATGACAGGTGCTTATGATGCAATGATTTCAAGATACTTTGCAGATCAAGTTGGAGATCAATTCCCAGATACATTAAATCTTTCATTAAAGAAAGTAGAACATTTACGTTATGGCGAAAACTCTCAACAAGCAGCAAATAAATATGAAGATAGTTATGTTCAAAAATCTTTATTAGATTATGAACAACTTCATGGTAAAGAAATTTCATTTAACAATGTAAACGATTTATATGGAGCAGTTGCACTTGTTAGAGAATTTGGTGATCAAATCGTTACAGCAGCCATCAAACATTCAACTCCTTGTGGTGTTGCTATTGGAAATACAGGTTATGATTCTTATATGAAGGCCTATGAAGCAGATCCTCAATCAATTTTTGGTGGAATCGTTGCTGTTAACTATAAAATCGATAAAGCAACAGCTGAACAAATGCATAAGATTTTCTTAGAAATCGTAGCTGCACCAGATTTTGATGATGATGCTTTAGAAATCTTAAAGAAAAAGAAAAACTTACGTATTTTAAAACTTAAAAACTTAGATGCACGTGGTGCTAAATATGATATTAAATATCTTGAAGGAAAAGTATTAGTTCAAGAATTAAATACAAAAATGATTGATGAAATGAAAGTTGTGACAAATGTACAACCTACAAAAGAACAACTTACAGATATGGAATTTGGTATGAAAGTTGTTAAATATGTAAAATCAAATGCGATCTGTATTGTTAAAAATGGTGTAACACTTGCTATTGGTGGAGGACAAACATCAAGAGTATGGGCTTTAGAAAATGCAATTCATAACAATCCTGATAAAGATTTCAATGGTTCAGTACTTGCTTCAGATGCTTTCTTCCCATTCAATGACTGTGTTCAAGTGGCTGCAGATGCAGGTGTTCAAGCAATTATTCAACCAGGTGGTTCAATTAGAGATCAAGATTCAATTGATTTATGTAATGAAAAAAATATCCCTATGGTATTTAGCGGATATAGACACTTTAGACACTAGGAGGCTTATATGAAAGTTCTTGTAATCGGTAGTGGTGGTCGTGAACATGCGATTGCTTATAAATTAAAACAAAGTCCAAAAGTCACTGAACTTTATGCAATTCCAGGAAATCCTGGGATTGCAAGTTTAGGTACATGTGTACCAGGTTCAGTTGAAGATAATGAATTTATCGTTGACTTTATTAAACAAAATCAAATTGATTTAACAGTTATTGGTCCAGAAGTTCCTTTATGTAACGGGTTAGCGGATGATATTGAAAAAGCAGGCTATAAAGCTTTTGGTCCTCAAAAAAAGGCTGCAACATTAGAAGGAAGTAAAGCTTTCTCTAAAGATTTTATGATTAGACATCATATTCCTACAGCAAAATATGTTGAAGTCACAGACTTTGAAAAAGCTTGTAAAGAAGTTGATCACTTTGATTTTCCGTTAGTAATCAAAGCAGATGGTTTAGCTGCTGGAAAAGGTGTTGTTATTGTTGAAAATAAAGAAGATGCCATTTCTACTTTAAAAGAAATGATGGTTGATGGTGCTTTAGATGGTGCCGGAAGTAAAGTTGTATTAGAAGAATTCTTAACAGGATTTGAATGTTCTTTACTTTGTTTTACAGACGGTAAAACAATTGTACCAATGGTTTCAGCAAAAGATCATAAACAAATCTTTGATGGAAATAAAGGACCTAATACAGGTGGTATGGGAACTGTTTCTCCAAATCCATTTTTACCAGAAGGTATGGATGAAGTCTTAAAAAAAGATATTCTTGACCCATTTATGCAAGGACTTAAAGAAGATCAAATGGACTATCGTGGAGTTGTTTTCATTGGTTTAATGATTGAAAATAATCAAGCAAAAGTTCTTGAATTTAATGTCCGTTTTGGTGATCCTGAAACACAATCAATCCTTCTTCGTTTAGAAAGTGATCTTTATGAAATCATGGATGCTTGTGCGACTTATACTTTAGATCAAGTAGATGTCAAATGGTCAGATGACCACGTGGCTTGTCTTGTACTTGCAAGTGGAGGTTATCCAGGTAAATATGAAAAAGGAATTGAAATTAAAAATATTGACAAAGTAAGTGATGATATTGTTGTTTTCCATGCGGGAACAGCTTTAAAAGATGGTAAACTTGTCACAAATGGTGGACGTGTTTTAAATGTGTGTGCAAGAGGAGCAAATTTACAAGAAGCACTTGCGAAAGTCTATGAAACTGCTACAATTATTACATTCGATGGTATGTACTATCGTCATGATATTGGACTTAGATAGGAGAGAACTCTATGACAAATGTAAGAAGAATTTATGTAGAAAAAAGAAAAGAATACGCAACAGAAGCGCATGAAATTCAAACCAACCTCGTTGAACAATTAGGTTTAACGATTCATTCACTTCGTATTGTTCATCGTTATGATGTACAAGGGATTAGTGAAGAAATCTTACAACAAGGAATTAATACAATTCTTGCTGAACCAATGGTGGATCATGTTTATGATGAAACATTTCCAATGAGTGAAAAAGAATCTGTTTTCGCAATTGAATTTTTACCAGGTCAATATGATCAACGTGCTGATTCATGCGAACAATGTTTCCAAATTCTAACAGGATCATCTTCAACAAAAGTAAGATGTGCCAAACTTATTGTAGTAGACATTGATAAAAATGAAGATGTTTTAAATCAAATCAAACATTATTTAATTAACCCAGTTGATCAAAGAATTGCTTCTTTAGAAAAACCAGAACATTTAAATGATGAAACACCTGATATTAAACCTGTGCCAACTTTAACTGGATTTAATGATTTAGATGAAGCAGGATTAAATCAATTCTTAAAAGATAATGGAATGGCTATGAATCTTGATGATTTAAAAGTAACTCAAGATTACTTTAAAAATGAAGAACATAGAGATCCTACTGAAACAGAAATCAAAGTGTTAGATACATATTGGTCTGATCATTGTCGTCATACAACATTTGCGACAGTTATTACAGATATCGATATTCAAAATGGTGCTTTTAAAGAAATCTTAGAAAAAGATATTGAAAGCTATAAAACAAGCAGACATGCCGTTTATGGAGTAAATACAACAAGACCTCTTACTTTAATGGATCTTGCAACTATTTCAATGAAAGAACTTCGTAAAAAAGGATATCTTGATGATATGGAAGTTTCTGAAGAAATTAATGCATGTTCTATTGAAATTACTGTTCATACAAATCAAGGAGATGAACAATGGTTATTAATGTTCAAAAATGAAACACATAACCACCCTACAGAAATTGAACCATTTGGGGGAGCTGCAACATGTTTAGGTGGAGCTATTCGTGACCCACTTTCAGGACGTGCTTATGTTTACCAATCAATGCGTATTACTGGAGCAGGTGATCCAAGAAAAACATTGGCAGAAACAACGCCAGGTAAATTACCACAAAGAAAAATTTGTCAAGAAGCTGCTCATGGTTTTTCAAGTTATGGTAATCAAATCGGGTTAACAACAGGTTATGTTCATGAAATTTACGATGAAGGTTATATCGCTAAACGTATGGAAGTAGGAGCTGTTGTGGCTGCTGCACCAAAAGAACAAGTAAAACGTTTAGAACCACAAAATGGACAAATCGTCTTATTAATTGGGGGACGCACAGGACGTGATGGGATTGGTGGTGCTACCGGTTCTTCAAAATCACATGACGTAAAATCTATTGAAACAGCAGGTGCTGAAGTTCAAAAAGGAAATCCTGTAGAAGAAAGAAAAATTCAAAGATTATTTAGAAATAAAGCAGTCTCAGAAAAAGTTGTTAGATGTAATGACTTTGGAGCTGGTGGGGTTTGTGTTGCCGTTGGTGAACTTGCTCCAGGGCTTGATATTGATTTAGATGCTGTTTTGAAAAAATATGATGGTTTAACAGGTACAGAACTTGCTATTAGTGAATCACAAGAACGTATGGCTATTGTTGTCAATGACTATGATGTTGATTTCATTAAAGAAGAATGTGCAAAAGAAAACTTAGAAGTTGTTCAAGTGGCAACTGTTACAGATACAAATCGTTTAGTAATGAAGCACATGGGTAAAGATATTGTTAATATTTCTCGTGATTTCTTAGATGCTGCAGGGGCAAAACGTTATCAAAATATTGAAGTTGAGTTACCAAACTTTGAAAGTACACCTTTTGATGAAGAAGAAAGAAATGATTTTGTTGGTACAACAAAAGAAGTATTATCAAGATTATCTGTTGCTTCACAAAAAGGTCTTGTTGAAAGATTTGACTCATCTATTGGAAATGGTACAGTTTTATCTCCTTATGGTGGACGTACATATCACACAGAAACAGAAGGTATGGCTGCTTTAATTCCTGTTTTAGGAAAAGAAACAACAACTGCTTCTTTAATGGCTTATGGGTATAATCCTAAGATTTCTAAATGGTCACCATATCATGGAGCGATGTATGCCGTTGTTGAAAGTGTTGCTAAGATCGTTGCCATGGGTGGAAACTATCATACAATTCGTTTTTCATTCCAAGAATATTTTGAAAAATTATTAGATGATCCAAAACGTTGGGGTAAACCATTAGCTGCTTTACTTGGAGCTAATCGTGTTCAACAAGAATTAAAACTTCCATCAATTGGTGGTAAAGATTCAATGTCAGGAACATTTGAAAATATTTCGGTTCCACCAACACTTGTTTCTTTTGCCATTACAGCAAGTGATGTTCATGATGTTATGACACCAGAAGCAAAAGAAGCGGGACATATTTTAGCAGAAGTTCAAATTAAAAAAGATCAATTTAAAGTCTTTGATTTTGATCATTTACAAAAACAATATAATGCTATTCAAGATTTAATGAAACAAAAGAAAATTTATTCTGCATATACAGTTAAAGATGGTGGTGTGATTGAAGCTGTTTGTAAAATGTCCTTTGGTAATGGTTTAGGAGCTGCTTTCAATACAGATTATTCACTTGCTTCTTATGTTGAAAAGAATTATGGAAATATTATTGTTGAAGTGAAATCAGAAAAAGATCTAGTAGGTTTAGATTATAGAGTAGTGGCTACTTTAAATGATAGTGAAAAATTCTCTTATGGAATGGATACAATTTCTATTCAAGAAGCTTATGCAATCAATAAAGTACCATTAGAAAGTGTTTATCCAACAAGAGAAAAAGCACCTACACAAGATATTAAAGTTGCGGAATGTAAAACAAGATCAACTTTAAAAGCAAAACAATATATTGAAACACCATTAGTTGTTATTCCAGTGTTCCCAGGAACAAATTGCGAATATGATTCAAAACGTGCTTTTGAAAAAGCAGGGGCTAAGGTTGAACTTGTCTTAATTAGAAATAAAACAGAAGAAATGTTAAAAACATCGATTGATGAATTGGAAAATGCCATCAAACGTGCTAATATTGTGATGCTACCAGGAGGATTCTCTGCTGGTGATGAACCTGAAGGTTCAGGTAAATTTATTGCAACAGTTTTAAGAAATCCAAGATTAAAAGCAGCAATTAGTGATTTATTAGATAATAGAGATGGTTTAATGATTGGTATTTGTAATGGATTCCAAGCACTTATTAAATTAGGATTACTTCCATATGGTGAAATTAGAGATATGTCTGAAAATGACGCTACTCTTACATTCAATACGATTGGTCGTCACTTATCTCAATTTGTAGATACACGTATTGGTTCTGTTAAATCACCTTGGCTTGCTAATGTTAATGTGGGAGATGTTCATGTTATTCCTATTTCTCATGGAGAAGGACGTTTTGTTGCTCCTAAAGAAGTTATTGATGAATTATTTGCTAATGGACAAGTATTCTCTCAATACGTTGATCCTAATCGTAAAGTCACAATGCAAACACCATACAATCCAAATGGTTCAATGTATGCTATTGAAGGTATTGTTTCTCGTGATGGTCGTGTTCTTGGTAAGATGGGACATAGTGAACGTCAAGGAGAAAACCGTTTTAAAAATGTTTATGGTGAAATGGATCAAAAATTATTTGAAGCTGGTGTAAATTATTTTAGAGGTGGTAAATAGAATGGATAAACAACAATTTGAATGTTTTACATTAAGTCCTTTAGATGGACGTTATGCAGGTATTAAAGATGCTTTAGGTGAATATTTTTCTGAATATGCTTTAGTAAAATATCGTGTTTTTGTTGAAATTCAATGGTTAAAATTTTTAATTGAAAATGTAGAAAGTAATGTTCTTTCTAAATTTGACAAAGATAACTTAGGACAAATCGAAGCTATTTCAAAAGATTTCAATTATGATTCTTTTAAAGCAATCAAAGATATTGAAGCTGTTACAAGACATGATGTTAAAGCAGTAGAATATTTCATTGGAAATCAATTAAAAGATATGGGTTATGATTATTTAATCAGTTTTGTTCATATTGGATGTACTTCAGAAGATATTAATAATACATCTTATGCTTGTATGATCAAACATGGTTTAAATGATGTTTGGTTAAAGAAAGCCAAAGAATTTACAGCAGTTATCAATCAATGGGCTGTTGAACATAAAAATGATGCGATGTTAGCTCATACTCATGGTCAACCTGCTACACCAACTACAATTGGTAAGGAATTTAAAGTTTATGCTTATCGTTTTACTTCAAGCATTGAAAATATTGAAAATATTAAAATTAAAGCTAAATTTAATGGAGCAACAGGTAACTATAGTGCTATTTTAACAGCATTCCCTCAATTAGATTGGCAAATTCTTAATAAAAAATTTGTAGAAGAATATTTAGGGTTAACTTACAATCCTTTAACAACACAAATTGAAAGCCATGATTATACATGTCATATTTTAGATGGTATTCGTCATTTCAATAATGTGTTAGTGGATTTTGATGTTGATATGTGGTTATACATTTCAATGGAATACTTCAAACAAATTCCTGTAAAAGGAGAAGTAGGAAGTAGTACAATGCCTCATAAAGTAAATCCAATTCGTTTTGAAAACTCAGAAGCAAATGTTGATATGTCTAATAATATTTGTGTTGGTTTATCAAATAAATTACCTAAATCACGTATGCAAAGAGATTTATCAGATAGTTCAAGTCAAAGAAATATTGGTTTAGCTTTTGGATATTCTTTACAAGCAATTAGTGAAACAACAAATGGTTTAGCTAAATGTGTTGTTAATAAAGATAAACTTGCGGCTGACTTAAATGAAAAATGGGAAGTTCTTGCTGAACCAATTCAAACAATGCTTAGAAAATATGGTATTTCTGATGCCTATGATCAATTAAAAGAACTTACAAGAGGTAAAAATATTTCACAAGAAGCAATTATGGAATTTGCGAAAGGATTAGATGTTTTATCAGATGAAGATCGTCAAACTTTACTAGATATGACACCTGCAAGCTATATTGGATATGCTTCTAACTTATGTGATATTGATTTATAATGATTGATCGTCAAGCAATTTATATTTTATATAATGATCAAGTTGGTAAAAAGCTGGTAGAACATTTCTATCAGCTTCTTGTTGTTTATAGTCAAAATGAAAAAATAAAACCTGTTGAAAGTTATCTTTTAAAATTGAATGATATTGCTAGAAAGAAGAAAACACGTCTTGTTTATTATGATAACCATAGTTTAAAAGAAGATCTGTCACAATTTATTGTAGAAGAGTATCGTCTTTCAAAAATGGAACAAAAATGAGACAAATTTGAGACATAAATGATTAAAAAACGTGGTATACTATAGATGCTAGAAATAGGAATTGATTTTTTAGTCATTATTTTATATAATCTTTGTAATCCATTGAGCAAGATTAAATAGTGGAAATAGTTAGAGAGAAGATGGCTGGTGAAAATCTTTGTATGGAAGCTATGGGACACTTGTGAGGAATTACTTGAAAAGAGTAATCGTTAATCGCGTTAAGATGAAAGTGCGTATGAAAATACGAATTAAGGTGGTACCGCGTTGAAACGTCCTTAGAGGGGCGTTTTTATATTTTTAAGGAGGAAAAATAATGGGATATAGTGCACCAAGAGGTACGGTAGATATTTTACCTGGACAAAGTGAAAAATGGATTAAATTAGAACAATTGTTAAGAACAATTGCTGCTAATTATAATGTTAAAGAAATGAGAACACCAATTTTTGAACATGCTGAATTATTTAACAGAGCTGTGGGGGATACAAGTGATGTCGTTTCTAAAGAAATGTATACTTTCCAAGATAAAAAAGGAAGATATATTTCCCTTAGACCAGAAGGAACTGCTGGTATTGCAAGAGCTTATGTAGAAAATAAAATGTATGGTTTACCAGAAAAACTACAAAAAGTTTATTATATGGGACCAATGTTTAGATATGAAAGACCTCAAAATGGTCGACAAAGACAATTCCACCAATTTGGGGTAGAAATGTTAGGTGTTGAATCACCTTATGTAGATGTTGAATGTATGCTTATGGCAGTGACTGTTGTTGAAGCATTAGGACTTCAAAATGTCACACTTCATATCAACTCTTTAGGTGATAATGAATCAAGAGATGCTTATCGTGAAGCTTTAAAAGATCATTTTAGGGATCATTTAGATGAATTATGTGGAGATTGTAAAGCACGTTTTGAAAAGAATCCTTTACGTATTTTAGATTGCAAAGTGGATGCGAAACATCCAGCTATGAAAACAGCACCGAAAACAATTGATTATTTAAGCGAAAGTGCTAAAAATCATTTTGATAAAGTATGTACTTTATTAGATGATTTAGAAATTGATTATGTCATCGATACAAACTTAGTAAGAGGATTAGATTATTATTCTCATACTGTTTTTGAAATTATTTCTGATGATCCAAAATTAGGTGCGGGAGCTACTGTTGGTGGTGGCGGACGCTACAATGGTTTAATTGAAGAAATTGGTGGACCAGTAACACCAGGTGTTGGTTTTGCCTTTGGTATGGAAAGACTTCTTCTTGCTTTAGATGATGAAGAAGATGAAGACGAAGATGGTTTAGATTGTTATATTATGCCTTTAGGCGAAGAAGCAAAAGATCTTGCTATGCAAATTATTGCGATGTTAAGAGCAAATGGCTTTACATGTGAAATGGATCATGTATCTCGTGGTTTAAAAGGACAATTTAAATCAGCAGATCGTTTTAATGCACATTTCTCTATTATTTTAGGGGAAGAAGAAGTAAAAAATGAAGTGGTTAATATTAAATGTAATCATGATAAAGAACAAGAAGTTGTGCCATTAGAAAATATTTTGGCACATATTGAAAATCATTTAAGTGGGGGACATGAACATGAATAGAACACATAATAACGGTGAACTTCGTTTAGAAAATGTTGGACAAACAGTTGAACTAAAAGGATGGGTTGCTAAAAAGAGAAATTTAGGAGCTCTTGTATTTATTGATTTAAGAGACCGTTATGGAATTACACAAATTATTATCAATGAAGAAATGGAAAACATTTCAAAAGATATTAAAAATGAATATATTTTATATGTTAAAGGAACTGTTGTAGAACGTTCTAGCAAAAATCCAAATATGCCTACAGGGGATATTGAAGTCGATGCATCAGAAATCAAAATCATCAATACAGCCAATACGACACCAATTATTGTTGCAGATGATACAGATGCTTTAGAAGAAACAAGAATGCAATATCGTTATCTTGATTTAAGAAGACCTGTTATGCAAAATAAAATTCTAACGAGACATAAAATTACAAGAAGTATTAGAGAATACTTAGATAGTCATGATTTTGTGGATATTGAAACACCTTATTTAAACAGATCAACTCCTGAAGGAGCAAGAGATTTCTTAGTACCTTCACGTGTACATCATGGTGATTTCTATGCTTTACCACAATCGCCTCAATTATTTAAACAATTATTAATGGTTGCTGGTTTTGAAAAATATTACCAAATTGCTCGTTGTTTCAGAGATGAAGATTTAAGAGCGGATCGTCAACCAGAATTTACTCAAGTCGATGTTGAAATGTCATTTATGACAACAGATGAAATCATCGAAGTTGGTGAAAATATGGTAGCTAAAGTCATTAAAGATGTAAAAGGTGTTGATGTTAAGTTACCACTTCCACGTATGACTTGGCATGAAGCGATGGAAACTTATGGTATTGATAAACCAGATATCCGTTTTGATATGAAACTTGTTAATTTAAATGAAGTTGTTAAAGATGTTGATTTTATGGTATTTAAATCAGCTTTAGAAAATAATGGATATGTTAAAGGTATCAATGTTAAAAATCATGCAAGTGATTATTCAAGAAAGAAAATTGATCAATTAACTGAACTTGCAAAAACTTATAAAGCAAAAGGTCTTGCTTGGTTAAAAGTAAATAATGGTGTAGGTGAAGGACCAATTGCTAAATTCTTTAGCGAAGAACAAATGCAAAGATTAATTGAAGCAATGAATGGTGAAGATAACGACTTATTATTATTTGTATCGGATACAAAATATATGGTTGTTTGTGATGCTTTAGCTGCTTTACGTAATCATTTAGGAAAAGAACTGACTTTATATGATTCAAAAGAATTAGGATTATTATGGGTTGTTGATTTTCCAATGTTTGAATATGATGATGAAACTCAAAGATATTATGCAATGCATCACCCATTTACAAGACCTAAAGAATCAGATTTAGATAAAATAGATACAGATCCAGCAAATTGTCTTGCTGATGCCTATGATATTGTCTTAAATGGTTTTGAGCTTGGTGGAGGTTCTCAACGTATTTACGAACAAGACTTACAACAAAGAGCTTTCAAAGCTTTAAGTTTAACAGATGAACAAGTAAGAAATAAATTTGGTTGGTTTGTTGATGCATTAAAATATGGGACACCACCACATGGAGGATTTGCTTTAGGATTAGATCGTCTTGCCATGTTACTTACTGAAAGTGATTCTATTAGAGACGTTATTGCTTTCCCTAAAAATGCCAGTGCAACATGTCCAATGTCTAAAGCACCAAACAGTGTAGAAGAAGATCAATTAAAAGAATTAGGTATTGGAGTTTTAAAAGATGAATAACGATCGTATACAAGAAATACTTGATTTAATGGAAGAAGCAAGATTGGATTACTTTTTAATAAGTGATCCTCAATCAATTGCTTATTGTACAGGATACTATAATGATCCGCATGAAAGAATGTTTGTTTTTATGATTTCAAAACATGGGAATCATACCTTGTTCATGAATGATTTATTCTATTTAGAGCATGATTTAGATGTTAACATTGTTTGGCATAAAGATGGACAAGATGCTATTCAAACAATTGTTGATGAAATGCATTTTCCAGGAAGAATTGGAATTGATAAAAATTGGGCCTCACATTTCTTGTTAGATCTTATGAAAAAACTCCCAGATGCAAAATATATCAATGCTTCACCATGTGTTGATCTCGTTCGCATGAAAAAAGATTTACAAGAACAAGTTTTAATGATTGAATCAAGTAAAATCAATGATGCTGTTATGGAAGAAATCATTCCATTCATTCAAGAAGGCGTGACAGAAAAACAACTTGCTAAAAAATTAGATGAATTATTTTTCAATCATCATTCTACTTGTTATGGTGCGATTGTTGCATTTGGTAAAAACGCTGCTGATCCACATCATGAAAATGATGATACACCACTTAGAAAAGGTGATTGTGTACTGATTGACATGGGATGTGTTTATAAAGGGTATTGTTCTGATATGACACGTACATTCTTTTATGAAGGTATTTTGGAAGAAGAAATTAAAGTTTATGAAATTGTAAAAAAAGCAAATGAAGCTGCAGAAGCAATGATCAAACCAGGAGTTAAATTATCAGATATTGATAAGTGTGCAAGAAAAGTCATCAGTGATGAAGGCTATGGAAAATATTTTACACATCGTTTAGGACATTTTATTGGTCGAGATGTTCATGAATATGGAGATGTCTCTTCGGTAAATGAAATGGAAGTTGAGGAAGGAATGATTTTTTCAATTGAACCAGGTATTTATTTAGAAGGAAATTTCGGAGTACGTGTAGAAGATCTAGTTATGGTGACAAAAGATAGATGTCAGGTTTTAAATTCATTTACAAAAGATATTTATATTATTTAAAAACGAGCTTGTGCTCGTTTTTTTGTATAAAAAAGAAAAAAATGAGTAAACTTTTAAAGTGAAAAAATATTTTTAAAACCTCTTTAAATAGACAAATTTTGTCAACAAGAAATTATATAATAATATCAAAAGAAAGGATGAATTATATGGAAGTAAAAAGAGGAGATTTGTTTTATGCTGATTTGAGTGTAGGTGTAGGAAGTGAACAATCTGGAATTCGACCTGTTGTTGTTATTCAAAATGATAGTGGGAATCGATTTAGTACAACTATTATTATTTCACCTTTGACATCATCTAAAAAGAAAAATATTCCTACCCATACATTTATTAAATCAAGAGATGATTTAAAAGAAAATTCAATTGCCTTGCTTGAACAAATGAGGACCATTGATAAATCACGGTTGATTAGAAAAATAGGGGAATTAACGCCATTAGAAATGGAACGTATTAATAAATGTATTCGTATTAGTTTAGGGGTTTAAACTTACATAGAATGTTTCAAAACGGGCTTTGCTCGTTTTTTTTAAAAAATATACTCTTAACAAAGAAAAAGAAATCAATTTGTGATAGAATAGTTAACGAGGTGACAAGTATGTATTATTTTATAGGAATTAAAGGGTCAGGAATGGCTCCACTAGCAACAATTTTATATGAATTAGGGAACGAAGTTGCTGGAAGTGATATTGATAAATATATATTTATTGAAGATGAATTGAGAAAAAGAAATATTCCAATTTATTCATTCAATAAAGATAATATAAAGGATGGTTATCACGTAATTATTGGTAATGCTTTTGATGAATCCAATGAAGAAGTCAAAGCAGCTTTAGAAAACCCAAATGTAAAGTGTACAAGATATTATGATTTCTTAGCTGATTTTATGGAACATTATGTTTCTATTGCTGTTGCAGGAACACATGGAAAAACAACAACAACAGGTATGGCTTACCATTTATTTGAAGATTTTGATAAAACATCTGTTTTAATTGGTGATGGAACTGGACATGGACAAGTAGGAAGTAAATATTTTATTTCAGAAACATGTGAATTCCAAGATCATTTCTTACATTATCATCCAGATTATGCCATTATTAATAACATTGAATTAGACCATGTTGATTATTTTGGAAATCTTGAAAGATATATTCAATCTTTTGAACAATTTGCTAAACAAGTTAAGAAAACAGTTATTGTTTGGGGAGATGACCCTAACATTAAGAAAATTCATTTTGAAAAACATGTTTTAAGATTTGGTTTAGGTGAAAATAATGATGTTCGCGCTGTTAATGTTTTAGAAACGCCACAAGGATTATCATTTGATGTTTATATTCATCAAGAATTATTTGGACATTTTAACATACCATTATTTGGAATGCATATGTTATATAATTCATTAGCTATTATTACTCTTGGTTATTTAGAAGATATGTCTTATGACTATATTTTAAGTAAACTTCAAACATTCAAAGGAACAAAACGTCGTTATACTGTAAAAACTCAAGGAAACAATATTTTTGTTGACGATTATGCACATCATCCAACTGCAATCAGATATGTTATTGAAGCAACAAGAGTGAGATACCCTGGTAAGAAAATCGTTGCCATTTTCCAACCAGATCGTTTTTCAAGGGGAGCGCGTTTTGCTAAAGAATTTGCTCAAGAAATGGATAAAGCGGATTACCCATATTTCTGTCCATTCCCAGAAAATGCAAAACATGAAGACGGTATTGATATTGATATCTATGATATTTCAAAAAATAGTGCACGTGCTAAAGTCATTACTGAAGATGAAGCAGGTGTTAAAGAATTAATGCAATATGATAACTGTGTATTCTTATTTATGAGTAGTAAAGATATTTATAAATTTGAAGAAATGTTGATTGAAGCTAAAAAATCTATATAAAAAGAGTAAATTATGGTACAATTATTAATGAAAGTAGAGGGATGTTTATGACAACAATGGACATTTGTTACTGTGTTTTAATTTTAGCAGGTGCATTTTGTTTAGTTGCTTTGGGGGTGTTGTTTATTCGTACATCAACAGCGATTAAACAAACAGGGGATACTGTTGAAATGGCACAAGATACATTGAAAAGAGTTGATAAAGTCTTAGATGATGTCAATTACAAATTAGACTTATTAAATGCGCCTGTAGAAACAGTTGCAAAGTTCTTTGATCCTCAAAGACCAAAGTTTAATCCATTGAAAATGATGATGAGCTTTATTAAGAAAAAATAGAAAGGTGAGATAATATGAAATTAGGAAGATTTTTAACAACTTTAGGAATTGGTGCTCTTGTTGGGATGTTATTGGCACCAAAAAAAGGAAGCGAGTTAAGAGAAGAATTAAAAGGTAAAGGAAAAGAAACTCTTGATAGTGCTAAAGAAATGACAGTTGAAGACTATCAAAAATTAATTAGTGAAACAATTGATAGTATTAAAAAAACAGTTGATGAATTTGATGTTGATGACTTTAAAGATAGTTCTTTAGCGAAATTAAATGAATTAAAAGATAAATTTGATGATGTTGTAACAAAATTACAAGATAGCGACCAATATTCTAAGTTAAAAGATCAAGTTGATAATGTTATTGTCCAAGTGAATGATAAAATTAATGAAGTTAAAGAAAAAATGAGCGAACAAGAATTTGATGATTTTTCTGATTTAGAAGATGAAATTAATGACATTGAAGATGATTTAAATGTCATTATCGATGATTTAAAAGACTAATGAAAAAAGCAACGATTTATGATGTTGCAAGAGAAGCAGGTGTTTCTCTTGCAACTGTATCTCGTGTTATTAATGGATCATCAGTTGTTCGTGAAAAAACTAAAGAAAAGGTAATGAAGGTTATTGATGAACTAAACTTCAAACCTAATCAAATTGCTCGAGGTCTTGCGACAAACAAAACTACAACTATTGCAATTATCTTCCCACAATCATTATTTGCTCACGTAAAAGATATGATTGGTGGTATTGGTGATGCTGGTAGAACATTGGATTACAATATTACGATTTATACAACAGATGATATTGGAAATGGTCCAATGGACGACGTTATGGAAAAAGTCATTCGCACAAGAGCCGATGGAGTTATATTATTTAATAACGATAATATTGATCAACAAATTGAACTTGTTAAAAAACATAGTATTCCAGCAGTTGTTATTGGAATGCAAGTAAGTGATGAATCGATAGGTTCTGTTTATGTTGATGCACAAAAGATTACATATGATATTGTTAATAATTATTTAGAAAAAGGTAAAAATGATATTATTTTTGTAAGTCCTCAACAAAATCTTATTCGTACAGTTGATTTGATTGAAGGAATGAAAAAAGCTTATCAAGATCATCAATTACCATTTGATGAGTCAACACAGGTTATTAATACTTCTACTCACTATGAAGAAAGCTATACACAATTTGTTGAACATTTTAGAAATCATAAACATGATTTAGTTTTTGCAAGTTATGATAAAGAAGGGGTTGCAGTTGTTAATGCAGCAATCGATAATAACATAAACATTCCAGATGATATGGAAGTTATGGCTATGATGGATACAAGCTACTCACTTATTTGTAGACCATCACTATCAACGATTCATCTTCCAATTTATGATATGGGTGCGTTGGCTGTACGTTTACTTACTAAAATTTTAAATCAAGAAGAATTAGAAACAAAAGAAGTGTGCGTAGGCTATACAAATATTTATCGTAAATCAACTATTCAATAAACCACGAAAGTGGTTTATTTTTATATTCACTTGACTTTGAATATGAAATTTAATATGATGTATTTACAGCAATGAAGGAGATAAGTAATATTATTTAATTGTTATAGAGAGCTTGTGGTTGGTGGAAACAAGCCAAGAGATAATATGAATACACTCTGGAGCTTCTAAGTGCAAAGCTTAGACGGTGCAAGCCGTTATCTACTTGAGTGTATGTCTTTGACATGAATTTAGGATGGTACCGCGATCAACTCGTTCCTATGGGAATGAGTTTTTTATTTTAAGGAGGAAATTATGAAGATTTATGATGAATTAGTTTGGAGAGGATTAATTAAAGATGTCAGTTCTCCAGAAATTGAAGAAAAATTAAATAATGGAGGATTAACTTTCTATATTGGAACTGATCCAACAGGAGATAGTTTGCACATTGGGCATTTTTCATCATTTTTAATTAGTAAAAGATTAAAAGATGCCGGGCATAATCCAATTTTATTAGTTGGAGGAGCAACAGGATTAATTGGTGATCCTAAACCTGATACAGAAAGACCAATGATTACAAAGGAACAAGTTCAACATAACTTTGACTGTTTAAAAGCACAAGCTCAAAAGATTTTTGGTTTTGAAGTGGTTAATAACTATGATTGGTCAAAAGATTTAAACTTTATTGACTTTTTAAGAGATTATGGTAAATATTTCAATGTCAATTATATGTTGAATAAAGACATTGTAAAAAGAAGATTAGATTTAGGTATTACTTATACTGAATTTTCTTATATGATCATGCAAGCAATGGATTTCTACTGGTTACATGAAAATAAAAATTGTCAATTACAAGTTGCTGGGCAAGACCAATGGGGAAATATTACTGCTGGTATTGAATTAATTAGAAAGAAAACTGGAAAAGAAGCCTATGGTTTTACAATGCCACTTTTAACTAAAAGTGATGGAACAAAATTTGGTAAAACAAATGGTAAAGCGATTTGGTTAGATCGAGAAAAAACTTCTCCTTATGAAATGTATCAATTCTTTATTAATTCAGAAGATGATAAAGTTATTGATTACTTAAAATTCTTAACTTTCTTAACACCAGAAGAAATTATGGAATTAGAAGAAAAAAATAAAACACAACCTCATTTAAGAGAAGCACATAAAGCTTTAGCTAGAGAAGTTATTACATTCTTACATGGTAAAGAAGCTTATGAAGAAGCAGTTCAAGTTTCACAAACATTATTCTCTGGTCAAATTCAAAATTTAACTTTAGAACAAGTTGATGTTGCTTTTGAAGGTGTACCAACAGTTGAAACTGAAGAAAATGAAATGAATATTTTAGACGTTTTAATTTTAGTTGGAGCTGCTAAAAGTAAAAGAGAAGCGAGAGAATTTGTTAATGGGGGATCTGTTTTAATCAATGGTGAACGTGTTAAAGATTTAGAATTTACTGTTAAAAAAGAAGATGCTTTTGGACAAAGCAAAACAGTTATTCGTCGAGGAAAGAAAAATTATTTTGTATTAAAATATAATGGATAAAAGCTCTTAGGAGCTTTTTTTCATAAAGAATATGGTATACTATCTAATAAGGAGGGACGGTTATGGAAAAATTAAGAAGTATTTTTAATTTTATATATGGATATTATTTAGATTACCGCTATAAAGTACCACCTGCATCTGCTTTGTCTTTTGCTTATTATATGATACTTTCAATTATCCCAATATGTACATTATTAGCTTTTTTTACACCGTTTTTTCCTTTAGATATTAAAACAGCACAAGAAATTTTATCATATTATTTAAGACCGGATGTGACAAAAATGGTTATTCAACTGATAAAACCACGTTCTTTATCAATAACAACTATAACAACTTTAATAGCGTCTATCTTTGTTGTAAGTAGAGGTTTTTATCAGTTACATCGTATTTCTAAAAATATGTTTCCTAATGATAAAGAATATCCATTTTTCATTGATCAAGGAATTACTTTTTTAAAAACCATTCTTATCTTTATTTTAATACTTGCAGTGATTTCTTTATTGATTATTTTTCCGATTTTTAAGATTATCTTTATTGATCAACATAATTTTATAACAAGAGTTTTATTCTTATTTATCATTATTTTTGTTATTTTATTTTTATTATATAAAATTATTCCTGATCAAAATGTAGAATTTTTAGATACAATTAAAGGAACAGTCGTTGCAACATTATTGATTGAATTGATTATAGGTATTTTATCTATTTATTTTTCTATTGTTGATTATAGCAACGTTTATGGTCCGTTAGCGGCGTTGGTTATGTTGATGTTTTCGATTGCTGTATGTTCAGAAGCTATTTATTTTGGTATGTATGTTATTTTTGAATGTCATATTCGAAGATTAATAAAAAAATTATAAAGGAGAAAAGTAATGTATCCTTATATCAATTTTGAAAAAACAGGCAAACAAATACAAAAGTATATGAATCAAGGTGGCTATTGTGTTCAAGATATTCAGACTTATCTAGGACTTTCTTGTAAACAAAGTGTTTATAAATGGCTAAAAGGAAAGTCATTACCTAATTTAGAACATTTATGTGCTTTAAGTTATTTGTTTCATTGTACGCTAGATGATTTAGTTGTTACACAAATGAATTATTATGTAATCAAAGAAACAATATGTCAGTATTCATTAGGAGATTGTTAATGATTTATTTAGTAATAATAAATGTATTAGGCTTTTTGATAATGGGCCTTGATAAAGCAAAAGCAAAAAAACAAAAATATCGTATTTCTGAAAATACTTTGCTTTTTGTGGCTTTGATGGGTGGAAGTTTAGGAAGCTATTTAGGTATGTATTGTTTTCATCATAAAACGAAACATGTGAAATTTTATATAGGTATGCCGTTGATTTTATTTATACAAATCTTGATTTATTGTTTTTATTTTTATACAAAATTCTAGACAAGAATTTTGTATATGCTATAATACAAATGTATTAAGCGAATGCTTTGATCCACATTGTTAGGGAAAAAAACAGTGTGGTTTTTTTATGGAGGAATTTATGAAAACAAATAAAAAAGATATTATCAGTATATTACTTGGAAATACGTTACTTGCACTTGCGGTTATTTTATTTATTGTTCCAGGGCATTTATTAAGTGGAGGGACAACAGGTATTTCTTTATTTTTAAATCATTATTTTCATTTACCTATTTCAATATTTACTTTTATTTTTAATTTTATTGTTTTTATTATTGGTGCACTTATTTTAGGAAAGAAATTTGCTTTACAAACACTTATTTCAACTTTCTATTATCCATTTATTTTAGGTGTGTTTGAATTTTCTTTTCAAGGTTTTTATTTAACCGATGATATTTTAATTAATACACTTTTTGCTGGCGTTTTAGTTGGGGTTGCTATTGCTATTGTTATTAAAGCAGGGGCTTCAACAGGAGGTATGGATATTCCACCCCTTATTTTAAATAAATTATTTAAAATTCCTGTTTCTATTTCAATGTATGTTTTTGATTCATTAATTGTGTTAGCGCAATTTGGTTTTTCTGATGTTAGACAATGTCTTTATGGAATCGTGTTAATTTTTATTTATACAATGGTTATTGATAAGATTTTAGTAATGGGTGCTCAAAAAATCGAAGTTAAAATCATTTCTTCAAAATATGAAGAAATTAGAAAGGCTATTTTAACGAATGTCGATCGTGGAGTAACAATGCTTCATGGACAAACAGGCTATTTATTAGAAAATACAGAAGTTTTAATTAATGTTATTTCGACAAGAGAACTTGTTCAAGTTGAAAGAATTGTAAAATCTATTGATGAAGATGCGTTTATGATTATTTCAAATGTTCATGAAGTTCAAGGTAGAGGCTTTAACTTGGAAAAGGAATATATTGAAAAATAAGATGTTTCATTTAGCTTTGTATTTTGATGAAAAAACAAATCAAAAGTTTTCTTTTTTAAATAAAAAAGTCGAAAAAGAACTACATCAAAATTATTTAGAAAATCATCATATTCCTTTTCATCTAACAATTGCGACTTATAAAGAAATAGAGGAAAAGAAATTTATTGAACAGGCAAATCAGCTTTTTGAAAAAGAAAGTAGTCAAGAGCTCTATTTTGTTTCGTTAGGTTGTTTTCAAAAATCGACGCTTTATTTACTACCTGTATATAATGAATTTTTAAATCAACTAATTTTAAAAATCTATCAAACTTTTGATGAATATGTATCTATTTCACAAAAAAATCGTTATTTACCGTACCACTTTGTACCTCATGTTTCTATAAGTAGAAAGTTAAATGAACAACAAACCAGTCAAGCGTTCAAGATATTGAATCATTATTTTGAACCTTTTTATGGAAAAGTCATACAGGTTGCATTAGTAAAGACAAATCCGTATCAGGAAATAAAGATATGGAATCTATAATGCTTGCAAGGCATGATAGAAGCTAAAAAAGAAGCATTTTACACAAAATGTTTCTTTTTTTATAATGAAGACAAGGGGAGAAATGAAAATGTTTTCAAATAAAGAATTAAGAAGTATGATCATTACTTTGTTTTTTGAACAATTACTGGTTATGCTTGTTGGAATTGTTGATACTTTTGTTGTAAGTAGCTGCGGGGAAGCGGCTGTTTCGGGAGTATCACTAGTTAACCAATTTAATACAATTTTTATTTATTTATTTACAGCACTTGCTTCAGGAGGAGCAATCGTTGTCAGTCAATATATTGGTAATAAAGATGAAAAAAGAACGATTTTATCATCAAGTCAGTTATTGATGTTTTCCATTGTTTTTTCAATTATTTTATCAATTCTTGTATTGATTTTTAATAAACAACTTTTAGGATTACTATTTGGTAAAGTTGAATCAGATGTTATGAAGGCGTGTGTAACTTATTTACGTATTTCAGCATATTCTTATCCAGCACTTGCTATTTATAATGCAGGAGCAGCGTTATATCGTTCGATGGCTAAAACAAAAGTAACGATGTATATTTCTTTTGTTGCTAATATCATCAATGTTATTGGAAATATTATCGGTGTCTATGTTTTAAAGGCAAGAGTTGCAGGGGTTGTGTATCCTTCACTTATTTCTCGTGTTTTTTCAGCAATCATTATCACAGTTTTATGTTTTAATAAAAAATTGAAAGCTTACTATGATTCAAAAGATATTTTTAGATTTGATGGAAAGATGCTCAAACGTATTTTAAATATAGCAATTCCTAATGGGGTCGAAAATGGAATTTTCCAACTTGTAAAAGTGGCTTTAAGCTCAATTGTAGCGATGTTTGGAACCTATCAAATTGCAGCCAACGGGGTTGCACAAAGTATTTGGTCATTAGCGGCACTTATTGGTTCAGCAATGGGGCCTGTCTTTATTACTGTTATTGGACAATGTATGGGAGCAAAGGATGTTGATCAAGCAAAATTCTATTTCTCTAAACTTATTAAATGGTCGCTTGCTTTTTCAATTGTATGGAATGTACTTGTTTTAGCGATGACACCATTTATCTTACAATTCTATAATCTTGCGAATGAAACAAAACATTTAATTATTATTCTTGTTATTATTCATAATATTGCCAACACCGTTGTCTTCCCACTTTCTGGACCATTATCTCAAGGATTAAGAGCTACAGGAGATGTCAAATTTACGATGATTGTTTCAATTGCTTCAACAGTGGGTGGAAGACTTGTCTTATCTATTATTCTTGCTTTAGGACTTCATTTAGGTGTTATTGGAATTGCTCTTGCAATGTGCGGCGATTGGACAATTCGTGCGATTATTTTCTATTATCGTTATAAATCAAATGCTTGGACAAAATTTGAAGTTATTTAAAAAGAGGATTTTATGATATAATGTTTTCAAACTAAGAAAGGAGTATTTTTATGGCAATTGATATTAAAGAAATACTTGCAAATGGTTTGTTAGACTTATGCCACAAAAAAGACTTATCTCAAATAACAGTTAAAGATCTCCTAGAAACAACAGGAGTTAGTAGACAAACATTTTATAATCATTTCTTAGATAAAAATGATTTAATTCAATATATTTACAATCATAAAATTATCAATCGTTTTAATGGGCAAAATACAAATCTTGATTTCTATGAATCACTTATCGAATCTTTTGAACATATGAAACAATATCAAACCTTTTTAAAACAGGCTTGCTTAATGGATGGACAAAATTGTTTAAAAGAATACATTTCTAAACATTGTGAGGAATTTGATTTAAAATGGCATCAACAACTTTATGGTGAAGAACCAATGCCAGACGCCTTAAAATTTGCAACGATATATCATGCGAATGCTTCAAGTGCAATGACTTTGTCATGGATTTTGTCGGATATGAAAGTCCCTGTGGAAGAAATGGCAAAAATGATTACCCAAATGCGAGGGCTTGGAATGGATGATTTATTTCAAGGAAGTGATTGTACAACAAATCCTTATAAAATTGACAAATAGTCTTTTTTGTCAATTTGTTGACAGAGTAATTTAATTATAAATTACTCTTTTTTTTTAGCGTGTTACAATAAGAGTGAAAGAAGGGAAATGTATGAAAAAGACACTTTATTTAATGAGACATGGACAAACCTTGTTTAATTTACAACATAAGATTCAAGGATGGTGTGATTCTCCACTTACAGAATTAGGAATCAAACAAGCAAAAGTTGCGGGAAAATGGTTTAAAGATCACGATATTACTTTTGATCATGCTTATTCAAGTACGAGTGAAAGATGTTGTGATACATTAGAACTTGTGACAGATATACCTTATGTACGTACTAAAGGTTTAAAAGAAAACTATTATGGAGAGTTAGAAGGAGAAAGTGAAAGATTAAATTCTCATTTAACACCTAAAGATTGTGAAACATTCTATTTACAATATAAAGGAGAATCTTCTAATACGACAAGAGACCGTATGGTAAAAACTTTAACAGAAATTATGAATAAAGAAGACCATCATAGTGTTTTAGCCGTGAGTCACAGTGGGGCTTGTTTTAACTTTTTAAGAGCTTTCCAAGATCCTATGGAAGAATTAAAAAAAGGATTTGGAAACTGTTGTATTTTTATTTATGAATTCGATAATGGAACATTTACATTAAAAGATGTAATTAGACATCAAATCTAGGAGGAAATATGGAATACGTTAATTTAGGTAATACAGATATTAAAGTTTCAAAAGTATGTTTAGGATGTATGGGCTTTGGTGAGCCACAAGCAGGAATGCATTCTTGGACACTTCCTTATGAAGAATCCCAAAAAATCATTAAACATGCCCTTGATCAAGGAATCAACTTTTTTGATACAGCAATGGGTTATCAAGGTGGAACATCAGAAGAATATTTAGGACGTGCAATTAAAGAATTTTCAAAAAGAGAAGATGTTGTTATTGCGACTAAATTTATGCCACGTAGCCAAGTACAAATTGACCAAGGAGTCAGTGCTCGAGAACATATTGAAACATGTTTAAATAATAGTCTAAAAAGATTACAAATGGATTATGTAGATCTTTATATTCTTCATCGATGGGACAATGTAACACCCATTAAAGAAACAATGGAAATCTTAAATGATCTTGTTAAATCAAAAAAAGTAAGAGCCATTGGTGTTTCTAACTGTTTTGCTTGGCAAATTGCTAGAGCTAATGAAATTGCCAAAAACAATGGATGGGCAACTTTCCAATCAATTCAAGGACATTACAATCTTATTTTTAGAGAAGAAGAAAGAGAAATGAAACCTTATTGTGATTTAATGGGGGTTTCGATGACACCATACAGTTCACTTGCTTCTGGAAGACTTTCAAGACATCCAGGGGAAACATCTAAAAGATTAAAAGAAGATACCTATGCTAAAGGTAAATATGATGAAAGCGAAAAAGAAGATCTTGTCATCATTCAAAGAGTTGAAGAACTTGCTAAAAAAAGAAATTGTTCGATGTCAGAAATTTCTTTAGCGTGGTTAATGTCTAAAATAACTTCACCAGTTGTTGGTGCGACAAAACTTAGTCATATTGATACGACTTGTAAGGCTTGTGATTTAAAATTAACAGTTGAGGAAATGAAATATTTAGAAGAATGTTATAAACCACATCCATTAGTGGGTGTCATGAAAGAAAATAATCAATAAAAACAAGAAAGATTCTTTTCTTGTTTTTTATTTTTTGTTATATTATAAAAGATGAACAAGAAAGAGAGTAGATAATATGGGTATTGTAGTAATTGGTGCAGTTTTTGTAGATATTAAAGGATTTCCACTAGATGCATATATTCCAACTGGAAGAAATGCAGGACATATTAAATATATTCATGGTGGTGTAAGTAGAAATGTGGTAGAAGATATAGCAAACATTGAATTACGTCCAACATTTTTATCAATTGTTGATGATAGTGCTTTGGGAGAAGATGTTATTCGTAAATTACAAAGACATAAAGTTAATACAGAATATGTTCAAAAAATTCCTGAAGGAATGGGAACATGGCTAGCTGTATTTGATAATGATGGTGATTTGGCAGGTTCTATTTCTCAACGTCCAAATTTAATGCCAATTTTGGATTTAATTAATGAAAAGGGCGATGAAATATTCAAAGATTGTGATTCAATTGTTTTAGAAGCTGATATTGATCCTGAAATTATAAAAACTGTTTTAGATTATTCAAAAAAATATAACAAAAAAGTATTTGGTGTTATTTCGAATATGACACTTGCAGTTGAAAGAAGAGACTTATTACAACAATTTGATTGTTTGGTATGCAATGAATTAGAGGCAGGTATTTTCTTTGCTGAAAATTATAGTAAAAAAAGTCCAAAAGATTTATGTGAAATCATTTATCAAAAAGTTTCTGCAGGAGCTATTAAATCAATGGTTGTTACAATGGGAAGCAAAGGAAGTATTTATGCCGACCATTTAGGAAATAAAGGAATCTGTCTTGCTAAAAAAGTAACTGTTAGAGATACAACAGGTGCTGGTGATGCTTTTTGTGCAGGGTTAACAATAGGACTTACTTATGGAAAAGAACTTTCTGATGCAGTTGAAATTGGAACAAAATTAGCAGCTTCTGTTATTACATCATCAGAAAATGTATGTCCACGTTTTTTACCACGTGAATTGGGATTGGATATGGATGTATCTGATTGTTAAAAATATCCTAGAGGATTAGGATATTTTTTTTGACAGTCTATAAATAAAGTTATAGAATATGTGCAAGTAGGTGAATTTTATGGATTTAAAGAAAATAAAAATAACAAAACAAGCTAAAATATGTTTGAGTCTCCTTATAGCCATTATCATGCTTCTTTTTATCATTATTATTTTGTATAATGATAAATTTTATCCAAATACCTCAATAGGTGGAATAGATGTTTCAAATATGACTTTGTCAGAAGCTAAAAATGCTGTTCAAACGGATTTGAAAAATCATGTTCTTGTTATTAAAGGCAGAAATAATGCAAAATATGAATTAAGAGGCGCGGATATTGATTTGAATGCTAATTATGAAAAACAAGTAGAAGATTGCTTTAAAAAGACACATGGATTATTTTCGTTTTATAAAATAATTTCAGGTGAAGATTTTGATGTAAATTTTGATGTTTCTTATAATAAAGAGGCCTTTAAAAATAATCTTTTTCAATCATTTTTAATAACAGGAGATAATTATAAAATTACAGCACCAGTAGATGCACATGTGGAATATGATAAGACTGCTAAAAGTGGTAAAGTTATTAAAGAAAAACAAGGAAATCAATTAGATCAAGATAAGTTTTATAGTTATGTTGAAAAGTCTATTCAACAATTAAAGACAAGAGTCAATTTAGATAAGGCAAATGTTTATTTAAAACCAAAATATGTACAAACTGATAAAGAGGTACTAAATGAGCTAAGCCAGTATAATAATTACTTATGTCGTTGGGTTCGTTTTGATATGGGTGAAAAACACTATGAAATAATTTTCCCTAAAGAAATTAAAGATTGGATAGTTATTGGTGATGATGCTTCTGTTTCAATTGATCAAGAAAAAATGGCGCAATGGGTTGAAAAATTCTGTTTGAAATACAAAACAGTAGGAAAAACAAGAAAATTCAAGTCACATACTGGTGAAGTATTAGAAGTATCTGGTGGAGATTATGGATGGCAAATTGATTATAGTCAAACTGTTGATCAAGTTTATAAAGCGTTGACAGAAAATAATACGCAAAGTGATGTAGATGCATATGTAAAAAATAAAAGTAATACAAACAAGAAAAAACTACTTAAGAAGTTAGAACCTATTTATAAAAATAAAGCTTACAAAATGAACTTTGAAAATCCAACAGAAGATTATAATACTCAAACATATAGCGAAGTGGATATTTCAGAGCAAATGGTTTATGTCTTCCAAAATGGACAAGTTGTTTATAGTGCAAAATGTGTAACAGGACTTCCAAGTGATGTAACACGTTCTACTAAAACAGGATGCTGGTATATAAAAGATAAAAAACTCGAATATACTTTAACAGGTGCGGATTATACAACACCAACTAAATATTGGGTTCGTATTACATGGACTGGAACAGGATATCATTATATGAATCGAAGTGATTGGGATAAATGGTCGCCTGAATTATATAAAACAAGAGGTTCTCATGGATGTATTAATTTACAATTAGAAGATGTTAAAAATATTTACAATCTTGTTTCTATGAGAGACATGGTATTTATACATGATTAGAAACCATCGAAAGATGGTTTTTTAATTTGCAAATGAATTGCATATTTATTGACATAATAAAAGAGGAATGCTAGAATCTAGGAAAATGCAAATGAATTGCAAATAAGAGGTGGTAATATGCGTTATAAAACGAAAACTTTTCAATTGATTGAAAATTACTTGAAAACGTGTTGTGATAAATGCTTTCGAGCACATGATGTTTACGATTATATCGTAGCAAATGAAATGAAAGTAAATATCTCAACTGTTTATAGGAATTTAGAACAGTTTGTTGATGCAGGACAATTAATTAAATATAAATCGGGGAATAATGATGTTTGGATGTATCGTCTCAATCAACAGTTTAGTCAATGTCATGAACATCTTCATTTACAATGTAAAGAATGTGGAAAAATTATTCATATAAAAAAAGAATCGATGGATTCTATCATCACAATGCTAGAAAAAGATTATAAATTCTTTTTAGACTGTGATATTTCTACTATTGGTGGTTTATGCAAAACATGTATGATGAAAAAGGAGTTAAAATGAACAAATTATTAAAATACACATTTATGTTATTATGCTGTTTTTTGCTGATGGGATGTTTACCTTTAGATAAAGAAACAGATAAAAAAAGTATTGTTTGTACAACGTATGCCCAATATAATTGGTTACAAGAAATTATTGGGGAGAATAATTCAACATTTGAACTTACTTTACTTATTAAAGATGGAGCTGATTTACATAGTTATCAGCCAACAATTAAAGATTTAGCAAAGGTATCATCTGCTGACTTATTTGTATATGTTGGTGGAGAATCCGACCAATGGGTAAGTGATGCGTTAAAAGAAGCAAAAAATAAAAATATGTTAGTTGTTGATATGATGGATGTTTTAAAAGAGAGAATCAAGGAAGAAGAACATGTGGAAGGAATGAAAGAAGATCACGACGAAAATGAAGATGAAAGTGAATATGATGAACATGTTTGGCTTTCACTTATTAATGCACATGAAGTGGTTCGCTATCTATCAAATGAAGTGCAAAAATTAGATGATGTCCACAAAAAAACATATGAAGAAAATACGATACGCTATTTAAATGATATTGATGATTTAAATCATCAATATGAACAAGTGGTAGAAAATGCCACTACTAAAACATTACTTTTTGCAGATCGTTTTCCATTTAGATATTTACTGGATGATTATGATCTTAATTATTATGCGGCTTTTCCTGGATGTTCTGCAGATGTCGAAGCAAGTTTTTATACGATTACTTTTCTAGCAAATAAAATAGATCAATTGGATTTAAAAAGTATTTTTGTTATTGATCAAACAAATTTAAAAATTGCACAAACAGTTAAAGATAATACACAAAAGAAAAATCAAAAAATTATGTATTTAGATTCTTTACAGTCAGTTGATGATCAGAAAATCAAGGATTGTTATAGTTATTTAAAGGCAATGAAATATAATTTAAAAGTCCTTAAAAAGGCATTATAAAATAAGGAGATATTATGTCATATATAAAGGTAGAAGATTTATCATTGGGATATGATAGTGAAATTGTTTGTTCAAATATAAATTTTGAAATTAATAAAAATGACTATTTATGTATTATAGGAGAAAATGGGGCAGGGAAAAGTACCTTGATCAAGACAATTTTAGATTTAAAAGAAAAAAAAGCAGGTAAGATTTTATTTTCTGAAAATTTAAAAAAATCAGAAATAGGGTATCTTCCTCAACAAACAGTTGTTCAAAAAGATTTTCCAGCAACTGTCTATGAAGTTGTTTTATCAGGTATGTTGTCACAATTAAAATATCGCCCTTTTTATACAAAAAAAGAAAAAAAACATGCAAAACAAGAAATGGAAAAATTGGGAATTACGCATTTACAAAATAAAAGTTATCGCCAGTTATCTGGTGGACAACAACAACGTGTTTTATTAGCAAGAGCTTTATGTGCTTCAGATAAAATTATATTATTAGATGAACCAGTAACTGGTTTGGATCCTCAGGTTACACAAGAATTTTATGGCTTATTAAAATCATTAAATGAACAAGGAATGACTATTGTCATGGTTTCTCATGACTTATCTGTATTAAAATATGCAACACATGTTTTATATTTAAAGAAAAAAGTTCCCATTTTTATGGAGAAAGAAATGTTTATTGAAAGGTATGGAAAGGAGATTTATAATGACTAATTTTATTGCAACATTACAATATTATTTTTCTTATCCTTTTGTACAGTATGCTTTAATTGTTGGAGTTTTAATTGCTTTATGTTCTTCGTTATTAGGAGTAACACTTGTTTTAAAACGTTTTTCATTTATTGGGGATGGTCTTTCACATGTTGCCTTTGGGGCAATGGCTGTGGCGACGGTTTTACAGTTTACATCACAAACTTTATTTATCATGATTGTTACAGTTATTGCAGCTATTTTTCTTTTAAGGACGGGGCAAAATACTAAAATAAAAGGAGATTCGGCTATTGCTATGCTATCTGTAGGAGCTTTAGCTATCGGTTATTTAGTAATGAACATTTTTTCAACTTCAGCTAATGTTTCTGGAGATGTTTGTTCAACGCTTTTTGGGTCAACAACAATTTTAACTTTGACACATTTTGAAGTAATCGTTTGTATTGTTATGTCATTGCTTGTTGTGTTGTTTTATGTTTTATTTTATAACCGAATCTTTGCAGTTACTTTTGATGAAGAATTTATGAAGGCAACGGGTAAAAAAGTAGAATTATATAATTTGATTATTGCTGTTTTAACAGCCGTTATTATTGTTCTTGCGATGAATTTAGTAGGTTCATTATTAATTACAGCTTTACTTATTTTTCCAGCTTTGTCAGCAATGAAAATAATAAATAGTTTTAAAGGAGTCGTTATTTATTCTGCAATTTTATCAGTTATTGGAGCATTTGTAGGAATTATATTATCAATATTGTTTTCAACTCCTGTTGGAGCAACTGTTGTTTTTATTAATATTATGATCTTTATTATTAATTGGATAATTTCAATATTTAAATAAGTGATTGAAAATCCTTTCTTTTCAAAAAGAAAGGATTTTGTTAAAATATATGAGGTGATTATAAATGGATGGAATATTATTAATAAATAAACCTGCAGGCTATACAAGTCATGATATTGTAGGAATAGTAAGAAAAAAATTACATACAAAAAAAGTAGGACATTGTGGAACATTAGATCCTGATGCAACGGGTGTACTTGTTGTATGTGTCAATAAAGCAACAAAAGCAATTCAATTTTTGATGAGTGATACAAAAGTATACAGGGCAACTTTATCGCTAGGGAAAAGTACAGATACATATGATGCCAGTGGAAAAATATTAGAAGAAAAAGAAGTTGGACAAATATCAAAAGCACAAGTTATTGATGTTTTAAATTCATTTTTAGGAAAATCTAAGCAAAAACCGCCAATTTATTCAGCAATTAAAGTAAATGGTAAAAAGCTTTATGAGTATGCAAGAAATGGTGAAGAAGTAGAAATTAAAGAACGTGATATAGAGATTATGATGATTGAATTAATTGATTTTTCAAATAATGAGATTGTTTTCGATGTTAAATGTTCTAAAGGAACCTATATTCGTTCTTTATGTGTTGATATTGCTAAAAAACTAGGGTATCCAGGACATATGTCTCATCTAGAAAGAAGACAGGCAGGGCGCTTTTTAATTACTGATTGTATTACTTTAGAACAGTTAGAAAATGATGATTATTCTTTACATTCAATAGATGACGCTTTGTGTGGCTTTCCTCAATTAAAATTAGATGATCCAACGCCAGTTTATCATGGTAAACAAATTAAAAGTGATTTGACTGGCCAAGTAGCGATTTATGATAATCAAAATCATTTATTAGCTATTTACGAAAGTACGGGACAAGGCTATTTGAAAAATGTTAGAGGTCTATGGTGATGGAAATCATTCATTTGTCAGTTGATACTCCCATGCAAGTTCATGATTCTGTTTGTGCACTAGGCTTTTTTGATGGTGTTCATTTAGGACATCAACAACTTTTAAAAGAGGTTGAACATATTGCTAAAGAAAAGGAACTAAAAAAAGCGATAATGACATTTTCTGTACATCCTAAACAAATTTTAGAAAATAATGATTATCATTATTTGATGTCATTATCTGAAAAAATAAATATTTTAAAACAATGGCAATTTGACTATTTTTATATTATTGATTTTGATCAAACTGTTGCAAATTTAAAACCCAATATTTTTTTACAAAATTATATTATAAATCATCAAATAAAACATGTTGTATGTGGTTTTGATTTTCATTTTGGAAAAAAAGGAATGGGTGATGTACATGTTTTACAAGAAAATAAATCATTTGATGTCACTGTCATAGAAGAGTACAGTGAAGATGCATTAAAAGTATCTTCATCGTACATAAAAAAGTTGTTGAATGAAGGAATTATTGAAAAAGCAAATCATTTATTGACACGATTTTATCGTGTCTCTGGACAGGTTATTTATGGTTTGCAAAATGGGAGAAAGATTGGTTTTCCTACGGCCAATATTGATTATGGACACTATGTTGTTTTAAAAAAAGGTGTTTATGGGGTCTATATAACTATTAAAGGAAAGCAATATAAAGGAATGGCTAATATTGGTTATAATCCTACAGTAGGGCTTATTGATAACTTATCTTTAGAAGTCAATATTTTTGATTTTGATCAAGATATTTATGGTGAAGATGTGGATGTGGATTTTGTGTTTAGGGTAAGAGATGAAAAGAAATTTAAATCTTTAAATCATTTAAAAGAACAATTACAAAAAGATAAAAAACATATTGATCAATTTCTGGATTAATATGTTTTTCTTTTGTCTAAAATATAAGAGGTGAAGAAAATTGCTTTATATTCATTTATTTCTAGCAAATTTAATATGGGGATTAAATGTGATTGTTACAAAATTAAATTATGATTCTTTTCATCCTCTTTTTTTAGCAATGATAAAGATACTTTTTTCTGTATTAGCGCTGCTGTTTTATATTTATTATAAAAAAATTTCTTTTGAAAAAGTAGCTATAAAAAAATTAATAGTGCAAACAAATTTAATTAATGTTATTAATTTTTTGTTGACATATTATGGTATGCAATATGTAGAAGGGACGATGACAGCAACGATTAATTGTTTAGCACCAGTTATGATGTTTATTGTATCTGTTTCTTTGTGCAAATGGAATTGGAAAATTCTGATCTCATTCATGATGAGTTTTTTAGGATTTTTATTAGCCATTCATTTTCGACTTTTTAATATAGGAAAGGGAATCTTTTTTTTAATAACGGCATTGTTTATTTACAATTTTGGTAATTATCGATTAAAAGATATTACACATAATCCATTCATTTATAACTTATATATGTTATTAATAGCTTTTTTTGAATTTATTGTTATTTTGTTGTTTCAAAAGAATGATTTATTTAAAACAGTAAACACTTTTTCTTTATGGTTATTTATTTTAACTTCTGGAATTGGATATGCTTATATTCAATGTGTTTATTTTTTATCAATTCATTCAATAGGTCCTTTAAAAACAAGTTTTTTTATGGCATTTAGTCCTGCTTTTACCTATTTTTTCTCTTTGATTTTATTAAAAGAAAAATTTGATTTTTTTGTTTTAATTGGATTTATAGTGATTTTTACAACTTCGTTTTATTTTATCTCAAAGAAAGAAAATTAGATTTAGACAAGTATATGACTTCATGATATACTTATATGTAGAAATGTGATTAAAAGAGGTTGTTAACATGAAATATTTGAATGAAATTATAAAAGTATTAGGAATGAAAACAATTATTATTATTTCGGTAAGTATTTTAGTTTTGATATTGGTTATTTTGACATATCGCTTGTTAAAATTAAAACATTATCGTAATGAAATTGTTGATTTAGAAAATAAAATGAATGCAATTAAATCCTTACCTATTCAATATCGACTAGGGAGGGTAAAAGGAATTGCTAAAAATATGCCAGAATTGCAAGAAAAATATGAAACTTATGATGCAAAATTTGCTGAACTAACAGATCTTCAAAATGATGAAATCATTCCGCTTGTTAATGATATTGATGAAGCACTTTATTATCGAAAATTACGAGGTGTTCAAAAAAAGATGAACTCTTTAGAGGAAAAAGTGATTCATTATGCAAAGGAATCAAAACAACTTTTAAAAGATATAGAAGTTATTACAGAAATTGAAAATATTCAAAGATTAGAAATTATCAAAGTTAAAGAAAAATATCGTGCTACAAATGATAACTATGCACAGCTTCGTTTTAAAGTTGAAGACTACGTTCCTAAAGTACAAGATGTATTTCATGATATTGATGAACGCTTTGTTGAATTAGAAAATTATATGAATAATCAACAATTTGAAGAAGCTAAGACATATACAGAAGATATTTCAAAATATATCGATGCTTTGGATCAACAGTTAAGTGATTTACCTACATATATTTCTGTTGTTCGTCAATATTTACCAAAACGCTTAAATGAACTAAAGTCAATTATGCAAGATATGCAAGAAAAAGATTTTGCTGTTGAAAGAATGAATGCTACGATCCGTATTTCTAAGATTGATAATGATTTACACGAGACAGAAAAAAATATAAAGAATTTAAAATTGGAAAACGTTGGACAAAATATAGAAGTCATGACGGATGAGTTAAATCTATTGTATTCTGATTTTGAAAAAGAAAAGAATGCATATGCACTCTACGAAGAAAAACGAAATGAATGTTATAAATTCGTTAATAAGATAGAAAGTGGACTTTTAGAAGCTAAAGAAAGTATTCATGAGTTAGAAAAAAACTATATTTTAGGTGATTATACGATTACAATAGAAGATGATTATAATCAATTTCAATCAATTGTTGATGATTTAGCGGAAATTACAAAGATTATTGAAACTAAAGATTTTTCTTATATAGAAATGATTGATGATTTTTCAAGAATTGTTGAACAAAGTAAACCATATAATGATTCTTTGATTAAACATATTGAATTAGCAGAAACATTACGTATTCAAGAAAAGAGAGCTTTGGATGAGTTAGACAATATTAATATTGTTTTATTAGAAATTAAATCTGAAATTAGAAATAAACATTTACCAATGATTAGTGAATCTTATCAAGATTATATTGATGACTCTTATCAAAAAGCAGATTCCATCTTAAATTTTATTAGAAAAAGACCAATTGATTTAAAGAGTTTATCACTTCAAGTAGATGCTGCAAGAGATGTTATTTATAAATTGTATGATAATGTGCATAATTTGATTGTTACTGCTGAAATGGTAGAGGATGCAATTGTTTTTGGAAATAGATATCGTTCTTCATTTTTAGAAGTTAATACAGAGCTTACAAAAGCGGAATTACTTTATAGAAATGGGGAATATACTAAAGCTTTATCCACAGCTGTTGATATTATTGAAAAAATAAAACCGGATTCTTATGAAATGTTGGTTAATAAAAAAAGTCCTAAGGCTGAATAGGACTTTTTTCATGAGGGTCATATGTTATCGAAAATTGAATAAAAATAAAATATGGAGGGAAATATGGTATATCTAGATTATGCTGCGACCACACCTTATAATAAGGATGTTTTAAAAACATATACACAATTGTTAGAAAAATATTTTTATAATGCTGATAGTATTTATAGTCAAGGAATTGAAGTGAATCGCTTATTAGAAAAATCGAGAGGTTTACTTGCTAAAATGTTAGATGTTGATGAAGAAGAAATGATTTTTACAAGTTGTGGAAGTGAAGCAAACAATATGGCTATTAAAGGAATTGCTTTTCAATATCAAAATAGAGGGAAACATATTATCACAACTTCGATAGAACATTCTTCAGTGTATGAAACATGTAAAGAATTAGAAGAAGTATTTGGATTTGAAGTAACTTATTTACCTGTTGATCATACGGGACATATTCATATTGATGATTTAAAGAAAAGTATTCGAAATGATACGATTTTAGTGAGTGTCATGTGTATTAATAATGAAGTTGGATCTATTCAACCCATTGAGGAAATAAAAAATGTACTCAAAGATCATCCGCTTGTTAAGTTCCATGTTGATATGGTGCAAGCTTTAGGTAAGATAAAGATAGATTTAAAAGGTATCGACTGTGCATCGTTTTCTGCACATAAAATAAATGGTTTAAAGGGGAGCGGATTGCTTTTTAAAAGAAAATCTACTACTTTAGTACCACTTATTAATGGAGGACAGCAAGAGTTTGGTTTACGTGGAGGAACTAGTAATGCTTGCACGTATATTGTTCTTGCTAAAACTTTAAGATTAGCATTAGAAAATTTTGATCAAAAAGAAAAATATGTTTCGAAATTAAATAAATATTTAATAAAAGAATTACAGACAATTCCAGATGTTATTATTAACACTGGAGGTAAAGTGTCAAGTCATATTGTTAATTTTTCATGTATTGGTTATAAACCAGAAGTTATTTTGCATGCTTTGGAGGAAAAAGATATTCTTATTTCTACAAGAAGTGCGTGTAGTTCTAAAACAAGTGATGTTTCTAGGGTGATGCAACAATTGCATTTGCCTGATGAAGTTGCAAAAAGTGCTTTGAGAGTAAGTATAAGTGATTTGACAAAAGAAGAAGAAATTGATAAATTTATTTATTGTTTGAAAGAAGTATTAGATTCAATAAAAAAACAGAGGTAAGATATGGAAGCAAATTATATTGTCGTTCGTTTTGGAGAACTTACAACAAAAGGTAAAAATAGAAAATTATTTACACAAAAATTATTAAAAAACGCAAAAGAAATTCTTTTTGAATTTCCACAATTACAATATCAATTACAATATGATCGTTTATACATTTATCTAAATGGTGCAAATCATTTGTTAGTCAATGAAAAATTAAAAACAGTTTTTGGTATTCATTCTTTTTCAAATGCCTATAAATTTGAAAAAGATCTAGATGTTGTTAAAGATGCAATTGCTAAAATGATCAACGAAGATTCAAAAACAACGTTTAAAATTAACACAAAACGTAGTGATAAAACATTTCCTAAAAAGTCACAAGACATTAATAGAGAAATTGCAGGACATGTTTTTCATCATGTAGATAGACAGTTAAAAGTAGATGTTCATCATCCAGAAATGTTGGTTACAGTTGAGATTAGACATGACGCTATTTACGTTATGACAAATGTTATCAAAGGTGCAGGTGGATATCCTGTTGGTATTGGTGGAAAGGCATTGTTAATGTTATCGGGTGGAATTGATTCTCCTGTAGCAGGATATTTAACTTTAAAACGTGGTGTCGATATTGAATGTGTTCACTTTGCAGCGCCACCATACACAAATGAATTTGCTAGAGAAAAAGTTTTTGATTTAGTAGATAAATTAAGACATTATACACATGGTCAAATTACAGTTCATGTTGTTAATTTTACAAAATTACAACTTGCAGTTTATGATCATTGTGATGAAAGTTATGCCATGACAGTTATGCGTAGAATGATGTATCGTATTGGAGAAAAACTTGCTATAAAAAATCATTGTTTAGCACTTGTTAACGGTGAAAGTATTGGACAAGTGGCTTCACAAACCTTAGATAGTATGAATGTAATCAATCAAGTTATTTCAATTCCAGTATTAAGACCTGTGTTATGTCTTGATAAATTAGAAATTATTGATATTGCTCAAAAAATAGATACTTATGATATTTCTATTAGACCACATGAAGATTGTTGTACAATTTTCACACCTAAAGCACCTGCTACAAAACCAAAAAGTTATAAGGCTGAAGCTTTTGAAGCAACTTTTGATTATGAAACATATGTTAATGAATGTGTAGAAAATGTTGAAACAATTGTTGTTGATGCAAACTATAAAAATGATGAAGATATTTTTTAAAAAAAGCGTATAGTTTTTTATTCCTGATGCAAAATAAAAGTGTCAGGAGGTGACACAACATGGCACAAAGTAATAATAGCAATAGATTAGTTGTACCAGGAGCTCAAAATGCGATCGACCAAATGAAATATGAAATTGCAAATGAATTTGGTGTTAATTTAGGTCCTGATACAACTGCTAGAGCGAATGGCTCTGTTGGTGGAGAAATTACTAAAAGATTAGTTAAAATGGGACAAGAACAAATGTCTCGTTCTTCATATAATAACAAATAGTAATATGAGAATAGTTTTCTTAATAAAAGAGGGCTATTCTTTTTTTATGAGTGTTGAAAGAGCTTACATTTTTTTGATAATTTCACTTAGAAATATTGTTTTTGTGTACTAAATTATGTACAATATAATTATATTGCTAGGAGGTAAATTATGGTAAAAGTAATGGCGGTAAACGCAGGAAGTTCCTCTTTAAAATTCCAATTGATCAATATGCCAAGTGAAGAAGTTATCACTTCGGGATTAGTTGAAAGAATTGGACAAGAAGTTGGAAATTTTGTAATTAAAGTAAATGGAGAAAAAATACAAACACAAACACCAATTCCTGATCATCAAGTGGCAGTTGACTTATTATTAAATGCTCTTGTTGATCATCATATTGTTGAAAGTTTGGAAGAAATAGATGCAGTGGGACATCGTGTTGTACATGGAGGAGAAGATTTTGATGATTCTGTAGTCGTTGACGAAGAAGCAGTAAAAAAAGTTGCAGATTTATCAGAGTTAGCTCCTTTACATAATCCAGCAAATATCATTGGTTATAAAGCATTTAAAGAGGCTTTGCCTGATCATGTAGGACATGTTTTTGTTTTTGATACAGCATTCCATCAAACATTAGATAAAGAAAGATATTTATATCCTTTACCACTTGAATATTATACAGATTTAAAAGTAAGAAAATATGGAGCACATGGGACAAGTCATAAATATGTTTCTCAACAAGCTATTGAAATGTTAGGAAATCCTAAAGAATCAAGAATTATCGTTTGTCATTTAGGAAATGGAGCAAGTATTTCAGCTGTTCAAGATGGTAAATGTATTGATACATCTATGGGATTTACACCACTTGCAGGTGTAATGATGGGAACACGTTCTGGAGATGTTGATCCTTCAGTTATGCCTTATTTATGTAAAAAATTAAATAAAACAGCAGATGAAGTTTTAGAAATCTATAATAAAAAATCTGGAATGTTAGGAATTTCAGGCATTTCTTCTGATTCTAGAGATATTGAAAATGCCTTATTTAACGAAGGTAATGAACGTGCTTTATTAACTGGTTTATTATATGCACGTATTGTTTCAAAATATATTGGACAATATTACGCTGAATTAGGTGGTTGTGACGCTATTTGCTTTACAGCGGGAGTTGGTGAAAATGCTGCTTATTTAAGACGTTTAATTATTGACAATGTCTCAAGAGCATTTGGTGTTTTCTTAGATGAAGAGCTCAACAGCATTAGAAGTGATGAAAATCGTGTGATTTCACATCAGTATTCTCAAATTAAAGTGATGGTCATTCCAACAAATGAAGAAGTCATGATTGCAAGAGATACAGTTCGTTTGTTAGATTTATAAACCTGTGCAAACAGGTTTTTTCTTTGTTTAAGGTATGTTATTATAAAATAGGGTGAAAATTATGATAGAAAAGATTTTAAATAAAATAGATGAATATGAATGTATTTGTTTATATCGTCATGTTAATCCGGATTATGATGCTTTTGGGAGTCAATTTGGAATGTATGATTTAATTCAAAATACTTTTGAAAATAAAGAAGTCTATTTTGCAGGTGATTTTTCTTCTGATTTAGTGGCTAAATATCAATTTAATGGAGAAATCAATGAACCGAATTTTGAAAAACCAACTTTAGGAATTGTTTTAGATACAGCTAATCAAGAAAGAATTGATGGTGATATTAGTTTATGTAAAGAAATTATAAAAATTGATCACCATATTGTTGTTGATTCTTATGGAAATTTAAATTTAGAAGATAGTACAGCTTCTTCATGTAGTCAAATAGTGGCTTTGTTTTTAAAAAATAAACGTGTAAAACTTTCAAGCTTTGGAGCTGCGGCTCTTTATATGGGGATTATAGGGGATACAAATAGATTTATGTATTCAGCTACTGATGAACGTACTTTTGAAGCGGCAATATATTTATATAATTATGATTTTGATATGCAAGCACTTTATGAAAGAATGTATATGAAACATGCGAAAGATTTAAAAGTGAATGCTTTTATCCTAAATCATTATATTGAAGATGAGGGTGTTGCTTACTATGTTTTAAAAGATGAAGATTTAAAACATTTAAATATTTCAAGAGAAAGAGGCTCTGATTTTGTTAATTTATTAAGTTCAGTTGATGAATATAAAGTATGGTTAGCTATAACAGAAAATACAAAAGATCATAATTGGCGTGTTTCAATGAGATCGAGACATATTCCTGTTAATGAAATTGCGAATAAATATCGAGGTGGCGGACATGCGTTTGCTTCGGGGGCAACACTTTTATCTTTAGATGAATTATCTTTATTATTAAATGATATCAAGGAGAGAATAAATGAATAATTTTATACAAAGTATCATTGATGAAATAAAAAGACATTTTTCTTCATCTAAAATACAAACAACTAAAAAATGGAGCTATTTAATTCCATTGATTGTCGTTTGTCTTTTAGGTATTATAGGAGAGTATGTTTTATTACTACCAATTCATTATCAATCTCAAACATTTATTTTCCATTTTATTTTTTTAATTGTTATCTTTGTTATTTTACATGCGATATTATTAGGTACATTTGATAAAACATCTAAATATTTAATGTTTGTGGTCGTTGCCTTATTTGTTTATATAGGTGTTGGTTCGGTATATAGTTTGCCTATTTTTCATGCAAAAACATATCAAAATCAATTACAATTAAATAAAAAAGCTGATTTTTATAAAGATAATGAGACAATTTCTTATCAATCAATTCCTGTTGTAGATCGTGAAAGTGCTATTAAACTAGGTGATCGAAAGATGGGACAAATGATAGATTATGTTTCACAATTTGAAGTAGATGAATCTTATGAACAAATTAATTATCAAGATACTCCTTATCGAGTTACACCATTAGAATATAGTGATTTAATTAAATGGATAACAAATCGAAAAGAAGGCTTACCAGCTTATGTTAAAGTGAATATGGTAAGTCAAGAATCTGAAGTTGTTGAATTGAAAGAAGGCATGAAATATTCAAAATCTGAACATTTTGGTAGAAATATTAATCGTCATTTAAGGATGAATTATCCTACGAAAATGTTTGAAGAATTAGCTTTTGAAATTAACGATGAAGGTATTCCTTATTGGATTGCTCCTGTATTTGAATATAAAATAGGTCCCTTTGGTGGAAAAGATATTGTAGGAGCAGTTTTAGTAAACGCTGTTGATGGTAAGCATAAATATTATGATATTAAAAATGTTCCTAATTGGGTAGATCGTGTTTATCCAGCAGATTTAGTTATTCAACAGTTAGAAAATTATGGAAAATATACACATGGTTATATTAATTCTGTTTTCTCACAAAAAGGTGTGTTACAACCAACAGATGGATATAATTATATTGTTATTGATGATGATGTTTATTTGTACACAGGTCTTACAAGTGTTTCTAAAGATGCAAGTAATGTTGGATTTGCATTAATTAATTTACGTACAAAAGAAGGCAAATATTATCATATTTCTGGAGCAGAAGAATATTCGGCAATGTCTTCGGCAGAAGGAAAGGTACAAAACTTAAAATATAAAGCAACATTTCCAATTTTAGTCAATGCAGGAGGAGAGCCTACTTATTTCCTTTCTTTAAAAGATAGTAGTAATCTTGTTAAGATGTATGCTTTTGTCAGTGTTAAAAATTATCAAATTGTAGCAACAGGAAGTAGTGTATCTGAGGCTGAAAAAGCTTATTATGAGGTTTTATCTCAAAATGGTAAAAGTCATGAAGAATTTGAAGAAAATACTTTAACTGGCAAAATTTCTTCAATTAATAGTGCTGTTAAAGAAGGCAACAGTGTCTATTATTTTAAACTAGAGGGTGATGATCATATTTATATTGCGGATCTGTCCCTTTCTAATTCGTTACCGCTTGTACAAGCTGGCGATGAAGTTGAAATTCAATTTATTTCGAATGAACATCAAAGTGTGGTTATTAGTCAATTTAAAGCTAAATAATTTAAAATAGGAATACGAGTTATTCCTATTTTTTGCAATTTTATGAAATAATTATAATAAATAGAAAAAAAGAGTGTATTTTTTACAAATATTTATTATAATGATAAGGCATTTTAAAATAAGGGAGAGGTTTAAATAATGATTCAATTTTTCAAAAAAAATATCGAATCTAATAAAAAGCTAAGAACATTTGAAATAATTGTTTTATGTTTACTTATTTTTACTTCAATTGGTTCAGTTTTTTATGGTTTGATGCAAATTCATAAAGACGTAGGAGATCTGCAATATGTTCAATCTGTCACGATGGATAGAGATAAAGATGAAGAAGATTATGATTCGGATAACAAAGTTTGTGATGTCATTTATCGAAAAGGTGATCAAAAACTTGTGGTATCTTATGATTATGAAGATTATGTTAATTTAAATAAAAATTCAATCAAAGCATATGAATTTAAAACAGAAAATGGACAAAATCTTTATTTTGATCATAAAGATGTAAGCCATCAAGAAGCAAGTCATACTTATAAAGAAATGATGGCAGAAGAAACATTATCTATTTTCAATTTAGCGAGTGCAACATTTATTTTAATGTTATCTGTTGCAATTATGATGTTATTCTCTAAACAATTTACAACATATGAAAAATCATGGTTTATTTCAATTATGGTATTAGCTACGATTTTATCTGTGTTATTCCCAGAAGATAGTGCCAATGGTGTAAACGGTATTATCATTATGATTCTTTATTTATTAGATACATTCTTAAATATTTTATGTGAACTACTGATATCTAAACAATCAAGGTATAATTTCCTGGTTTCTGTCTTGGTAGAAATTGTGGAAATTGTTTCTTCTGTTGTTTTAATGTATCGTTTCGCAACAATGGTAACAACTTTATTTTTCTGGTTACCTATTGATATTATTAGTTATATTAACTGGTCTAAACATCGCGATGATGAAGAAGATGAACTTACAATGGTAAGAAAATTAAAAGGATATCAAGAAGTTTTAGTTATTATTGGTATTATTGTTTGGACAGTTGTTGTAGGTTATTTTATTAGTGGTTTAGATATCGCTACTGATTTTTATAGCAATAAAACATTAGAAACAGCTATTATTTATATTGACGCTTGTGCATCAGCAGTTGGAATCGCCAACGGTCTCTTTATTTTCTTTAGATTAAGAGAACAATGGATTGCTTGGTATATATGTGCATTTTTAGAAGCAGTTATTAACATAATGTCAGGACAATATGTTTTACTTGCTTTAAAACTGGGTTATTTTACAAATACAACTTATGGATATATTAAATGGAGTAGATATATCAAAGAACACCAAAATAAAGAAAAAGTATCTTTATTTTAAAAAATAATTTAAAATAAAATATTTTCAAAGCACGAGGAGTTTTTCAGGAGTACTTGAGAATATTGATTGAAACTGCTACAATAGGACGTGTAAAAAATTATTAATAGGAGAGATAGTATATGGCAATTAGTGCAGGAGATTTTAGAACAGGATTAACTTTAATTATTGATGGTGATCCTTGCCAAGTGTTGGATTTCCAACATGTTAAACCTGGTAAAGGAGCAGCTATTTTAAAAACTAAAATGAGAAACTTGAAAACAGGAGCTATTCAAGAAAAGAACTTCAATGCTTCAACTAAATTTGATCAAGCTAATATTTCTAAAAAAGCAGCTCAATTTTCTTATGAAGCAGACAATACCTTCTACTTCATGGATATGGAAACATATGATACATATGAATTATCTGAAGAACAAGTTGGTTATAATAAATACTTTATTGTCGAAGGAACTGAAGTTTATTTAGTATTCTTTGAAGGATTATTATTAAACGTTTCTGTTTCTGAAAAAGTAGAATTAACTATTGTAGAAACAGATCCAGCTATCAAAGGGGCACCATCTAACCAAACAAAAGACGCTAAAACTGAAACAGGTTTAACTCTTAGAGTTCCTCAATTTATTGAACAAGGTGAAAAAATCGTTGTTTTTTCAGCTGATGGAAAATACGCAGGAAGAGCTTAATAAAGCTCTTTTTTATCATGGGTAAAGTTGTATTAATTACAGGTGGGGCCAAAGGTATTGGTAGAGCCATTGCTTTAGAGTTAGCGAAGAATCAATATGATATTGTTATTAATTATTTAACGTCAAATCAAGAAGCAGAATGTTTAAAAGAACATATTATTCAACAATATCATGTACGTTGTTTGGCTTTAAAAGCAGATGTTTCTAAAGAAGATCAAGTTGAAAAAATGATTCAAGAAATTGATAAACGATTAGGTGGTGTTGATATTTTAATCAATAATGCAGGAATTGATTTATCTAATTTGTTTCATTTAAAAACGGCGGATGAATTTAGAAAGACTTTAGATGTTAATGTTGTGGGGGCTTATAATTGTAGTAAAAGTGTTTCAGCACATATGCTTAAACAAGACTATGGACGTATTATCAATATTTCCTCGACAAATGGCATGAATACATATTATCCTATGTGTATTGATTATGATGCTTCTAAAGCGGCGCTTATTTCTTTAACACACAATTTGGCGTTTGAGTTTGGACCCTATATTCATGTAAATTGTATTGCTCCAGGATTTATTGGTACAGAAAATGAACTTGATGGCTATGATGAAGAATTTTTAAAAGAAGAACAAGAAAAAATTATGGTTAAACGCTATGGCAAACCTGAAGAAGTGGCTTATTTAGTGAAGTTTTTGATTAGTGATGAAGCTAATTTTATCAATAACTCGATTATTCGAATTGATGGTGGACAAATAGGAAGTATGTAAAAAAGACTCAATTGTTGATTCAACAGTTGAGTCTTTTTTTTATTTGTTTTTCATTTGCGTTAAGGCAAGTAAGATGGAAAGTTTCCCATATTCAATTGATAAACCACCTTGCATATATAAAGTATAAGGTTCTTTTACAGGGGCATCCGCGCTTAATTCAATAGTACTTCCTTGGGTAAAACTTCCACTAGCCATAACTTCATCAAAAGGATAACCAGGCATTGGGGCAGGAAGAACACGTACAAAGGAATCAATTGGACTTGATGATTGGATTCCTTGAGTGAAATTCACTAATTTTTCCTTACTATGTAAATCTAATGTTTGGATAAGGTCTGTTCTTTTTTCGTTATAACATGGTGATACATGTTCATATCCTAATTTTTCTAACATGTATGAAGTAAAAATAGCTGTTTTTAAAGCATTTTTTACAGCATTAGGAGCCATGAACACACCTTTAAAGAAAGCATTGTTAAGATTAAAGTTCGCGCCTAAGTCTTTACCAATACCAGGGGCAGTAAGTCTTTGTGCGACTTCGTAAACTAAATCTTTTTTACCGGCAACATAACCACCTGTTGGAGCGATTCCACCGCCTAAGTTTTTCATTAATGATCCTACAACAATGTCAGCGCCAATATCTCCAGGTTCTTTTGTTTCTACAAGTTCACCATAACAGTTATCAACCATAATGATGACTTCTTGATTAACTTCTCTAATTTTATGAATAATTGATTCTATTTTATCGATTGTAAGTGATAAACGTTGACTATATCCACGAGAACGTTGAATTTCAACAAGTTTTACATTTTTTTGTTGGAGTCTTTCAACAATACTTTCTTCGTCAAATTCATTATCAATTAAATCGATTTGTTCGTAATTTACACCATAGGCTTTTAATGATTGATTTGAATCACCACTTATACCAATCATTTCTTGTAAAGAATCATAAGGTTCACCACTTATAGAAATCATGGTATCACCATGTTTTAATAAAGCAGAAAGAGTTAAATATAATGCATTTGTTCCTGACATGATTTGAGGTCTTACTAAAGCATCTTCACATCCTAAAATAGAGGCGAAAATTCTTTCTAGTTTATCTCTTCCTTCATCATAGTTACCATAACCATTAATATCGGTAAAATCACTATAAGAAACTTGATTTTCTATAAAAGCAGATAAAACTTTATTTGAATTAACAAGGCAAAGTTCATCTACTTGGGCATAAATGTCTTTTAAATCATTATCTGATTGTTTAGCTAAAGCTAATAAATCTTGGTCTATTTTTTCTAATATCATTTTTACATCTCCTTTAATCTTGATATATTATACAATAAATATTTTTTTTGTGTATCTTTATCGACAAACTTCTTAGAAAGTAAATCCTAGTAGATTGTATTATTTTATTGTTTTATGATATAATTTTGAATTGAATTGAGGTGTATAAGATGAAACCAAGGGTTTTAGTTGTTGATGATGAACAAGATATTAGAGAATTGCTTAAATTTTATTTAAATAAAGAAGGCTATGAAGTGATTGAAGCGGCCAATGGTGAAGAAGCATTGACCATTTTTGAAAATGAATATATTGATTTAGGAATTATCGATGTCATGATGCCTAAAATGGATGGCTTTGAACTTGTTGAAAGTATGAAAGAATTTAAAGATGTTCCTTGTATTATGCTTACTGCCAAGGGGGAAAGCAAGGATAAGTTACGTGGCTTTTCTTCAGGGGTTGATGACTATGTTGTTAAACCTTTTGATCCTAATGAATTAATGGCTAGAGTTAAAGCAATTATGAAAAGATATGATATTAATACATCGCATATTGTACGTTTAAATGAAGTTGAATTGGATGGGGATAAATATGAAATCAGATATAAAGATGAATGTATTCATTTGCCACTAAAACAATTTGAATTATTATTTGAACTTGCTAAACATCCTAACCAAATTTTTTCAAGGGAACAGTTGATTGAAAAGATTTGGGGTATGGATTACGATGGGTTTGATCGTACAGTAGATGTCCATATTAAAAGAATTAGAGAAAATATCGGGCATTTACCAGGTTTTAATGTTGTAACAGTCAGAGGATTAGGATACAAAGTTGAGGTAGAGTAGATGAAATCTATTTATTCAAAATTGATTTTTGGCTTTTTTATTACAATCGTAGCTTCCTTTTCAGTAGCAGGTTTTGTATCTTTAAGATTAAATGACCAACAAATTGAATCCACAGTAGAAGAAGATTTGATTACAACAAATGATTATGTTTCTAAAGTGATTTCAAATATTAATATTGAAAATAGGGATGATATTATTGACTTATATGCAAAAAGTAGTGAAATGGCCATAACATGTTATTCAAACAGTGAAGGCTATGTTGCTTATGGAAACAAAAAATATAATCCAACACCTGAACAGATGATGGCAATGTTTAAAAGTACAAACAATGAGCTTTCCTTTAAGCATCATAATGAGGTGTTAGCGTATGGTACAAAGAATATGATCAATGGGCAAGAGTATTATATCTATGTTCAAAAAGATACCAGTGGTCAAAAAAGTGCAATTGCTAATTCAGCAATTTTGATTTTGGGGTGTGTTTTTTTAACAGGAAGTATTGTCTTTTTAGTAATTGCCGATATTATTGTTAAACCTTTAACACGTTTAACAAATGCAATCAAAGAACTGAGCAATGGGAATTATAATGTTCGTGTTGATAATGTTGGACAAGATGAAATTTCTAAATTAAATCAAGGATTTAATCAAATGGCGAGGCAACTTGCAAAACAAGATGAAACAAGGCAAAAGTTTATTTCAGATATTTCTCATGAATTTCAAACACCATTGACATCTATTCAAGGATTTGCCAATATTTTAAAAGAAGAAGACTTGCCAAAAGAACAAAGAGTAAAATATGCGAATATTATTTTATATAATAGTAAAAGATTATCTTCTCTAGCAAAAAATATGTTACAATTGACCTTGCTTGATAGAGAAGAGATTGAATTAGAGTTAACAAATTATTCATTAGTTGAACAAATGAATCGAGTTATTTCTACTCAAGAAAATCAAGCAATGGAAAAAAATATAGAAATTGTCTTTGAGATGCCTAAAAAAGAAATATTTATAGAAGGAGACGAACAACGTTTAGAACAAGTTTGGACCAATATTATTTCAAATGCTATAAAGTATACAAATGAAGGTGGACTCATTACAATTACGATGAAAAAAAATTCTAAAGATATAGAAGTGTCTATAGAAGACACGGGTATTGGAATGTCTAAAGAAGTCGTTTCTCATATTTTTGAAAGATTTTATAGAGAAGATAAAGCAAGAAACGTTGAAGGAAATGGACTCGGCTTGGCAATTGTAAAATCTATTGTTGATTTACATCATGGGAAGATAGATATTTTATCTCAAGTAGATGTGGGTACAAATTTTATTGTAAGACTGCCAATTGAAAAACAAAAATTAATTGAAAGATTGAAAAGGTAAGGGGATTAGTATGTTAGAATTAAAAGAAAAGATTTTAAGTGATGGAGAAATTATTGAACCAGATATTTTAAAAGTAGATAGTTTTATTAATCATCAAATTGATCCAAAAACTTATAGATCAATTGCTAAAGAAATTAAAAGAAGATTTGCGGAGGAAAAAATCGATAAGATTTTAACAATTGAAGCATCAGGAATTGCACTGGGATTAGCACTTAGCTATGAATTAAATGATATTCCTGTTGTTTTTGCTAAAAAAGGAACATCTAAAACAGTTAATGATGATTTATATACAAGTGAAGTATATTCATATACTAAAGGAACAAGATATATTGCTTGCGTTAAAAAGAAATATTTAAATGAAAATGAAAATGTGATACTTGTAGATGATTTCTTAGCTGATGGAAATGCAATGCTTGGATTAGTCGATATGTGTAATCAAGCAAAAGCACATATTGTTGGATGCGGTATTATTATTGAAAAAGGATTTCAAAAAGGACATCAAAAATTAGTTGATTTAGGTTATAGAGTAGAATCGCTTGCGATTATTGAATCGTTTGAAAATGGTAAAATAGTTTTCAAATAGGCTAGAAAGGAGCATCTATGTATTTAAAAAAAATAGAATTACATGGATTTAAATCATTTGCAGATAAAGTTAATATAGAATTTCAGCCGGGAATAACAGGAATTGTAGGGCCTAATGGATGTGGAAAATCTAATATTTCGGATGCAGTTAGATGGGTATTAGGTGAACAATCTGTAAAATCTTTACGTGGAAGTAATATGGCAGATGTTATTTTTGCTGGTTCTCAAGATCGCCGGGCACAAAATTTAGCTGAAGTTACTTTAATATTTGATAATAGTGATCGTATGCTCAATTATGACTATAATGAAGTTGAAATTACTAGACGTATTTATCGACAAGGAAATGAGGCTGAATATCTTTTAAATCGGCAACAATGTCGTTTAAAAGATATTACAGATCTGCTTTTAGATACGGGACTTGGAAGAGATTCGCTTTCTATTATTTCTCAAGGAAATATTTCTAATTTTGCTGATAGTCGTCCTGAAGAAAGACGAGCTATATTTGAAGAAGCTGCAGGAGTTTCTAAATATAAAAAAAGAAAAATTGAGGCTATTAGAAAATTAGAGAGAACAACGGATAATTTAAATCGTATAAAAGATATTGTTTATGAATTAGAAAAACAAATAGCACCATTAAAAAAACAAAAAGAAAAAGCAGAAGTATTTTTAACGTTGAAGGAAAAACTTACTTCAATTGAAGTAAATGTACTTGTTCATGAAGTTTCGGAATTAAAACATCAACTAGATACGCTATCTTTACAATTAAAAGACCTTAATGAACGACACAGTTCATTAGATGCAGAAATTTTTTTGAAAGAAAGTGCTGATGATGAGATAAAAAAGAAAATGTTTGTTTTAGATAATGAAATAAATTCTCTACAAAGTCAATTATTAGAATCGATGTCTGAAGTTTCAAGACTAGAAACAAGTAAAATAGAGGTTGATCAAAAAAGAAAACATGCTTTACAGTCTCAAAACAGTGATGATATAAAGAAGAAATTAGATAACTTAAAAGCTATTTTGACGGATTTGATTGAAGAATATAATGACCGTGTTGAACGATTAAAAACAACAGAAAAATCCCTTGAAGATTTATCTCAAGAACAAACGGTTTTAACATCCAAAATCAATCATAAACATCAATCTATTAATGATCTTAATCAAGAAATTACGAAAAATAAAAATAGACAAGAAATATTAGTGGATTTAGTAGAAAATAAATCCAATTATCATCATGGTGTCAAGGCTATTATGGAACTTGCTCATGATAATCCGGATATTATTGGTGTTTTTGGAGATTTACTAGAAAATGATTCGAAGTATGATTTAGCGGTTTCTGTTGCTTTAGGAAGTGCTTTGCAATTTATTGTTACGAAAGATAATTTACAAGCTAGATTAGCAATTAAGTTTTTAAAAGATAATAAGGCAGGACGTGCTACTTTTTTACCTTTAGCGGATATGGAACCACGTTCTTTAAGAGAAGAACATGCTATTTTATGTCCAGCTTTAGAAGGTTATTTAGGTGTATTAAGTGATTTTGTTTCAAGTTCTAAAAATATAGATAATGTTATTTTGAATCAATTGGGAAATGTTATTTTAGCTGATGATATTGATCATGCTTATGAAATATCAAAGGCAACATATGCTCGATATAAAGTTGTTACTTTGGATGGAAATATTGTCAATGTTGGTGGTTCACTTACAGGTGGAACAGTTAATCGTCAACAATCATCCATTCTTCAAAAAAGAGAACTAGAAAAAGTTAAAGAAAAATTAGATGAATTAGAACAAAAACTTGTACGTGAAAAGAATGAATTACTTAAACTTGAAAACGATGCTAAAGAATTGGCACATACACTTCTACAAAAACAAATGTCATATGCTAAGTTAGAAGTTGTTGTTCAAGGAAAAAAGGAAGAACTTGTAGTTGCTAAAGGTGAATATGAAAGTTTATCGCATCAAAGCGTTGAATTGGATGAGTTTAAAAGTGGTAAAATTGATAATCAACTTGTTTTACAATTAAATGAAGCCATCAAGCATCGAGATGAATTAACAGAAAAAATAAAATCAAAAAGAGAATTAAGAATGTCCTATGTTAATGAAAATGAGCAATTAGAATCAAAATTGAAAGATTTAAGAAGGATGCTTAAAGACATTCAAGGACAAATTAATGAAAAAGCTATTTTATCTACTAAATATGAAGGATCATTAAATAATTATTTAAGTCGATTATCTAATGAATATTCCATGACTTATGAGTATGCAAGTGAAAATTATCATGATGAAGTAGATATTGAATTTGCTAGAGGAGAGGTTGCTACACTTAGAAATGAAATAGTAGCACTTGGTCATGTTAATATTGATGCTATCGAAGAATATAAAGAAGTTTCATCGCGTTACGAAAATATGAATAGTCAACGACTTGACTTAATACAAGCCCAGGATAAAATAGTACAGGCAATTGATGAAATGGATCAAATTATGATTGAGAAATTTTCAACAACATTTGAAAAAATCAATAAAGAATTTAATAATGTTTTTAGAGAATTATTTGGTGGGGGAAGAGCACAAATCAAATATACTGATCCAGATAATATTTTAGAAACGGGAATTGATATAGATGTACAACCGCCAGGGAAAGCTGTGTCGAATATTACATTATTTTCTGGTGGAGAAAAAGCGTTGATTGCAATTTCGTGTTTATTTGCTATTTTAAAAGTAAGACCTGTGCCAATGTGTATCTTAGATGAAGTTGAAGCAGCATTGGATATGGCTAATGTTGAAAGATTTGCAAAATTCTTAAGAGAATTTTCTAAACAAACACAATTTATTGTAGTAACACATCGTGAGGGAACGATGGAAGAATGTGATTTGTTATATGGTGCGACGATGCAACAAAAAGGTGTTACAAAACTTGTAAGTGTCAAACTTGAAGAAGCAATAGATTTTTCTAATGAAAATCGTAAGGGAGGTATTTAGATGGGATTTTTTACACAAATAAAAGAAAAATTAGTTGGAAAGTCAACTAAGCAAAATGAAAAATATGTTGTTGGTTTAGATAAATCTTCTGAAACATTTTCAGATCGTATTAATGAATTAGCTGCCCGATTTAGAGAAATCAATGATGAGTATTTTGAAGAATTAGAAAATATTTTAATTATGGCTGATGTTGGTGTTTCGATGGTCATGAAGATTGTATCTGAAATTAAAACAGAAGTAAGAATCAGAAATATAACTGATCCAAGAGAAATTAATGATATTATTGTTGATAAAATGTTCGTTATTTATGCTAATGAAAGTGTTATGTCAACTAAAATCAATTACTCAGCAGAAGGGTTAACTGTTATTTTAATGGTTGGTGTCAATGGTGCTGGAAAAACAACAACGATTGGGAAACTTGCTCATCGTATTGTTCATGATGAAGGTAAAAAAGTCGTTGTTGCTGCGGGTGATACATTTAGAGCAGGAGCAATTGATCAATTGGCAGTTTGGGCAGAAAGAGTTGGTGTGGATATCGTTAAAGGAAAAGAAGGAGGAGATCCTTCGGCCGTTGTTTTTGATGCTTTAAATAAAGCTAAAGAAACAGGAGCGGATGTTTTAATTTGTGATACAGCAGGTCGTTTACAAAATAAAGTGAATTTAATGAACGAATTGGAAAAAATGAATCGTATTATTAAGCGTGTTGTTCCTGAAGGACCACATGAAACACTTCTTGTTGTAGATGCAACAACAGGACAAAATGGTGTTTCACAAGCTATTGAATTTTCTAAGATTACTGATATTACAGGGATTGTTCTTACAAAAATGGATGGTACTGCTAAAGGTGGAATTGTTTTATCTATTAAAGATCAACTAAATATTCCTGTAAAATTTATTGGGTTAGGTGAACAAGTTGATGATTTACAAGAATTTGACTTAGAACAATATATTTATGGATTATGTAAGGGGTTAGTTGAGGAAGCATAATGGAAAATAGTTTAGAAAAAAAGCAAAGAGTAAATCTTTTGATGGATTTATATGAAGATTTATTAACTGAAAAACAAAGAGAGTATTTAGATTTGTATTATCATGAGGATTTGTCTTTGTCAGAGATATCTTTGATTAAAAATGTTTCTAAAAATGCAGTTTTTGACAATTTAAAAAAAGCTTGTTTACATTTAGAAAATTATGAAGAAAAATTAAATTTATTAGAAAAACATCAAAAAAGACTTGAAATTATAGATGATTTAGAAAAAGATATAAAAGAAGAACATAAAAATATTGATGAACATTTACAAATGTTAAGAGATTTATAGGAGGTATATATGGCGTTTGATTCGTTATCTGAAAGATTGCAGTCAACTTTAAAAAAGGTATCTGGACAAGGTCAGTTGACTGAAAGTAATATGGAAGAGATGTTGACAGAAATTCGACTTGCTTTACTTGAAGCTGATGTCAACTATCAAGTTGTAAAAGAGTTCATTGCATCAACAAAAGAAAAAGCAATTGGTGCAGATGTCGTAGGTTCATTAAAACCTGGACAAGTTTTAGTTAAAATTGTACATGATGAATTAGTACATTTATTAGGTGATGAGGTTTCAGAAGTTGATTTTAGTAAAAAACCAACAGTTATTATGATGGTAGGGTTACAAGGTTCTGGGAAAACAACAACTTCTGGGAAAATTGCTAAATTAATTAAGACAAAATATGCTAAAAAACCATTATTGGTTGCTGGAGATATTTATCGTCCAGCAGCCGTTGATCAATTGGTAACATTAGGAAAGCAATTAGATGTGCCTGTTTATGAAAAAGGAACATCTGAAAGTGCTGAAAATATTGTTAAAGGTGCTATGAATTATGCGGCTTTAAATAATAATGATGTTATTATTATTGATACGGCAGGACGTTTGCACATTGACGAACCTTTAATGCAAGAACTAGCAAATGTTAAAGAAATTGCAAAACCTGATGAAATTTTACTTGTTGTAGATTCATTGACAGGTCAAGATATTGTCAATGTAGCTGCTTCATTTAATGAAAAATTAAGTATTACAGGAGCTGTGCTTACTAAATTAGATGGTGATTCTCGTGGTGGGGGAGCACTTTCTATTAGACATATTACGCATGTTCCAATTAAATTTATTGGTACAGGTGAAAAATTAGATGCTATTGATTTATTCTACCCAGATCGTATGGCAGATCGTATCTTAGGAATGGGTGATGTAGTCTCTTTAGTTGAAAAAGTTCAAGATGTCTATGATGAAAAAGAAACAATGAAAGCTATGAAAAAAATGCAATCTGGACGTTTTGGATTGGATGATATGCTTGATCAAATGCATCAATTAAAGAAGTTAGGTCCACTTTCAGGAATTTTGAAAATGATTCCTGGTATGCCATCTATGCCTAATTTAAACGATGAAACAACAGATAAGAGAATGAAAGAAACAGAGTCTATTATTTATTCTATGACTTTAGAAGAACGTCGTGATCCAAGTATTATTACATTATCTAGAAAACAACGTATTGCTAAAGGATGTGGTAAAGATTTAGCAGCTATTAATAGATTATTAAAACAATTTGAACAATCTAAACAAATGATGAAACAAATGTCAAATATGGATATGGCAACAGGACTTCCAAAAATGGGAGGAGGTCACTTTGTAGGTGGTCCAAATCGTAAAAAAGTACGCCATAAAAAGAAAAAGAAAAAATAATGAAAGGTGTCAAGTAAAAATGCTTGACACCTGTTTCTATCTATGTTAAATTATACAAGCAATAAGAAAACAAGGAGGAAATATAAATGGCAGTAAAATTAAGAATGACAAGAATGGGTGCTAAAAAAAGACCTTTCTATAGAATCGTAGCAGCTGATTCAAGATCACCAAGAGATGGTAGATTTATTGAATTATTAGGTACATATAATCCATGTACTAATCCAGCTCAAGTTAACTTAAAAGAAGAAGAAATCTTAAAATGGTTAAACAATGGTGCTCAACCATCTGATACAGTTAGAAACTTATTATCTAAACAAGGTATCATGAAAAAATTTGCTGATTCAAAACAAGGTAAATAATTATGGATTATGTAAAAACACTAAAAGATATAGCGATTGAATTAGTTGAGGATAAAGAACATTTAGAAGTAAGACAAATGCCTTCTTTAGATGAGAATGTTGTTGTTTTACATGTTTATTCAGCAAAAAATGACATTGCAAAATTAATCGGTCGTAAAGGTGTTATGGCTAATTCTATTCGTCAATTAATGTCTGTTGCAGGACGTCTTTCTGATAAAAAATTAGATATTAAATTCGAATCATATGAATAGATGTGTAAAACACATCTATTTTTTTTGGAGGTTGTATGGAAAAATTAAAAATTGGAAAAATTGTTGGAACGCATGCACTTAAAGGAGAACTTAAAATACGTTCTTTTAGTGATTTCAATGATCAAAGATTTGTTGTGGGACATAAGCTTTACTTAAATGAAATTGTAGACCCTTTTATTATTAAAACTGTAAGAGTTCATAAAGGAAATTATTTAATCAGTTTTGAGGGATTACAAGATATTAATCTAGTAGAAAAATATATTGGTTATAATGTTTATGGTTTAAAAGAAGATGTTGAATTAGATGATGATGAATATTTTTACGATGATTTAATTGGTTGTCAGATCATTAATAATGATCAAGAAATTGGAAAAGTAGAATCTGTTTATTTTAATGGTGCACATGATGTTTTAACTGTACAAACAGCAAATAAAAAGATTGCTATTCCATATGTTGATGCATTTATTGAAAATGAAGATATTGAAAATAAAAAAATATTTGTTCATTTGATTAAGGGAATGTATGATGAAGATTGATATTTTATCACTATTTCCAGAAATGTTTGAAGGTTTTTTAAATACCTCAATTATCAAAAGAGCTATAGATAAAGAAGTTGTTGATATTAAGATTCATAATTTTAGAGAATTCACTCAAGATAAGCATAAACATGTAGATGATTATCCTTATGGAGGAGGACAGGGAATGGTGTTGATGTGTCAACCAATCATTGATTGCTTAAAAACATTAACAACGGATGATTCACTTGTTATTTTAATGTCTCCTCAAGGGATTACTTTAAAGCATCAAGTAGCACAAAAGCTTTCATTAGAAAAGCATCTTATTATTATTTGTGGGCATTATGAAGGATTTGATGAAAGGATTCGTGATTATGTTGATTTAGAATTGTCTATTGGTGATTATGTACTAACTGGTGGTGAACTAGGAAGTATGGTTACTTGTGATGCGGTAATAAGATTACTTGAAGGAGCTATTCGTCAAGAAAGCCATGAAGATGATTCATTTGCAGATGGATTATTAGAATACCCACAATATACAAGACCAATAGAATATGATGGGAATAGAGTGCCTGACGTATTGGTCTCTGGTCATCATGAAAATATTCGTAAATGGAGAAAATACCAATCTCTAAAGAAAACCTATTTAAAGAGACCAGATTTATTAGAAAATTATGAATTTGATGAAGAATCGGCAAATATGTTGACAAAAATAAAAAAAAAGAGTTGATATTTTTTTGAACGATGTTATAATAGCATAGGTCAATGTGACTGCATATGTTCCGCTGGTTAATCGAATGAACATACAAGACTATAAATGAAAAGGAGAAGAAAGATGAATTTAACATTAGTAGAACAAATTACTAAAAAACAATTAAAATCTGATATCCCTGTTTTCAAAGCTGGAGACACTTTAAAAGTTTATGTAAAAATTAAAGAAGGTAATAAATACCGTATCCAATTATTTGAAGGGGTTTGTATCGCAAGACAAGGTAAAGGAATTGCTGAAACTTTCACAGTTAGAAAAATTTCTTACCAAGTTGGTGTAGAAAGAACTTTCCCAGTTCATTCACCAATCATCGATAGAATCGAAGTTGCTAAAGTTGGTAAAGTACGTAGAGCTAAATTAAATTACTTGCGTGGTTTATCTGGTAAAGCTGCTAGAATCAAAGAAATTAGAAAATAAGAAATGGGTAACCATTTCTTTTTTTCTACCATTAATTGTTGTATAATAGAACAGGTCTATAAGATAAAGATAGGTGATGTCTATGAAATATAGTAAAAAAACAATGATGGCAATATTAGAATTTATTGTTGTTTGTTTAGCAATTGTTTTTGTTTTTAAAGGCATAATTATGCCGATCAAAGTTGATGGTTCTTCAATGTATCCAACATTACATGACGGAGATCTTGCCTTTATGTCTCGGCTTGATTTGAATTCAAAACAAATTAAAAGATTTGATATTGTCACATTAGACTGTAAACAATTAGACAATGTAATTATTAAAAGGGTTATAGGGTTACCTGGAGAAAAAATTGTTTACAAAAATGATTGTTTGTATGTTAATGGAAAGTATATTAAAGAAAATTATCTTAATAAATCACATATAAAAGATGTAAAGAGTCGATATAATATTTCTTATTTTACTGATGATTTTGAAATTTCAGTTGGTGAAAATGAAATTTTCGTTTTAGGTGATAATAGAGTAAATTCACTTGATTCAAGAGAATTAGGATGTTTTAAAATTGAAAATGTTTTATCAAAAAAAGGAATTATACTATTTCCTTTTAATCATATGAAAGGAATGAACTAATATGGCACAAATACAATGGTTTCCTGGCCATATGGCTAAGGCAAAAAGAGAAATCGCTGATAAAATAAAATTAATAGATATTGTTGTTGAATTGGTGGATGCTAGAGCTCCATATTCAAGTAAAAATCCATTATTTAATAGTGTTGTTAATAATAAGCCAAGATTAATTGTAATGACAAAAGAAGATTTAGCAGATGATAAACTAACACAAAAATGGATAGATTTTTACAAAAGTAAAGGTTATTATGCTATGAGTGTTAATCTTAAGCAATTTAATGAATATAAAAAGATCATACAAGTTTGCAAAGAAATTTTGAAAGATAAAATGGCACGAGAAGCAAAGAAGGGATTGAAACCTCGTGCAATGCGAGCAATGGTTTTAGGTATTCCTAATGTTGGAAAATCTACTTTCATCAATCGCTTAGCAAAAAGAAAAGCAACTGTTACGGGGAATAAACCAGGTGTAACGAAAGCTCAACAAATTATTAAGGTAGATAAAGATTTTGAATTATTTGATACACCGGGTGTTTTATGGCCTAAATTCGAAAGTGAGGATATTGCTAGAAATATTGCTCTTATTGGCTCTATTAAACAGCAAATATTACCAAGGGAAGATTTATTTATTTATGCAGTTGAATATTTAGTTAAAAATTACCCTGGAACTTTGGAAAATCGTTATCAAATAGCTGTTGATTTACAAAGTGATTGGGTTGAAAAATGTTATGATGATATCGCATTTAATAAAAAAATAAAACCAGTAAGAGGGATTACTGATTATGAGCGTGTCATGGATATGTTTTTTACTGATTTATTTGATGGTGTTATTACAAAAATAACATGGGAGCTTCCAAATGAGTAATTTATTAGAATATGAAAATAGATATTATGATTTAGGTTATGATTATATTATTGGTCTTGATGAAGCTGGAAGAGGACCAATGGCTGGCGAATTAGTTGTTGCAGGAGTCATTTTTCCTAAAGGATTTTATGATGAACGTATTTTTGATTCAAAACAATTAACAGCAAAAAAAAGAGAAGCGATGTATCAAATAATTATAGAAAATGCATTAGCCTATCACATTGAAGTTATTTCTGTTGAAGATGTTGATCAATTAAATGTATATAGCGCAAGTCAAAAAGGAATGGAAAAATGTTGTCAAATTTTAAAGAGAGAAAAAATGTTTGCTTTAACAGATGCGATGCCTTTACATGATATTGAACATTTATCTATTATTAAAGGAGATACCCTTTCTATGTCTATTGCAGCAGCAAGTATATTAGCTAAGGTAACAAGAGATCATTTGATGATAGATTATGCAAAAAAATATCCACAATATGGTTTTGAAAAACATAAGGGCTATGTAACCAAGGCACATAAAGAGGCGCTTAGAAAATATGGTCCAAGCCCTATTCATAGGAAATCTTTTAAACCAGTACAAGAAGTAATGAAAGAACAAATATCTTTAAATTTAGATATTTAGTTCTTTTTTTATAAAAAAAAGAAGAAAAAACAAATTTAAATGTCTATATAAATAGTGAGGTGATAAATATGGAAGAAATCTTACTATTTTTTGCTTTGAAGTATCAAGGTGATTTTCAAAGTATTTTAAAAGCATTGCAAGCAAAAGAGAAAGTTTCTCAAGAAGAAAGGAGGGAAGCAGTTGCTGAAGTAAATTCAAAATATACAACGATTATTTCAAGTGATTATCCAGATGCTTTAAAAGAAATATCTTGTCCACCATTTGTATTGTTTTATCATGGAAATTTGAATATTTTAAATGGTAAATGCATAGGTGTTATTGGTAAACGTGTTCCTAGTGAATATGGATCAAATATTACGGATAAAATTGTATGTGATTTAGTAAAAAATGAATATACGATTGTAAGTGGTATGGCATTAGGAATTGATACTCTCGCTCATAGAAGTGCATTAAAAAACAAAGGGAAAACAGTTGCAGTATTGGGAAGTGGAATTAATTATTGTTATCCAAAAAGAAATCAAGATTTATATGCTCAATTAAAAAGTAGTCATCTTATTATTAGTGAAAAACCAGGTGATTATGTACCACAGGCTAAGGATTTTCCAAGTAGGAATCGGTTAATTGCTGGCTTAAGTGAATCTGTAGTTGTTACAGAAGCTGAAAAACGTTCAGGAACAATGATTACTGTAGGATATGCATTAGATCAAGGAAAAGATATCTATTGTATTCCATCAAGAATTGGGGATCCAATGGGGTGTAATTTATTGATTCAACAAGGGGCCAAGTTAGTATTGACTGTAAATGATATTATTGAAGATTAATGAAATGGAGTTGACAAAGTGAAAAAAAACAATAATAATAGTTTTTGCGATAAGGGGGTTATATTATGTATGATAAATTAGTCATTGTGGAATCTCCTTCTAAATCAAAAACAATAGAAAATTATTTAGGGAAGGAATATCATGTGACTTCTTCTAAAGGGCATATTAGAGATTTATCAACATCTGGTAAAGAAGGGCTAGGGATTGATCAAGAAGATCATTATAAGCCAAAATATGTTATTTCTAAGGATAAAAAAGATGTCGTTAAGGAATTGAAAGCAGCTGTTAAAGAGGCGAAAACAGTTTACCTTGCTACCGACCCTGACCGTGAAGGGGAAGCAATTTCATGGCATTTAGCAGATGTTTTAGGTTTAGATATGGATGATGATAATCGTATTGTTTTTAATGAGGTAACAAAAGATGCAGTTGTTGATGCATTGAATCATCCTCGTAAAATTGATCAAAATCTTGTAAAATCTCAAGAAACAAGAAGAGTATTGGATAGAATTATTGGATTTAAATTATCTAAATTATTACAAAGAAAAATTAAATCTAAATCAGCTGGTCGAGTTCAATCGGTTGCTTTAAGATTAATTGTTGAAAAAGAACGTGAAATCGAAGCCTTTGTTCCAGAAGAATACTGGAAAATCAAAGCACAATTTGAAAAAGATGAAATTGAATTTACAGGTGAACTTAATAAAAAAGGAACAAAGAAGTTAAAAATTTCAAATGAACAAGAAGCTTTGGAAATCTTTAATGCACTTTCTAAAGAATTTGTTATTGATAGTGTAAAAAAATCAAGTAAGAAAAGAGAATCAAAACCACCATTTATTACTTCAACATTACAACAAGAAGCGTCTTCTAAATTAGGCTTTAAAGCAAGAAAGACAATGATGATTGCTCAAAAGCTATATGAAGGAATTGCTTTAGAAGATGAAACAGTAGGGCTTATTACTTATATGCGTACAGATTCGACAAGATTGTCAGATTTATTTGTAGAAAGTGCTACAGAATATATTAAAGAAAAATATGGTCAAAATTATGTTGGAAAAGTAAAAGTAAGTAAAAAGAAAGAAAATGTACAAGATGCTCACGAAGGAATTCGTCCAACAAGTGCAATGCGTACACCTGAGTCTGTTAAAGAGTATTTAAGTGCGGATGAATTTAAATTGTATTCTTTAATTTATGCCAGAGCATTGGCGTCATTAATGGCACCATCTCGTTTTGATGCAACAAGTGTAGTATTAGAAAATAATAACTATTATTTTAACGCAAGTGGTTCAGTATTAAAATTTGATGGTTATTTACGTTTATATAGCCCATATGAAAAACAAAAAGATGAAATTTTACCTGAATTAATTGAACAAGAAATTTTAGAAAGTCAAAATATTGAAAAAACACAACATTTTACAAAACCACCTGCTCGTTATAGTGAAGCAAAACTAATTAAAGAAATGGAAGAACTTGGAATTGGTAGACCAAGTACTTATGCGATGATTATTGATACGATTCAAACTAGAGGGTATGTGGAACTTGTTGATAAAACATTTAAACCTACTGAAAGTGGAATTTTAACAAGTGATCGACTAACACAATTTTTTAATGATATTATTAATGTCGAATATACTGCACAAATGGAAAAAGAACTAGATGATATTGCAGAAGGACAAGATGATTATTTTGATGCTATAGATACATTTATTAAAAAATTCCAACCTTTATTGGACGAAGCAAATGAAAAAATGGAAGTCATTTCACCTAAAAAAACAGGAGAGAAATGTCCTGAATGTGGACATGATCTTGTTGAAAGACATGGGCGTTATGGTAAATTTATAGCTTGTGAAAATTATCCTGAATGTAAATACATCAAAAAGGAAAAAATTGAACCTGAATTTACAGGAGAAAACTGTCCTAAGTGTGGAAGCCCAATGGTTTTTAAAACCGGAAGATATGGTAAATTTGAAGCATGTTCAAATTATCCACAATGTAAATATATTAAGAATTCTAAAAAGAAAGCAGAACCTGTTATGACAGATGAAGTTTGTCCTAACTGTGGTTCTCCAGTGGTTATTAAAAAGGGACGTTGGGGAGAATTTAAAGCTTGTTCAAATTATCCAAAATGTAAAACAATTATTAAGTAGAACATTTGTTCTACTTTTTTAAAAAGGAGAAAATATGGAAAGTGAAAAAATAGTCAATGTAATTGGAGCTGGTCTTGCTGGAGTTGAGGCGGCTTATCAATTAGCAAAAAATAATATTAAAGTAAAGTTATATGAAATGAGACCTATTAAAATGACACCGGCACATCATACATCATCATTTGCTGAACTTGTTTGTTCTAATTCGTTAAGAGGAGATAATTTCAATAATGCCGTAGGTGTATTAAAAAATGAAATGGAAAAACTAGATAGTGTTATTATTCGATTTGCTAGAAAAAATAGTGTTCCTGCTGGTGGAGCACTTGCAGTGGATCGTGAAAAGTTTTCTGCGGATGTTACTGAGTTTATAACAAATCATCCAAATATCGAAGTGATTCATGAAGAAGTTACAGAAATTTCCCAAGCACCAACAATTATTGCAAGTGGACCTTTAACAAGTGATGCTTTGTCTACGAAAATCAAAGAATTATTAGGAGAAGAGTATTTTTATTTTTTTGATGCTGCGGCTCCAATTGTTGAAAAAGATAGTATTGATTTTAATATTGCTTATTATAAATCAAGATATGACAAAGGAGAAAATGAATATATAAATTGTCCAATGAATGAGGAGCAATTTAATGTATTTTATGATGAATTAATGAAAGCAGAGGTTGTTAAACCAAAAGATTTTGAAGAAAAATTTTTTGAGGGATGTATGCCTTTTGAGGAAATGGCAAGAAGAGGAAAACAAACTTTATTGTTTGGACCTATGAAACCGGTTGGGTTAACAAAACCTGATGGCACAAAACCATATGCCGTCGTACAGTTAAGACAAGATAACGTACAAGCTAGTTTATATAATATTGTTGGTTTTCAAACACATCTTACATGGCCTGAACAAAGAAGAATTATTCATTTAATTCCGGGATTAGAAAATGCAACATTTGTAAGATACGGCGTCATGCATCGAAATTCGTTTATTTGTTCTCCAAAATTTTTAAATCAAGATTACAGTTTAAAAAATCATTCTGGAATTTATTTTGCTGGACAAATGACAGGAGTTGAAGGATATGTTGAATCAGCTCAAAGTGGAATCGTTGCCGGAATGAACATGGTTCGTTATTTAAATAAACAAAAACCTGTTATTTTTCCACAGGAAACAATCATGGGGGCACTTGCATATTATATTACGCATTGTGATGAAAGTAATTTCCAACCAATGAAAGCTAATTTTGGAATTCTACCAGATTTACCTGTACGCGTTAAAAAGAAACTAAGAAAAGAAGCTTATGCTAACAGAGCAATAGAAGTAATGGATCAATTTATCAATGAGTTATAATCAAGATAAAGAAGAATTTATAAAATATCTTCAATTTCAAAAACATTACTCAATCAATACAGTTGAATCTTATCAACGAAGTTTAAATGAATTTATTGATTTTTTAAAAAGTGAAAGTATTTCTCACTTTAACGATGTCAAGTATACAAATATAAGAGGATATTTAACTTATTTAAATGAAAAAAAATTGTCAAAGAGTTCAATTAATAATCGAATCAGTTGTTTAAGATCATTTTATAAATATCTAGTAAAAGAAGAATTGGCTGAAGATAATCCAATGATTCTTGTTGAAAATATTAAAACCGCAAAGCGTAATCCTGATTTTTTGTTTCCTGAAGAAATGATGGATTTATTGGATGGTATTGATACACAAGATGATTTAGGAATTCGTAATAAAGCGATGCTAGAAATCATGTATGCTTCTGGGTTAAGATGTTCTGAAGTAGTAAATTTAACCTTGGATTGTATAGATTTTCACAATCGAGTTTTATTGATTCATGGTAAAGGGAACAAAGACCGTTATGTTCCTTTCCATGAATTTGCTAGTGAATGGTTATTAAAATATATAGAAGAAGTAAGGGGGAAACTTGTAAATTCAGAAGACCATCCATATGTTTTTGTTAATAAAAGAGGAGAACAAATGACCAATAGAGGAATACAGGATATTGTAAAGCGTATTGGCAGAGAATATGATGCAACCAAGAAAATACATCCACATACTTTCAGACATTCCTTTGCCACGCATTTATTGAATGCGGGAGCAGATATAAGAACTGTACAGGAATTATTGGGTCATGAAAACCTTTCGACAACACAAATTTATACTCATGTTACAAAAGAACATTTGAAAAATGTTTATTTAAAGGCACATCCTCGAAATAAAGCATAAAAAAGGGTTGTTTTGTTTTAAATCTTATGCTATTATGTTTCAGGTATTAAAAAATACACACATTATGAATTCATTTATCTAGTGCCTGATGGTGGTAAATGTTTGAAATAATGGAGGAAAAAAACGAAAAGGAGGAAATTACACATGTCAGTAATTTCAATGAAAAAATTATTAGAAGTAGGTGTTCATTTCGGACATCAAACAAAAAGATGGAATCCTAAAATGGCTCCATACATTTTTACATCAAGAAACGGAATTTACATTATTGATTTACAAAAATCATCTAAAAAAATCGATGAAGCTTATAAAGCAATGAATGAAATTGCCGAAAAAGGTGGAAAAGTTTTATTTGTAGGAACTAAAAAACAAGCTCAAGAAGCTGTTAAAGAAGAAGCAATCCGTTCTGGAAGTTTCTATGTTAACTCACGTTGGTTAGGTGGAACTTTAACTAACTTCAAAACAATTCAAAAAAGAATTAGAAGATTAGTTGAATTAGAAAAAATGGAAAAAGATGGTACTTTCGATTTATTGCCTAAAAAAGAAGTTATCTTACTAAAAAAAGAAGCTGCTAAGTTAGAAAAGAACTTAGGTGGTATTAAAGAAATGAGAAGATTACCAAGTGCTTTATTCGTTGTAGATCCTAAAGCTGAACACAACGCTGTTGCTGAAGCAAGAATCTTAGGAATCCCTGTATTTGGTATTGTTGATACTAACTGTGATCCTGATGAAGTTGATTATGTAATCCCAGCAAATGATGATGCTATTAGAGCTGTTAAATTAATTGTTGCTGCTATGGCAGATGCAATTTGTGAAGCTAAAAGTGAACCATTAACTGTTGCTTATGTTAAAGATGAAGATGAAAAAGAAGTTACTATGAATGATGCTGTATCTTCTGTAGAAAACAACAACAGAAGAGGGCCAAGAAATAAAGCTGGTAGACCAGCTCAAAGAAGAGAATCTAGACCAACTCAAGAATAATCTCAAGGCTGGAAATCATAAATATGTTGTGATGGGAAAGCAAAGCTTTCCCTTTTTAATAAAATAAAATTCATGGAGGAAAAGAAAATGGCAATTAGTGCAAAATTAGTAAAAGAATTACGTGAAAAAACTGGTGCTGGAATGATGGATTGTAAAAAAGCATTAGAAGCATGTGATGGTGACATCGAAGCATCATTCGACTGGTTAAGAGAAAAAGGAATCGCAAAATCTGCTAAAAAAGCTGATAGAATCGCTGCTGAAGGGTTATCTGCTTTCGCTATTAACGGAAATGTAGCTGCTATGGTTGAAGTTAACTCTGAAACTGACTTCGTAGCAAAAAATGCTGAATTCGTTGCATTAGTAAATAATGTATGTGAAGCAGTTGCTGCAAATAACCCTGCTGATTTAGAAGCTGCAAAAGCAATTGAAGTTGATGGAAAAACTATAGAAACTACAATTGCAGAAGCATCTGGAAAAATTGGTGAAAAATTATCTTTAAGAAGAATTAAAACTTTCACTAAAAATGATGATGAAGTATTTGGTGCTTATTCACATATGGGTGGAAAAATGGTATCAATCGTTAAATTAGCTGACGGTGATGAAGAAAAAGCAAGAGACATTGCTATGCATGTTGCTGCTATCAATCCAAAATATATCTCACAAGATGAAATTCCACAAGTTGAAAAAGATAGAGAAGATGCAGTTCAAACAGAAATTATGGCTAATGATCCTAAATTAGCTAACAAACCTGAAAAAGTATTAGAAGGTATTAAACGTGGAAAATTAAATAAAGTATTCTCTGAATGGTGTTTATTAGATCAAGAATTCATTAAAACACCAAAAGAATCAGTTGCTAAATACTTAGGAAAAGCTAAAGTGTTAGAAATGGCTCGTTTCCAAGTTGGTGAAGGTATCGAAAAGAAAGAAGAAAACTTTGCTGAAGAAGTAGCTGCACAAATGAAACAATAATTTTTTAAGGACACTACAAGTGTGTCCTTTTTTTAAAAAAGGAGAACATTTTATGAAATATAAAAGAGTTTTATTAAAATTAAGTGGTGAAGCATTAGCCGGTGATGATCATTTTGGTATAAACGCTAATACTGTAGCCGATATTGCAAGACAAATCAAAGAAGCTAAAGATTTAGGTGTTGAAATTGCCATCGTTTGTGGTGGTGGTAATATTTGGCGTGGTGTTACTGGTGCACAAATGGGTATGGAACGTTCTTCTGCTGATTATATGGGAATGTTAGCAACAGTAATGAATGGTTTAGCTGTTCAAAATGCTTTAGAGCAACTAGGAGTTCAAACACGTTTACTTTCAGCAATTGAAATGAGACAAATTGCAGAACCATACATTAGAAGACGTGCGGTTAGACATTTAGAAAAAGGTAGAATCGTTATTTTTGGTGCTGGAACTGGAAGCCCATATTTTACAACTGATACTACAGCTGCATTAAGAGCCGCTGAAATCAATGCTGATGTTATTTTAATGGCTAAAAATGGGGTCGATGGTGTTTATTCTGCTGATCCTAAATTAGATGAATCTGCAGTAAAATTTGATCAGATTTCATATAGTGATGTTTTAGCAAAAGATTTAAAAGTAATGGATCAAACAGCTATTACATTATGTAAAGATAACGATATTGATTTATGTGTATTTAATATGCAAGAAGATGGTAATATTGCCAAAGCTTGTGATGGACAAAAAATAGGAACAACTATCTCTGGAGGAAAATAATATGATAAATATGATTTTAGATGATGCAAGTGATAGAATGCAAAAAGCAATCGAAGCTTACCAAAGAGATTTAGCGACAGTTAGAACTGGAAGAGCTACTCCTGCAATGTTAGACCGTGTAATGGTCAACTATTACGGATCACCAACACCAATTAATCAAATGGCTGGTGTTTCTGTTGTAGAAGGTAGACAATTAGTAATTAAACCTTATGATAAATCTGCTTTAAAAGATATCGAACATGGAATTTATGAAGCTGATTTAGGTTTAACTCCTCAAAATGATGGAGAAATTATTCGTATTACTGTACCAGCATTAACAGAAGAAAGACGTAAAGAATATGCAAAAAATGTTTGGAAATTTGCTGAACATGCTAAAGTTGCTATAAGAAATATTCGTCGTGATGCTAATGATGAAATTAAAAAATGCGATGGTAGTGAAGATGAAATTAAAGACGGTCAAAATCGTGTTCAAAAATTAACTGATAAATTTGTCAAAGAAGTTGATGAAATTGGTAAAGTAAAAGAAAAAGATATTATGACTGTATAATTATTGAAGCGTCTTATTAGGCGCTTTTTTATTTTATGGTTTTATGTTATAATCAATCATGACTTTAAGGAGGATTATTCTATGAATGATCAAATTGAAAACTATGAATTAGACATGAATAATATACCAGCACATATTGCTTTTATTATGGATGGCAATGGACGCTGGGCTAAAAAGAGAATGATGCCAAGAACTTATGGCCATAACGAAGGGACAAAGACAATTCGTAAGATTGCTTTAGAGGCTAATAGACTTGGTGTTAAAGCAATGACAGTTTATGCTTTTTCTACAGAAAATTTTTCTCGTCCTGAAGAAGAAGTACAATTTATATTTAAATTACCCAAAAAATTTTTTGAACTTTATTTAAAAGAATTAATTGAAAATAATGTTCAAATTTGTATGATTGGGCATTTAGAAAAAGCTCCAAAGGCAACAAGAGATATTATCAATACTGCTATAGAAAGAACAAAGGGTAATACTGGACTAAAACTTTGCTTTGCTTTTATTTATGGTAGTAGAGATGAAATCGTTTGTTCAACTAAAAAAATAGCACAAGATGTAAAAGATGGGAAACTTGATATTGAGGATATTGATGAAAATTATTTTGGTTCAACATTAATGTCTGCGAATTTACCTGATGTTGATTTAATGGTAAGAACAAGTGGAGAACAAAGATTATCTAATTTTATGTTATGGCAACTTGCTTATGCAGAGTTTATTTTTACTCCTGTTTGTTGGCCAGATTTTGATGAAAAAGAATTACATAAAGCAATTTGGCTTTATCAAAATAGGGATCGTAGATATGGAGGTTTAAAATAGTGAAAGAAAGAATTATTACTGCACTGTGCTTGATTGCAATTGTAGTTCCAGCAGTCATTTTTGGGGGTATTTTTTATAAAATTGTTATAGGGGTTGCAATGGGTCTTAGTGTATATGAAATGTTACATATTTGTTCTAGACCACGTATTGGAATGTATATGTATATCATTGTTGGTTTATTTTTTGTTACAGGATTTTTATTAAACAGAAATCATTTACTTATTTCTAGCTATTCTATTTTGGTTTATTTAGCGGTTATTTTAGCATGTATGATTTTTGATGATAAATGTAATATTGAAAGAAGTGCTTATGTTTTTACGATGGGTGTTCTTGTTTGTTCTGGATTACATGCGTTACTTGTTTTGAGAGTTGACTATGGTTGGGAATATTTATTGTTATTAGCAATTGCAACTTTTGGTAGTGATACAGGAGCTTATTTTGCTGGTATGGCTTTTGGTAAACATAAGTTGATTCCAAGATTATCTCCTAAAAAAACAATTGAAGGGTCAATTGGTGGAATTGTTCTAGGAAGTGTTTTAGGATTGGTTTTTGCATATTTTACAGGAATATTGGCACATCATTGGATTATTGTACCAGCAATTATTGTAATGACAATGACAAGTCAAATAGGAGATTTGATTTTTAGTGCCATTAAAAGATATTTTGAAGTTAAAGATTATTCAAAATTATTACCAGGACATGGCGGAATTTTAGATCGTATTGATAGTTTAACTTTTAATGTATTGATTTTTAGTTTCTTTTTAATGATTGTGGGGTTATAGATAATGAAAAATATTACGATTTTAGGTGTTACAGGTTCTATTGGTCAACAAACTGTTGATGTTTGCTTGCATCATCAAGATGAATTTAATGTTGTTGCAATGTCTGCGGGCAAAAATATTGTATTACTTGAAACAACAATTCAAAAAATCAATCCACAAGTTGTTTGTGTTATCGATGAAAAGGATTGTAACTATCTTCAAGAAAAATATCCACATATTCGTTTTGTATTTGGTAGTGCTGGTTTAGATGAAATTGCAACAATTGATCAAGTTGATATTGTATTAAATGCAATTGTAGGGTTTGCAGGTTTGTTACCAACAATTCATGCTATTGAATCTAAAAAAGATATTGCTTTAGCTAATAAAGAAACACTTGTGGTTGCAGGACATATTATTACAAAATTAGTTAAAGAACATGGTGTAAAATTATTACCAGTAGATAGTGAACATTCAGCAATTTTCCAATCGCTTCAAGGAAATGAGATGAATAAAATCAAACGTATTTTATTAACAGCAAGTGGCGGAAGTTTTAGAGATAAAACAAGAGAAGAACTTGTAGGTGTTTCTGTTAAAGAAGCGTTGAATCATCCTAACTGGTCAATGGGGGCTAAAATTACGATTGATAGTGCTACTTTATTTAATAAGGGATTAGAGGTCATGGAAGCAAAATGGTTGTTTGATGTAGATTATGATCAAATTGAAGTCTTGATTCATCCAGAAAGTATTTTACATTCTGCTGTAGAGTTTGAAGATACTTCTGTCATTGGGCAAATAGGAACACCTGATATGCGTTTAGCTATTCAGTATGCGTTAACTTATCCACAAAGAAAAAAATTAATTAATGGTAAATCATTAGATTTAACACAACTTGGTTCGCTTACTTTTAAAAAGCCAGATTTCAATAGATTTCATGCGCTTTCTTTAGCATATCGCGCTGGAAAAACAGGCGGAAGCTTACCATGTGTTTTAAATGGTGCAAATGAAATGGCTAATCTTTTGTTTAGAGAAGGAAAAATTGAATTTTTACAAATAGAGGAATTAGTTGAAAAAGCTATGAATGCTCATGAGTTGGTTAAAGATCCAACTATTGATCAATTATTAGATATTGATCAATGGGCGAGAGATTTTGTTTTAAAGGAGATAAATGAAACATGCAGACGATTATAAATATTCTTGTCTTTTTTGTAATACTAGGAGCTATTGTATTAATCCATGAATTAGGACATTTTCTAACTGCTAAATTATTTGGTGTTTATTGTGCTGAATTTTCTATTGGAATGGGTCCTAAACTTTTTTCTAAGAAAAAAGGAGAAACAGATTATCAAATTCGTGCACTTCCTATTGGTGGTTATGTTGCAATGGCAGGTGAAGCTGATCAAGAGGACAGCGAATTAATGAAAGATGTTCCTTATGAAAGAACTCTAAAAGGAATTAAAACATGGAAAAAATGCATTATTATGTTAGCTGGTGTTTTTATGAATTTTGTACTTGCCCTTGTTTTATTAATTGGTATTTATTCGTTTGTTGAAGTACAAACAAATACTTCTGAAATTGGAAGTGTTGTTAAAAACAATGGTGCTTATAATGCTGGAGTTCAAGCTGGAGACACCATTAATAAAATCACAATTAATGGTGAAGAACATATCATTGCGTCATTTTCAGATATTCAATCTGTCTTATCTAATGAAAATTTACAATTAGATACAGATACAGTTACAATGCAAATTTCCCTTAAAAGAGGGAATCAAAATATTGAAAAAACAGTTGAAGGAAAGTACAATAGTGAATCCAAGTCTTATGTCATTGGAATAACAGCGGCTACTAAAAAATTGACTTTTATTGAGGCTATAAGACAAGGAATTAATCAATTTATAGAATATGCATTATTGATTTTTACAACATTAGGAAAACTTATTACAGATTTAACACATACTGTTTCACAACTTTCTGGTCCAGTAGGAATTTATACAGTGACTGCACAAGTTACACAATCTGGTTCAATTAGTACATTGTTGTCATTGACTGCTTTACTATCAACAAATATTGGAATGTTTAATTTACTTCCTATTCCAGGACTAGATGGTAGTCAAGTATTATTTGCATTAGTTGAAAAAATTATTCGTCGAGAAATTCCAACAAAAATGAAATATGCTTTACAAATGGCAGGACTAATTCTTGTTTTTGGCCTAATGATTTTTGTAACTATAAATGATATTGGAAAATTTTTCTAAAAAAAGGGCGTATGCCTTTTTTTGTGTTATAATAGGTAAGATTTTTGAGGTGTAATATGAATAAATTAATAATACTATTAAAACAATTGAATATAATCGAAGATGTTAATGTTTTATTACATGCTTCATTGAAAAAAGTTATTGTACATCATGATAACCATTATACATTTTATATATTGAGTAAGGATTTGATTCCATTTACAGAGTATCAACTCTTACTTGATCATGGTCTTGATTTTCCTTACCTGGCTGAATTTGTAATTTGTTATGATGATTTTAATTTTGAGTCAAAAGATGTTTCACTTTATTTAGGGTATATTATTGAAAAACTAAAACAAATTTCACCATTATTTTCTTCGTTGAAAATCGAAGATATTGAAATTAAACAAACTATATCGATTGGTTTGTTAAATGAAATACAATTGGAACAATTCCAACAATTAAAATCAACAATTAAAAAGTATTTTGTGGAAATTGGAATAGAGAAAGATTTTAGTTTTTATGTTAAACAAGATAATGATGAATTAAATCATTTATTACAAGAAATGGATAGCTATGAACCAATGAAAATAGATATGTCCGAAATAAAAAAATCGGAACCAGTAAAACCAACTGTAGATTATAAAAATAATTATCGAAAAGCAAAGGGTGATGCAACTTTTTTAAAGTTATCTGAAATTAACAGTCAAACGATGGAAAATAATTGTACGATTCAAGGGTATGTCTTTAAAACTGAATTAATCAAAACACGAGCAGGAAAACATATTCAAACATTATGGATCACTGACTATACGGATTCAATTATGGTAAAACGCTTTGAAAACAATACAACTAATACTTTAGAGGATATTAAAGTACTAGATAAAGGTAAAGTGTGGATCAAAGCAACAGGAGAAATTCGTTTAGATAATTATGCGAGAGAAACAGTTATGATGGCTCGTCAAATAGAAGTTATTAAAGAACCAGCAAGAAGGCAAGACACTGTGGAAGTTAAAAGAGTTGAACTTCATACACATTCTAAAATGTCAGCAATGGATGGAATAGGCAATGTTTCGGATTATATTAATCAAGTGGCCAAATGGGGACACAAAGCAATTGCAGTTACTGATCATGGAAACGTTCAATCATTTCCTGAAGCTCAAGCAGCTAGTTTAAAAGCGGGCATTAAGATGATCTATGGTGTTGAATTAAATATGATAGAACCTTATTTTAATATTGTTTTTAATGAAAAAGATATGTCTATTGAAGATGCCACATATGTATCATTTGACTTGGAAACAACTGGTTTTTCTGTTATCCATGATGGGATTACAGAATTTGGTGCAGTTAAAATTAAAAATGGTGAAGTGATTGATCGCTTACAAAGTTTTGTAAATCCTGGTAAAAAGATTGGAACACGTGTTTCTCAACTTACAAATATTACAAATGAAATGGTTGCTGATGCACCAACAATTAAAGAGTTTTTACCACAAATATTAGAATTCTTTGGTGATGCTATTTTAGTGGCTCACAATGCTAAATTTGACATTGGTTTTTTAAATGAAAGTTTAAAGAGGTTAAATCAAAAACCTATAACTAATCCGGTTATTGATTCTTTGGCATTAGCAAGAGCTATTATGAAACCAATGAAATCTTATCGTTTAGGAAATGTATGTCGTGTTTATCGTGTAAATTATGACGATGATGTAGCACATAGAGCTGATTATGATGCTGAAGTTTTAGGTGCTGTATTTACAACGATGTTACATTCTATTATGCAAAGTGGAAATTATAATTTACTTGATTTAAATAAATTACAAAAAGACGATGCTTATAAAATCGTTTTCCCATATCATATGACAGCACTTGCTTTAAACAAAGAAGGTTTAAAAAATATGTTTAAAATTGTTTCTGAAGCAAATACAACTTATTTCCATGATGGTTCTCGTATTCCAAAAGAAAGATTGGAATATTATCGTAAAGGATTGCTATATGGGACTAGCTGTTATCGTTCAGATGTTTTTGAAGCAGCTTTGAATTCTTCGGATGAAAAGTTGGAACAATTGTTAGAATTTTATGATTATGTGGAAATACAACCTTTTCAAGATTACTATCATTTAATTGATCGTGGACAAATTGAATCTGAAGAAAATTTAATTATTTCAATAAAACGTCTTATTACAGCAGCAAAAAAATTAAATAAACTTATTGTAGCTACTGGAGATGTCCATTTTTTAGATGAAAAGGATAAAATTTATCGAGATGTTTTTATATCACAACCCAAAATTGGGATTGGACATCGTGCTCATCCTTTATGTGACCGAAAAAATCCACGTGCATTTACACCATCTCAATATTTAAGAACAACAGATGAAATGTTAAAATGTTATGATTATCTACCAGCGGATGAAGTATATGAATATGTTGTAACAAATACAAACAAAATCGCAGATATGGTTGACGAAATTCGACCAATTCATGATAAATTATTTACACCAACAATTGATAATGCAGATGAAAATTTAACAAAGATTTGTTATGATACAGCACATCGACTTTATGGTGAAAAACTACCTGAAATTGTGGAAAAAAGATTAGAAAAAGAATTAAGTAATATCATTAAACATGGGTTTGGGGTTATTTATTATATTTCCCACTTACTAGTAAAAAAATCAAATGATGATGGTTATCTAGTAGGTTCCAGAGGTTCGGTAGGATCTTCATTCGTTGCAACAATGTCAGGAATTACAGAAGTAAATCCGTTACCACCACATTATCTATGTCTTCATTGTAGTCATAGTGAATTTTTAGAAGAAGGTGTTGCTGCTGATGGTTATGATTTACCTGATAAGATTTGCCCTGTATGTGGTAAACCAATGAAAGGTGAAGGACATAATATCCCGTTCGAAACTTTCTTAGGTTTCAATGCGGATAAAGTACCCGATATCGACTTAAATTTCTCGGGAGCGTATCAAGCAAATGCTCATGCATTTACTAAAACTATTTTTGGAGAAGATCATGTCTTTAGAGCGGGAACAATTTCTACAGTTGCTGAAAAAACAGCTTATGGTTATGCAAAAGGATATGCTGAAACATTAGGAATTGATAATGAAGTACGTAGTGCTGAACTTGAAAGAATTGCTCGAGGGTGTGGTGGCGTTAAACGTACGACTGGCCAACATCCAGGGGGAATTATTGTTATTCCTAGAGATTATGATGTTTTTGATTTCACGCCTTACCAATATCCAGCGGATGATTTATCTGCTGAATGGCGTACGACTCACTTTGATTTCCATGCTATTCATGATAACGTTTTGAAATTCGATATTTTAGGACATGTTGATCCAACCGTTATTCGTATGTTACAAGATTTAACAGGTGTTGATCCTAAAACAATTCCAACAAACGATACAAAAGTTATGTCACTTTTTACAACGAGTGATGCTTTAGGTGTTGATTTATCCTATATCAATTGCAAGAGCGGTGCTTTAGGATTACCTGAATTTGGTACAACCTTTGTACGTAGTATGTTAGATCAGACAAAACCACAAACTTTTAATGATTTAGTAATCATTTCGGGGCTTTCACATGGAACAGATGTTTATTTAGGTAATGCAGAGACGTTGATTAAAAATGGAACATGTACCTTAAAAGAAGTTATTGGATGTCGTGATGATATTATGGTTTATTTGATTGAAAAAGGCCTTCCTAATAAAGATGCTTTTGACATCATGGAATGTGTTCGTAAAGGAAAATCACCTGCAGTTTTCCCAGAAAAGAAATACGAAGAATTAATGAAAGAATACAATGTTCCTCAATGGTATATTGATTCATGTAAGAAAATTAAATACATGTTCCCTAAAGCCCATGCGGTAGCCTATGTTTTATCAGCTATTCGTGTAGCTTGGTGGAAATTATATTATCCAAGAGAATATTATGCAGTATATTTTTCCACAAGATGTGATTTTTTTGATATTGAAACATTAGTTGCTGGTAAAGATGCTATTCTTTCAAGAAGAAAAGAAATTGAAATGTTAAGAGAAAACAGACAATCTTCAAATAAGGATGAAGGATTGTGGGATGTGTTTGAAATTGCGTTAGAAATGATTGATCGAGGATTCCATTTTAGTCCTTTAAACTTAGAAAAGTCTGATGCCAATAAATTCATTTTAGATCCAGATGATCCAAGTGGCTTACTTCCACCGTTTAGTTCAGTTGATTCATTAGGTGAATCGGTAGCTAATACTGTTATTGAGGCACGTAAACATGGTTCTTTCTTATCTAAAGAAGACGTGATTAAAAGGACTAAATTGAACAATTCGCATATTAAACAACTAACAAAAATGGGTGTTTTTGATGGTATGCAAGAAGAAAATCAATTATCACTTTTCTAGTGACTTGATTATAAATGAAAAATGTGCTATATTACTTATAGTTTCATAAAGAGAAACGAGTGGGGGAACCCACTCTTTATTATTGAATGGGGTGAAAAAATGGAGTTATTGGAAAGTATTAAAGAAATGGTCTTACCTTTGATCGAACAAAATGATTGTTATTTAGATGATATTGAATATGTAAAAGATAATAATGAAATGTATTTACGTATTTATATCGAAAAAAATGAAGGGTATCTAGATATGGATACATGTGTTGCGGTAAGTGAGTTAATTAGTGATAAACTTGACGAAACTGATCCAATTAAAGATGAATACATTTTAGAAGTCTCTTCACCTGGAATTGAAAAACCATTAAAAACTTTTGAACAAGTTCAAAAATCTGTTGGTGAATATGTTTATGCAAAATTTAAAAATCCTAAAGCCGGATTATATGAAGTTGAAGGATATTTAAAATCTGTTGATAATCAAGAATTAGAATTTGAATATCTTGTAAAAAATATAAAGAAAAAAATTATTGTCAATTATGATAACATTCAATTTATACGATTAGCTGTAAAATTTTAGGAGGAAATAAAAGTGGCTAGTAACAGAAAATTTATGAGCGCCTTAAATGCTTTATGTGAAGAAAAAGGTATTGAAAAAGACGTGTTTTTAGAAATGTTAAAGGAATCAATTGCAAAAGCTTATAAAAAAAATTATATGGTTCCAGAAGCAAATGTACGTGTAGAAATTAATGAAAAAACTGGAAAAATTAGATTATTTGAAATTAGAACAGTTGTTGATGATTTAGAAGATGAAGATTTAGAAGTATCTTTAGATGAAGCACATGATATCAACCCAAATTATCAAGTGGGTGATATTGTAGAAACTGAAGCAGATGTAGATCATATTGGTCGTTTAGCAGCAATTCAAACAAAACAACTTTTCAGACAAAAAATACGCGAAACTGAAAAAGAAACATTATATAATGAATTTGCTGATAAAAAAGATGATATCATTACAGGTATTGTTGATCGTGTTGAATCTAAATTTGCTATTATCAATATTGGAAAAACTGGAGCATTTTTAGGACTAAATCAACAAATCCCTGGAGAAACATTACATGAAGGACAACATGTCAAAGTATATGTAAGTGACGTTGATCGTGGAACTAAAGGAACACATATCGTTGTAAGCAGAACAGAACCACAATTTGTAAGAAGATTATTTGAATTAGAAGTTCCTGAAGTTTATGATGGTACAGTTGAAATTAAATCTGTTTCTCGTGAACCTGGTGAAAGAAGTAAAATTGCTGTATACACTGCAGTTGAAGGATTAGATCCTATTGGTTCTTGCGTTGGACCTAAGGGTTCAAGAGTTAAAAACGTTGTTGATGAATTACATGGTGAAATGATTGATATCGTTGAATGGTCAAGTGACCCAGTTGTTTATATTTCACATGCATTATCACCTTCAGATGTGTTAACTGTTTCTGTTGATGAAGAAAAACACAGTGCGTTAGTTATTGTACCTGATGATCAATTATCATTAGCTATTGGTAAACGTGGTCAAAATGCTCGTTTAGCAGTAAGACTTACTGGATGGAAAATTGATATTAAATCATTATCTGAAGCAACTGAATTAGGGTTAATGGAACAAATTCAACAAAAAGAAGAATTACCTGTTGATGAAACATTCCAAGATGAATTTGCTCAAGAAATGCTAGATAACCAAGAAGAAAAAGAAACTATTGTTGAAGAAAAAGAAAATATCGAAAATGAAGTTGAAGAAGTCACTTCAGAATCTGATGTAGAAGATTATGAAGATTTTGATGATTATGAAGATGATGAATACAGTAAATATGATGAAGATATCGACTATGACGAATATGACAAATATTATGATGAAGATTAGGATGAGATAGAATGAGAAAAATTCCACTTAGAAAATGTCTTGCAACAAATGAACAATTACCTAAAAAAGAGTTAATTCGTGTTGTAAGAAATAAAGAAGGTCAAGTATTTGTAGATGCTACTGGTAAAATGAATGGACGAGGTGCTTATTTAAAAAGAAGCTTAGAAGCAATCGAAATTGCTAAAAAGAAAAAAGTTTTATCTCGTTCTTTACAAGTAGAAATTCCTGATGAAATTTTTGAGGAGTTAAAAAAATATTGTGATGAATAAAAAATATTTAAATTTATTAGGGCTTGCTAATGTTGCAAAGGGAATTGTTTCAGGAGAAACTTTGATAAAAAGTATCGCTGCAAATGAAACAAAACTTGTTGTTATTGCAAATGATGCTAGTGCTAATACTAAGAAAAAAATTACTGATAAATGTCATTTTTATCATGTTGATTATTTCATTGTTGATGAAAATATTGAAACCATTTCAAAAGCAGTTGGAAAAAATAATCGCGTTGCATTAGGTATTATAAATCAAGGGTTTGCGAAAAAAATAAAAGAATTGATAGGAGGTTGATTTTATGGCAAAACAATTTAAAAAGAAAAAAGGTTCTCAAAAGAAGAAACAATTACAATCAAACTTTCCTGCAAAGAAAGAAACATCAGTAATAAAAGATGGTGTGATTTCCTATGAAGAAGGAATTACAGTTGGTGAACTAGCTGAAAAGCTAGGACAAACACCTGCTAATGTTATAAAAGTATTATTTTTATTAGGAACTATGGTAACAATCAATTCAGCATTAAATGATGAACAAGTTGAATTAATTTGTTTAGAATATGGTTGTGAATGTGAAAAACATGTTCCAGTAGATGAAGTTAATTTTGAAAATATTGAAGTTGTGGATGATGAAGCTGATTTACAACCAAGATGTCCAGTTGTAACAATTATGGGACATGTTGATCATGGAAAAACAACATTACTAGATACTATTAGAAAATCTGCAGTTGTTGATGGTGAATTTGGTGGTATTACTCAACATATTGGTGCTTATCAAGTAGAAGTAAACGGTAAAAAAGTTACATTTTTAGATACACCAGGTCATGAAGCTTTTACAGCAATGAGAGCACGTGGAGCACAAGTGACTGATATTGTTATTATCGTTGTTGCTGCTGATGACGGTGTGATGCCTCAAACAAAAGAAGCCATTGACCATGCAAAAGCTGCAGGAGTTCCTATCGTTGTTGCAATTAATAAGATTGATAAAGAAGGTGCTGATCCTGAAAGAATTAAAGCTGAAATGGCTGAAGAAGGATTATTACCTGAAGAATGGGGTGGAGATACTGTTTATTGTGAAATCTCTGCTAAAAAGAAAATTGGTATTGAAGAATTATTGGAAACATTAACTGTTGTTGCAGAATTAGCTGATTTAAAAGCTAACCCAAATAGATATGCATATGGTAGTGTTGTTGAGGGTAAACTTGATAAAGGTAGAGGAGCTGTTGCTACATTATTAGTAGAAAATGGTACTTTACGTGCAAGTGATCCAATCGTTGTTGGTGCTGCTTATGGTAGAGTAAGACAAATGTTAGACGATAAAGGACGTGTTATTAAAGAAGCATTACCAGGTACACCAGTAGAAATTACAGGTTTAAATGAAGTTCCTGTTGCCGGTGATAAATTTATGGTTTTCGAAACTGAAAAACAAGCACGTAGTGTTGGTGAAACACGTATGAAAGCTAAAATTGAAAAAGATCGTAATTCTGGAGCTGCTTTATCTCTTGATGATTTGTATTCTCAAATTAAAGAAGGTCAAATTATTGATTTAAATATTATTGTTAAAGCGGATGTACAAGGAACTGCAGAAGCTGTAAAAGCTTCATTAGAAAAAATCGATGTAGATGGTGTGCGTGTTAACGTTATTCGTTCAACTGTTGGTGCAATTTCTGAATCTGATGTTATTTTAGCAAGTGCCTCTCAAGCAATTATTTATGGTTTTAATGTAAGACCAGATGCAAAAGTTAGAAATAAGGCAGAAGAAGAAAATGTTGAAATTCGTCTTCATAATGTTATTTATAAAATGGTTGAAGAAATTGAAACTGCAATGAAAGGTATGTTAGCACCAGAATACCATGAAGTAATTACTGGTCAAGCAGAAATTAGACAAGTTATTAAAGCAAGTAAAATAGGAAATATCGCAGGATGTTATGTTACCGATGGTTCAATTAAAAGAAACTGTGGTATTCGTTTGATTCGTGATGGTATTGTTGTATACGAAGGAAAACTTGCTTCACTTAGACGTTTTAAAGATGATGTTAAAGAAGTCAATGCTGGTTTTGAATGTGGTTTAAACATTGAAAACTATAATGATATTAAAGAAGGCGATATCATTGAAGGTTATGTTATGGAAGAAGTAGAAAAGAAATAGGAGTTGAGTCTTATGTCATTAAAAACAGATAGAATAAATACTCAAATTTTAAGAGAAGTTTCTTTGATTTTACAAAATGAAGTACGTGATAGAGATTTACGTATGTGTACAATTACCGCTGTTGAAACAACAAATGATTTATCTATTTCTAAAGTGTATGTTACTTTTTTAGGAAAAAATTATAATCAAGAAAAAGGAATGGAAGCATTAGAAAGATCTAAAGGATTCATTCGTAATTTACTTGCTAAAAAATTAAAAGTAAGAAAGTGTCCTGAATTACATTTTGTTTTAGATACTTCTTTAGAATATGGAAATAAAATTGAAAGTATTATTAATTCATTACATGAAAAAGATTAGAAATAATCTTTTTCTTTTTTTTAGAATTTATTTTATGATATAATGAAAATACTGATAGGAGGATTATTATGGTAGAATTATCTAATGATTTATTAACTGTTTCTTTACATCCAAAAGGAGCAGAAATTATTTCAATTAAAGGAAAAAAAGATCAATTGAATTATATGTGGAGAAGAGATGCATCTCAATGGGCAAACAGTGCACCTATTTTATTTCCAATTGTTGGAGCGTTAAAAAATGATACATGTGTGATTAATGGTAAAGAGTATCATATGACACAACATGGTTTTGCAAGACACAATGAATTTGAAACAAACCAAGTTAGTGATACTGAAGTAATATTCTCATTAAAATCTAATGATGAAATTATAAAACAATATCCTTTCTTATTTGAATTAAATGTCACATATAGACTTGTTGAAAATAAATTAACATGTCATATTAAAGTAAAAAATACAGATCATCAACCTATTTATTTCCAAGTTGGAGGACATCCTGCTTTTGCTTGTCCATTTATGGAAAACGAATCAAGCAATGATTATTATTTGGAATTTTCAGAAAACGAAACATGCAATCGAAAAATAATTGATGTTGAAAAAAGAGGTATGTCAAGAGTTGAAAAACCTTTCTTTGATAATGAAAAAAGATTTTTTGTTAGACAAGAGCTTTTTAATACAGATGCAATTGTTATTAAAAAGTTTAAATCAGAAAATATTGCGCTTAAATCATTAAATCATGATAAATCAATTGTTTTTCATATGAATGGTTTTGATCATGTTGGACTTTGGGCCGCAAAACATGTTGGTGGATTAATTGCTATTGAACCATGGGTTGGACATGCTGACTATACTGATTTTAATGGTGAATTTAAAGAAAAAGAAAGTTGTGTTGAATTACCTGTTGGTAAAAATTTTGAAGTTGAATTTGCTGTAGAAATTAACCAATAATGACAATTTTTTTAACTTTTGTAGATTATACTTTGTTTATGAAAGTTAAACTTATAGAATGTACTCATGAATTAGACTTACAAGATGAAATTAATGATTTTCTTAAACTGGGATATCATATAATACGGATGCATTATTGTGTTGCAATGTGTTTTTCATCTGAATTAGAATACTCTTTTAGTTGTTTAATTGAATATGATGATAAAGGTCCTAAATAAAAGGACTTTTATTTTTGCATAGATTTTATATTATTGGTCAAAATAATTAACGGAGGTGAAACATATGGCAAAAGATGTAAGATGTTCAGTTACGACATGTGCATATCATGATTCTAATAATAAATGTTTAGCCAATGAGATTAAGGTTTCAAAATGTAATTGTAGTTCACCATGTGATGAGCAAGAAACAGAGTGCGGAACTTTTAAATTAAAATAGGATTATTTCCTATTTTAATTTTTTTTTATTGTCTCTATGTTATAATATAAAAGGTGATTATATGAAAAATAGATTAATTATTTTTTTATCTTTATTTTTTTTATTAGGTTGTTCAAGTCAAAAAAATACAACATCTTATTCAAAAAAACAATATAATGAATATGTTAGTTATTATAATCGTTTAAAGATGTCTACTTCATTTGATGAAAGCTGTGATGATTGTTCAATTCAATTAATTACTAATAAAATATCAAATAAAAAAATACGGTATGATATTATCATTAATAATCCTGTTATTGAAATGAAAAATATTAAAGCAATCGCATTTATTGATAAAAAGGATAAAAATATTCCGAGTATTGGTTTATTAGAAAAGGATACTTTTTCATTAAAGCCTAATTATATTGATAAGAAGAATGGTTATTATAAAGGCATCAATTTATCAGGAACAACATCAAAAAATAAATTTGATGTTAAGCTCTATTTAACATATAACACAGAGGATAAACAAATAGAAAGGTATATTATTTTACATGGTAATGCGACTTGATAAATTATTAGCTCATTATGGTATTGGAACTAGAAAAGAAGTAAAAAATTATATTAGAAAAGGTTTTGTTACTGTTAATGGAAGTATTATAAAAAAGGATGATTTTAAAGTAGATTATGAAACAGATAAAATTATCTTTGATGGTGAGCTTATTACATATAAACCATATGTCTATATTATGCTTAATAAACCTGCTGGTTATGTTTCTGCTACAAAAGATAATGTTCATCCTACAGTTGTTGATTTGATTTATGGGTATGAACAGTATGATTTATTTCCAGTAGGAAGGTTAGATTTGGATACGGAGGGTTTATTATTACTAACAAATGATGGAGATTTTGCACATAAGTTATTAGCACCTAGTCGACATCATTCTAAATTGTACTATGCATGTGTCGAAGGAATAATGGATGAAAATGATATTTTAAAGTTTAAAGAAGGAATTACTATTGATCATTATAGATGTCAAAGTTCAAATTTATCCATTATAAAAAATGAAGATAATACATCTGAAGTATTAATTGAAATTTTTGAAGGAAAGTTTCATCAAGTGAAAAAAATGGTAGAAAGTGTCGGTAAAAAAGTAACTTATTTAAAAAGGTTACAGATGAAGAATTTAAAATTAGATACTTCTTTACAAATTGGAAAATTTAGAGAATTATCCGAAGATGAATTAGTCGACTTAATGAATGATTTGTGATACTATTTGTATAAAAAATAAGGAGGATTTTTTGTGAGATTAAGAAACAACCCAAAAGCTTATGAAATTATGGAAGAGAATGCTGATTTAGTTATCTTAAAACCTGAAGAACATAAAGGTCATTATCATGATATATTTGAAATAAATCAGCCGTTATATATAGAAATTGGAATGGGGAAAGGCGATTTTATTTATCAAAATGCTTTAAAACATCCAGAAAACAATTACATAGGGATTGAAAAATTTCCAAGTGTCTTAGCAGCAGCAATTAATAAAATTAATAAAAATCAATCATTGCCTAATTTAAAATTGATGCATTTTGATGCAATTGAATTAGAAAATGTTTTTGAAAATGGTGAAATTGATCATTTATTTTTAAACTTTAGTGATCCTTGGCCAAAAAAAAGACATGCAAAAAGACGTTTAACGTCTTCAGCGTTTTTAGATGTTTATCGTCGATTATTGAAAAAAGATGGTGTTATTGAATTTAAAACAGATAATCGAGGTTTATTTGAATATTCATTACAGTCAATAACAGAAAACAATTATCATTTAGATTATGTTTCTTTAGATTTACATAATTCTCCAGAAGCAAATGATAATATTATGACAGAATATGAAAGAAAATTTTCAGTAAATGGACCTATTTATAAAATGATAATTAGTGATTGTAAGGAGTAAAAAAATGGATCAATTAATTGAAATAAACTCATTAGAAGAATATGAAAAGGCTATTCAAACAAAATCAATCATCTTATTTACAGCTTCTTGGTGTCCTGATTGTATGTTTATCAAACCTTTTATAGGTAATGTTGTAAAAAAATATCCAAATTTTACATTTTATAGTATTAATAGAGATCATTTTATTGATTTATGTCAAGATTTAGATATTTTAGGAATACCTTCTTTTGTCAGCTATGAAAATGGACAAGAGACAGGTCGCTTTGTAAGTAAATTAAGAAAAACGCAAGAAGAAATAGAAACATTTATACAATCAATAAAATAAAGTGTATTGAAGGAAGGAGTTATTATGTTTAAACATTTTTTTAAAAAATCAAACGATGATGATATTTTTGAAACTGTAGACCCAATTGTTGAACAAAGAAGAAATGAAAAGTTTTCTAAACCACTTATTTATGACGAAGAATTTAAAAAAGAAGAAGTTACTAAAAAAAGTGCAGGTCAACAAATACCAAAAGAAACTACTTCCAAAAATGTTAAAAAGGTTGAAAAAAAAGTAGCAAAGAAAGAAGAACCCGAAGTTAAGAAAAATTATGAAATGATGGATATCATTTCTCCAATGTTTGGAATGCATGAAGAAAAAAAAGAAACAGTTAGAATAGTTAAGAAAAATTCAGTAAAAAAGCCAAAGAAAAAAGATAATTCACTTGTTCAAGTAATATCTCCGTATTATGGTAATTTTGAAGAAAAAGAAGAAACAGATAGTGAAGCTGTTCTTACTGCTGTTGAAGATTCAAAAGATTTTCAAGATGAAACAAATACTGATGCTGAAAAAACAATAGAACCCGAAATCGTTGAAGAAGAAAAGCTTCCAACAGTTGAAGATAATTTAAGAAATATTGCTAAAATTGTTGAAGAAGAACAAGATCAACTTAAAATTATTGAGGAACGAACAGGGGAGTTTAAACTTGATTTTGGTCAAAAAAAATCAGAGGAACAAAATTCTTTAATTGATGAAATTGATGACAATATGTCTTTAGATGAATTGATGAGTCTGTATGAAAAGAAATTTAAGGATTAGTGATGATTAAAGGAATTGGTGTAGATATTTGTGATTTAAGAAGATTAAATCATTTGGATCAACTTGCAAAGAAAATTTTACATGTAGATGAATTTTCTTTGTATTTATCAAAAGGTAACGATAAAGCAAAAAGAGAATTTGTGGGTGGTAGATTTGCAGTCAAAGAGGCATTTGTAAAAGCAGCAGGTTATAAATCATTTAAGGAGATATGCTGTTTAAATGATAAAAATGGTAAACCCTATATTAAAGATGAGCCTTGTCATGTTTCTATTTCTCATGAAAATCATTATGCAGTTGCCTTTGTTGTTATTGAAAATAATGATCCTAATCAATAAAGTATAGAGTAATAAAACATTAATAAATATATCTTAGGATATAAATATTAATGTTTTTTATTTGTTTTTTAGTCGTTTAAATAGACCTTTTAGTCGATTTAGCATGATTATTTTTTTATAAGAACTATGATAATACTAAGGAGGACTGTTTATGTTAAATTCAATTTCTTTAGTAGGAAAAATAGTAAAAAATGTATATCATGTTGAAAATATGGCTTTTATTGACATTGAGGTTAAAAGACCATTTCCTGAGGAGATAGGAAAAGAAAAATTTGATGTTTTTTCTATTGCTTTGTGGAAGGGACTAGAAGACATGATGTCTGATGTTGCTCAAATTGGAATGATCATTGCTGTTAGAGGGCGTTTAATAGCTAATAAATTTACAATGGCTAATTATGATTTTAAAGAAGTGATTATATATGGAGAACTCATTGAAATTTTAAACAAATATTTTTAAATAAATAAATTGTCATTTATATTGTTTTTTGATAAAATCTATTATTGAAAGTCGGTGAAAATAAATGACAATTAATCAAGATAAAATAAGAAATTTTTCAATCATAGCGCATATTGATCATGGGAAAAGTACTTTGGCGGATCGTATTTTAGAAATGACCGGTGCGGTTTCAAATAGAGAGATGAAGGCTCAACTATTAGACAGCATGGAGTTAGAACGTGAAAGAGGCATTACAATCAAATTAAATGCTGTTCAACTTCAATACAAAGCAAAAGATGGAAATACCTATCTTTTACACCTTATTGATACTCCTGGCCATGTCGATTTTACTTATGAAGTATCTCGTTCATTAGCTGCATGTGAAGGAGCAGTGTTAGTTGTAGATGCAGCACAAGGTGTGGAAGCACAAACATTGGCAAATGTCTATTTGGCTTTAGATAATGATTTGGAAATTTTACCAGTTATAAATAAGGTGGATTTACCTAGTGCAAACCCTGAACATGTTATTCAAGAAATCGAAGATGTTATTGGATTACCTGCAGACCATGCACCTCGTATCTCGGCTAAAAGTGGCTTAAACGTTGAAGATGTGTTAGAGATGATTGTTAAAGAGGTTCCTGCACCAAGTGGGAATATTAACCATCCTACTCAAGCACTTATTTTTGATTCATTTTATGATAGCTATAGAGGTGTTGTTGTATTCGTTAGAATTAAAGAAGGATCTATAAAGGTTGGAGATACAATTAAATTTATGGCTACAGGAGCTACTTACGAAGTAACTGAATTAGGTGTAAGAACTCCTGCGGAAGTTAAAAAAGATAAATTAGTTTGTGGGGAAGTTGGATGGATATCAGCTTCTATTAAATCTATTCAAAATGTTCATGTAGGGGATACAATAACAACTTTAGAAAATGAAAGTCATGAGCAATTGCCAGGGTATAGAAAGTTAAATCCTATGGTTTATTGTGGATTATATCCAGTTGATAATTCTAAGTATAAAAATTTACGAGAAGCATTGGAAAAAATACAACTTAGTGATTCGTCTCTTGTCTTTGAACCAGAAACATCGCAAGCATTAGGATTTGGTTTTAGATGCGGTTTTTTAGGATTATTACACATGGATGTTATTCAAGAGAGATTAGAAAGAGAGTTTGATTTAGAACTTATTGCTACTGCACCATCTGTTATTTATAAAGTATTTTTAACAGATAAAACAATGGTTGAAATTGACAATCCTGCAATGATGCCATCTCCACAAGTAATAAATTATATTGAAGAACCTTATGTAAAAGCTTCAATTATGACTCCAAATGAGTATATTGGATCTATCATGGAACTATGTCAATCAAAACGAGGAGAATATGTTGATATAGATTATATTGATGAAACACGTCGTAATATTATTTATAATATTCCTTTATCAGAAATTGTTTATGATTTCTTTGATAAATTGAAATCTAGTACAAAGGGATACGCCTCATTTGATTATGAATTAATAGGATATCGAGAAAGTAAATTACAAAAAATGGATATTTTATTAAATGGTGATGTTGTAGATGCTTTATCATCTATTGTTCATAAAGATTTTGCTTATTCAAGAGGGAAAGTAATTTGTGAAAAATTAAAAGAAATTATTCCAAAACAAATGTTTGAAGTTCCTGTACAAGCAGCATTACAAGGTAAAATCATTGCAAGAACTACAATTAAGGCAATGCGTAAAAACGTCCTTGCTAAATGTTATGGTGGAGATATTTCGCGTAAAAAGAAACTTCTAGAAAAACAAAAGGAAGGTAAAAAGAGAATGAAGGCAGTAGGAAGTGTTGAAATTCCACAAGAAGCTTTCATGGCAATATTATCAGTTGATGATGAATAAATAGCAGCAATCGCTGCTATTTTAAATATGTTAAATATGTTAAATAAATTTATATTATCGATTAATTCAAATTTACTAATAATCTAAAGTATAATATAATTGTTCAAGGAAGGAGGAAAAATATGCCAAAGTTTTTTAACAAAAAAACTGCTACTGTAAGATTTCATGGATTTAATGAAGAAAAGAAATATCAAAATAGTAAATCTGATATAATTGTATCTAAAAGATTAATTGAACTAATTGCTGTGACACTTGTTTTAATTTTTATTTTAATTGTTAGATTGGCTTATGTACAATTAACTCAAGCTGATACATTAGAAGTTAAACTGGAAACTTATGGAAGTACAACATATACAAATGATGCACCGCGTGGAGAAATCTATGATCGTAATTATACAAAAATCATGGGTAATCAAAATGTTATTTGTGTTGATTATTATGCACCTAAGAAAATTACAGATAAAGAAATTACGTATATTGCAAAATTTTTGAGTGAAAAAATTACAATTGACTTTTCTAAAAATAACGTTAATAACATTACTGAAAGAAATATAAAAGATTATTTTATTATTGCTCATGAAAAATTAGCAGAATCTTTGTTAAGTGACAAAGAGTTAAAAAAATTAAAAATAGAAAATCCTGATGATGCTGATTATTCTAAGGCAAAAACCAATTTGATTGTTTCTAAATTATCTATGGAATATATATATCAAAATATGACACAGGATGAAATAGAACAAACACGTTTTGAATATTTAATGAAACGATGTAAAACAGGTTCTGTAACTTTAGTAGAAGGGGTTACAGTCGAAGAAGCTAGTGTTATAGGAGAAAATACAAATATTTTAAAAGGTATTCAAATAAGTAGTGGGTGGTCTCGTCAATCAATGGTGGATGGTCAACTTGGCGCGTTGGTTGGAAAATTAACAACTAAAAGACAAGGATTGCCTACGGAATTAAAAACAGAATTACTTGCAAAGGGGTATACTGGTAATTCACGAGTCGGTACAAGCGGTTTAGAAAAACAATATGAAGATATTTTAAAAGCATCAAATTCATCATATTCTGTTAAATATAATAGTAATGGTGATCCTATTATCACAAATAATGTTAATGGTGAAAAAGGAGATAACATTCGCTTATCTATTGATTTAGAGTTACAATCTTTTGCTGATGAACTTATTACTAATGAATTAACGACATGTAATAGCTTTAATACTTATTTCAATAAAATGTATTTTGTAATGATGAATCCTAATAATGGAGAAATTTTAGTTATGTCAGCTAAAGAAATTAACAAAGAAACTGGTGAGGTCAAAGATATTTCTACAGGTAACTTTTTAGAAGCGGTAGAAATTGGTTCTACTTCAAAAGCGGGTACATTATATACAGGATTTAAAGAAAATATCATTGTTCCTAATACTTATTTTGTAGATGAGCCGCTTTGGTTTAAAGGTTCTACAAAAGCTAAAAAATCATGGAAAACAATGGGAAATATTAATGAAATAGATGCGCTTGCTTGGTCATCAAATGTTTATATGTTTAGAATTGCTATGAAGTTAGCTGGTGTTGAATATGTACCTCATGGCGCTTTAAATGTTGATCTCAATCGTTTTGTCAAAACTCTCTCTACTATCAGAAGGGATTTTGGTGAATTAGGTTTAGGTGTTAAAACTGGATTGGATGTTCCAAATGAAAGTGACGGATATAAAGGAAGAGATACTGCCCCTGGGCATTTATTAGATGCATGTATCGGACAATATGACACATATACTCCAATTCAATTGGCACAATATACATGTACCCTTGCTAATATGGGTAAAAAAGTTCAACCTCATTTCCTTATTGAATCATTTAAAAGTGATGGAGAAGGAAATAGATACACAACTTATAAATTTAAAACAAATATTCAAGATGATGTTTCTTCACAGGCAGATGCATTTAAACAAATAAAAGCTGGGATGCGCGCATGTGTTACAAGAACAGATGGAACATCACATACGTATTGGTCAGAAAAGCCATATGCTGTTTATTGTAAGACAGGAACAGCTGAAAAATATGATGGTAATTCAAATGTTGACCACCCAAACCATCTACAAATTGGTTATATTTCAGCAACAGAAGATAGTAAACCATTAGTTGCATTTGCTAGTATTGCATTTAGAGAAGATCGTTCTTCATCGGGTGCTGATTCATCTGCACCAATTATTGCACATCAAGTTGTTGATAAATATGTAGAAAAATATGGTTTAAATTAAAAAAATGCTAGTATTTCATTAATTAATATGTTATTATATTTAAGAAAGTTTTAGTGATGCGGAGGTGTAATCATGAGAGATAATATCATTTTAAAATGTACAGAATGTGGAGAAGAAAATTATATCAACACTAAAAATAAAAGAAATCATCCAGATAGAATGGAAGTAAATAAATATTGCCCTAGATGCAATAAAAAAACTGTACACAAAGAAAAAAAATAAGCTTAGGCTTATTTTTTTATTGGAGAATATTTTATGGAAAGATTAATTATTAAAAAATTTGTACTTGGAATAATGTCAACAAATTGTTATTTGATAGACAATAATAATCATTCGATTCTAATTGATCCAGGGGATAAGGCTGAGCTACTTATAAATTATTTAACACAAAATAATTTACAATTAACTGCTATCTTATTAACACATGGTCACTTTGATCATATTGGAGCTATAGATGAATTAGTAGAAAAATATAATTGCCCTGTTTATATTCATCAAGATGATTATGAAATGATTTACAATGATCAATTAAATTTATCTAACTATTACGGTGAATTAAAAATTAAATCTAAAGTAACAGCTGTTGATAAGAATATAGATATTGGTGACTTTCATTTTGAATTTTTACATTTGCCAGGACATACAATTGGTTCATGCTTTATCATCTTAAAAAATTACCATGTTATTTTTTCAGGAGATGTTTTGTTTAAAAATGGAATTGGTAGATTTGATTTTCCAACATCATCTTCAACAGACACAAGAAATAGTATAAAAAAAATCAAAGAAATAAAAGATGATTATGAAATATATCCTGGACACGGTGAATTGACAACTTTAATACAAGAAAAATTAAATAATCCATATCTTCAGTAGAATAACAATTTATTCTACTTTTTTTATAACATTTTTTTCTTTATCCAATTCAAGATAAAATGTGATATTGAGTTTATATCGATCATTTTTTAATCTTGTTTCTATTAAAAAATAATCTCCCATATCATCAACAGTATACGAAATTGTGTAATTTTCAAGTTCTAAATAATTACTTAATAAAATACTATTTTGATTTTCGTATTTATAATTTGCAATAAGTATATTTTTAAGTAGTCTTATATCATTCGTTTGTTTCATAGATTGAAAACCTTGACTATTTAGAATTGTCAAATGACATAATGAAAATATATTAAGAGAAAGCATGAGCAATAAAATAAGGGTGATTTGTAGAACATTTCCGTTATTCTTCTTTTTTTTCATAATCACTACCTACAATAAATTGATATTCTTTATTATTACTCATTAAATTTATTTTGATAAATCCATTCGTATTTTCAAAATATACAGAATCAATGTCATGATATAAAATATGATGTCCAGGTGTAATAACGAGTCGTTTGTTTTGTAGTATTATTTTATGAGAATCGTCATTTTCATCGAGAAAACTTAAACTATCACCATATTCTATATTTTTAGCCGTTATAAGTTCATTACTAAGTGAAAATATTGCATTTTCTAGCGACGTATCGATATATTTTGATTGATTAGAAATTTTTAAAACTTTCACTAGTAATGAACAGTTTAAAACAATAAGTAATGTGATAGATAAACTCAATAATACTTCTACTAATGTAAAGCCTTTTTTAGACATGTCTCTATTCCTTCATCTAAATTAAGTGTATATTCTATTTGTTGTTTCTTTGACTGATAAGTTTCGTATTCTTGATTGACTTTGATGTTTGTTTTTGAATTTGTTACATATAAAGACACTAATAGAATAATAACAGTAGTAAAGATACTAAAAGCAAAAAGACTTTCAACCAAAGTAAAACCTTTTTTATTTAAATTCATAATCACCAGCTCCAAGATGAAAAATAAGGGTATATTTCTTTTTGGGTGCAATGAGATCAATATGATTTGCTTGATTTATATTGCCATCTTTATTGAAATATATTTCTTTAATATTATTGAAAAAATAATTATTAGGTAAAACTACTCTGTATTTTTTTTGATGATCAATAAAAGATATTTCTTGTTCTGATACAATTAAACTAACTTTTTCATGATAAATTATTGCCTTACTTTTAGCCTGATTAATAATCATTCCTATTTGTTTTTTTACACATTCATCCGTTATATGAATTGTTTTTGTATTCATAAAAGGGAACGAAAGTACTGACAATGTTAATATAATAGATATTACTAACAACATTTCAATCAAAGTAAATCCTTTATTTTGAAACATAGGCTTCACCATCACTTATTCTTATGGCAAGTCCTGAAGGACAAACAGCTTGTTTTTCCTTTAAATAAGGATGGCTGCCAGAAGTTAATTGAGACATACTAGTTGGTAATTCTCCATGCTCGATTTCGTACAAAATGATTTGTGAGTTAACAACTTCAATTTGCGCATCACAACTTTTTTCTTTTACTATACGATTTTTACTTGTAACATTTGGAATAACAAGCAGTAAAATAACTAGTATTACAGAAATACAAAAAATCATTTCAATGAGTGTAAAACCTTTTTTATTAGAATTCATAATCCTTATAATCCTCCTTTTTATAAATTTGAGACAACATTCATCATAGGAATTATTATTGAAACATACACAACAATTACAAATGTAGCAACAAAACCATAAATCAATGGAACTATGATTTTTATAAATTTAGAAACAAATTGATTTAATTGCATAAATGTAAGTTGGATATAATTTTCTAAACTTTGGTTTTCATGACTATTTTGAATAATAGATATAAATTTTTTAAAATCATCTGAAAAGTAAGGAAAATCATTAACTGCTAAATTAAAATCATGACCATTTACAATTAAACGATAAAGTTCATAAACAATCATTTTAATATCACTATCAGTTATTTTATCATATAAAGTTTCAATAATGGATGTTGTATCATAGTGCTGTATGAGTAATTCATTATAATAAATTGCAAACTTTAACGAATAATACTTACAAATCAATTTTTTAATAAAATGTGTGTGATTAATCAAAAAATCTATCTGATTGAATTTTTGTTTTGCAATGCTTTGATAGATAAATATCATTAAAATAATATTTATTATAGTAATTAGTGTTAAAAAAATAGGAATTGCATGTAATAATACAAATAGACATTGAATAATAAATGATTTTTGAATATCAAAATCGTTAAATAAAATTTCAACCTGTGGTAATAAGTAAAAAACAGTAAAAATAGAAAAAACAAATAAGAAAATAAGCAATATAATTGGATATGCCAATTTTTTTAAAAAAATATTTTTATACTCATCTCTTTTTTTGCAAATTTCAATTGACTTTTTTAATGCAGTTTCTAATGTGAATTCATTTTTAAAAAATGAATAATATTCTTTAAATAGAGTAGGAAAGGGAAGCATTATAAAAATTTCGTCAAGAGAAAGACCTTGATTTAAATAGTTCTTTATTTCCTTTACTTCTTTTTCATAGTTAAGCAAACTGCAAAAATCAAGCGTTTCTTGTAATGAATATCCTTGATTAAAGAAAAAAATAAGTAGATCAATAAAACTAAGTAATTTATTTTTCATTTAAAACACCTACATTTTTTAATGTGCATGCAGCTTTTGAAAAATCATAGTAATCTATTTTCTTTCGATCAAAATATTTTAATAAATTTTTTTGATCAATGTATTCACTTAAAATAAATACTTCTTTTTTATCGTTAAAACGCATTTTTTGTGTCATGATACCAAGAAGAACGTCTTCTAAATCAAGAGATGAAATGTTTAAGTTTTCTAATCTTTTAATCGTATTTATACAATTACTTGCATGAATAGTTGTTAGTACAAGATGTCCAGTTAAAGCACATGTAAGTGCTAATTGAGCTGTCTTTTCATCACGTACTTCACCGACCATTATGACATCAGGGTCATGTCTTAATATTTGTTTTAACGATTCATGATAGCTGATACCTTTTCTGTCATCAATTTCAATTTGCAAACAATAATCTTTATTGATTTCAATAGGATCCTCTAGTGTAATAATATTTTTTTTATACATCTTATTAATTGTATCTAAAATAGCATATAATGTTGTAGATTTCCCAGAGCCAGTTGCACCACTTATTACAAATAATCCGCTATCCTTTTGGACAATCTGTTTTAAAAATTGATAAACATGAATATCTTTACTAATATTTTCTAATGATAATTTTTGATGATTATTTAGGATACGAATAACAATGGAATCCATATCTTTTCCAATAAGTGAGGAAATTCTTAAGTTATATTTTTTATTATTTAAAACATACACATAATGTCCTGTTTGAGGTTTACGGTAATAATTTAAATCAATTTTAGAAATGAAACGAATATAATTCATTAATTGAATAATATTTGTTTTTTCATAGGTTTCATAAGTAAGTAGTTCCCCACAAATCCTAAATTTAATCACTCCTTTCTCTGTACATTGTAAATGAATATCACTTACATTTTTTTTAATAGCTTGATAAATAATCTGTTCAAATAGTTCCTCCATAAAAATCCTCCTATTATTATATAGACAATTTATTCTTAAATTTCTTTTTTTAAAGTTGATTTTTTTCAAAAAATATAAATAGTAAGAATATCGATTGTAAAAACAAAAAAACTATTCCATTCATAATAATTTTTTGTTACAATCAACAAGGATATTATTAAAAAGGAGATTATTATGATTAACGTTAGTGATTTAAAACCAGGTGTTACTTTTCAAATGGATGGAAATTTATTTGTAGTATTAGATTATTCTCATAATAAAACTGCCAGAGCAGCAGCAAATGTTAAAGTTAAAATGAAAAACTTACGTACTGGATCTACTACTGAAATGACATTCGGTGGAAATGATAAAGTAAAAAGAGCACAAATCGATAAAAAAGAAATGCAATACTTGTATAATACAGGTGATGCATTTGTATTTATGGATGGAGAAACATATGAACAAATTGAAATTCCAGCTGAAAATTTAGAATGGGAAAAGAATTTCTTAAAAGAAAGTGATACAGCAACGATTAGAAGTTTTGAAGGTGAAGTATTAGGTGTACAATTACCTGATAAAGTTACTTTACAAATTACCGAAGCAGAACAAGCGGTTAAAGGAGATACAGCAACTGGAGCAACAAAAAATGCTGTTTTAGAAACTGGATTCCAAATCAAAGTCCCTTTATTTATTAATGAAGGAGAAATGGTCGTTATTTCAACTGCTGAAGGAAAATATTCAGGCAGAGCTTAGCACTAGGACAAAACCTAGTGTTTTTTCATATTCTAAAACGGGATTGCATATAGTAGGTAATGAGGGGATGTTCATGAATAAACAAGCTATAACATTTTTATCATTATTTACATTGATTCTTGTTTTATCAATTTATTATTTATTAGTACCACCAATTGATCAAGATGACACAGTCTCAAAAAAATCATTAAGCAGAATAGAAATTTTACAAAGTGAACTTAATAAAAATCATGAAAATAAAATTAATGACAATAATACGGTAATTGCCTCTTCAAAAGCATCTGAAAAAGAAATTTCAACAGCACTTACTTCTAATGAAAAAACAAAAGCAATTATAAAAAATGAAAAAGATATCTGTCAGTTATTAACTGATAAAGGGTATAAAGAATGTTTTTGTGAGATTGATGGTGGACACATGAAAGTAGTTGTAAAATTAAAAGATGCAACTTCGAAAGATGCTAATAAAATCATCAAGCTTATTCATAATAAATATAATGGATATATCATTGAAGTTAAATTTGTAGAAGACTAATGATACTTCTAACTTGAATAATCAATGATTTTTAGATAAAATAAGGTATAGAGATATAAAGGAGTAATTTTATGGAATACTATACAGTAGAAAAGAAAAATAATTTAGGTGAACAATATATTGAATTATCTGTTTTTCAAGCAATTACTAATCATGAAGTGAGTAAAATAAACGGGATTGATTTTGATGGTGGGAAAAATTCTGTAAATATTGAAATCAATGATCATAATCAAGTAATCATCGGTATTGACATTGTCATTGATTATGGACTTAATGTTGGAAAAGTTGTTAGTGAAATTCAAAACGAAGTTGTAAATGCTATTGATAGATATATTGGCTTTAGAAATGTTAAAGTGAATGTTAATGTCAATAAAATTAAATTCTAGGGATTGTCTAGCAATTCCTTTTTTATTGTGTTTATTTATTTAATTTCGTAAGAAACTATGATAGAATATGAATATATTTTGGAAGGAAATGTGTATGGAAAAAGTAAGAAAAAAATTAATTAGAGAAAAAGCTGTTATTGCAGTTTACCAATATCTTTTAACAAATTCAACAGAAGAAGAAATTATGAATTATTTAAACGAATGTTATAAACCAAGAATGGATGAAAGAGAAATTGAACTTTGTAAAGAAATTGTTTTCAATACGATTGAACGTATTGATGAATATGTGCCTCTTATTGAAAAAAATTTGAAAAAATCATGGTCAATTGATCGTCTTTCTATGATGGAAAAAGCAATTCTTTATGTAGCTATTTATGAACGAAATGAAGTTTCTAAAGAAATTTCAATTAATCAAGCAGTTGAATTAGCAAAAAAATACTGTGATGAAGATGCTTATAAATTTATTAATGGAGTTTTAGGTGCCATTGGATAAAAAATATATAACAGTTTCTGCTTTAAATAACTATTTAAAGCGAAAAATAGATGTTGATATGCAATTACAGCATGTCTTCATCAAGGGTGAAATATCTAATTTTAAAAGAAATATGAGTTCTGGTCATTTGTATTTTACACTAAAAGATGGTAAATCACATATTAGTGCGATTATGTATAAAGGATTTGCTGAACAATTAAATTTTGATGTAAAAAATGGTGATTCAGTTTTAATAGAAGCAACTGTTTCTGTTTATGCAGTTACAGGATATAATCAATTAATAGTTAAAAATATTGAACCTGATGGACTAGGTTCATTATTTTTAAAATTTGAGAATTTGAAAAAATCATTACTACAAGAAGGTTTGTTTGATGAAAAATATAAAAAAAATATTCCTTCTTACCCTAGCAAAATTGCTGTTTTATCAGCATATCCTAGTGCTGCATTAATGGATGTAATGCGTACTTTAAAAAAACGTTTTCCTGTGTGTAGAGTTATCATTTTTCCTATACCTGTACAGGGGAAAGACGCATATTTTAAAATTATTTCAACTTTGAAATTCGTAGATGAACTTCACTTTAATACCATTATTTTGGCACGAGGTGGTGGCTCGTTAGAGAATTTATGGAATTTTAATGAAGAAGCATTAGCAAGAACAATTTTTGAATTAAAAACACCTATTATTTGTGGAATAGGGCATGAAACAGATTTTACAATATGTGATTATGTATGTGATTTAAGAGCGTTAACACCTACTTATGCAGCTATTGAAGCCACACCTAATATAGAAGATATGTATAAGCATTTATCAATGTTAGATGGTCTTTTAAAATCAAATATGAAGTATAAAATTGAAACATTGAATACAAGAATAAATCGCTTAACACACTTTTATTTATTTAAAAATCCCGAAAAACTATATGGTGATCACTTACAATATGTTTCTTATTTACAAGATAAAATTTCTAATTTCATGGAAAAACGTTTAAATAATAATATGGTTATTTATACAAAACTTAATTTACAATTACAATCTCAAAATAAAGTATTTGTAAGTCATTATCAACAAAAGATTCAAACATGTGAAAATTTATTAAAAATAAATTTTCATAACAAACTTAAAGCCAATCGAAATAACTTAAGTATGTTGATTTCTAAATTAAATGCATTAAGTCCTTTACAAACGTTAGAAAGGGGCTATGCTTTAGTAAAAAAAGAAAATCAATATGTTTCAAGTATAGATGATTTAAATAATGAAGATAATGTTTCTATCTATTTAAAAGACGGTTACGTTAAAGCAACGATTTATAAGGAGTAATGTATATGGAAAAAATGACATTCGAACAGGCAATAAAACGATTAGAAGAAATTGTCGATTTATTAGAAAATAACGAAACAGCTTTAGATGATAGTGTTGAACTTTTTCAAGAAGGCGTACAGCTTTCTCAATATTGTTCAAAAAAATTAGGAAATGTAGAAAATAAAGTTTCTAAAATACTTATTGATGGTCAATTAGAAGATTTTGATGTAGAGGTAGAAAATAATGAATAATGTTATAAATGAAATTAATCAAAGACTTGAAAATATTTTATCTCAATATCCTGATAGTAAGGTTAAGGAAGCTATGTATTATTCTTTAAAAGCAGGGGGAAAGCGAATTAGACCATTAATTGTTTTACAAGTGATTAGAGCATATGGTCTTGATTATAGAAAGTATATTGATATTGCTTGTGCATTAGAAATGATACACACTTATTCATTGATCCATGATGATTTACCTGGAATGGACAATGATGATTTAAGACGTGGAAAACCAACATGTCATAAACAATTTGGTGAAGCAACAGCAATTTTAGCAGGAGATGGTCTTCTTAATGAAGCAGTAAACATCATTTTACAAACCAATCTAGATGATTCATTAAAACTTTCACTTGTTTCTTGTTTATATACATCAAGTGGTATAAATGGGATGATTTTAGGACAAGAATATGACATTGAAAATGAAGATAAAAAGCTTTCAAAAGAAACATTAGATAAAATTCACCATTATAAAACAGGAAAATTATTATCTTGTGCCTTTCAAATGGGGGCTTTAATTGCCTCACCAAACGATTTAGAAATTTTAAAACAAATAGGTTATAAAATTGGCTTAGCATTTCAAATTCAAGACGATATTTTAGATGTGACATCTGATGCCAAAACATTGGGTAAAAATACAGGAAGTGACGAAGCAAATCATAAAGAAACTTATGTTACACTTTTAGGAATTGAAAATTCTCAAAAAGAAGTTGATTTGCTATTTAATGAAGCTCAGCAACTTGTGTATTCTTTAACACTAAATCATGGATTGATTTTGGAAATTATTGAAAAATTATGGAAAAGAGTGAGATAAATGGATTTAACAAAAATTAAAGGTCCTTCTTTTTTAAAAGAATTAACAGAAAAGGAATTGAATGACTTAGCAAAGGATATTCGCCAATTTATTATTGAATCTGTTTCTCAAACAGGTGGACATTTATCAAGTAATTTAGGAATTGTTGAATTAACTATTGCTTTGCATTATGTGTTTAACTCACCTGAAGATAAAATATTTTTTGATGTAGGACATCAATGTTATGTTCATAAAATTTTAACAGGACGTGCAAAAGATTTTACACATTTAAGAAAATTCAATGGTTTATCAGGCTTTCAAAAACGTTGTGAAAGTAAACATGATGTTTGGGAGGCTGGTCATTCTTCTACAGCTCTTTCGGCAGCTGTAGCAATGGCAATTGCAAGAGACTTAAATAAAGAAAGTTTTAGCGTTGTTCCTGTAGTGGGCGATGGAGCTATTGTAGGCGGCGAATCTTTAGAAGCTTTAAATCATCTTGGTTCAATTAATAATAAAGTAATTTTAATTTTAAATGATAATCAAATGTCAATCTCTAAAAGCATTGGTGGTATGAACAACTTTCTAAATAATGTGCGTATGTCTAATACATATAATAAAATGAAAGATGACTATCGTTCGATTTTACAACATGGGAAATTAGGAGAAGGTGTTTATAAAGCTACAAAATATATTAAAGACTTTGTAAAAAGAGGTTTTATAAATGATACTATTTTTGAAGACTTTGGTATTGATTATTTAGGTCCGGTGGATGGACATAATATTGTTGAATTGATAAGAGTATTGCAACTTGCACAAAAGAATAAAAAGAGTGTCGTTGTACATGTTGTTACTGAAAAAGGAAAAGGTTATTCATTTGCTGAAAATGATCAAGAAGGTAAATGGCATGGAACTCCACCATTTAATGTAAAAAGTGGCCGTGTGCTTTCTTCTGGAAATCCTTCAAAAAAATCATGGTCGGAAATTATATCTGATCAGGTTTTACAATGGATGAAAATTGATAAGGATATTGTTTCAATTACTCCTGCAATGATTAAAGGATCTGCAATGAATAATTTATTTAAAGTATTCCCAGAAAGATGTTTTGATGTAGGAATTGCTGAAGAGCATGCTCTTACTTTTACAGCAGGTTTATCTATTTCTCAAAAAAAACCTTTTATTTCTGTCTACTCTTCTTTTTTACAAAGAGCTTATGATCAAATTAATCATGATATTGCTAGAATGGATTTACCATGTCTTTGCAGTATTGATCGTGCAGGTATTGTAGGAGAAGATGGCCCAACGCATCATGGGGTATTTGATGTAAGTATTTTATCACCTATTCCTAACATCGTTCTTTTTGCTCCTAAAGATGCTAGAGAACTTCGTCAATTTGTAAATACAGCATTTCATAATTTTAATAAACCTTATTTTATTAGAATACCTAGAGGAAGTATTGATGATATAAAAGTTGATTATAATAATCAATTAGAATTAGGTACCTGGACTATTGAATCTTGTAAAGATGACTATAAAATGACTTTAATTTGTTATGGTGATAATGTTGAAAAGATAAAAACAATAATCAAAAGTAAACATTTAAATATTAGAATTATAAATGCGAGATTTATTAAGCCTATAGATGAAGATATGGTACATAAAATATTTACTGAAAATAATAAAACGATTCTTGTATATGAAACTATTTTAAAAACAGGATCATTAGGTTCGATATTATTGACTTATTGTAATGAAAAACATATTTTAAGAACTTTTGAACATATTGCACTTGCAGATCATTATTCAAAGCAAGGATCTGTACAAGAAATATATGATGATGAAAAAATTGATTTAGATACTGTTATAAATAAATGTGAGGAATTAATGAATGGAAAAAAAGAGAATTGATGTATTACTAGTAGAACAAGGATTCTTTGACTCGCGTGAAAAAGCAAAACGTGCTATTATGGCTGGAATAGTTCATAATGATCATGAAATTATTGATAAACCTGGTACAAAAGTCCCTGTAGATATGGAGCTTTTTGTAAAGGGAACGGTTATGCCCTATGTTTCTAGAGGCGGTTTAAAATTAGAAAAAGCACTAAAAATATTTGATATTTCAATGCAAAATCGTGTTATGGTTGATATTGGTTCTTCAACAGGAGGATTTACAGATTGTGCTCTTCAAAATGGTGCACAATGTGTTTATGCTGTAGATGTAGGTACGAATCAACTTGTTTGGAAATTAAGAAATGATCCACGAGTTATTGTTAAAGAAAAAACGAATTTTAGATATGCTACCCGTGATTTGTTTGAAAATGGGATACCTAATATTGCAACGATTGATGTTTCTTTTATTTCTTTGAAACATATTTTTATCCCTCTTAAAGATATATTAAATGAAAATGATGATATTGTAGCGTTGATCAAGCCTCAATTTGAAGCAGGAAAAGATGAAGTTGGGAAAAAGGGAATTGTAAAAGACCCTAAAACACATTTAAAGGTTATCGAAAATGTCATTACGTATGCAAATGAATGTCATTTGAGCTTACAAGCATTGTCTTTTTCTCCAATTACCGGTGGAGAAGGTAATATTGAGTTTTTAGCTCATTTTAAAGTTGGTGGAGTAAATAATCCTATTGATATTGAAAATGTTGTAAATGAAGCACATATTTGTTTTAAAGGGTAAAGGATGGGTGATACTATGATAGAAAGTTTATATATAGAAAATTTTGCAATCATTGATCAAGTTCAAATAGACTTTCAATCAGGAATGACAGTTTTAACTGGAGAAACAGGTGCAGGGAAATCAATTATCATTGATGCTATTGGTCAATTGATAGGTCAGCGTAGTCAACCATCATTTGTAAAAAATGGGGCTGATTATGCATTTATTGAAGGTGTTTTTTCTTCCAATAAAGAAATAGATAAAATTTTATTGGATAATAATTTTCCCATTGATGAGCATCTTGTTATTTCAAAAAAAATTAATCACGATGGTAAATCAGCAATCAAAATTAATTATCGTAATTCTAGTCAATTATTATTGAAAAAAATAATGTCACAAATTGTAGACATACATTCTCAATTTGAAACACATCAATTATTTAATGAATCCTATCATTTAAAGCTATTAGATAATTTTATTGGAAATGAATTAATTGATTTAAAAAAAGAATATCTTACTCTTTATCAAACGTATAAAAATCTAAATCAAAAATACCTTTCTTTAACAAAAGAAGAATTAACTGATGAACAATTAGATTTTTATTTAGCTCAATTAAAAGAAATAGAAGAATTAGATTTAGAAAATTTTGATGAAGAAGAGTTTTTAAAAGAGAGAAATAATCTATTAAATTATGAAAAAAATTCTCAACATATTAAAAACTATAAAGCATTAATGGATTCTTCAAAAGGAATAATGGATCTCTTCAAACAAAGTTTAAGCGAACTTTCATATCTCGAAATTGATGATATTAAGCACAATTATGATCAACTATATGATCTTTATTATACAGTAGATGGTATAAATCAAGATATTTATGATCAATTTTCTCAATCATACTTTAGTGAAGAACGTTATAATGAAGTGCAAGATACCTTTTTCAAATTAAACAAGCTTAAACGTAAATATGGCCAAACAATTGATGCTATTATTGATTTTAAAAATAGTTTAATAGAAAAAATAAAATTATTCAAAAATAGAGATCAAATGATTGAAAATATCAATTTAAAACTTAAAGAAACAGAGAATCAATTAATTTACTATGCTAAAAAAATTTCTATTTTAAGAAAAAATAAAGCATTAGAATTAGAAAAAGAAGTAAAATATATTTTAAATCAAATGTATCTTCAACAAGTTCAATTTAAATTTGATTTTCAAATTAATGATTTTAATGATAACGGAATAGATAATGTTAAAATTGTTGTTTCAACAAATAGTGGTCAACCACTTCAACCACTTCAAAAAATTGCTTCGGGTGGAGAATTATCACGTATTATGCTAGCAATTAAAGCTGTTTCACAAAATTCAAAAGATGGCGGTACAATCATCTTTGATGAAGCAGATACAGGAGTCAGCGGTAAAGTTGCTGAAAGCATTGGGCACGTTATGAAAAAAATCTCAAAAAAACAACAAGTTATTTGTATTACACATTTAGCTCAAGTCGCATGTTTTGCTAATAACCATTTGTTTATTGAAAAAGAGCAAATGGATAACACAAGTAAAGTACATGTAAGATTGCTTAATGAAAAAGAAAGTGTTTATGAATTAGCCAAAATGATTTCTGGTAAAGAAATTACACAACAATCTATAGACCATGCAAAAAAATTGAAAGAAATAAGTGTATAAAATTAGAGCATAGATACCAAAATATGTTGTAGCAAAAAAAAGCTACAGGAGGTATCTATGCTTTTTAAAAAGCTTAAAATATCCTTCTATACCTGTTGTCTATCTATTATATTAATGATAGTACCTATTAATGCAATTGATGTTTTAATTGGAGGAGAATCTGTTGGAATAATATTAAATTATGATGGTGTTTGCATTACTGGTTTCTATAAAATAAAAGTTGACAATGAAATTATTGATCCATCTAATTATTTTGAAATTAATGATATTATTACCAGTGTTGACAAGAAAAATGTTAAAACAATTGATGATTTAACAAATATTATAAAAAATTGCAATACAAGTAATTTAGAATTCACAATAAAAAGGTCATCGAATATTTATCATAAAACTATGAAAATTTATAAAAATAATGCTGAATTTAGTACAGGGTTATATGTAAAAGATTGTGCTAAAGGAATAGGAACTGTTACCTATTATCAATTAAATACAGGAAAATTTGCTTGTTTAGGGCACAATATGGTTGATGATGATCTTGATATAAGTGATGGTTCACTGTATTCTGCTTCCATAAAAGGTATAAAGAAAACCGAGTCATACAATATAGGTCAAAAAATTGGTAATATTGATAATCAATCTATAGGTGAGATAGAAAAAAATAATAATTTTGGCGTTTATGGGAAAATTAATAATCTTCCAAATAAAAATGTTTATAAAACTGCTACCATAGATGAAGTTAAATTAGGAGATGCCTATTTTCTTACGGTTTTAAATGAAAATAATGTAGAAAAATGTAAGATAAAAATTACTGATCTATTAAAACAAGATAAACCTATGGAAAAAGGAATAAAATTTATTGTTACAGATCAAAAAATCATAGAACAATGTCATGGTATTATTCAAGGTATGAGTGGTTCTCCGATCATTCAAAATAACAAATTAATAGGTTGTGTTACACATGCAAGTAAATCAGAAATATTGGAAGGGTATGGCATGTATATACAATGGATGATAGATAATGAATAAAAGCCATGTTTTTGACATGGCTTTTATAAAAAAAAAATACTAATTTTATCTTATTTTTAACAAAACATGTAATAATTTTTATTTCTTATTTTTCTAAAATTCGACAAATAATAAAAAATATTCAAGAAAAATGTAGATATATTTTTAAAAATACTAAATATTAGTTATTAAATTTATAAATTTATGTTATTTTTTATCTAAAATCTAAACATAAATTAGAATACTTTATATAATATGGTTGTTGGTAGTGGATGGGAGGTAATTATGGAAAAAAAGAAAATCTTTATTATTGTGGAAAATCATGAACTGTTAGAAGGTATAGCACAACAATTTGAAAAATTTTCCAATTATCAAATTGTAGGTACTGCTAATAGTGCAGGCGATGCAATTACTTTTTTTAAAACAAACAATTGTGATTTATTAGTTATTGATCTGATGCTCACTGATATTGATGGTGTCGGAGTATTAGAGAAAGTGAATGAAGTCAACAAAAATGCTTATCAAAAAGTTGTATGTATTACAAGTTTTACTAGTCCATTGATAAGTAATGCACTAGAAAAATTAAATGTAAGCTATTGTTTTAAAATTCCTTTTGATTTTAATTATTTTATGGATGTTATTAAACGTGTTTTTTCAGATGAGATAAAAATCAATGAGACTCATGTTAATGAAACTGAAAAAATTCAAAAAGTTAAAATCGAAAATGAAATCACAGAAATTTTACATGAAGTAGGTATTCCTGCTCATATAAAAGGATATATGTATTTAAGAACAGCAATTATGAAAACATATGATAATATTGATATTTTAGGTCAAGTAACGAAAGTACTATATCCAGAAATTGCAAGAAATTATAATACCACTTCTTCAAGAGTAGAAAGAGCTATCCGACATGCAATCGAAGTTGCATGGAATAGAGGAAATACTGAGGCCATTGATGATATCTTTGGATACACAGTATCTGCTTCCAAATCTAAACCAACAAATTCTGAATTTATTGCAATGATTGCCGATAAATTGAGATTAGCACATAAAACAGCATTAGTAAATAAAGGGCACTATTTATAATTAAAATATGTTACAATGTTGCTAAGGGAGTGAGCTGCTATATGCAAATTATATTTCATATAGATTTAAATGCATTTTATGCAAGTGCTGAAATGGCAAATGATTCTTCTTTGGAAGGAAAACCTTTAGTAATATCTGGAAATAATAGGCGTGCGATTGTTTCTACTGCTTCATATGAAGCAAGAAAATATGGAATCCATTCTGCAATGCCATTATTTCAAGCTAAACAATTATGTAAAAATTTAATCATAAAACCCGTAAATTTTGATTTATATAGACGTTTATCAAGTCAATTTTTTGAATTGATTTCAACATATAGTCCTTTGTTAGAAATAGCAAGTATTGATGAATGTTATGTTGATTTTTCTAATTACATTATCGAACATAATATTCATCCTTACAAACTTGCAAAAATCATTCAAAATGATGTTTTAAATACATTAAAATTAAAATGTTCTATTGGAATTGCTCCTAATAAATTTATGGCTAAAATGGCTAGTGATATGAAAAAACCAATGGGTATTACCATTTTAAATAAATCTAATTATAAACAATTACTTTGGCCCCTTGATGTTTCTGAAATGTTTGGAATCGGTAAAAAAACTGCACCTAAACTCAAAGAAATGGGTATTTTAACTATTGGAGATGTAGCTAATTATGATAACTATAATAAATTACGCCAGATTATTGGGAAAAATGCACTTCTATTATATAGAAAAGCCAATGGAATAGATATTTCTAAAGTTAATACTGAAAAAAACGAATTAAAATCTGTAGGTAATTCAACAACCTTACAATACGATACAAATGATATAGAGACTATTTATGAAACTTTACGTATATTATGTTCTAAAGTTTCATTTAGAGCAAAAAAAAGAAATTTGATTGGCAATTCGATCAGTATTACGATTAAGTATTCTCGATTTGAGTCAGTTACTCGACAAACTCCTTTAATTGATTATATCAATGAATATGAGATAATACTTTCTACTGCAAAATACTTATTTGATAAAAATTATAGTGGAAAACCTCTTAGACTTATTGGAGTTTCGTTAAATAATGTTATCAATCGAAGCAGTTATAAAAAACAAGTAAGTCTATTTGACAAAAATATTGAGAAAAATAAAATAAAAACAACAGAGGCTGTAATCAATAAAATTAATAGTGAGAATAAATATCATTTGACAACGGCTTCTGCTTTATTAAATAAATCAAAAAATAAGTACAGAAAAGAATAATCATAAAAAAAAGAAGACATCATATCCTATGCTATAGGAGGAGATATGATGTCTTTTTTTATTCAAAAGAAAAATATGTATTTGCATCAATATTTATTCTTAAATTTTCTTTATTCAACAATTATTTCAATTATATTTTTTTCATTAAATAAATATTCTCTTTATAAAATTTCGGTTGATCTCATATTCTTTAAAACACATCAACTAAATTCGTATCTATTATGTACGTTTTTGTACATAATAATCATCATGGTTTCAGCAACAAGTTTTATTGGTGCTCCCGTTATATCAATTGGAATCATTTATAGAATTTTATGTATTATTTCTTTTATTTTTAAATATTATCAATCACTTCTTTCGTTTCATAATATTTTTATTATTGTATTACCTCAAATGATTATTGAAATTTTAATTACGTATGTGATGTCTTTTATGTCAACTTATCTTTCTATACAAAGTTTCAAATTAACTTTCATACAAAAAGATAACTTCAGTTTAAAATATTTATTTAATTATATTTTAAATTACTTAATTATTATATGTTTTTTAATATTCATATCTGCACTGTTAAAAATTTACCTTATATAAAATTGTTCTTCAATAATCATTCGTGATATAATAAATATGGTGGTAATATGAACATATATGATGCACTTAACGAATATAAACAATATTTATTAATAGAAAAAAAGGTATCAGATAATACATTAAAAAATTATATGCGAGATCTTAAACATTTTATAAACTATATTCAAAAACAAAATCAAGTTGTTTTAATCAATCAAATTGATAAAGATATGATCAGAAAATATTTACAACAATTTACATCTTTAGCAGCATCTTCTTTATCACGAAAAATGGTTTCACTACGCTCATTTTATAAATTTTTGATGAAAGAAGAAATTGTTGAAAAAAATCTTATGGAGACTTTTGATTTACCAAAAAATACGAAAAGACTTCCACAGGTTTTAAATGTGGAAGAAATAAAAACATTACTTGATAGTATTGAAATGGATAATTTTAAAAATGCTAGAACGAGAGCTATGCTAGAGCTATTATATGCGACAGGTATAAGAGTTTCTGAATTGTGTAATTTAAAATTATCACAACTTAATTTAAAAATGAAATATTTAAATGTAATTGGAAAAGGGGATAAAGAAAGGCTTTTGCCTTTAAATGACTATGTATGTAAAATTTTATCATGTTATATTTATGATTTTAGATATCCTAAATTAGATTTTAAAGATAATGATTACTTATTTTTTAATAATCATTTAAATAAAATATCTAGTGAGTATTTTTATAAAATCCTAAAAGAAGCATGTATAAATACAAATATCAAAAAGAAAGTGTCGCCTCATACTATTCGACATACATTTGCAACTCACTTGTATGAAAATGGTGCTGATTTACGTTCTATTCAAGAATTACTTGGGCATAGTGATATTTCAACAACCACTATTTATACTCATGTTTCAAATAATAAAATTATTGATGATTATAATAAATATCATTTAAGAGCAAAAATAAAAAAAGGAGATAGTATTCATGAAATTTAATAGAATTTTTCTCATTGTTTGTGATTCAATGGGAATTGGAAATGCAAAAGACGCAAAAAAATATAATGATTTTGGAGCAAATACCGTTGGTCATATTTGTTCAATATGTGATGGTTTAAATATACCAACATTGCAAAATTTAGGATTTGGTAATTTAGGTGATTTTAAAGGTGTTGCCAAAACACAAAATCCACAAGCTTATATTTTAAAATTAAATGAAGCATCGAATGGTAAGGATACAATGACTGGACATTGGGAAATGATGGGGCTTAAAACAGAAAAACCTTTTATTACATTTACAGATACCGGTTTTCCTAAAGAATTTATTGACCTATTTGAGAAAAAAACTGGTAGAAAATGTGTAGGAAATATTGCATGTAGCGGTACTAAAATTCTAGATATGTATGGAGAACATCAAATCAAAACGGGGGATTGGATAGTCTATACTTCTGCCGATTCTGTTTTTCAAATTGCTGCAAATGAAGATATTATCCCATTAGAAGAATTATATCATGCATGTCAAATTGCTAGAGAAATAGCTATGGATGATAAATGGAAGGTTGGTAGAGTTATCGCTAGACCATATATAGGAACAAAAGAAGGACATTTTACTCGTACATCTAATAGACATGATTATGCATTAGCCCCATTTTCTAAAACTGCGCTTGATTCTTTAAAAGATGCGGGATTAGATGTTATAGGTGTAGGTAAAATACCAGATATATTTGTTGATCAAGGGATTACAAGAAAAATTAAAACAGTAAGTAATGAAGATGGTATGAATAAAACTATTGAATTAGCAAGTGATAATTTTAATGGTTTAGCATTTATTAACTTAGTTGATTTCGATGCGGTCTATGGGCATAGAAGAAATGCTGCTGGTTATGGAAAAGCAATTGAAGAATTCGATGTACAATTAGGAGAATTAATACACGAATTAAAAAATGATGATTTATTAATGGTTACTGCTGATCATGGAAATGATCCAACATATAGAGGAACAGATCATACACGTGAACAAGTACCACTTATAATTTATTCAAAACAATTTAATGAAATGAAAGTATTAAATGATGGTGATTCTTTTGGAATTATCGGTTCTACAATTTGCGATAACTTCAATGTTAAATATAACGGTATAGGTTCATCTATATTAGAATTATTAAAATAGGGATAGAAAAATGGAAAATAGAAAAATCATTCTTTATTCATTATTTGCGGATTTATTAGGAGTTTTATTATTTATATTTGCAATTCAAATGCACAGTAATGTTATTTTATATTCATTTTATCTTATATCTATATTATTATTTATCGTTTCATTTCTAGCTTTATATAAAAATCTTAAAAGTAATAATAAACCTATATTCATATTTGTTATGTTTATTTCCGTAATACTTGTCATGTTATGCACATATTTTATTATTATATAATACAAATATATAAATAGTTAAAATAATAAAAAACTATTTATATATTATAAAAGTTATATAATATACATTATGCGAAGTATAAAGTATCCATTTTTATCCCTTTGCCTCAAACACTAGTCCCAGTATAGAGTTCCGCCGATTGACCCTCATAAGCTGTATAACTTTAACCGAGGGATAAATCTTAGGAATTTATAATGCTTTTTATGTAACTTTTTCTTTAAAAATATAAGAAAATACGATACTTTCCTTATATATATTTAATCTTAAAACAATAAATAAAAAATAAAATGTACAGATGCGGTATTCAAAATAATTAAAATTTATCCCTTTAAATTTTGAAAATACTGCATCTGTTTTTGTATTTAATTTTGATACACTGTACATATTTAAAATATTTTAATTCAATGATGTACTGCTGTTTCTTTTGTTTGCGTTTTGATATTTAATGACAAGTCCTCTTAATCTTTTAATTTCTGTAATTGAATCTTTATATTGTTTTTGCAATTGTTCATATTCTGTTTTTAATAACATGTGTTCTGCATCATGGTCTTTTAATAATTTGTTTTCTCTAGTTAATTCAGTAATTTTGTTAGTTTTATAATAGATGAAATCATTGAGAATTGTTTTGTGTTCCTTGTTTCTTTTGTTAATGAATTTGTCAATGCATGGATGTGTATTTGCAACGTTTTTTCCTAGACCAACATCAGATAACACTTTTGCTGTAGAAATACCGTTAAAATTCAACTTTTTCGTAAATTCTTCTAATTCCGATAATTTTTCATCATAATACTCATTTATTTTTTCCAAACTTTCTAATTCATATTTACTCAATTCATTAATATCAATATTTAATAAATTAAGATAGTCATTTAAAGTTTTATTTCTTTGTTTTTCCATTGTTCCATTTCTCCTCTTATTTTTTCATAATTGTCTTTGTAGAATTGTAGTGACGAATATTTAGATATTAAATTGTTTATAGAGTTATCATCCATGTGCAATTTCAATTCATCCATTTCTTCTTCTAATTTTGTTTTAATATAATACTTAATATTGTTTAATGATTTTTCAGCGTTTCTATATAATTTTGAGTCCAAGCTTTTATAATAATTATCGATTTCTTTTTTGAATTGTTGGTAATAAAAATTAAGATTGAAAATAAAGAAATGTTGATTAGGACAAATTTTATTAGCACACATTGAAATATCTGTAACATTATCCAATGTACAATCAATCCCCTCTCCTGCTTTTATGCAACAACCGCCATTCATAAGACGCATTGGCACATCTTTCATTGCTTCTTTTGTTATTTCATGGTTTTTGTTTGTCTTATCTACGGCATTTTCCTTTGCTTTTTTGTAAGCTTGACGCATTTGACGAGTTCTTGACTTAGCTCTTGGTCCATGAACAATGAATTCGTCGTTAATAACGGATTCAAATATTTTAATATTTTTTTCATTTTCTCTTTTATTGATTTCTATTTGCTTTGGTCTGTTATAATATCCAATCATTTCTTTTGTATTTTGATTCATCATCATTGCCACTTTAACTGGATGAATGCCTTTGTCAGTAGAATATGTTGCAAAGAATACTCTAAATTGATAAAGACGAGGTATAGATATGACATCTTCATTTCTTATCTCTTTATTATTTTTCATTAATTTATTAATTGATGAGTTTTCATAATGTTTATAGCTATCTAATAAAGATTGAACAGTTTTGTTATGATAAAAACAGTCTTGATTGTTACTGTTTATTAGATTTAATATGTCAGCATGTATAATGCAAAATTTTGTAAAGAACTCACTTAATTTATGGATATCTTTATCTCTGTTTTTGAATAAATAATTTTTATCATTTGATAAACTTCTAAGAAAATCAATAATTTCAACAACTTTTGGAACTATTTTTGTTCTTGCATAAATATATTTGTTAGAAGATTTTTTTGTACTTCGATAATGAAGATAATAGACGTTTTTTGTTCTATCGTCCCTATCTAGGTTTTCAAGTGTAATACAGTCTCTAGGAAGTATGATTGATTCCATAGGACGAATGCCACATTGATTTAAAATGTATAGTTGCGAACAGTACATCAAAGTTGAGTAATTAAATTTTTTGCTATTTGATTGTTTAAAAGCGATTTGCTCTAAAATTTTTTCATATATTAAATCTTTAAATGTGTCACCAAACTCGTCAGGAAGTGTTTTTGTTCGGTTACTTAAATTTTGTGCTTTTAAAGCTCTTATATCACTTGTTTCTAAATATTCAAGAATATCCTCATTGATTTCTTTCCCAGTGACAGCTTCAACAAATACGAAGAATTCATATAAATAATGTTTCTTCTTTTCCTTCGTTCCTGCTGCAAGTTGATTATTATAGATTCTCATATAATTATTTAAGTCGTTCATGGTAATATTTGTAATTTTATAAATGTTATTATCTGAAAGAAAATTAACAAATACAGTTAAAACACTTAATGATGCCTTATGAGTTGATTGATAAACTGTAGTAGAAAATATACGATATAAAGTATAAAATTTAATAATCATTTTAAAGGTAAAATCGTCTATTTTGGAAAAATCAAGTTTAAATTGATTAGGATTTTTACCTTCAAAATGTAATGGTGAAAAGTCCCAACCATCCGAAAGAATATCTATTTTAACATTATTAACAAATGCAAAACGTTGGTCTTCAAATAGGTCACTGTATGGGTCCAAATATTCACTCTCTAATAATGAAGAGTACAATTCTTCATTATAATTTTCAATTTTTTCAAATTCTTCTTCCTTTTCAAAATTATTAGGATGTTCTAGTTCAAATGAGGTATTAGATTCATGATTCTTTTCAAATGATGCAGTTATATTAGCCATATTAAATTCTCTCCTTTTCTATTTTTTCAATATTTTCAACATTTTCAAAATTTTCTTTTTTAATATTTTTCTTATTTAATTCCAATTCGCTCCAATATCTAACACATTGAGCTTTCTTAAATATAAAGAATTCTTTTTCATGTTCTGATACAGCGGAATCTATTTCTTTGTCCAATCTTTTTATTTCATTTTCGTAGTATGGAAGATTTTCAAAAGCAGTAACATAATTTTTACAGCTTTGACATTCAATAGGTACATGAGTTGTACAATGTGATTGACTACAATATCCACACCCATTTTGAACTAAGTTTTCGTTATTTAATGGATAGCCATATTTGTTTTTAAAAGTATTAAAATCATTTGCTACAGTACCAGGAACAGTTATATCACCAATTTCAATATCAAAGTAATCTCCGCAGGCGTCATAAAAATCCTTACTATCTGAATAATTTCTCATATGAACATTTAAAGAATGTTTTGATAATGAATTAATGATTTTGCTATCTTCTCCTTCTTCAGAACCAAAGTAATTTAAATTACCATAAAAATAATTTCTAATACCTTTAGTTCCTAATTGATTAATATTTAATATTCCTGCAACTTCATTTATTTTTAGAGCCACTTCTACACCAGAAAGTTTTTTAATAGATTTGCTGTTTGTTTTAGATGAATAATAAAGAAAGATATAATCTTTGTAATTTTTATTATTTGTATCTTTTCTTAATTCACTTGTTTTATCAATGACTTCAAGAAGTTTCTTACCAGTTCTTTTATCAAGTTTATAATTATCATTTGTATTTCTTTTTGAACTTGCATATACTTTATAACCTTCATCATTAACGTTTTGAATACAGTTATAAGTAAGGTTACATATAGTTGCTGGTCTCATAGCTGATGTTGATAAAATTTCAATTATTGAGCCAACAAGATAAGATTTCAAATTATTTTCTTTATACAAATATTCTTTTATTTTTTCAATTTCTTCATAGGTATAAGGTCTTAAATCCCCTTCTGCTGTCACATCAAAACTTGTAATTTGTTTTCTTATAATTTCTGATATTTTGACATTTCCTTTTTTTGATTCAAAATCGATGAATTGTCTGATTCGACTTAGCGCTGTTGCCTGAGAGGAAGATTTCATATCACTTATATCTTCCTTAAATCGATTAATAGGAATATGATTAATTTTTAATGCTGGCATTTGATGATTTTTTAACTTTTCTAAAGTTTGTTTGTTATTTGGGTAACGAGATTCAGCCGAAATATTTTTATCAATAATTTTTAAAAAATTTATAAGCCACACATCTTTAGATTTCTTTGATGAATACTCTTCAGGATAGTTCCAAAAGAAATCTTTATAAAGATATCTTATTTGACCATCCTTAAAGATAGAAAAATCGATTGTAAGAATATTTCTTTTTTTATTAGTTGAATTTGTATTGGAAATATCTAACAAGATTTTGTCTTCATTTGGCATTTTTGAATAAGGAGAATAGATTATTGGTTTATATCCATCCAATAATCTTTTAAAAAAATCCTTATAAGACAAGAATGAACTATTTATTATATTGAAGTTACCATATTCGTTTTCAACTAAGAACAAGTAATATTTTATAAAACCATTTAAACCTTTTAAATTAAGTGAGCCATCTCGCAATAAGCAATTTTCTTTTAAAAATTCGAATTGTTTAAAAAATAAATTATCATCTATATCACATAATTTATCTACATAATATTTTATAAACAGCATTTCGAACATTTGCTTATATCCAATTTTTGTTCCTGGATAATTTTCAATAAACATCTTTATAGAATTATTTATTTCATCACTATAATTGACATTAATATAGCCTTTAGAATTTTTAGACTTTTGAAACATTATTTTCATAGTATTCATTTTTATTATCTCCTTTAACTATTTCTTTAACTTTTTTTCCCTTTTGTAGATATATTTGGTATTCATTTCATTTAATTTGCTGATAAGATATTCATCTGTTGGATTATTATAAGGTTCTAATCCTTCTACTGTAGTATGTCTAGAATATTTGATTGCAAGCTCTAATGGCATATTCTTTACGTATAGAAGTTGCATGATAAAACCGTGTCTGAATCTATGACATAAATTTGACGATTTTGAATTTGAATCAAGTGGAATATTACACCCCTCAAAAATTTCTCTTATATCATTCCTTAATGCGTCATAGCTTAAGCAACTTAAATTTCTTTCATTTAAAAATAAATATCTATTCTTTTTGTACTGTTTTGTAATATTATCTGCATAGCAGTAGCATTTTTTTCTTTTTCTAATACTTCTGTTTATTCGTTTTTCAGTAATATTTACATAATCCATGATATCTTCATAAAGCTCTCTGTTTCCTGCAACTGTCTGATATCCATAACCCTTCGTATATAAGTAATCAGGGTTTTGATAATCATTTTTACTTGTGATGTTCATACAGGTCTTTGCTTTTTGACGTTTATTATCAGATAATCTATTTCTGATGATAGCTATAAAAGCATTTTTGGTTTTTTCTGAAGGTTCAATGATATCTTCAATAGTTAGTCCTAATACCTCACCAACTCTTAAACCACATTCGAACATCAGTCGCATAATACATTCAAGTTCTAATTTTCTTTCTTCGCTAAATATTTCAGTATCATCCAAGAAATCAATCATTTGTTCAAATTCAGCATCAGTTATAAATTTTGGCAACTCTTTTTTATAATGCTTTGTTGCTCTTTTTGTAACCTGTGAAGCAGTAAATAGTTCTGCATTTTTCCATCTTTGTGCTTTTACAAAAATTCTGCAATTAGCAATGTGTTTTGCTACAGTTGTTTGTGTTCTTTGATTTGAAAGATAAAGCTTTGTTTCTAATGAATTCGTGTCTGATTTACCTAACATGAAATATTCAAACATTGTAATATCTTCTTCTTTTAATTCATTTATTTTTTTATCAAACAATTCGCAGAATGAATATAAAAGTTGAATTGACTGTAAATACTGCAGTTTTGTATTGACTGATTTATAAGTATTTTTTGAATAGAAATTAATAAATTTAAAAACTCTCTCATTGATATTCATTTCATTGTCGTACAATAAGAAATAAGTATTTCCATCTTTTTTATATGAATAGATTTGATATTTGACAATTTTAATAACTGCTTTCTTTTTACTGGATGTATCAAATACATCATATCTTGTAGAATATCCATCTGTTGTTTCTCTAATTTCTTTACTAATCATTGCTGTATCCTCCGTTTTCAAATCAATCGAAGATATTTGATAAAACGTTATAATAATTTTCATTGGATACACTAATTAGTGTTTTATCTATATTTCTGTATAGAAAAAACAAGAACTTTTGAAAATCTACTTTAACCTTTTTGACCTTTTCGACCTTACAAATAAATTTCTTAATTAAATTCTTAAAACTCACTTTTCTTCTTTTCATATCAATTACCTACTTTCTATTTTTTGCTTAAATAGAATTGATAATTTGAACGCTTTATACATTCAGAAGATTTTACTTCTTCTAAAATATTCAGATTATTTCAAGTTACTTAAATCCATTTTAATTGCTTAAACTATTTAAACTTTTTAAAAAGATTTAAGTTTTATACAACTCAGATAAAGTACATATTCTAACGATTTATATGGATGTACTTAATACTCCATCAAATGTTTTAACATCATACTTAAATATTTAAATATTCAAATATAATGACCAATGTTGTACTTTTAATAATTGGTTAATAATAATCTGTGTTCAATATTCAATTTTTTTAAAGCAATCATAAATTTCAGTAATTCGTTTTTGATACGAATTATTGTTATTTTTCAAGAATTCTTAATTTTTGAAATTTGTTTAACTTGTTAAATTTGTTAAATTTAAATTTTCAAAAGTTCTTGTTTTTTACTTCTTATTTAATTCATTTTTAATTCTCATAAATCTTTTTGATGTATTTTATTGGTACTGATTCGACACACCATACATCATTGTCTGTCACTCCAATGGAATAACCACCTTTATTCATCTGCTTTGAATCAATCTCTAAAACAATTGGTATTTGATTATGCCATCTCTTTGCTGACTTCCAAGCTTTTTTGATATCTTGCTGCAGATGAACTGCATGCCTTTTCATCTTGCTGATACAGCCGTCTTTTTTAATTTTTTCATAGGCTTCAGCAGTAGTACCATGATACAAAGTATCAGGAACAACAACATCATAATCAAGTTCAGGCTCAACCCATGGGATTGAATGTCCCTGATTGCATTTGATTTTATCTTTTGCAAGTTTGAATCTTTGCTTATCATCAGTTTCAACAATTTCCTGCAATTCATCGAATGTTAAAGAATAATGACTGTACTCATTAACATTACTAATAAGCTGTTGAACATCAACGTATCCTTTTTTATCCATATCTAAATGACATGCTTCAGGATGATGTCGTAACAGATAAGATAAATACTTACCCTTCTTTTCATGCATTCCCATGGGTTTCACCTCCTTGATTTTGTTCTGCACTTTTTTGATAATTCTTTTTTTTATATTTTTACACTATCACAAATAATTTCTTAATTCCAGTTATGGCAAAACAAACTGTAATTTTTTTATTTTTTTGATTTTTCATCAATTTTATTTGAATTTTTTTTCTTCTTTTCACGTGATTAGCATACCAAAAAGATATAATCTTCTATACTCGTGGCGTTGAAAATCGGGAAAAAATTTAATTTTCTTAAAAATTAATAAATATTTCTTACGAAAAACACCCTCATAATAGTCGTATAATAAACATTTATCAACTTTATTAAAAAAGTATGATATTTATTTTTATAATTTTGCTATTCTTCAATTTTTCTAACTTTATTATTTTTTTCTAAAAATTATTTAAAAGTTCTTTTAATGTTCTTGGCTCATAATTCATATAATCTTTCATGCATCCTACACTAATAGCTCTAATATTTTCAAATCCTTTCGTATGATGACTACCATTTTCATCTAATCTATGCAGGCATCTTTGATAATAAGCATCCTCTTTATTGCTATGCGTATGGCCATAAAGAAGTATCGTTCCTTTACCCATATCTTTCCAACTGAATATAGGATAATGACATAAAACAAGATTATAGCTTTTACCTTCAAATGAATCATGTATTTCTTTATAATCGCAAATTTCATCAAAGAGTTGTTTGTATCTGTAATCAGATACATCATCATGATTTCCTTTAACCAGTATCTTCTTCCCTTTTAGCCTGGCAACAAATGCTATCAAATCTTCATTCTTTCCTCTTAAACTGATATCTTCCAAAATATAAACAGTATCACCATTTGTAACTTTTGAATTCCAGTTTTTCATAATTGTTTCATGCATCTCTTCCAGGTTTTGAAACGGCCTATTATCAAATTTAATGGCCGCTTCATGGAACAAATGTAAATCGCTTATATAGTATTTCATTCACATAATCCTTTCATTTTTAATTTTTACCACAAAGTATTTGCTAATTTTTTTGTACTTTCTAGTTATTTCTTATTTTCTCTATCTTTTCGAATTTTTCTACTCTTTCAATTTCTTTAATTTTTTCAATTATATCCAACATTTGATTATTAATTTTTCTTGCAGTCTTTTTATAAAACACAATTTTATTTTCATTGGTACCGAACTGAGTTATTTCAGAAAATAAATCATTTTCGATTTGTAAAAACTCATTTTCCAAAATATGATAATTTTCAATAACAGATTGATTATTTTTCAATTCATTATTGCTTTGAATTTTTTCATACAAATTCTTAATAGCATTATGAACAAACATTACGCTATCAGCTGAAAGTTTGGCATAAAGATTTTCATCTTTATCATCCATCAATGCATCATACACAAAATACTTTAAATCATCATTTTCTAAGATAGTTCTGCTTTTCATGAAATATGTCCTCGTTTCCTAGTTTTTACTGCTTTCACTTACATCATAGACTTTTTTGAAAACCCGTGCCAACAAATAACAGGCTATTTTTCGAAATTTCTTAAATTTTTTTATGATTTTTAAGTATTTTTTACCTTTTTTTCTCTTTTTCACTGAAAATTATAGGTTCTTATTCATTGTTTTTTCAAATTTAAAAAAAGAGTAATAAAAAAAGAAGACAACCATGAATTAGAATTAGATGTTTGGACAGATGAGAATTACATAGAATTTTCATCAAGAGAGGTTATCTTCTGGAAACAATTATACTTCAATTCCTAAGTTAAAACAATTGTTATATTTTGTTTCAATATATGCTACCCCGTCCCTGTTAAATTTGATACCTTAAATTAAATGAAACATTATAAATATTTAAAATTAATTCCTAAAATTGATGTAAGATTGGAGGCACAGTAAAAGTATATGAAACGCTTTTTTGAAGAACATACTTCAGCGATAATAATTTGTATAGTTATCTCATTATTGTTATGTATTGTTGGTGGTATTAAGAATTTCGGTGTTGATGGTTCATTACAAGGTACAGGACTTTCTTCGATATTAGGAAACACTTTATTAGACCAAGTTAATTCGTTTCAAAATCAGCTGATAACCACTAAAAGTGGCTCAATAATACAATGTACCAAAGAGTTTAATAATAAGATTGCAATTAATTCTGTTGATTTTCCTGATGAACAAGATAGTATTGATATTACGATTACTGGGAAAAACCTGCTTTCTAATCTAGAATTAAATCGTCCAAATAACAGTGGCAAACCTGAATTTATTTATTATACTGATATTGCACCTACTATTAATAAGTATGGGGTTAGTAGCAATTATACCTTAAGCTTTGATTTAAAATCAAAAGATACATCAAAAACAAATTATATGCATGTTTATTGTCAAAATGGGAGCTCTTCAAAATATCAAATTGGTCGTATCGATGATAATCAACCTGTATATAATGGTATTGACTTTAATGTATCAGAAGAATGGGAAAGATACTCTTTCAAAATTAAAATAAGACAAGACACTGTAAGTGATACTTATGCGATATTAGCTTTTTATGGAAACTACGGCACTGGCAATATCCCAGTAGTAAAAAATGTACAACTTGAATACGGAAACAAAATTCATTCTTATGAAGAAAAGAAATCGAAAACAATTACAGTTACAAAAGACACGAAATTTCCAATTTATGTTGATGGCTATGGTGAAGGTACAACTATTACAAATAGCGCAGACGCAAATATGAATATTACATACTAGATATCATCCAATTTTAAGATAAGAAAAATAACTCTTATCTTTTTTATTTTAAATAAAGTAAATTTTAATTAATAAAACATCACAAGCAAACGCAATCATATCTCACAGAACCCAATTAAACATACATTTTAGCAATATTAAAACTAAAATAAGAATTACATGATAATTAAGAGGTGTCTAATTTAGACATTTTTATTTATTTTTTATCAAAAACGTGTTATAAAATTATTATAAAAGCTAAAAGCATCTAAGAACAAAAGGAGTATAAATTATGAATTATGAACAAGAAATAACAAAAAAATGTTGTAATACATGTGAATTTAATTTCGGCAATGTTTGCGCTGGATATGGTACTAGAACTGATAATAAAAAAGATACATATGGTTCCGATATTGATGAAATGAAAAATATGTTTCCAGCTGGTTGTGAAGACTATGATATTGACTTTAATAGTTTTTGTGATGAAGAAGAACATAAGAAAATAAAATGGATGGAAAGAATGAAAATGCCTATTTCTTATACAAATTTTGAAAAAAGAATTATGTCAGGAAAAGAAATAATTGATTACTTTGACAATTTTGAAGAACTCCATGAACGTATTGGAAAACATTATAATATCGTTTCTAATTCAAGATTAAAGGTCGAAAACAAGTATCCAGAGTTGGAATCCCCACAAAAATTTGTTGTGTTTTTGAAAGAAACTTTTTATGGAGCACCATTCTGTGGAATATTTAAAATGATAGATGATAATGAAGAAAACCTAGAATGTGTTGGTTTTTTCGCATATGAAAAAGAATGACAATCAAAACAGCATTCTTACACGAAAATATAAAGGCATCTTTAGCATTATCTATTTTTTCAGGAAATTCAATATGATGTATTGCTGTGTAAAACAAGTCAAAGGCGATAGATGCAGAACACAAGAAGTTAAAAAAGCAATTATATATATTTTTCTCCACCCTTCTCATCTTTTCAAACAAAAAGCTGTTAAATCAAATTACGATAGTGTTTTGAAAAACGTTAATTGTATAACAAATTACCCCTATTTTGAGAATTTTTATTTCATAGCAACATCAAAAAATCGAGAAGACTATGAAAGAAAAATGAAAAAGTATAAAAAATATAAAAATAAAAAACTATAAATGAATCAAAAACAAAAGAAATGTGAAAGAAAAAGAGAAAGGATTCTGATAAAAATAATGGATAACAATCAAATCATTCTGTCAAAAAAGTGCATTGAAACAGTTCAACGTGCTACTACCCTGTTGAAAATAAAGATACCTGAAATCTATTTTGTCAATGAAACATCTTCAAGAACAGAACTATACAGTCAAGATTTAAAATTCATTTCTGAAGATTTTCGTGACATTGGATACAAGATAGAAAAAGTTAGATTCATTCCAAAAGAATACGTTATTTATATCAACACAAAAATATTTGAAAATGAAATTTCTATGTTATGTCATTGCTACCAAATATCTCGATACGTCTATCAAATTGATGAGGTAAGAAAATTTAAAAATAGCCTACCTTACAATGATACAGAGCCTGGTATAAGACAATGGGCTTATATGTTTGACCATATAACCGATGGTATCAATCATACAAATTCTCCAATATGCTACGATATGATGGCATTTGCAAAAATAATGCTTAAGGAATTTCATAATATTCAAATTAGTTTTAAAGATTCAAGTAATAAATATGTGGATGATGCAATAAATGATATCAATCGTTCCAATTTAAAGAAAAATATAAATTCTTATAAAAGAAAAATGAAAAAGGAATAATACAAAAAGAAAGAACTTCTAATGATTTCAAAGAAATATCTTTTTAATTAGAAAGTTCTTTTTTTCTACTTTATTTAATTTAATCATCTCTATTATTTCATGTATTTCTTTTTGACAAAAGACAAGCATACCGATTTGGTTATTCAACACCTTTTTGATATGTTCGTCGCACTTTTCATCTTTTCGAACCAAAATCAATGTCTCAGCAATTGATTCCAATTCAATAGATAAACATTCCAATATCTCATTTTCGTTCATATATACCTCCTAAAACCGCCTTAATTTAAGTATTAATGCTTTTCGTAATACACTATTAAGATATCATACAATTTCTTTAAAATTTTATTTCGGAACAAAATGGTCTTTTTTATTTAATATGTTAGAATATATCTATATTTAAATTGGTTGGGAGGATATAAAAATGGTTAAATATAAAAGAGGTCAATTGCTTAAATTTGAAGAAATTGATTTAAGTTCAAACAATCAACCAGAACAATTAATGATTAAAAATATTTCTTTAATTAACAACCTTCATCCTGATTATTTATTAATAGTTGATAATTCTAATAATGATTTTTGTGAAATATTGCTTATTTTCAAGCGTCATAATCACAAACATAAGAAAAACTCAAATAAATCAAACATAAAGTTAAATAAAAGAAGAAAAAAGCGTATAAATCATTTAAAAGGTGTGAAGAAAAACATAACTGTTAGTAGTGATAACTATTTAGAGGAACGAGAAAAAAGTCAAAAAATATATAAATCGAAAATGTATTATGCTTTAAAATATCCTTATCAAGGTGGGTCTATGAAATAATGAAAACAGAAAAAAAAGATATTTATGTTTTAAAACATTTTGATATACCATTAATTGAATTCAAATTCAATAAAGACATCTTGTCTTTAAATACTGTTCATATAATCAAAATACACAACAATCATAAAAAATTATTTCCTGTTTCTTTAATGCTGTCAGATGACGGATTAGCAATCTGGTTAAAAAGGAGAAGTGCTCCAAGAAAAAGAAGAAATATGAAAGAATTAATGAAAAATATGGAATTAAATATAAATAATATTCAATCGTTATTAGATATTTCAAAAGGACTTTCATTAAATGATGCCTATTGGATTTGCAAAAAAGATAAAGATGATAAATATGATGATGTGAATTTATATGACAATTCTTTTTCAAATGAAATTTCATTTGCTGCTTTTTCAGGATTAAATGCAGAATTTGATTTATTATCACTTAAGTCCCCTTCGCCTGAATTCACAACTGCTGGATTACTTCCAAAAGGATGGAAAAAAGCAAAAAATGATATAGTACTTTTCAAAGGCAGTATTAATCCAAAACAAGATAAAAATCTTGAGCCCTATTCAGAATATTATGCAAGTCAAATTGCTAAAAGATTAGGCTATAGGCACGTAGAATACGACTTAAAAGAATGGAATGGTATTCTCGCTTCAACTTGTAAAATATTTACATCAAAAGACGCTGGATATATACCTATTGCTTATTATGTTCCAAGTGGAAATATTGGAGATATAAATGAATTTTTGAAAAAAATATCAATTGAAAATGATATTTTATCAAATGTATATCTTGATTTTCAAAGAATGATACTCTTTGATGCACTAATTTATAACAAAGATAGACACTTTGGTAATTTTGGATTATTGGTAAATAATCATACTATGGAAATTATAGGGTTATGCCCGATTTTTGATAATGGTGCTAGCTTATTTTCATATGCTGATGATTTTGAAATGAAAGACTTTTCTTCTTTAAAAAAGTATGCAAAAAATAATTGTACTTCATATTATGGCATTTCATTTAATGACCTTGTAAAAGCGATATGCGCCAAAAATATGATTGCTGACTTGGAAAAACTAAAAAACTTTAAATTTGTTCAGCATCTTAAATATAACCTTTCAGAAAGCAGACTGAAATTAATTGAAGATTTTGTTAGAGAACGCGCTGATGAACTAATCAATATTCTTAAATAATCTAAACAATTTAATACAAAAAAGCACAAAAGGACATAACATTCATCTTGTTTTAAATGCTATCTCCTTTTTTATATGCTCTTTATTCGTCCTTTTCTAAAATATATGAAGTATCTCCAAAAAGAATCCATTCTTTGTCATCAGCCATACGCCCTTGCGTTCTTTTGATGAATTCAAACGAATTATATTCTGTCATTCCCATATCTTTCAAAATTTCATCAATATTGTATCTTGTTCTTGGAACACATCTGTCTTCCAAAAATCCTTGAAAATTATTCCAATTAGGGCTTTCATTAATGCCAAAAGCACGAAAGAAAATTTTATTTGTAAAATTCTTTATCTTTATTTTTTCTTCTTTATCATTTACATCGATTACTGTCATTACTTTATCTCTGCTCATATATAACAAGCGTACAGTATCATTATTATCGAAGGCTTCATCATCTGTTATTTTCAAATCTCTTGAGAAATATTTGATATTATTATCAGACGTATATTTGTCTATGTTGTTTAAGATTTCAATTTTACAAGTATTTAATTTCAAAAATTCAAAATCATTATATGTTTCAAAAGAGATAGTTCGCTTATTTTCGTTAAATACCTCTTTGATTAATCTGTAATATCTGAATGATTCTTCTTGTTTTATTTTGATATTTTCTAAAGGCGTTATACGTTTAATCTTTTCTAAATCGTTATCGTCCAATGATACCTTTAATAGGTCAATCAACGTATTAAAAACGCCATATTCATTAATGAATTGCCCATTATCATTTATACAGAAGAAATATCTCTCATCTTTCCAAATCAAAATGCTGTTTAGCTTATAATAAAACATTTCAGATAACGCAAGCGAAAAATAGAAATTACGTTCATTCATAAATCTTTTATTTTGTAAATCTAATATATCCATTATAACAAGACCTCCTTTAAAATATTAATTTCATTATAATTATGATTGACTATATCCACAACATTTTTTATAAAAAATAAAAAGGAGCATTCAAAATAGACGCTCCAATTTATATTTCTTTTTTTCAAAATATTAAACTTGCTTAAATACATAATTTTCTCTTTTATCCCAACTATCTAGACTATCAACAAAATCAGCAAATTGTGAATCAAACTCTTCATTTTGCAATTTTTCATAGCACATTTGATTAGTCATTATGCACCAATATTTGAAATAATCTGAGTTTTCTTCTTTCATTTCATTTTCAATTTCTTTAAACCTTGGGTAAAAAGATTCAAACTGCCCCATGCTATCAATTTCTCTTAAAATTTTTCCATATAAATGATTAAAATTAAATCTCTCTTCAATTTTGATTTTTAAATGATTAGCAAAATTAAAGCATTTTAAGGCATCTTTGTCTGAACTTCTTTTTGTTATGTACTGGATAATTTCTCCTAGAAATCCCCAAACCAAAAGCCAACCCTTGTATTCTAACACTTCACTGTTACGATAAGTATTTTGTTCATGTGTTAGCTCATAATATGTTGCATTGCATAAAAGCTTATATATCTCAACATTCGATAGATAAGCAAAAGCTTCATCATTTACATACGCAAGATTATATTTTTTCTTATTCAGGACAACCTGCATTACTTGTTTTTCTTCCAATTTTATATCTTCCTCCGTATTTTTTTGACAAAATTTAAAAATTTTAAATTATTAAAAATATTCTTCTTCCAAGAACTATTATACCATACAAATCATGTCGAATTTTGTTGTTTGGGTAGATAAAGTGTCGTTTGGTAAGTGGTTGCATCTTTTAAGCAATAAAAACAATATTTGTTACATCACTAATCGTCAAATATTCCTTATTTTGCTATTATCAAAATTTTGATATAATCATAAAGGTGATGAAAATGAAAACAGACCTACAAAGATGTAAAGAAATAGCAATAGACTTTCTTCATTTGGATGCTGAGCCAACAGAAATTCCATTAATTGTCTCTCATCCGTTCTTTGATTCTCCTTTTTGCTCTGTAAAAAGAGAAATTGTAAATATTTTCGAAAGCAAAGAAAATTTGAAAAAAGTAATGGACTTCTATGAAGAAAAAATTTTAAATGGATGTAATTGTATATCGGATATTTTTTATATGATGCGTGCTCCATACAGGATGACATATTTTAAATACATTAAAGAATATTTGGATGAAAAAGATTTTGCTGAAATGCTTAATTTCTCATGGTTAAATGACGAAAATGCAAACAATAATATCAATGTCTCTAATAAAGAGTTACTAAGCCACTTCAAAAAAGCAAATAAAGAATATTTGATGAATGAGGATGACTTTAAAGTTTTTGAATCTTTACCTAACGTTGTAACAATTTATCGTGGTGTAACAGATAAGAACAAAGATAATAAAAAAGCTTTATCCTGGACACTTTCACAAGATAAAGCTGAATGGTTTGCACATAGATTTGATGAAGTTGGAGAAGTCTGGAAAACAGAAATTTCGAAAGATAATATCTTTGCTTATTTTGATGAAATGGGCGAAAAAGAAGTAATTATCGATTATAACGCTATTGATGATATTGAAACAATTTGAATATTTAAGTAAAAAATAAAAACTAACCGTTTTTTTGGTTCTTTCTTAACTAGGTTAGTTTTTATTTTTATGATATTTATTTTGCAGTTATCTGCAATGCTGCTTTTTATATTTATGTGTATGCCTAATTTTATGAAACAATCATCAATCTTATTTATTTTTCATTTCATCAAACATATCATGTGCTAAAACATTCATAATTGCTCGATACTTTGTAGCATCTTCAAATAATTTTGTATATGTTTCTGTGCTTTCTATATATGCCTCTTGTGCGGCATTATCAAATTGTTGAGGAAAAATATTTTTTTCAAAAATTTGACGCCCGTCTGTTTGAGCTGCTTTCATCAATTTTTTGTTATTCTTTAATTTTTGATACAATGTTGAAATCACAACCTTATCGCCTTCTGTAAATTCTCCCATATACTGCTGATTGATTTTATCAATAACTTTCTCTAATGATGTTTTTGTTTCTGTCATTTTCACAGGCTTTTTCAATTTAGCTGGGTCATAAACTCCCTTTTCTTTTTCAAGATTAATTGAACCATTGTAAGTTTGTTTAAGATTATAATATTCCAACTTTACTCTATCACCTATATCAAACGGTATTGATGGGTCAGCGGGTACAACCTTTGCTAAATAAGAACAAAAGATATATTCATTATGCATTTGTTTATCAAACATTCGTGAAAGTTGTGTAATATATCCATACCACTTTACAAAACTTCTGCAAAGTTTTCGGAACTGATATCTTTGTTCTTGATTTAAATTGTTATATTTTTGTTGAATTGGTAATAATGCATTTGTTATTGCTGCTTGAATCTTATTTGTTTTACGTTTATCCTCATCAAAATAGATTTCATTTACCTTTTTAATATCAGTATCATCATAAATTTTAAAATCACGTAACATTCTTTGTGTCTTATAAATCAAATCTGTATTAACTTCTTGAGACAAAGATGTTTCTTGATAGAACGGTTGAAATGATTTTTTTATGTCATCAACAGTATTAACAAAATCAATGATAAAAGTATCATGTTTATCTGGATGAGTACGATTTAATCTACTTAATGTTTGAACAGCCTTTACACCACGCAGTTTTTTATCAACAATCATTGTATGAAGTAGCGGTTCATCAAATCCGGTTTGATATTTTTCGGCAACAATTAGAATATTTCCATTATCATGGAACACCTGTTTTGTTTGAGCTTCACTTACACCATTTAATTTACTTTCTGTCCATTCAGTATCTTTGACATCATCTGGGTCTTTTATAGAACCAGAAAATGCAGCTAAAATTTCTACGTCATTGTAGTTATTTGATTCCAGATAGTTCTTAATTTCGTGATAATAACGAACTGCGGCAAGTCTTGATGATGTTACAACCATCATTTTACCTTTTCCTTTAATTTTTTTCTTTGTTACATCGCGAAATGTTTCAACAATAATTGCTGCTTTTTGTTGAATATTAAATGGATGTAGTTCTTCATATTTCTTAATTGTCTTTAATGCTTTTGATTGTGGAACATTAGGATTATCCTTAGTGTTTTTTGCAATTTGGTAGCACATTTTGTATGTTGTATAGTTTTGAAGTACATTTAAAATAAATCCTTCTTCAATTGCTTGCCGCATAGAATATATATGGAACGGATGAAAAGAGCCATCATTCCATTCTGTACCAAACATTTCCAATGTTGCAGCTTTGGGAGTTGCTGTAAATGCAAAAAATGAAAGGTTCTTATGTTTTCCATGAGAAATCATTTCTTGAACAAGACGTTCATTATCATCTAACATTTCATCTTCAGCTTTTCCTTCTAACTCTGCATATTCTTTTAAAGCATCTGATACATCCGCAAGTGCAGATTTTAATTTCATTGCAGAAGAACCTGTTTGTGACGAATGGGCCTCATCTACGATAATTGCAAATCTTTTGTTAGTAGTATCATCGACTTCTTCATAAATAACAGGAAATTTTTGCAATGTAGTTACAATAATTCTCTTTCCATCATTCAATGCATCTCTTAAATCCTTAGACGACTTCTTTTCGTCGATAGCACATACACTACCAAGTGTATGGTCAAATCCTGTAATTGTTTCCTGTAACTGCGCATCCAAATTACGTCTGTCAGTTACGATAACAACTGATGTAAATATAGGTTCATTTTCATCATTATGTAGTGATGCTAAACGATAAGCAATCCATGCAATAGAATTTGATTTTCCTGAGCCAGCTGAATGTTGAATTAAATAATTATTTCCTGAGCCGTTCGCACGTGCATCAGCAACCAACTTTCTTACTACATCTAATTGATGATATCTAGGGAAAATTAAACGTTTCTTAGTAATATTTCTTCCATTTTTCTTTTCAGTCTTAACCTCTAAACTGATGAACTTTTGAATAATATCAAGTAAGCTATCTTTCTGTAATACGTTTTCCCAGATATAAGATGTCACATAATTATCATCTTCTGCCTGTGGATTACCTGCACCACCGTCATTTCCGGCACCGTTGGAACCCTGATTGAATGGCAAGAAATATGTGTCAATGCCTTTAAGTTCTGTAGTCACCCATGCTTCATATAAGTCTATTGCAAAATATGCTAAAATACGATGATTGAACCAAAACACGGGCTCTCTTTTATCACGGTCATATTGCCATTGTAATTTAGCATTATCAACTGTCTGACCTGTCAGCTGATTCTTCAATTCAATTGCAACCACTGGAATACCGTTGATTGCAAGCATCATATCAATGGAATTGTTGTTCTGCTCTGAATAGTGCCATTGTCTGATACATTGACAAATATTTTGTTCATATCTTTTTACAGCAACATCATTCAGAGTGGATTCCGGCTTGAAATAACAAACCTTAAAATCCATTCCACGATGTTTAAATCCATGACGCATAACATACAAGAAACCATCCATCTGAACTGCATCTTCAAAACATTTATAAAACTTCTTATATGGGTCAGAGTTACATTGTTTTTCAAAGCGTTGCCACATATTTGGTTGGGTGTTCTTTACAAATTCAACCAAAGTATGTATATCTAACGCCATATCAGAAGATGATTTATATCCAGCATCTGTCGCCTTTTCATATCCACCAGCTGGTGAGATAAGAAATGCTTCTATATCGGTTTCAAACTGTTTTTCAGTTTCTGCCATAGTTATACCACCCTTCTTTTTCCTGTTACTACTTCATAAATCAGTGATTTCTTGTATGATTCAAGGTCATTAATAAGAGATTCTTTTTCAGTGATGAGGGAATCTATTTTAATAATCATCTTCTTAATTGTTTTTGCCAATTGTTTTTGTACTGAATAGTCAGGCAAACAAATCTCTGTATTTCTCAATGTATTCAATGATAAATTTGGGATAGTTGTGCCATTTAAGCTTAAATCAAAAGCTTCTTTTGTAAAGCTATTTTCAAGACAATATCGAACATATTCTCTGCATACAGATGGTTTTAATGTAATGTATCCTGCACTTTTTCCTAATAAAATAGCCTCATTATTATACAAAGATGTATTTCCAAAATTTACACCATTTAAGGCAATCATTATAGAATGTTCGTTTAATAAACTTTTATTTTGCTTTTGGTATTCTTCACTTGAAAGTGTTGGTCCAATCATTTTAATACTGTCTTCACCAAAAGAACCGCCATTAATAAAGCGAATTGTTCCCTCATCTGAATATTCTGGTGTGGTATGTATTCCATCACCAATTTTTTTGGAAATATATTTAAGCTTCGTTCTTTTCATCTTATGAACAGTATGCTTATTTATTTGACAAATTTTCAGTTCTTTATATTCATCAATACTTGCCTTTGCTTCTGCAATGATTTCATCAATTTTAGAACAAGTTTCGTCCAAATAATCGGCAATAGCTTGTTGTTCAGATAATGATGGCATAGCTACTTTCTGATGAAGAATATCATGAGAAGACACACGCAAACGAATCTCCAAAATACCATTTGCAAACTGTCTCAATTTTTTTTGAAATTTCTCCATCTGAAAAAGATAATTCATATAACGAATATCTACATTAGATTTAGCACAATATACATAATATACTGGACTCACACACCCTTCATACATTGATAAACCGACTGAACCAATCAAAATATTCATACTGTTAGCAACAATTGTATTTTGATATACAACTTTATATTCTTCATAATTTTCTTTCGACTTATTACCTTGATTTCCTCTTTCTGAATAAGGAATAACACCATCTACATTGGTCAACGAAAGAATATTTGTAGTAATAATCGGATTATTTTTTTGATTGATTTCATCTAAGCTTGCATAAATTGGTTTAATTTCCCAATTTGCTGGCATTAAACCATACCAATCAATTCCACTATCTTTCATTTCATTTTCAGGTCTAATTACAGTTCCCATAATCATTCACCCCCGAACAAATCATGCAGTTTTGCCATCAAGCTCTTTTCATGTTCTTCAATGCGTGCTGCAATCACGTCTGACGGTTCAATCTGCTTATATTCATAGAATGTTCTGGTGAATGGAATTTCATATCCCACTTTTGTTTTGGATTTGTCAATCCAAGCTTGAGAATTGTACGGTATGACTTCACGTTCAAAGTAAGCATCAATATCTTCTGCAAGTGGAACATTCTCTGTATCACGCTTTGAAGTATCAGCAACAGGTTTATTCTTTTTCATAACAACATTACCGTTTTCATCTAACTTAGGTGTTTCTACTACAATTTTGTTATAGCCTAGGTCAATGGCATCCATAACCTTACTTTTTACAGTGATTGTATTGTTATTTTCGTCTGTATCATTATATGTACCATCTGCATAAGCACCATATGCTTCAATAATTAAATCACGGCAATCCTTTGTGATATCTACATTTTTCGAACCAATATTTTTACGTCTTGCTGCACAACAAGCAGATGCATCAATCAGTTGTACTTTACCCTGATGTGTTACAGGTTTATTCTTCATTACAATCCAAATATATGTTGCAATACCTGTGTTGTAAAAAGCGTTATTGGGTAACTGTACAATTGCATCTAACCAGTCATTTTCAATCAAATATCTTCTGATTTCAGAAGGACCACTTCCTGCATCTCCATTGAATAGCGATGAACCATTTTGAATAATTGCCATTTGACCATCATCTTTTAACTTTGCAAGTCCATTAAGCATGAACAGCAACTGACCATCACCTTTTGCTGGAAGCCCTGGTGCAAATCTTCCTGCAGTACCTTTCTTAAATTCAGCTTTAACTTCTTCTTCTTCACGTTTCCAAGGAATTCCAAACGGTGGATTACTAATAATATAATCAAACTTGTATCCGCTGAACTTGTCGTCAGACAAAGTGTCGCCAAACTGCATGTTGTTAGGGTCACCACCACGGATAAGCATATCCGCCTTTGCAATACCAAATGTAAATGGGTTGAATTCTTGACCAAATACAGTAACATCAGCATCAGCGTCCAACTGCTTCAATCTTTCTTCCATACAGGTAAGCATTTGCGATGTCCCCATCGTCATGTCATACACTGTTTTAGAAATACCTTCACCATTAAACGCAGATTCATCACCAGCCACAAGAAGGTCACTCATAAGATAAATAATGTCGCGACTTGTGAAGTGTGCTCCTGCTTCTTCATTATAAGATTCAGAAAATCTACGAACTAGATTTTCAAATACATATCCCATATCAACTGCACTGATTTTTTCGGGTGAAAAATCACCTTTATCAGTGTAGAAATCAGAAATTACTTGGTATAATAACCCAGCTTCCTCCATGTGTTTAATCTGAGAATCAAAATCCATACGAGCAAGAATATCTTGCACATTTTCCGAAAATCCATTTAAATAAGCTTTAAAATTATCAACAATATTTTCGGGGTCAGCTTTTAATGTTTCAAACGTAAATGGACTAATATTATAAAATTGATACCCAGACGCTTTACGTAGAAAACCATCCTTTACAGCTAATTTTTCAATTTTTTTATATGTATCAAGAACTGCTTGATGTGTTGGCAGCAAACAATCGTGAAAACGTTTGATTACTGTCATCGGCAAAATAACTAACCCATATTCATGTGGTTTATATGCTCCTACAAGGTCATCTGCAACAGACCAGATAAGGGCTGCTGTATCGTTGGAATTTTTACCAACATTTGTAATTAATTCATCACTTTTAGCCATTATATTCTCCTTTGTATATCTTTTAATGTTAAAAGCATATATATCTATTTTTAATATCCCTGATATTTAATTACATATATAAACTTAATCTCATTATATCATTTTTAAAAAACATTGACTATTTTTAACAAATACAATCAAAAATAAATTAAAAAAAGTATTAAAATCAATTTCTGCATGTGTAGATGAATCCTTTCATAATTTTTATAATATTAAAGGATAATGCAAAATATCTTTTTGAATAGGTAATTACTTATACTCAATTTCTAAAAGTTAGCTTTTGCATATGAAAAAATTCAAGAAAAGGAGCATTAAGATAATACATATGTTAAGAGACGAAGACGCTGTAAGAGATGGCTATACTCCTTCTGACGGTTCTCCATTTGTTAAAGGAGCAAAACAATTACTAGGATTTGACAACTCTGAAAATGGTGTTCAACAAGGCACCGGCCAGATTAAAACATTCAACCAGCTTGGTTTCAAAGGTATCAATGACAAACCTGATGGTTGGTATCTACCTGACGACGTAAGTAAGCCAGCTATCATATTAGAAACAAAAGCTGAATCAGAAGATTTATCCAGAGAAAAATGGCTTAAAGAATTATTTAAAAATGTTGATATTGTTTCAAAAAAATATAATAAAGTTATCGGTATTCTTTATAACGGAGCAAACGTTCGTATTTTTAAAAATAAAGAAGAAGTAACTGATATTTCTCCTACCTTACAAAATAAAAATTATTACATCGCATTATTTACGCAAAACAAATTGGATAAAAATCATATTTATGAAGTAACTCAATCAATAAATAATATTCTCCATTTTAAATTTGGTATGACTGATTTACAAGACAGAATGATTTTTACTGCGTGTGCCCTTGTTGCTCAAAGATACAACCCAGTTTATGGATTAAATACACAAAAAGGACAGGATTATGACATTGTTCATGGTTGGGTAAGCAACAAATTAGCCTCAGCGATAGATGCTGGAAACACTCAAGAAATCAATCCTAACAGAAAATTAAATATTCTTTTGGAAGAATACAATTCTGTTCAAGTTTCTATTAGAAACAATATAACCGCACTTGATATTTTCATTGATAATATTTGTGAAATTTCTGATTTAATAAATTCTGATTATTGGAATGGCGAAGATGTTATGGCTATTTTCTTTAACGAATTTAACAGGTATAGAGGTAAATCTCAGGCAGGACAAGTATTTACTCCTGAACATATTGCATCGTTTATGTATCGCTTAATAGAAGTATCAAAAGATGATAAAGTATTAGACGCTACTTGTGGAAGTGGTACTTTCTTAGTAAAAGCAATGAGTAATATGATTAAAGAAGCTGGTGGTGTTAATACTCCGGAAGCAACAGAAATCAAAAAGAACCATTTGTATGGTATTGAGTTATACCGAAAAGTATATGCACTAGCATGTGCAAATATGTTAATCCATAAAGACGGGAAAACAAACCTTGAACAGTTGGATGCACAGTCAGAAGAAGCAGCAGCCTGGATTAAGAGTAAAGATATTACAAAAGTATTAATGAATCCTCCTTACGAACGTAAATACGGATGTATGAAAATTGTACAAAATGTATTAAATAACGTACCTGTTGGCACAAAGTGTGCGTTCATCCTGCCTGATAAAAAATTAGAAAAAGACGGTGGGGAAAAACTTCTTAAAAACCACACATTAACCCACATTATTAAACTTCCAGAAAAGGTATTTTTTGGTGTCGGAGTCACAACTTCAATCTTTGTTTTTGAAAGTGGAAAACCTCAAAATGATAGAAATATCAAAGGATATTATATTGAAGAAGATGGATTAGAAACAGTAAAAAACAAAGGAAGACAAGACATCAAAAATAGATGGCCTTCTATTGAAGATTATTGGATTAAAGCTATCCAAGATGATAACGATAGTGAGCATAATACAAGACAATTAATCAACCCTAATGAACATCTTTCCTACCAAATGCCCGAAAAGCCTTTTGAAATTTATGAAGAAGACTTTGTTAAAACAATGATGGACTATGAAATGTACAAAAGAAGCATCAATGTTAAAGAGTTCAATGACAAATTATTAAAAAAAGTTTTATACAGTTCTCAAATAAATAAAAAAGATGAAAATATTAATATTATTTTGAAAGGTGGTAATTCAAACGAATAAGATTGATACTACTAGTTGGGGTGAATTTAAAATTGGTGATTTATTTTCCACTTACTTATCAAAAGATGACATTCAACCTAAAGAAATTATTGAAGGAAAAGTTCCTCTAATATCTGCTGGGAAAGAAAATAATGGTGTTATCGCAACGATTAATGACCCAAAAGCTTATTTATGGCCTGCAATGTCTTTAACTGTTGATATGTTTGGAAAAGTATTTTATCAGCCTGCCCCATTTCATTGTGTTTCCCATGGAAGAGTAAATATTCTTATTTCTAAAACACTAATATCTGAATATACTTTAAAATTTATTGCTTCATCAATTGAAAGAATTTCACTATATAAATATGCATTTAATGAGTTATGTACGGGTACGAAACTTTCAAACGATATTATCAAATTACCTATAGATTCTAATAATCATCCAGACTGGAATTACATGGAACAATACATGAAAGCTATTGAAGAAAAGGTTGAAAAAACATTAAATGAATTGGAAATAGCAAAAGACTTGGAAAATAAAAAAATTGATGTTACTACTTGGGGTGAATTTAGAGTTGGGGATTTATTTGAACTCGTAAGAGGAAAATGTAGTAAAACAACCGGCCTTTTAGATGGTAATATACCTTATGTGGGCTGCACAAACATAAACAATGGCGTGATGGCGTTTTATGATGTAGAACAAAATAAAATATCGCAAGGAAACTGTATTTGCTTTATTGGAAATGGAAATGGCTCTGCTGGTGAGCAAATATATAGAAAAGAAAAATTTTTATGTTCATCTGGCAATGTATGCGGCTATATGAACAATCTTACACCCAATATTGCTCATTTTATTGTATCGGTAATGGATGCTCAGCAAAATGCAACAAAAGAATTCTCACATGCTAACGGGAGAACACTAAAAAAATTATCACAACAAATTATAAAACTACCAATAGATGCCAATGGACACCCCGACTGGAACTACATGGAACAATATATGAAAACTATTGAAAACAAAACCGAGAAATTAATAAATGATTTGAAATTACTTTATAATTAAAAAACAACAGGAGATTACTGTTGTTTTTTTGTATTTGATTAAAGAATATCTGCATAATAATGATTATCTTTTTTCGTAAAAAGAATCGTTGCAGGAAGAACGTGTTCTCCCATATTAGCAAATCCTACTAATGTTTCTGCCCATTCTCTGTATTCTACTGGAAGGCGATAGCATACTGGCGTTTTATCTTCAAAAACTGTAACTAATGGAATACCTGTTTTGTCAAGCCCAACTGATAAAGCATAAATTGTAACTTTATCTTTTATAATTAATTTAGGCTGTTTCTGTATATCATAAAAAATTTTAGCACCACGTTGATTAGTAAAATATTCGCCATTGTTTTCTTCTATTGGTTCAATAGGTAACTTGTTTTTCATTCGAGCAAAGTGTTCATTTAAGTCATTATAAGCAAAACTGTTAAAATATTCTCCTTGCTTATCTATATTTTTCATGTCTTCAATACTGTCAAAATGAGCCATATAATTTAATAAAGATATAAAGCAAACTAAATCATCAGCATAGTTACCAACATACGATTTATACCATACATGGTCCCATACACATATTATTTTTTGTAGTTTTTTATATAAATTTAATTGTTCTTGGCTTAAATTAAACCATTCCTCGTTTAATATTTTTCTCTCGATTTTATCATTTGATTCATATTTTTTGGCTTCGTATAACGCTCTTAATAATTTTGAAATTAGCCCAGCTATCATATCTGCCATACGCAATCCATAACTACTTTTAGAATCTGATTCATTTACATTTTCTAATCCAATTGAACAAGCAGCTTTTTTAGTATTACTATCTTCACCTTCTGCCCCTTCTTTATCTAAAAGTAATTCATAATTTTCAATTTGTTCTTCGGCTAAATAATATTTAAATCCAATAAATGAAGCTAAGTAAGTCCAATCTATCTTATAATTATTCCCTGAGTCATCTAAAATAATAAGCATTTGTTCAAATGCTTGGTTTTCATTTTCCTTTAATGGTAAATTTTGCTTATTAATTTCAATTTGTTTTTTGAAGAAATCTTTGAGATTTGCAATAAAACCATCTATATCCTTTTCACCAATACATTCAATTACTTTATTTGGATGGTATGTTACAATCGCTTTAGTAATTATATATTTTAAAGCATCCGCATCAAAAAACATGGAATTCTTATAGCTTGAAAATAACTGTAAAATAATATATTCGATTTTACTTGCAACACAAAAATATAATTTTGTATCTTCATCAAAAAGTGATAGTAAATCATCTATTAGATTTAAAGTGTGTTTATCAAGCGATGCAAATCCGTTCTTTAATCTTTTTTTCTTTATAGCATTACTTTTCAATTCAAAACCATTACCGTATTTTTCTTCAAATTTTTTATATTTATCAAAGATTTCAGATTCTTTTTTTGAATTCCAGCCTACTATTGCTGTAATAAAATTATCATAATAGTTTTCACTTTGTATCGTCTTTTGAGTTAGTTTTCTACTATGCTCAGATTCATCATAATAAAATTTGTATTTTGCCATACAATGATTTCATCTCCTTTTTATAATATGTTAAGTAATAATCTATCTTAGATTCTAACATACAACACACCAAAAAAAATTTATATAAAAAGAAACAACAGGAGGAGCTCTTGCATTTTCCGGTGTTGTTTCTACCTTTTTAAGTACATGTTCATTTACAGCATATTCTTTAGCAAATGGCCTTAATTCTTTGTCCATTTCCTTTCTAGAACTTGCTGGGCAATAATATTGACATTGTTTATCATAAACAAAACAAAGATTATGACCTGTTGTCTTATTGCGAAGAACATAAGGGAATATTTTGTTTTTAGTTTTATAGTTTGATAGCAACACAATGTTATTATTTCTATAATCAAAAAAATCTTGAATATGTAGAATAACATCTAGTTTTTTAAATAAAAGCTTGTGATTATGTAAAAAACATAAACACTTATTATCATTTTTATTTTCTATCTCACCATACAAAAATGATTCCGCCCATTTATTTGACTTCAATCCAAGAAGATGACATAGATTTTCTCTCGGAAAAACAAATGGTCCAACTCTTTCTGAATTTATTTCAAAATAAACGCGTAGCCGCGCAAGTTTAGCATATTCCCTTCGGGCTAAACCGAGACACGTAAGATATGAATTAGAAACATTACTACAAATAATTAGTAATGTCCTTCCTCAAGGGTAATTTCTTTTAACAAGTAATTACTTCTCCTTGATTTTTTTTATTTTCTTTTTTTATAAACTTTTCTCCTGATATATTGTAATTGACACATCTAAACGATTATCTACAATATATTTTCCTTTCTATCAACCTTATTTATCCGTGATTGATTACGGTCCTATTTTTATTTAATTTTATATTGTCTTATCTAGATAACCTTTACCTTTTACAAGTAAATGGTCATAAACAAAAAATGGAACAATAAACACTTTTGTTTTACTGTTATTAATTTTAAGATTTCAACTTTAAAATGATATCTATTCATTTCGAGTTGTTTTTATAAATTATATGTTTTTTTGATGTTTGGGTTCTCCTAAATAAAAATACATTTAATAAAGAAAAATATCTTTTATTAACACAGTCAAAAATAAATTTTTAAAAATTTTTGTAAGAATCTTTCTATATTTTCTATATTTTTTCTTTACTTGTCTAATCAGTAAATAACAAGCCCGTGCTAGCAATTGCATCTATTATTATTTACAATTACAAACGGCATTAAGTCCTAAAATTTTGTATTCTAGACTATGACATCATTTTTCCCTTTTGTCATTCATAGATGACTTCCTTTCTAAGTCCATTTTTCTTTTATAAATAAAATATATTATATTTATCAAATATTTATTTAAAAAGAAAAAAGTCCTCTAATTTAATGAAATTTAAACACTTTTATGATTAAAAATATGTTTAAACTATTTGCCTTATTCTAGCGCAAATCCTTCTTCTTTTCAAGTTTTTAATTGCATAATAAAAGAACCTTTTTCAAGATTCTTTTCTCATCATTTTTACTTTTTGTTATCTTTATTTTTATTAAATAATTGCAATTATGTCTCTTAATTAGTCGCATTCCAGTTAAAAAATATCATATAATTGATTTAACAAAAAACTAAGGAGCAATTACATATGAACAAAATATTTGAGCTGTCAGGTGCTATGGATAATGAAGAAGAATTGTACGACGAAGATGACGAATACTTTGACGAAGAAGATGAAGAGTATGAAGATGATGAGTATTTTGAACTATATGAGCCAAACAAATATGAATCAATGTTAAAAAAATATAAAAGTTATAATGAAGCTATCATATACGGATGTCTAAATGCCCTCTTTGTTGAAGCACCTATTCTAGATGAAAATGGATTCAAGACATTTATCTGTGAAGTTGAAGATGATTTTTATAGAATGCCAAAAAAAGATGAATCTAGAACAGTACTAAGAAGATATCGTAAAGAAGAAAAAACAACTGTCAATTTTTTTGTAGATAGAGAGCCTCAGCTGTTTTATAATAAAAAAATATATGAAATTCCTGTAACTGCTAATACTTTAATCGATTTGGAAGCACCTTGTTTAAGCAATAGAGTTGAAGAAAGTTTAATGGTACGAGAAGGATTTGACGAAGTTTCAACATTTCTAGAAGACTTAGATAATGGAATATTTGATGAGAAAGAACCATCGTAGGTTCTTTTTTGATAAGCATAAGAAATCATTTATCTGTTCCCTTTGCACAAACAAAAAATGATGATACATTAAAAATAGAAAAATAGTTTTCATCAAAATCAGGAAGGATTTGCTGCTAATGAATACAACATACGAAGATTATATTAGAGAAGAATTCATTAAAGGATTGATTTATTTTTCTAATGGTAAAATATCAGAACAAGAAGCTGAACTAATTTCCATTAAAAGATTGCGTATAACTGATTTTTCAGATGATAGTCCGCTAGCACATAAGGGCCCTCGTTGTTTTGCAAGAAGAGTTGTTAAATCAATGAATATGATATAATAACTTATTTAAAAACTAACTAACAATAAAAAAGCTGTAACAAGTTATAGTTAATCTCGTTCAGCTTTTTCTTTTTTATAAAGATTTTAGTTAATGTATAAACGTATTTTATGGATATTACAAAAAAATAATTAAAAAATAAATATAAATTGTATCATAATGAAATTTAACAAATCAAATAAAATATTTGTATAAAGCCATAATTACGGAGTTTAATAACATTTTATTAAATTTTGGCTTTAGGCTCCTGATATATAATGTTTAATGAAAGAAGAATATTAATTACGATTATATTCACAATACATTAGGAGGTCTCCATATGGCACAAATGAGCTTATTTGATTTTGATAGTGATAATAACATGACTGATTCCAGAAAAAATATCATTCGAAAAGTACAATATATATCTACTGAAAAATTCGATTATAATACTTTGTTTTCTGGATTTGATAGATTGCGTGTTATCACCTTTTCATATGATTTATACTTCATTAACAAAATAGCAAAAAAATTTAAAAAAGTCGAGATTATTTTTGGATGTGACGCTTTGGTTAATTATGATTTGAATGTAATACTAGCTAACCAAATAGCTACAATTGAAAATATCAGGAAATATAAAGAACTTACCAAACGAGTTCAAGACGGTGAAATAGAATTCTATGTTTCTGAAAAGATTGCATCACATAGTAAGATATATATTTTAGATAACATAGATGATGAAGATGACATGAAAAATAGAATCATAACTGGTTCATCTAACTTTTCAAACAGAGGAATGAACGGATATCAGTTAGAAGACAATGTTTATTATGAAAACGATATAAATGCATATTTGGATTATGATGCAGAATATGAAAATTTTAAATCGACCTGTAAAAATAATTTGATTAAAAAATCATTGTTAGTTTCAGAAAAAGACATTCAAATAAAAGATGTCCCTTCTATCCAAAATGCATTAGAAAATAATACATCCATAATAGTTGATGAAGTATCTGACCCTGAAGAAGCGGAATATAAAATCATAACAGATAAATATGCAGGTACTTTAGAAGATTTTAAATTCGAGAAAGACAACAATCAAAAAATACAGTTTATCAAACCAAAAAAACTGAGTACATTAATCGCAAGAAAAAAGAAACAAGACGAAAATCAAAAAGCCAAAAGAAATGATTACGCCCCTATTACATTCAAAATCGATTATGACAACAATACAGTAATGTTCAATGATAAAAACATGAATCTTGAAGTAACAGATGATGAAGTTAAAAATGGAATCAACACCTTAAATGAATATTTTGAAGGATTTAATACAATTCTTGTTAAAGGTAATCATCATAATGTCAAAGATTTAAAAAGAGAATATTTTAAACTCATGAATTATATGTTTGTTACACCATTTATTTCAGAATTAAGATATAAAGCTTTTATGGCAACTGACGGTACAACTATAGGATTAAACTATCCTATGTATGTCGTAATAAATGGCTATAAAAACTGTGGTAAAACTACCTTTTTAAGAAATATGTATAAGTTCATGACAAATGAAAATATTTGTATGCTAACAGCAGATAATTATACGACGACTAGTCTTAAATCAATTATAGAAAATCATAAAGGTGGCGTCCCTATTGTCTTTGATGAAATAGATAAAAGTAGATTCAGAGACCATCAAAACTATACAAAGGTCTGTGATAATCTACCAGGTTTAGGAATAAAGCACCACCCTTGTTTTATTCTTACATCAAATACAATCAATTCTATTGATAGTGATATTTTAAAAAGAGTAATACTTTTTAATATTTACGGACAGTTTGACCAGGATGAAATTTTTAAGAATTATAAAAAATACGATAAGATTGCTAAAAATATAGATAACAGTTTTTATAAAAGATATCTGTTTAAAATGATACCTTTGGTAAATGATGCTCTTTATGATATGGAAGAAAACAGTGAATATGTTGATATCTTTACACTTTCTTCTAAAGTGATTTTTGAAATTTTTAATGAATGTGGTATTGAAATACCTGATTATTTTTATGAAATATCTCGTATTGATTATATTGGAGAAAAAGTCTCAGGCGCTAGAGCCTTGGAAGCATTGAAAACATCGTGGGAAAATGAAAAAGAAAATTTTATTATCAATAAAAAGACAGGCACTGTTTTATATACAGCTCAAACAAGTTTTGAAGCAAGGAACATTTACAATGAATTGCCAGCAAAGGTCAATTGTGTCATAACAGGAAAAACTTTGAGCATGAACAAAAATGCATTAGAAGAATATCTTGATGAAACATTGTACATTGGATGGCTTGAGCAAAGAAGATTAAGATACAAAAAATAGCAAAATTATATTTTGTGGTTTTTAAATATGATAAAATATACATAGTTTAAACAAGAAAGTTTGAGGAATGAAAATATGGCAGTTTTAAGCAAATTAAGTAAATTAGAAGAAATTGAAGACCTTCGTACTGTATGGCCGCATGAAGCTCAGGACTTCACGCCATGGCTTGCAAAAGAAGAAAATATTGAGATACTTTCTGATGCTATCGGAATTGATATTTCAATAAACGAAACAGAATCTTCTGTTGGTGATTTCAGTTTGGATGTTTTTGCTTCAGAAGTTGGAACAGATAAGAAAATAATCATTGAAAATCAATTAGAAGATACCAACCATGACCATCTTGGAAAGCTTATTACATATGCTTCTGGAAAATCTGCAAATATAATAATTTGGCTTGTCAAACATGCACGTGAAGAACACAAAGCTGCAATTGAATGGTTGAATAATCATACAGATGATGAAATTGGATTCTTTCTTTGTGAAATAAAGCTATATCGTATTGGAAACTCTGACCCTGCTGTTAAATTTGAAGTTGTTGAAAAGCCTAATGATTGGACAAAAGAAATCAAAAAGAAAAATAATATCAATGAAACTCAACAACAAAGATACGATTATTGGGTTGCTTTCCAAAATCATGCATTTCAAGATAAAGAGTTCCCAAGAAATTTTTCTCGCAGGTCTCCTTCATTCGACCATTGGATGAATTATTCAATTGGTTCATCTAAATATATGATTTCAGTTGCTCAATTACACAGTAGAAATGAAATTACTGTAGAGTTTAACATTAATGAAGATAAAGAATTATTCCGTTCTTTATTTGCAAACAAAGAATCGATTGAAAAAGAATGTGAATTAAATTTTGAATGGAAAGAATTACCTGAAAAGAAAGCAAGTCGCATTATTACAAAATGTAATGTGGATTTTAAAGATAAAGCACAATGGAACAACCAATTCGAATGGACTATGAATGCGATGTTAAAAATTAAGAAAGTATTTAAAAAATACATATAAAATAAATGATTTTATTTCATACGAAACACTTTTATGTTAAAGATAAAGGTGTTTTTTATTTCTTATATAATGTATCCCCCCCCCGACAATTTTGATACGTTATTTTTATAATTATGTATCAAGGAGGAATTCGATAATTATATGAGAAAAATATTTAATGAATATGGTGGATGGGTAATTGTTGTCTTTGTAATTATTGCCCTTCTTTTATTAGTTGGTGGTATCAAAAGTATTGATGATAATGGCAAGGTAAAGGGTTCGGGCCTGATAGCAACAATTGGTAATATATTTTCTAACAGTATTGAGAAAAATAATAATCATTTAAGATATTTAAACGGTGAATGTGGTCCAAATGGAGAACCATTGGTTTCTACGACAGAATCTCAAGTTGGTAAATATGCAGATATCGATGGTGATGGCACAGTTGATGGTATCATTTTTGCTGATTTAGCTGTAGGTGGAAGTGGAACGTATGAAATAGAAAGATATTATCAAAGTGGGCTTGAAACATTAAATTATTATATTCCAAAAAAGAATACCGGACTAAAAACATATTATCAAAAAGGAACATATACAGATAAAATGAATGGAACACAAGAAGTAATCGTACCTCTTTCAAACGGAAGTAATAGGTTTTATATCATGTCATTAAAGAGTATAAATAATGGTAAGAGAACAACTTTATATAATTCCATTAATGAAAATAATGTACCGTCATCAGATTATTTGAAAATTACAAAATACGACTTTGGAAGTGGAAAAGAAAATACTTTAGCATTATATAATAAATGGTTAAATGAAAATTATGGGTTACAAGATATTAATGATGCCTTTAACTTTATCCATAATGATATAAAAAAAGGATGGTTTATACCCTCTTCAGAAGAATGGGCTGTATTTTATAAACAATTGCATATCACAAAAGAGAATTATGTAAGTAAAGGAATTGAGCATTGGATTTTTACATCTTCTGTTACATATAGTTATGCTATAGCATATATGAAATTTGAAGGTAATAATGTTTATTATTCTGGCAATCCATCCTTTTCTATATATACAAGACTTGCAACAACATTCTAGCAATAAATTTTAAAAGGTTTCACATTACCCTAGAAATTTGCGATACTGTGGGCCATTTTTGTTTTTCGTAACATTCTTTTAGTTATTTCCTAATATTCAAATAACTTTTTCGAAAAAATATTAAAAAAATATCGATTTACTCCCATTATTTGTTAGGATTTCGACTTACGTAGTCTATAATGACAATGAAAGGAGATTTTTGAAAAATGATAAAAATAGTAAATAAACAGAAAATAATCAAAAATCCAAGCACTATTCATTTCTTTAATCATGAGCTAGAACCTATAAAAGAACTATTAGGTTCATCAGGTCCGGATGATTCCCCTATTCATCTTTCTTATGAAACAAATAAAATCCAAGATGAATATCGTTCTTTTAAACTTAAAAATTATCGTAAGGATAACCATATTGCATTTCCAACATTTAATGAAATAACTCCTATAGATTTTTATACATTATGTATTGCAGTAAATGAAGGCATTGATATATTTGCAAAATATCAAACAAAATTGAACAAGCTACATATCATGTATGAAGACTGTAAAAGTGAAGATGTTTTAAACTATCTACTTGAAGAAACATCATTTGATGATATAAATATCCAAAAGTTTGTTTATTACTTATATCTATTTTGTGATATTTTCGATTATCATTATGAAAATATATCGGGCATGATTGGTGTTGTAAAATCCTTAAGAAGTGATGAAGATACATTTGAAACCACTTCTAATCATACAAATTTTAATAACCTCAAATATACTTCAAAATATGAAAATGCTGGTCTAGTTTATCTAGTGGATTTTTCAATATCATTAAGTACAATAGCAAGTCTCAAAGGCATCGTTGAATATTCAAACATACAGGAAATTTATAACTGTATCAAAAAAGACATAGATTTTAGCAAACATCCCTCTTTAGAAAAAATATCAAAAAACAATGAGGATAATTTAATGAGGTCAAAAGGTTCAAAAGATTCAAAATGTTCAAATAATGATAAAAATAAGGACAAAAATAAGAAAATAAAAAATCTCCTATTTTCTTTCTTTTTGGATAATCATGCCGCACTACTATTTGTTCTGTCTCATATTTCTTATGAAATGGCTGCCTTTGTTGAGTCTATTAAGAAACAGAAAATAAATAGTGATTTTATAGATTATACTTCTTCAAGATTAGTACAAAGATTGGATAACAGATTTGAAAAAATATGGAGGAATTTATAATGAATAAAGAAAACATAACAAATATTACAAGCGATGAAAATAATTGCTCTGATACCAACAATAACCCTATTAAAATAAAGTTTATAAGACGACAGATGAGTTTCTTTGGCAAAACAATGATTATGGACACTACTAGATTTGACTTCACTTATACTCTTAGAAACTCTTCTAACAATTTTGACTATTTTAATAATTTTGACAGTTTTGAAAATAAATCCGAAAAAGTCAAAAAGAATGAAATAAAAAAGAAATACAAAATCTACAGCTTCCCTGAAATACCCTTTCAATATGTTGATACCATTGATAAAACTGCTAAAATAAATTCGTTAAAAAAAGATTCCAAAAATAATGATTTATTGCAGGTCTATATCAATATTGTGAATTTTACTCACGATGAGATATTTAAAAATTACGGAATTAATTGTCGAGTTAATAATGATAATGGAAAGTACGGAAATATTGAATATGATGATAACAATCATAAACATCTTGTTATTCATAAAAATACTAGTTTTAAAAACGATAATAAAAATGAGAATTCTATAGATGAATCGATAAAAATATCAGAATCGCTAAAAAAACATTTTGTCTTTTGTGTTATGGCTTATGAAAGAAAAATGATTAATGATGTTATTAATAATTTATATATTGATGATAAGCGTTTTGAATTTATGTATCTTTACAATTTATTATTTCGTTCTGCTATAAGAAGTTGTTTTGATATTGATTGCATCAGTGACGAATTTATCAAAGACCTATTTGAACGACCTAAAACATTTGATGATGAAATAGAAAGTACTTTTGATACTTTAAAATATACTGACATTGAAGCATATAGATTATTAAATGTTATTTTGAATAATTATTTTGCAAATAAAATAAAAAGGAGCTAAATAAGTTCCTAATATTTGATTGGGTAAGGCTTTATCCTTACAGAGGTCACGTTATTTTCTTAGCCCGTGAGCCAGGCCGGTGGGGCCAATCACCTCCCACTTGGTTCATCCCGATGCATCAGGTTCTTATGTTACCGCACATCGCAGATAGTAGAATCACTTTAATTATAGCTATCTACCACACCCTAGAACTAATCAATTAGTTCAGTTATATTGTGGATTCATCATCCAACAATATGCTTATATGTATTCTACAAATAATTCTTTTAATTATCAATCTTTTTTATGTTGAAAAGAAAAAAGTAATCACCCGAGTCCGAAATGGTTGATTACTTTTTAAAAAAATATGTA